>Ga0307409_100001167_pt1 | contig 12543 bp, 7 predicted proteins | sample 322Ometagenome_2_FD_203888 | JGI IMG/M metagenome (GOLD analysis project Ga0307409, IMG submission 203888) | Maize rhizosphere microbial communities from greenhouse at UC Davis, California, United States - 322HYB-O-2 | ecosystem: Host-associated > Plants > Roots > Rhizosphere > Soil | place...
GAGCTTCCTCACCGGCTCGACCTGCTGCGCGACGGCCTCGGGTGAAAAGTCGTCCATGTTCCGGAACTGCAACTCGACGCCAAGCTGGCTGTCGTCGTCCGCCAGCCGGTTGGGGACTTTGAAGGTCAGCCTCGGCTTCATGCCGGCGAGCACCTGGTTGAAGTTGTCGCGGTCGATCTCGACGAACTTCCGGTCCTTCATGCGCGGCAGTGGTTCCTTCGGGTTGCCGGACAGGTCAGCAAGGACGCCGACCACGAAGGGCAGCTCTTTCTGCTCAATGGCATTGCCGACCTCGACGTCGTAGGTGATGTGAACACGCGGCTTCCGCACGCGTGCGAGCTTCTTGTGCACGCTTTCTCTGGGCATGGTTGCGCTCCTCGACGCCCCCGGTTCTACTCGGAAACGCGGGGCAGTTTTCATCCGAACCTGAAAAAAGTCAATCGCCCGAACCCATTAAATCCTCAAGCCTTCACAGCAACGTCTCATCCCGCGGCGTTCGGTGTATAAGAGTCACACCACTTGTGGTGCGACCTATGCTTCAACCTGTGGCCCTAGGCTCCGTCGCATATGTCGTGTTCCTGACCGTCGGGAGCATCATGCACAGCCCGGCCGTTTCTGAGGGCGCGCCCGCTCAGGTCCCGTCGCCAACGCAAACCCCAACCGTTCCTGTTCCGCCGCCCGAGGACCCAAAGCGGCTCGCGCTCGAAGAAAAGCTCAAGGATCTGCAGCGGCGCGAAAACCAGACGCAGGATCCCGCACTCAAGCAGCGGCTGCTTCGGAACATCATCGACCTCTGCATCGAACTCGGTCGCGATTACTCGCCGTACCAAGCGCGGATGGACGCGATCAACGAGCAGCTCGGCGAGGCCGGCGCTGCTGCCAGAGCGGAAGAAGCCAGGCAGCAGGAGAACAAGCGTCTTCAGAACCGCGCTGTCGACGCACTCGCCCGTGGCGACATCGTCGCCGCCGGCCTGGCGCTTGAAACGGCAGCGAAGCTCTTTCCGCAGGACCCGCAGACCTTACGGCTCGCGCAGCGAGTCGAAGCGGCGAAGCGAGCGCGCTGGATTCGATGGGGAGCGCTCGGCTCGCTCCTCTCAGCGGCCGGTCTCCTCGCGCTTTACGGTCTCCTCAAAGGAGTTCGCCGGGGGGGCCGCAGCCGACAGCTCGAGATCATCGAAGGTCCGCAGATGGGCGAAGTCTTCAAACTCGAGCACGAGACCACGAGCCTTGGTGCGCTGGCCGCCGAAGCCGACGTTGTCCTTACCGATCCCTACCGCAAGATTTCGCGGCGACACTGCGAGATCACGCGGAACGGCCGGCATTACTTCCTTCTCGACTGCAGCACCAATGGCACGTCCGTGAACGGTCACCCGGTCCCACGCGGCGAGCCCGTCCTGCTGCGGAAGGGCGACACGATCACGCTGGCCGACGACGTGGTGCTGCGGTTTGGATGAAGTCAGAAACCGGCGCCGGTTCGCAACGCCCGCAGCTGAGTCAGCCGCCGTTCTGAAAGCTCCTTCAGCGGCTCACCGGTTTCCGTCAGCAGATTCGATCGCGATTGCGCCGAGATCTTCCAGGCGCGCGTCGCACCCGCGACATCGCCGAGGGCTTCGGCGCACATGCCGAGCAGATACTGGGCGGTGCCGCCGACAGGATCCGTGAGGTTCGCCGGCAACTTCCCTTCGCCCGTGACCTTGACCACACGCTCCAGTTCGCGCGTCGCTTCGGTCCAGTTCCCCAGCCGCATCAGCACGACGGCGAGATTCAGCCGGACAGCCGCCTCTTCCAACGGCGTTCGGATAGCGGCGGCCCGATACGTGTAGTCGCTCGCCAGCTTGTTGAACAGGAGGCTCTGATCCATCAGGGCGACGACACTGGGGACTGCCTGCACTGGTACCGCAACCTTCTTCGTAGCGCCGGCGCGATCCTTCAGTTCGAGTGGCAGCGGTTGCGTTCCCTGGTGCGCGCCGACCAGGCCGATTAACTGCACCGCACTGGTGACCGGTGTACCTTCGGCGCTCGTGATGACGTCGCCGGGGCGGATACCCGCGGTTTCGGCGACGCCGCCCGGCTCCACGGTCGCAACGACCACGCCTGCCGTGTCCACCACGTCGATCGGCAGCAAACCGAGCGATGCCTTGAAGAGCGGCGGGATCTCGTCCAGGCGCGACGTGACCTGCCGGGCGCTTTGCGGGCTGTCCAGCCGCCAGCGCAGCACGTCGGGCTCGGCGCTGCCGGGAGCAAGCAGGATCAACAACATGTCGGAACGGTCGCCGACTGGGTCGCGAGCGACGGCCGCGATGCCCTGGGCGTCGAGCGCACGCGCCATGCTCTCCGAGATCTTTCGCCGTGCGGGCTCGCCTATCTTCGCTGCGTTGCCGATCGGACGACGAATCGGGTCGAACGCGAGCCAGTCGGCGGGCAACTGGTCGGCTGCATGAAGCTCCGCCGCCTGTTTCTCCGGCGGGGCATACAGCGTCACGGTCTTGCTGTCCTGGAACGCCACTTCCGCGGCTACGCGCAAGTCCGCTCCGCCACGCACGCCTTCGTTTGCACCGCTGTCTGACACGATCGCAAATGCGGGCCGCAGGACCGCATCAACGACCTCCTTCTGGCCGGGACGGAGTTCGAGCCGCTTGACGTAGCGGCCGAACCGCGAGCGCACTTCGAACGCATGGCGCCCCTGGCACACGTCGTTCAGCGTCTGCGGCGCGGGACCGCGCGGGACATCGTCTACGAACACCGTTGCCCCCTGTGCGGCGGTGTTGATCGTGACGGACGCGACCGCCGGCGCAAGCTTGACGACCTCGAGCTTGTAATCGCTGGGCCGGGCGACGTCGATCTCCTGCTCGGAGGCGATGAAGCACTCGCGGCGGAACTCGAGGCGATGCCGGCCGTTCTGCAGGTCGGTCACCAGGAACCGCTTCGACACGCCAGCGCCCGCGGCGCTCTCCGGGTCTGTCTCCGTCGTTCCGCGCGACACGCCGTCGATGATCACTTCCACATTCGCCGGCGACGTGAGCACCGCCACCGTGGACGACACGCGCTCGAGGGTCAACGCCAGGCGCTGCGGGGGTGCACCGGGAACGACGGTGAAGCTTTGAGCGGCAGACGTGTACCCGGGTCGCGTAGCGGCGATGCTGTGCATGCCGGCCACGAGCGGCATGCCTACCGCCTCCGCCGTGATTGGCAGACCGTCGAGTGTCACCTGGGCATCGCCTGGCGTCACTGCGACGTCAACCGTTCCGATCGTCGTCTTGCGTACCTCTTCGAAGAGCGCGGTTACGCGGGGCGCGACCTGCGTCGTCAACGTGAACGACGGCGCGATCAGGAGCAGCGCTCTGAAATCAGTACGCGCTCCCTCGACGTCCTTCAGATTGAAGCGCGTTCGCGCGCGCAGCTCGTACGCTTCGGCAAGGAGCTGCCGCGACTCGGGCTGTGCTGGCGTACTGCCGAAGCTCGCGATGAACGCATCGAGCAGCTCGCGTGCGCGCTCGTAGTTCGTCGAATCGTAGGCCTGGCGAGCCTCGATGAGGGGTCCGTTCGACACAGCGGCGGGCGCGGCCGACTGCGGCGCGCCCGGTGTCTGAACGGCGCCGACGGAGGTCGCCGTGCAGCAGAGCACGGTGACCACGACCAGGACGTGAAGAGATCGGGAGGAGAGTTTCATAGTTGCCCATGCGCGGGACGCGCCCGCGGATCCAGGTTCAGCGATAGATCTGGACCGATTCCGCTCGGTCATCGAACACATACAGCCGTGCGGCCGAATCGAGCGCGAACGCTTCGGCCTGCGTGAGCGCCCCCGGCGTTTTTTCCGGAACGGTAAACGTCGTAAGCAGCTTCGAACCGTCGTGCGAGAATACGAGCACGGCGGCGCGGTCGAGCACGTAGACGTGGCCGAAGCCGTCGAACGCGACGTCCGCAGGATTCCGCAGCTGATAGCTGCCGCCGCGCTCCGCAATTCGCCCCACGACCTTGCCGTCGCGATCCATGATCGTGACGGTCTTCGTGTCGCGGTCGAGCGCAGCGACCTCGTCGAGGTCGGTGATCGCGAGACGGCGTGCGTTGATCTGCTTCGCGAAGTCGCCCTTGAACTTGCCGTCTGAGCCGAAGCGCAGAATCGCCTTCGCCTCCTCGTCGGCAATCAGGTAGTCGCCGAGCGAGGTCACCGCTCCGGCTTCGACCTTCAACTCGCGCGGGCGTCCGTCGGATCCGGCGATCGCGAGTCTCAAGGTCGAGCGGTCCTCGCCGCGGATGCCGGTCTCGTAGATCGTCAGGACGTTGCCAAGTCGATCGAAGAACACGCCGCGTGCCTCAGGCGCAGTGATGGTCCGCAGTTGCGCCCCTGTCGCGCCGTACACCGACACGGCCTTGTCCGTCGTCACCAGCACGTTGTTCTCCGCGTCTACGGCAACTGCCCGCACGTCCTTGATCTTTCCCCCGGGGCCCGCGAGCGTGCGTCCGCTGAAGACGTAGGCGGGCTGCGCAGGAGCACGGATGTACAAGCGGTAGAGAATCGTGTTCCACTCGAGCGCAGTGGCGGCGGCGGGTGTGTCGGAAAACTGGTTCCTGACCCTCTGCAGCTGCTCCACCGCTCGCAGCGGCTGACCCGCCGCTGTCAGCGAACGTGCGACACCAAGGAGCGCCCGAGCCGTCCATGGCGACGTCGGATACTGAATGGCGAGCTGGGTGTGACGCTCGATCGCCTCGTCGGCGCGGCCGCCGAGGCGCGCCGCCAGGCCTGCGTAAAACATGGATGCGGGAACCGCTTCGTTGCCCGGGAACAGCCGCGCGACCCGTTCGAAGCTGGCAATGGCCGCATTGACGTCCTCCGGCTCTCGACCGAGCTCCAGCAACACGCGGCCCTGCAGCACCAACGCCTTCGCCGCGGCGTCAGCCGCGGGATACGTCTTCAACAGGTTCTTGACGCTCGCGTCGGCCGCCGCAGGATCCCGCGCAACATCCAACTGATAGGTCGCAATCTCGAGCAGCGCGTCGTCGGCCACCGAGCTCGAGGGATAGCTCTGAAGAATGGCCTCGAAATCCTTGAGGGCTTCGGCGTAGTTCTTCGTGCGGAGATATTCGCGGCCGCTCTCGAGACGACGGCGCGGCAGCTCCTCGTCCTGCTGCGCTTGCACGGCGCCAGTCGTCGCCGCACATGCGATGACGAGGATCGCAAGCACACGAAAGAGGGGGAATCGATCAGCGAAGGGAATCATCGAGTCTCCGTATCGAGCGGCCGGGCTCTATGACGAAGGAACGGGCCACGTACGTCCGTTCCGGACATTGAACGGTAATGTTGTGACTTCCCGAAGCGAGCTCGAGATCGAGCGGCGGCGATCCGACCGCACGACCGCCGATGACCACCGTGCACCATTCGTAACGGGACCGCAGCTGCACCGACGCGAGCTTCGGTGCCGCGATCTCCAGCCGCCCGGCCTGGCGTTGGTCGACTGATCGCGTCATGTCGAGGAAGTAGTCCGGCGCTCGCAACCGCAGCGTGCACGGAGCGGTGACCTTGAGCGTGTGATTTGCCGCCGGCCCGCTCGGCCGACCACACCCGGACACTTCAAACGGGTAATCGCCGGAGATGAGCACTGACACGGCTGCTGCCGGCGGCGGAGGCGGAAGCACCACCCGCACGGAGCCGCGGTCGATCACGGAGGCGGTGAGCGGCTGTGAAGCCGGCTGATACCCGGTGAGCTGCACTTCGAGCGTTTTCGCCCGCGGTTCCGCCATCGGCACGACGGCTGGCGTGACCAGTCCAGTGTCGCGGCCGTCGAGCAGAATCCGCCCGCCGGCGGGCTGCGATTCGATACGCAGCAACCGTTTGAGCGTGTAGGTCAAGTGCTGCGGGCCAGTGCCTGATGCGTGCACGGGAACGTCGACCGGCTCGAAACCGGCGAGCGTCAAGGCGACGCGCTCCGGCTTCTCCGGCAGCGTGAGCGTGGCCGGCGTGCGTTGACCGGTCGCGACGCCGTTCACCGCGATGACCGCTCCTGGAGGCGTCGATCCGATCGCCAGCTCGTAGGAGGGCGGGGCCGTCTCTCGCGTCATGAAGTACACGACCGTCGCAATCAGCAGAATCGCGCTGACCCCGATGGCTAGGGCGGCGACCGTCCGCTGATCCAGCCGCTGCGCCTTCGGCCGTGTCCGTCTTCCCGGCGCCCGGTCGATGTCGATGTCGACATCGATCATCTCCGGTGGCTGTGTCGGCGAAGGTTGCGGCGGCGGCACGTTCGGCGGCGGCGCGGGCACCGGGACCCGACGTCGGCCGGGGTCAACGGGCGGCGGCGGATCTACCGTCGCGGCTGCAGGTTCCGTCAGATACCGGGCGAGCCGCAGATCGGCGCCGAAATCGTCCGCGTGCGCATAGCGCAACTCCGGGTTTTTCTGCAGTGCGGTCTCCACCGCCATCGCCACCGCTTCCGGTACGTGGGGTGCCACCGTGCGCAAGCTGGGCGGCGTGTCGTGGAGGATCTTCATCATGACGCCGGTGACCGTTTCGGCTTCGAACGGCCGGCGTCCGGTGAGCAGCTCGTACAACACAGCGCCCGCGGAAAAGATGTCGGCGCGACCGTCGACGAGCGAATCCGAGAGCTGTTCGGGTGCGCTGTAGGCCGCACTACCGACAACGCTGCCGCTGTGGGTTAACGTGGCGCCGGCAACTTTGGCGATGCCGAAGTCGAGAAGCTTGACGCCGCCGTCCTTCATCAGCCAGATATTGGCTGGCTTCACGTCGCGGTGGACGACTCCCTGCTCGTGCGCGTACTGCAGCCCTTCGCACAGCTGAATGATGATGTCGAGCCTGGTGTCCAGCGGCATCGAGTCTCCGCTGGCCAAGTACTCGGCCAGGCTGCGGCCGTGCAGGAACTCCATCGCGATGTACGGAGCGTCCCCGGCTTCGGCGAACTCGAACACCGTGACGATGTTTCGATGCTGCAGCCGGGCGGCGGCACGCGCCTCGCGGTAGAACCGGTCGCGGGAGCCCTCGTCGGACATCATTTCCGTGGACATCACCTTGAGGGCGACGTCGCGGTCGAGCACGTTGTCGCGCGCCTGGTAGAGCACGCCCATCCCGCCGCGGCCCACGCGGCGCGTAATCGTGTATCGACCGATCTGCTCGGGAATGTCCACGGCCATCCTGCCAATCAACTCTTCGCGGGCCACCGCCGCAGCAAGTCAGCCGCCCAGTGGTTCACCTGCGCAAGGACACCACCGGTGTCGGCAGCCTGCGCCACGGGACCGGGCTTTGGACGATCGGATTGAACGGGCGGGTCGTACACGATTGTTTCGCCAAAATCAGTCGCGAGATCCGCGTCTTCCGAGGCAACCAGGCTTCGTAGTTCCGCCGTTAGGCTCGGAGCGTCCTCTCGCTCGGGCGCGATACGAGCGGCAGCCGCGGCGGCGTTGAGCGCGAGATCGAGATGTCCGCGCGCGAGCGCGTCCCTGGCTGCGGCCAGCATCGGCTCGGCGATGGCCGACCGCTGCTCGGCTGAATGCGCGCGTTCCGCGGCGAGGCGGCGTTGGAGATCGGCCTCGAGCAGCTCGTCGAGCAAGGCGACCGCGCCGCCGTCGGCCGGATCAATCATGGCCGCTTCACGCGCGCGCTCCAGCGCTTCGCCGACCAGACCGCGCTCCCAGAAGCTGCGCGCAGCCGCAGTGACTTCCATGACCCGGTGCCGGCGCTGGGCGGCCGCTGCCTCCAGGTGCTGGTGCAACGACGCGAGACGTTCGAGCTCGCCGCGCACGTCGTCGACCTGCGGCTCGCTCGCAAGAAAGGTGCGAAGCTGCAGCAGCGCCTGTTCGCGCTGACCGCGCCGGAACAATGAACGCGCGCGGCGAATCTCGTCCGCCGTCAGCTGGCGGAGGAGTTCGGCCGCCTCAGCCGCCGCACGCGCGTCGTCGAGCCGGCGATGGAGCTCGGCGACGGCCGCATTCTGCGGGTCGAGCGCCTCCGCCTCCCTGACCGCCGACGCAGCCTCGTCGAAGTGATGCTGCTCGAGCGCGCGCGCCGCCCGATCGAGGAACCGCTGGAGCATGAGCGTGCGGCGTCGTCGCTCACGCACGATTGCATGTTCGACGTCGCCAAGGAGCGTGGCGGCCGCAGCCTGCTGCGGCGCAAGCTCGAGCGCCTGCTCGCACAAACGCGTGGCGGCGGCCCAGTCGCGAGAATCGTAGGCACGGCGCGCCTCGCTCACGAGGTGCTCGAGCTCGCGGTCTCTCGCCTCCTGCTCCGAGGCTTTTGCGCGGCAGGAGTCCGCGAGGGTCCGCGCACGTGTGCTCGCAGGGAAGACGGCGAGTACCGCTTCGAACTGGCGAAGCGCCTCGCGCGGATCGCCAGCCGCGAGCGCGCGATGACCCGCGTCGAGCAGCGCCGCATGTGTACGCCGCTGCTCCAGATCCGTTACCAGTCGCTGTCGCTCGGACTCGAGCTCCTGGAGCATGACTGTCACCCGGTTCCGATCGAACGGAATGACGTCCAGGCCCGGCCCGCCGCGCTGGGTCAGGATCGGAAATCTCTCCCGCAGATTCCTGAGGACCGGAGAGTCCGCAGGCGCCTGATCGAGGCTGAGCGGAACGGCGGCGTCGTCGAGCGTCGTGGAGAGCGACTCGATGATTTCGTACTGCGTGCGCGCCGAAGCCGCCAGCGTTCGCGTTTCCGCCTGATACCGGCGACGGAACCTCACGAGCGAGGCCAGTACCTCGTTGATTCGCGGCGGGCGGTTCGCAGCGTCCTTCTCCATCGCATGCAGCACGATCGCTGAGAGATCCGCAGGTGCACTGCTCTCGGGAATGGCAGCAGGCGGTTCGAACTGCAGCTGGTGAAGCACCGCGGGCAGGTCGGGCCCGGGAAAGGGCTTTCGGCCGGTCAGCATGAAGTAGAAAACGGCCCCGGCCGAGAACACGTCGGAACGCGCGTCCACCTGCGTTCCGCGCGCCTGCTCGGGCGACATGTAGTCGGGGGTGCCGAGCATGACGCCCGCCGCCGTCATGCTCGAATCGGCGAGCCGCGCGACGCCGAAGTCGAGGATCTTCAACAAGCCGTCGGTCTGCACGAAGAGGTTGCCCGGCTTCAGATCGCGATGAACGATGTCGCGGCCGTGCGCAGCCGCGAGCCCCTCGCAGATCTGCACCATCAGGTCGAGCTTGCGCTCCAGCGGAGCGGCTTCAGGGCGGCTCAAATACGCGCTCAGCGGCCACCCTTTGAGCAACTGCATCGCAATGTACGAGCGCCCCTGGTCCTCGCCCGCGTCGAAGATCGTGATGATGTTCGGATGCAGGAGGCGCGCGGCGGCTTGCGCCTCACGATAGAAGCGGGCGCGGGTGTCCTGGTCGCTCTCGAGATCGGCCATCAACACCTTGAGCGCAACCGGCCGTCCCATCATCTCGTCGTGCGCGGAGTAGACGACGCCCATCGCGCCGCGTCCGATCCGATCCACGATTCGGTACCGGCCGATCTGCGACGGCATCGATCTCCGGGGTGACCCGTTATCAGCCATGATCCTCACCCAGGTACCGGACCAGCACGGCGGTGGCGTTGTCGCGCCCTCCACGTTCGAGAGCCGTGGCCACCACTGACTCCGCGATCTCCTTGAGATCCCCGTCCTGCAAAATCAGCGCGTTCAAGGTCTCGTCGTCAACGACGTTGTGCACCCCATCGCTGCAGAGAAGGAGCGTTTCCCCGGGTGACACCATGCGCTCTGAGATGTGAATCTCCGGCTGCTCGCGCACCCCGAGCACGTTCGTGAGCACGTGCCGCATCGGATGGCTGTTGATCGCGTCTGCTCCGCCCGCGTGCCCGCCCGCGAGCACCGTCGCCGCCCACGTGTCGTCGCGCGTCTGCGGCTGCAACACACCATCCGAGAGCACGTACAGGCGACTATCGCCCACATGCCCGATTGACAAATGCGAGCCGGTGAGGAGCGCACACACGACCGTCGTTCCCATGCCGGTGTAGTCGTCGTGGCCTTCGGCAACACGAAAGACACGGCGGTTGGCCAAATGAATCGCCGTCCTCAGGCGATTGCCCGCAAATGTCAGCGCCGGATCGATCCCGCACGGCCACGAGAAATCACCAGCCTGCTGCGATCGCCGGATGAAGTTCTCCACCGAGTCGATGGCAAGCCGCGACGCCACTTCGCCCGCCGCGTGACCACCCATTCCGTCAGCCACGACGAACAACGCAAGGTCGTCGTCAGCGAGGAACGCGTCCTCGTTGATCGGACGAACCGGACCCGGATCGGACACGCCGAATGAGGCGACCATGCAGATAAATTGATGAAAGAGAGGGAGAAGCGGCGGTCAGTTTAACTGGGCCAGTCGCCGCTCACAATACCCCGATCGGGCCGTTGTCCGAAAAGTTGAATGGCGCCGCGCGAGCCGCTCAGGAGATCACGCCAGCCGGTTGGCGAGCTGCACGCGCGAGGCGACCCCAACCTTCTCGAACACACGGCTGAGGTGTTTCTTTGCCGTGTCTGGCGCGATGCCGAGGGACTCGGCAATATCGCGGTTTCGATACCCCAGCAGTACCAGTTGCGCGACCTGCGCCTCGCGTGCGGAGAGGCTGTAACGAACACGGAACGAGTCGATGTCGGTACCGATCTCACGAACGACCAGCGCGAGCACGTGGCGGCTCAGCGCGATCACGTGAAGGTGGAATGGCTCGCCGCCTTGCGCGGTGAGCAGGCTAACGATGGGCTCGCCGTCCCGCGCGGGCAGTTTGCCCAGCGCGGAGAGGTGATCGGCCAGCAAGACCACGAACTCCACGCCGTAGCGGGTGCGGAGTCGCGCGGTCAGCCGCTCCGCCGCCCTGTTGGTGTAGGTCAGTCGACGATTGCGGAAGACGAACACCGCAACGCCGAGGTGTTCCACGATGGCGCGAGCCACCGAGGCTGTCAGACGATCCTCGGCGCCCCGGGGCGGCTGGCGGTCCACGGCTACTGCGCGGAGGCGGCCTTTCCGAGGAAGAAGCTGATGAACCGCGGCGCGAACGCAGCCGGGTTCGGCTGGAACGCCGGATCCCGAGACAGGCACGCATCAGCGGCGGCTCGCGCGCGAGCTCGCAGCGCCGCGTCGGTTTCACCTGAGCGAACGTACAGCGCGTAGAGCGCTGCTGCCTGGAGCACGTGCACGTGCGCCTGAAGCGGCATCGGCGTACCGTTGGCCAGTTCGTCCGTCAAGACCTGGAGGGCCTCCTCGTACCGCCCCTCGAAGTAGCGACGGGCGCCGTCCATGATCGGCGGGGGGACGCCAAAGCCAGGAAGGTTTTCGACGGGACCGAGGAGCGGCGCAAGTTTGTCGAGATCGGCGCGGACCGTGATCGCAACGCGTCCAGCCGCACGAATGGCCGCCAGGTTTCCCGCCTTGCGCGCGGCATCAAACGCTCGGCGACCCCGGGTCAGCGAGTGCTCGGCGCTCGTGAGCGCTGTCACCACCTGACCCGCAATCTCCGCAGCCGGTGGCTTATCGCCGACGAGCTGCCGGATGGATTTCACCTGCGACTCGGTGAATGCGTACGCGTCCTCCGTCGAGCGGAGCGCGATGGCGACCTCACGTTCGGTGATTGACTTGCCCAGCGCGGCAACCTGTGCGACGACCGGAGTCAGCAACGACTCGGCCTGGCGGGTCATCCGTTCCGCGTCGTTGAGATCGGCAGTGCTCGGCACCGGACTCGAACGCAGCTGCTGCCGCGCAGCCAACACCAGGTCGCGCGCCTTCTGCCGCTCGGCGCTCAACGCGTTCGGTAGCGAAAATTTGACGGCGGCACCGGCGACGGTCGCGTCGATGTTCCGGTCGAGTGCTTCGACACCTTGAATGAGCCGCTCGACCTGCGCTGCGCGCCCCTGCGCGCGACTGACGCGGCTGAACTCCTCCTCCATGTCTCCGCGCGTGGCGTGAAAAGCCGCGGACGCGCGCGATGCCATTGAGACGGATTCCGTCAAGTCGGCGGCGCGACGGGTCCGCCCCGCTTCCGCGAGCTTCTCCTGCCCGCCGGCGAGATCCTCGCGGGCACGATCGTGGCGCTCTCGCAGGTCCTGTCGCCATGCTTCGGGATGCGCCGTGCCATAGTCCGCCAGCGCGTGGCCGGCCTTGCGCGCCTCCTCGAGCGCGGCTTCCGCTCGCGCGGCCGCGGTCCGGAACGCGGCACCAGGGAGGAAACCCTTGGCCTCGCACGCGGCTGATCCCTCTTGGAGCATCTTGAGCTCGCCGCGCTGCTTCGCGATGACACGCTGAGCTTCTGATTCCTCCCACGCGATCAACGCACCGGAACAATCGCCGAGGCGGTACAGCGCCTCGCCCAGCCTGAAGTACGGCATGTACTCGCTGCCGCCGATCGGGCCAAACCCGCCGATCCTCCGCTGATCCTCTTTCGGGTCGACGCGAATGGCGTCACGCATGTGTGCGGCGACGGCCGCCCACTGGTTGCCGTCGCGCGCTCGCATCCCCTCGCGAAACGCAGCCTCGCCAGGCCGCGCTGTCTGGCCGCCCGCGATGGCGGCATTTGCCGCGAACCCGAGGGTAATGAGAAGCACGGCTCGG
>Ga0307409_100001168_pt1 | contig 12534 bp, 21 predicted proteins | sample 322Ometagenome_2_FD_203888 | JGI IMG/M metagenome (GOLD analysis project Ga0307409, IMG submission 203888) | Maize rhizosphere microbial communities from greenhouse at UC Davis, California, United States - 322HYB-O-2 | ecosystem: Host-associated > Plants > Roots > Rhizosphere > Soil | place...
GCTCCTGGCCAGCGGTAACAAGCCCGGCGCAGTCACCGCCCTGGTCGAGGCGGTCTCCCTCGCCGGCTCCCAGTGCGATGTCCGCTTCTTCGCTAACGAGGGAGCACCGATGGCTGCACTGCTGGGCGAGCTAGTTGCGGCACAACGACGCTCGCCGAGCGCGGCCAATGCCATCCCACTCCCGTACCTCGGACGACTGGTACGCGCAGTAGAGCCTGACGCCACAATCGCCGCTCGGCGCACCTCTCCTAGCGCCCCAGCCCGCGACCCTCGTCCATCGTTGACAAGCCGACCACCAGGGCGGTTGGTAACATCGACCTCTCTCATGGCCTGTTGACTGTGCGGAGGCAGACGACCCCGGCCGTGATGGCCTGGTCACCTGTTGGCGAACGCGGTCACCGCGTACAACAGCACAACGTCGAGGGCTGTGACCGACCCTGCTGATAGCCTGCACGGGATTACACGCTCGCGCCGGGAGGGCCTGTCGGTGCCGGAAAGCTCCAACATCGAGATCGCACACAAGCTAGCCGAGCATCGGGATGCGGAAGCACCGAAGGAGTCCTGGCAAGACCTCGTCGTCGAGATCCTGGAAGCTGTCCTTCTGGGGGTCGTCGCAGTCGCGACCGCATGGAGCGCATACAACGCCGCGAAGTGGGACGGGCACGAGGCGGAGCTCTATGGTCGGGCTTCGACACTCAGGATCGAGGCCAATGAACTCACGACCTTGGGAGGCCAGCAGCGTCTCCTCGATGTCTCGACGTTCAACACATGGATCCAGGCCAGGAACGAGGGCAAGGATGAGTTGGCTGCGCTGTACGTGCGCAGGTTCAGCAACGAATTCAAGGTTGCCTTCTACGCCTGGCTGAAGACCAACCCCTTCTCGAATCCAGCTGCGCCGCCCGGCCCAAGCTTCATGCCCGAATACCGCAATCCGCAAATCTTGCAAGGCCTCGCCGCGAATCAGGAGGCGAGCCGTATCTTCGACGAGGGCACGGCCGCCCGCAAGCAGTCCGAGGAGTACACCGGGACGACCGTGGTGCTCGCCACTGTCCTGTTCCTGGTCGCGCTTTCACCGCGCTTCCGCTCGCGCCGAGTGCGATTTGTCCTGCTCCTCCTGACAGGGGGCCTCGCGGTCTACGCGCTCATCACCATCCTCGGGTTCCCTCGCCTCTAAGGGCTGCCACCGGCAGCATCGATGACACGCGTCAGCCTGGAAACCGTCCATGCGCCAACGGCTGCAGCTGTATGGGACGCCTCGAACCTCCGATAGCCGGTGCGCCGAGGCTCAAAAACCACCATTGGACGATGATCTTCCCATTCCTCAAAGATGGTTAGTTCATCGTCCTCAACGTATTCGTGCGCGGTGAGAAACAGCCGGACCCGGAGCATCCGGACCCAAATCTCATCATCGTCCCTGTTTTAGTGCCGCTGGTCGATAAGCAGACCGGGAAGATTGACTACGTGTGCCGCACCTGCCGGAGCTCGTCAGGCGGCTGGACGCCATGACACCGGTGAGCGGCTGGCGACGAAACAACAACGCTGCCATTCGGCCAGAAAGGCTCCCAGGAGCCGCGAACGCGATCGAGTACGTTCGGGGTCTTCTGTGTTGCTTCGTGGCCTCAGAGGGCGCTGAGCAACAGCTTGCGCAGCAGCTCTTTCCGCTTGCCTAAAGCTCGTTCAGGATTCGAGTTCTCTGCTGTTTGTACTCGTCTGGCGTAATCTTCCCGTTGGCGAGCAGCCGATCGACGGCCGCCAGTCGCTCCTCCACGGACTGCATTGGCTCGGGCAGATCTTCGATCTGAGCATGCGCGCCGAACTTCTGCCTGAACTTCTGCACAGCCGCCGCTATGTCGTGGATGTTTCCGGTCGCTGATAGAACCACCGCGACAATTGCGGCTGCCTCAGTCATATCCCGGGTCTCCCGCGGCATCGTGTACTGAACCGAGACCCCCTGCTCTTCCAGCATTTGCACAAGCATGCTGACGCCCCGTACGCCTCCCTGATATGTCAGCCGAACGGTGTCAGATTCCATGCGACTAGCCAAGCACAATGGGGCGCCGAGACGACAAGAGCGGCCTGTAGTTGCGACAGCAATCATGATCACAATTTCGCAGACCCATAGCAGTGTACGAGGCGCCATCTTGTTTGACCTCGACTCGGGCGACTGCCACGCGCTCAGTGAGCCCAGGTCCAAACCGATCACAGTGATCAGCGAGATGAACCGCACCGAGTCGATCATCTGGAAGGAGAACAAGCTGGGCCAGGAAGTCTGGCAGGTGATCGACAAGGCGGTCAGCGCCAGCGAACGCTAGCTGCAACACAAGATCGTTTTAAAGCTGAACCTGGCGCAATTGGCAACAGCAGCGGTGCCGTCTCGCGGTGTCGTTGCCGGCCCCGCCGAATGGGATGGGCCCACCTCGCGATGAGGGCTACAGCATCCCGCGCCGGAATATACGGCCAGGGCAGGTGGCTGCGCCCCCGTTGTACGGCGGCTTCGGCTGTGGTGGCATGGGCACCAGAGCCCGGTTCCGGGGCGTCTCAGCCCATTTGGACGGGATCATCCGGCCGGCGCGCGCTGTCTCGTCGATGGCGTTCGTCGGCCCACGGTCCGGGGACGTGCTATCGCCGGCCAGAGGGTACCACCGCGTCAACGGATGCCGGCTGCGCTCCGACTATTGTCGGCCCGGCAGGAGGTTAAACAGTGCTTAATGACACTTGGTACTCACGAGATCTTCCGGTGCTGACAGCGATAGCAGAAAAGCTTGAGCGGGGTAGCGCTCCTGTGGACACCGAGCAGTTGATCGACGAGCTCGGGCTGACCCGGCAGGATCTCATGGCGGCCCTCCGCGCTTTGGATGTGGAATATCTGATCGTGAGGTGGCCCGAGCGGATCACGTACCGCCGCAGCGACCCTTCGACTTTCGTGGAGAGGATCACCTCGAGAGCTCGTGAGGCGGTTGGTTTGTGGCCCTCAGCTGAGGCCCGTCAGACTGCCCAGCCGCGGCGAGGTCATGATCAAAAATGAAGACCGCGCACGGTCCGATTCGTGACGTTCAGCCCCGGGTGGGTTCCACGACCCGACGCCGCCGAGGTGCTCGAGCGTGATCTTGGTGACGTACCCCGGCGGGGGATCGGGCATCCCCGGGAAGATGACGTCGGGCCCAAGATAGGTGTGGGCGAGGCGCTGGCGCCGCTTGCGTGCGTGCGTCGCTGCGGGGAATACGAGTTTGGTCGCTGAAGGAGGTAGTTATGGGGAAGCAGATGATGAACAGGTGCCCGACTCGCGGCCCAGGTGCGCACGGAACGTCGTCGTGAGCTACCGGAGCTTGACCGGCGCGCCTGGAGAAGCTGGCGGTCGAGGTGCTGACCGTGCCCGGCGAACAGATGCCACGATCACCTCCGAGGACTGGACCGGAGAAAATAGTCACCAATTCCGAACCGGTGCGCGGGAAGATGCTCGATGGTCACCTGGTCGCTGATTAAGCGAAGATCCTCGCCGAGCACGGCCCGGGCTGTCGTGCGTAAGGAGAGAGCACCCGCCTCGATCAGACTGATGACGACCAACGCAGTGAAGCCCTTGACTCCGCACGCAATGGCGAACTGGGTGTCAGGGTCGTTGGGAATTCCGTGCCTCCGGTCGGCTAATCCAAGTGCCGCCGACCACGAGTCCGCCCTCGCCGATCCACCCGGATCACGCTGGAGAATCCCGACTCCACAGCGAGTTCGGACACCGAGTCCGCGACATTAGCCATTAGCCGAACCTCCCGACTGTGGTGCGCTTCACAACCATCACTCCGCTGACATGGGTTGAGGTGGCTGCGCCACACTGAGGCCCATGTCGCAGACAGATCCTTGGGCCGCCCTGGCCCGGGCCACAGGCGCGGCCGGGCTCGCCGGCATTGTCTTACTTTCGTACCAATCATCGCAATAACCACTTTGGGCGAGCCGAGTTCGACGCAACACGTGACCTGACTTATGCCAATTAGTGCGCTGCCTCGGCAGCGCCGAGGCGAGTGATTGCTAGCTGTGCGTCGCTGGGGAGAGGGTCGGCGGCGGTGACGGTCTGGTCGCCGGCTCGGATGGTGACGGTGTGGTAGCGCCGTAGGGTCTTGACGAACCGGGCGATGCTCCACTCGGTGGAGCGTTCGATCAGCCGGCTGACCGCCAGCGCGGCGAGCACGATGGTGAGGTGGGCTTCGATCGAGTCGCGTTTGTGATGGTAGATCGGCCGGGCCCGCAGATCATTCTTGGACATACGGAAGCTCTTCTCGATCTGCCACAGCTGGTGATAGGCAGCCATCACATACTCGGGGGTTGGGGCTTCCAGGTTGGTGATGTAGCCCTTTAACCCGGCCAGCGCCCGAGCTTTGGCCTCAAGATTACGGTTGACGGCCTTGGTGCCGCCGGTGAGCTGGACGAACCGATTCCGCTTCACCGCCGCCTGTCCGGCAACAGCTTTCTCCGCCTTGGCGATCTGCTGATCAATCCCCTTCAAGGTGCGGCGGGCGCGGTCGGCCCGGTACTGGTAGAAGATCATCCGCCTGCGAGGGTCGGTCTTGGTGCCCATCACCCAGGGCTGGGTGAAGATCTGCCCGTCGGGGATCGGTTCACCGGGATGGTGCCGCTGCCACCGGCGCACCTGGTAGGGGATGTCGGGGATCCGGGCCCCGACAATGAACCGCAGCCCGGCGTCCTCGATTGCGGCCAGGTTAGCCTCCGACAGCATGCCGGCATCGGCGACCACGGTCACCTCCGGCAGCTGGTGCACGGCGGCGAAGGCCTCGATCACCGGCAGCATGGTCTTGGTCTCGGCTTTGTTGCCCTCGAAGGCGTGGACCATCAACGGGAACCCCCGCACATCGGTCAACAATCCGACGGTGATCTGCGGTTCCAGCCGGCGCTCCTTGGAGAACCCGGGCTCGCGGAACCCGTCGCCCTGGTCGGTTTCGAAGTACAGCGTGGTGACGTCATAGATCACCAAGGTGGCCGGACCCAGCCCGACATGCGCCGCGCACGCCGCCGCCAGCCGCTGCCGCCACTCATCGGTTGCATAGATCGGCAGCCGCCGCAGGATCGTGCGATAGCCGGGCGAGACGACCCCGATCTCGTCAAGGACCCGGATGGTGTCCAGTTTGCTGACCGGCTCGACCACCCGGGCCAGCACCAACGTCCGGAACACCTCATCAGCCCCCGCAGGCAGTGTCGAACCCCAGCCTGGCGTAGGCCAGGCACAACGCGTCCCACAGATGCTTGGACTGCGTCGAGGTGATCGGCAGCGCCTCACCCTGGGGCCGGCCGTCACCGAAGTCAAAGGTGTCTTGGTTGATGTGCAGGCGGTGCCGGGCGGCAGCCCGCAACACCTCCACCTCATCCGGGGTGTGCGCCGAGCCGATGTGCTCGATGTCTCGCGAGCCGCGGCGGTTGGAGTGCACGATCTGGACCGCGACCGCCCCGCTCGCTGTCTTCACCGTCCGGATGTACGCCACACCGACAGGCTAAAGAACCCCGGATTAGTGCACATCCCACCGACCAAATCACCTAGCCAACCCGCACTTCCGCCCGAGAATCAGCACAAGTGGCACAAGTCAGGCCGGCATTGTCTTACTTTCGTACCAATCATCGCAATAACCACTTTGGGCGAGCCGAGTTCGACGCAACACGTGAGGAGGTAGCGGCCTTCTTCCGCAATACGGCCGAGTCCTCCTGGGTCGACGTCGCAAACACCGTGGCCGTGTTTAGACTCGTCGCGCTGACATGGTTCATGGTCGGCCTCTGCCTGCTGCTCCGCCGCGCCGAGGGCGATCCGCCCTGGCGTTCCACCGTGGCGCTCGTGTTCGGGGCACTGTTCGCGGCTTATCTCTTCACAAACGCGAGCCTGCAGGACACGGGCAACCGCGGCGCCGACATCGACCCGGGTCTGGCTCACTTTGCTTTCGACATGGAACATCGGGTTTGCCAACGCCTGGGTCAGCCTGGGTACCTTCGCCGCGTTCTGCGGCTGGGCCGTTCTCACGACAGGGATCTTCCGGCCGTCGTTGGGCTGGCTGATGGTGGCCAGCGGCATCGGGTTGGCACTGAGTCGGTTTGTTTGGACAACGAATACCTGGCTGCTGCCGTACGCACTCTTCTGGGGTTTGGTCATCGCGGTGTGCATCCGACTCCTCAGAAGACCAGCATGACGATCCTGCCTTCCCTGGTGCTAGCAGCCGGACGCGGAGTGGTTACCCGGCAACTGGGTCCCAGCGGCGTAAGTGCCTGACCGACTGGCGGTACTCCCACTCGATGGCGTCTTTGAGCAGGTGGGTTAGCCGCCCCCGGTGGTGATGCCGGCAACTCCACCAAGGCGGTAGAACTGCTCTTGGCACATTCCAGCACCGTGGCGCGAGGGGTGGTCCAGGGCGTTGGGCAGATCCTGCTCCGCCACACCGACGAAGACGGCGCGAGCCGGCGCTACACCATCAACGGCGGCACCGCGAAGGACGCCAGAGACAAGGCCGGCGCCATCAGGAAACGGCACAGGCCAATCTCCCAGCCAGGGATCGCAAGATAACCCTTGGGGAGCTCGCCGTCGAGCGGGTCGAGTCGACCCTGCAGGCTTCAGCGACCACCAAAGCGATGTACGCCACGATCACACGAAAGCACATCGTCGGTGCCAAGATCGGCACTAAGCCGCTCGACAAGCTTCGGCCGTCGCATGTCGACGCGTGGAAAGTCGAGCTGCAAGGTCGCGGGCTCTCCGAGTCAACTATCCGGACCGCGTACACGATCCTCCGCGCACTGCTCGACCGCGCCGTACGGGACAGAGCGTTGCCGCAGAATCCGCTGAATGCGGTGCGGCGTCCGAAGCTGACGGCCAAGGAAGCGGCCTACCTGAAACCCGAGCAGGTGCGCTCGCTGCTCGCTGCGGCAGAGGGAAGCAGATACGCCCCACTGTTGGCGCTGCTGGTCAACACCGGCTTGAGGAGAGGCGAAGCGCTCGCCCTCCATTGGTCCGATGTGGACCTTGACGAGAAGCTGCTGCGGGTGCGCGGAGCGCTCGCGCGTGTGGACGGGTCAGTTTCCTGCGCTCCGCTGGTCTAGTCTTTCGAGACCGATTGACGGAAGGCATGGCGCTATGCGGAAACTGCTCTACGGCATGAACCTGACCCTGGACGGCTACATCGCCGCGCCCGGCGACGACCTCGGCTGGAGTGGGCCGAGTGACGAGTTGTTCCAGTGGTGGCTCGACCAGGAGCGGGCGATCGGGCTGTTGTTGTACGGGCGCAAGCTGTGGGAGGCCATGAGTTCCCACTGGCCGACCGGCGACCAGCAGCCCAACGCCACCCCGGCGGAGATCGAGTTCGCGCGGAACTGGCGGGACACACCGAAGGTGGTGTTCTCTTCGACGATCGACAAGGTCGACTGGAACACTCGCCTGGTCACCGGCGACGCGATCGCCGAGATCACCCGGCTCAAGGCCGAGGACGGTGGGCCGATGAGGGTCGGTGGCGCAACGCTCGCCGGAGCGGTCATGCGGGCCGGGCTGATCGACGAGTACGAGATCGTCACCCATCCGGTCCTCGTGGGCGGCGGTACGCCGTTCTTCACCGCGCTGGACAGCTGGGTGAACCTGAACCTGCTGGAGACGCGGACGTTCCCCGGCGGCGTTGTCTTGACCAGGTACGAGACGAGGCGCTGAGCGCGATTCCTTTTTCGATCTCTCGATCGTTGTCGCCTTCGTGCTCCTGCGTCGGCCTGAGCATCCGGAGCGACTAGGTCAGCCGCCACAGCACACGAAGCGCCCACTCGACCTCGGCCATGTGGTCAGCGTCGAGGTCGGTAAGAAGGTCCTCCAGCCGGTTCTCCGAGATCGTCATGATCTGCCAAAGCAGCACCTGGCAGACCTCGCCAGTGACCGTTTTGGGCAGGGTGACGGCCAGCATCGACGGCTTCACTTTCGTGGTGAGTGCGAGCACTGTGCAGACGTGGAACTCGCGGTGAAGGCGTCCGCCGATATGACAAGACCGGGTCGGGTTCCGGCTTGCTCTGAGCCGCGATGTGGCGACCAGTCGATCCAGTAGATCTCGCCGCGAAGGGGAGAGCGCATGCGTCAGCTGAGGCTCATTCAGGCAGGGTTTCGCCCGCAGCCTCGCTGACTTCCTCTACCCACTCGCGAGTCTCAGCCCCCCACGTCGCAGCTTCGGCTGCCCAATCGATTCCGATCCTCTCCAGCTGGTGGCATTGGATGCTGTACACCTCCGCCTCACGCTCGGGAGTCGGCAGGCCGGTCGACGATGCGTTCGGGCTGCTCGTCAGCGTCGGCATCTCTTCAGTCCCGGTCAGCTTCAGCTGTGCCTGAGCCCTCGGGAGCGATCATTCCGCATAACGCTGCTAGTTCTCCCGGAGAGCGTCAATTAGCTGACTGACCAGGAGCGGCGAAAGTGACACTCTTGAGACCACGATCCCCGTCGGCGGCTGTTGACCAAAGTCTAGGCGCACGAAATCGAGGGTGAACTCGTACGGGCTATGGAAACGCGGGCAAAGTTCGCCCAGACCCCAGCCATTTGATCCGGGTCGATGACGTTCAAGGGCGGCTGCTCAGGCTCGGGTTCCACGCGAGAAGGCTATAGCCGCCCCAGCGTTCCGGCCCCGACGTTGCTGAGCATCGCTTCCACAGAACTCGCCGAGCGTTTCCCGTAGTCAGGGGCACATTGAACGTAGCGATCTCGTACAGCGTTTCGCCTAGGCAGAGGCACATTGCCGACTCGCGCCACATGGGAGCCGTCGCTAGCGCCCGCTTCGCCAAGACGGCCTCGTACGCCGCAACGTCGCTGCTGCGGTGAAGCGGCCGAGCATCGAACGCCTTGATGCCCACTACCTCACCGCCGCCGAGGCCGGCCAACTTCTCGCCGCTGCGCAAGGTGATCGCCTGTACCCCCTGGTAGTGCTCCTACTCGGCACCGGCATGCGTCGCGGCGAGGCGTTGGCGCTGCACTGGCGCGATGTTGACCTGACCAACAGCGTTGCCCGAGTGAGGTGGACGCTGGGCCGCGTCGATCGCCGGCTGATCTTCGATGAACCGAAGACGGAGAAGTCACGACGGTTCGTCTCGCTCCCCAGCCGGTTGCCGAAACACTGCGCCGGCACCGTACGACGCAAGCGGCCGAGCGGCTGGCCGCGCCAGTCTGGCAGCCGTGGCCTGATCACGACGACCTGGTGTTTCCAACCCAGATCGGCACCCCGACCGACCTACGGAATGCGCTGCGAGCCTTCGTGAAGATCGCCGAGCGAGCCGAGCTCACCGAAACCACCTTGCGCACCGTCAGGCACAGCACGGCCAGTGCACTCATTGCCTCCGGAGCGCACATCAAGGTCGTCCGGAGTTGCTTGGGCACTCCTCGTACGCCGTCACCGCCGACATCTACAGCCACGTCAACTTGGAGCAGCAACGAGAGGCTGCCGACCGACTGGGCGAGGTGTTCAATGAAGTGGCAGCCGCCCGTCCTCCGCGGGCATCTCGTGGTGACGATCCTAGTGGCTTCGCGCCTGGCTACAGTGGGTAGGTTCGACCCACGTGGCGGCGACCGAAACCACCTCCCACTAGGTCAAATATGGTCGGGCTGGCGAGATTTGAACTCGCGACCCCTTGACCCCCGGATCGGACGTCTATGCTCGTCGAGCCTGAACCACTTTTCGCTGGTGTCCGTCGTTGACCGTTGACCGGCGCTGAATTCGGCGGGCGTGGTCCGTAGTTGGTCCGTAGTTTCGCCCCTCTCCCACCGTCGAGGCGCGGCGTCCAGCACGGCCAACTGTGCGCCTCGCTGGTCTCCATGCCGAAGTTCGTGGTGCCCACCGATCTGGCTGACCTTTAGATGGCCGAGGTTCCTGTACTTCATGCTGTCCGTTCTTCGGACGCGCTGCTGCCACTGGAAACTGACTTCTGGCCGACTCCCCACGGCCCATGTGCTCCACGTAAGGCGATACTGATCCACCGCTTCGACACCGACATCCCCCCGTGGAGGAGACGATGGAGGTGGTGCACGACGTCGTCAAGGCCGGCAAGGTCGGCTAGCTCGTGACTCAACAGGGCCAGATAGTCGAGGAGGGCCTCGGCCGCCTGCATCGACCGCCCTGCGACGAGGTTGAGGCGACTACACGAAGAAGAACGTCAGGCCCAGCACCGCATAAATGGCGAGCAATTGCAGACCTTCGTACCACGTTGATTCTCCGCGTTGCGTGATCTCGTCAGCGATAAGGATCGCGAGGAAGATGGCGCCGAGCTCGAACCCGTTGAAGACCAGTGCCATCGGGAACGGGCCGATGACGAACGAAGCGAGCACGAGGATAGGAGCCACGAACAAGGCCATCTGGGCTCCGGATCCGACTGCGATGTTCACGGCGAGGCCGATCTTGTTTTTTAGTGCGAAGTAGACCGCGACCCAGTGCTCGGCGGCGTTGCCTACGACGGCGACGACGATGACGCCGACGAAGAACGGTGAGAGCCCCAGACTCTCGGACGCCTCGGTGATGGAGCTCACAAGGATTTCGGACATCACGCCGACTGCGACGCCCGCGGCAGCCAACATGATGACGCTGCGACGCACCGTCCACGGCTCCCCGCCGTGATCTTCCTCGTCCTGACTGGGATTGAACAGGTCCTTGTGCGTTCTGAGGGAGAACAGCAACCCGGCGGCGTACGAGCCGAGCAAGATCACCGCGACACCGACCGAAAGTGTCTTCAAATCGCTAGAAAACTCCACAGCGCGTGCGGTGGGATCCGGCAAGCCGCCGCCTGAGACCAGCTGGAAGATTGCCGGCATGATCAAGGCGACGGCGGCCAGGAAAAGCATCAAAGACTGCGCCGACGCGGCACGTGCTTCGAAGAACTGCCGGTCGCGTCGCAGTCCACCGGCGAGCATCGACACGCCCAGGACAAGCAGAATGTTGCCCAAGATCGACCCAACTACCGATGCCTTCACGACTTCATGCAACCCCGCGCCGAGTGCAAACAACGCGATGATCAACTCAGGTGCATTCCCGAACGTGACGTTCAAGAATCCGCCGATGCCGGGACCCGAACGAGCCGCAAGCTCCTCGGTTGCGCGACCCATCAGTGCGGCCGTGGGGATGACGCCAAGCGCGGACGCAGCAAAGATCAGCACAGGATCTGCATGGACCAGCTCGAACAAAATCGCGACCGGGATCAGCGGCACGAGCAGGTACGGCCAGCCTTCGCCTGTCAACAAGAAGGGGCGCTTCGTTGCGGCCTTAGGCGTCTGCGTCGTCAACTTGGGGCTCCTCGAGGCTGGCAGGTCCAGGGCGCCGAAACCCTCGGCGGACCCTCATGCGGTCCGGGCCATGATCAAAAGGACCCTCAATCTCATGGGCAACGCCGTTTACGGTTTGCGCTGCTGGCGAGCGGTCGGGGTCGACGGCCGGCTCCAGGCACTTATAGGGGTTCATACGACGCTCTGCGTTACGCCATGTCGATCTTGTACTGCCCAGTCTTCGGCTGGATCGCAGCCATGAAGGCGGCTTGGACATCGTCGACACCGAAGACATTGGTCACGTAAGCCTCGCGTAGTTTGGGATGTTCGCCAAGGTAGTCGTTAGCGGCCTGCAAACCCTGCGGCGCTCCATCGTCGTTCCCGACCGGAGGGTGAGCTTCTTCCGCAGGAAGATCATCATGTCGAAGGGATGGATGAGATCGTCGGGTACGCCGAAGTAGAAAACCTGGCCACCGAACGCTAGGGCCTCGAGACAGTTCTTCATAGTCGAAACCTGGTGCCCGACGGCCTCTACCACCAAGCTGGGGCGTTCGGATTCGGTCAGGCTCAACGACCACGATCCGGCGGTGGCCGTGACGACCTCATCGACGGCGAACACTCCACTCGCCTCGCTGCGGTCGACAGGATCGACCCCGGTGACGTGGGCCGCGCCACGGCTCTTGAGCACATGACTGAACAGCAATCCAGTGGGTCCCTGACCGACCACGGCGACCGCCTGGCCGCGGACGTCACCGATCTGCTCGGCGGCGTACAGCACGCAGGAAAGCGGCTGCAGCATCACTGCGACAGTGGGCGACAGCCTGGTGTCGTAGGGCGAGAGCCCATCACCGTCACTGACGACCAGCTCGGCGATGCCGTCGAAGTCTGATGCCCAACCCACGACGAGGTCGCCGATGTCGTGGGCAGGGTGGGCGCTGGCGATGACCTCACCGACGATCTCGTGCATCGGGAACCCTGGCGCGCGCGTGACCATGCCTCCACGCTTCTTCGGGTGGGTGAAGGGGGCACCGCGTAACCTTGGCATGTCACTACCGCAGATGCCGCCTGCCCGGGTTGCCAGCCAGACTTGACCTTTTGCAAGGTCGTGCGGAGCCGGAGCAGTAACCTCGACGGCGCCGAGAATGCACGGTCCGCTCAGCATGTATGCCCACATGGCGTGACCTCCTGTCTCATCGATGGCCTAGTCAGCATCCCACCACGGCTGGTGGTGGACCTCGGCCGCGCTGAGCGCCGTCGGCCAGGGCAACCGGCATCGGCAGCATCGGTC
>Ga0307409_100001169_pt1 | contig 12531 bp, 9 predicted proteins | sample 322Ometagenome_2_FD_203888 | JGI IMG/M metagenome (GOLD analysis project Ga0307409, IMG submission 203888) | Maize rhizosphere microbial communities from greenhouse at UC Davis, California, United States - 322HYB-O-2 | ecosystem: Host-associated > Plants > Roots > Rhizosphere > Soil | place...
CCTGTTGACGCGTGCCCAGTCAGAGCTCGATCGGTATCAGCTGCAGGTACACGAATACCAGCGGCTCGGATCGGGCATACCTCGCCTGCTCGCGCCGGAGTCGCGCGCCGAGTTCGAGCGTATTCGTCAGTTGATCGAGGACTGGCGAATCAACGCATCCGAGGTGCTGATCGCCCGCGCGCTGCGCGACGAGCCGGTGACGCCGCAGGCGGCGATGGTGGCGCTGCCGCGGTTTGCGAAGGCGCGCGAGGCGCTGTCGGCATTCGTGCGGCGGCAGAGCGAACTGGCGAGCGCGGCGGGCGAGGACGCCACCGCGCGGACTCGTCGCGCCACGGCCGTGCTCACGCTGGCGCCGCTCGCCGGCACAATCGTGACCGTCATCCTCCTGTTCACGGCGAACCGAGGCATCCGGCGCGCGCAAGCGGTGGCGACCGCGCATGCCGAGACGGTCATCGCGCGCGACGAGCTGCTGGCGATCATCAATACGGTCCCCGCGGCCCTGATTATCCTGAACAGGGACGCGTCGCTGGGCCTGTGCAATCGCACGGCGGAACAGATGCTGGGAACGCCGCCGCCGGGCCCCGCGGCCGTGGACTACTGGCGCTCGTTCGAGTACCACGACACGACAGGCCGCCGGCTGGCGCTCGAAGAGCTGCCGGCGATGCAGGCGTTCGCCGGGCAGGAAGTTCTTGGCAAGGAAATCCAGATGCAGCGGCCGGGACATCCGCCGATCACAATCCTGCTCAGCGCGGCCCCGCTGCGGGACGAGACCGGCGCGGTCACCGCGGTTGCCGCGGGATTCCTCGACATCACACGGCTTCGCGAGCTCGATCGGATGAAGGAGGACTTCGTGTCCGTGGTGAGCCACGAGCTGCGAACGCCACTCACCGCCATTCGCGGTTCGCTGCAACTCCTGCTCGCCGACGCGGCGACGGTGCCCGATCCCGAGAATCGGCAACTGCTCGACATCGCGCTGAAAAGCTGCGATCGGCTGGTCCGCATCATCAACGACATCCTGGACGTATCCCGAATCGAAGCGGGAAGGCTGAATCTCGAGCCGCGCGCCGTGGCCGTCGCGGAGATCGTCCAGCAGTCAGCCGAGGCCGTGGACCACCTCGCCAAGCAGGCGCACCTGCGTTTCGACGTGCAGGTGCCCCCGGGCCTGCCTGCCGTGACGGCGGACCCGGACCGCTTCACGCAGGCGATCGTCAACCTCCTGTCGAATGCGGTGAAGTTCGCGCCGGCTGGATCGACCGTGACGATCAGCGCGCGCGAGCAGAGCGGCTTCGTGGCGGTCGCGGTGCGGGATGAAGGGCCGGGGATCGCTCCGGACGACGTTTCCCGGGTATTCGAGAAGTTTCAGCAGCTCGATCGGCCCGCCACGCGCCGCGCCGGCGGCACGGGGCTGGGCCTGGCGATCACGAAAGGGATCGTCGAGGAGCACGGCGGCCGCGTGACGGTCGAGAGCGCGCCGGGGAAGGGCGCGTCGTTCACGCTGTGGATGCCTGCCGCGTGAACGACGTCAAAGCCGAATCGAATGTCGAGTCCCGGCGCGAGTTCGCCGTCGTCGCGTGCTCGGTGCCTTCACTACGCTGGACGCGTCGATCGGCGCGCGCCGCGCGGCCGTTCCGGCACGGGCGCCTTGAGGGTGAGCGGCTTCCGATCCCGGAGCACGCCGATTTCCACATCCTTCCCCTCGTCTGCTTCGCGGATCTCCTCGGTGACATCGCGCCCGTCGTTGACCGTGCGTCCGTTCACCGACGTGATGACGTCGCCCGCCTTGAGGCCGGCCTTGGCCGCCGGCGATCCCTCGTCGACTGACGACACCAGCACGCCGTCCTTTGCGCCGAAGTACTCCGCGAGCTGCTCGGTGAGCGGCTGCAGGCGGGCGCCGAGCCGGCCGCGGCCGAAGGACGTCCCCGGCGCGGGGTCCCAGCCGAAGTCGAACGAGAAGTTGCGGGGCAGCGCGCGAAGGCCGCGCTCCACTTCGCGCTCGATATCGGGCATGTCGATGATCATGTCGCGGCGGCCGTAACGCCCCACGTTGCCCGGCTGGACGTCGAGCGTCTGGCGCGTGCCGTCACGCACGACCGTGGCCTTGACCGTACGTCCCTCCGGGGTTTCCTGCACGAGCCGCGAGAGGTGCCGTGCGCCGCGCACGCGTTCACCGTCGAATTCCACGACGATGTCGCCCGTCTTCAATCCGGCCTTGGCGGCCGGGCTCTCGTCGTCCACGTCTTCGATCAGCGCGCCGCCGCCCTCGGCCAGCTTCGCCTTCGATGCTTCGTCCTGTTCGAGATCGCGGATGCGCACGCCGATGGACGCGCCGCGTCCGTCGAGCCACATCATCCGCGGCGCGGCCGGCGGCGCCGGCGGTTCGGCCGGCGCGGGCCGCTGGCCGGCCGACTGCGTCCACACGACCGGCGCCAGCACGAACGCCGCGATGATGACCGCGAGTGCGGCGAGACCGGCGGCAAATGCTTTCCTCATACGGTCGTTCCTCCCGGGGACGTCATTCCCCGCGTTACATCTACCCTTTGCAAGGGCCGACCTCGAAGGTCGGCGCCTACAACAGGACGGGATCTACCAACGCCCGATCGTGGTCAGCCCGCAATTTCTTTGCAGGGGCCGACCTTCCAGGTCGGCCCACGACTACCACCGAACTACGAGGTCAGACGGAGGTGACCTTCAAAAAGTTGGGCGATAATCCCATCAATGGCCACCGACGATCGCAAGGCGCGCATCCTCGAGCGGATCACCCGCGACAAGGTCAAGTTCATGCGCCTGCAGTTCACCGACATCCTCGGCGCAATCAAGAACGTCGAGGTCCCGGACCGCCAGTTCGAGGAGGCGATGAACGGGCGCATCATGTTCGACGGTTCGTCCATCGAGGGGTTCGTCCGCATCGAAGAGTCGGACATGTACTTGAAGCCCGACCTCAACACGTTCCAGGTGTTCCCGTGGAGCTATGCGGGCCCGGAGCGCGTCGGCCGGATGATCTGCGACATCGCCAACCCCGACGGGACGCCGTTTGCGGGCTGCCCGCGCACGACGCTCAAGCGCGTGATTGCCCTGGCCGGAGAGCGCGGATACCGCATGAACGCGGGTCCGGAGGCCGAGTTCTTCCTCTTCCAGCGACGGGACGACGGGGCGCCGACCACCGAGACCCACGATTCAGGCGGCTACTTCGACCTGACTCCGGTGGACCTGGGCGAGGACGTGCGGCGCGAGATCGTCCTCGCTCTCGAGCAGATGGGATTTCACGTCGAGGCGGCGCACCACGAGGTCGCGCCCGGCCAGCACGAAATCGACTTCCGCTACGACGACGTGCTGACGACCGCGGACAACGTGAGCACGTTCCGCTTCGTCGTGAAGAATGTCGCCAGCCGGCACGGCCTTCACGCGACGTTCATGCCGAAGCCGATCTTCGGCATCAACGGCAGCGGCATGCACACTCACCAGTCGCTCTTCTCGGGGGGACACAACATCTTCTTCGAAGAGGACGCCGAGTGGCAGCTCAGTAAGACGTGCCTGCAGTACATCGGCGGCATCCTCCGCCACGCGCGCAGCTTCTGCGCGGTCACCAACCCGCTGGTGAATTCCTACAAGCGCCTCGTGCCCGGGTACGAAGCGCCGACGGCGATCGCATGGTCCGAGAAGAACCGCAGCCCGCTCGTACGCGTGCCGGCGGCGCGCGGCACCGACACGCGGATCGAGCTGCGGATGCCCGACCCGTCCTGCAACCCGTATCTCGCGCTCGCCGTGATGCTCCGCTCGGGCATCGACGGGATCGATCAGCAGATCGACCCGGGCCCCCCGGTGAACAAGAACATCTACAAGATGAGCCATCGCGAGCGGCGTCACCTCCGCATCGACGAACTTCCGGGCAACCTCAGCGAAGCGCTCGACGAGTTGGAGAAGAGCGACCTGATGAAGGAAACGCTGGGCGAACACATCTTCGACCACTTCGTCGCCGCGAAGCGCGCCGAGTGGGACAGCTACATCCGCCACGTCTCGCCCTGGGAGGTCGAGCGTTACCTGAACACCTACTAGGAATCAGGGCCTCAGGTTTCAGGCCTCAGGGCCCAGAGGGCTCAGGCCTGGCCCAGCCCCGAGGCCCGAGGCCTGACAATGTCCCTTCGCGGTGACCCCTGGTGAGGACGGCCAATGAGGCGACACCGCCGATTTCCGCCACAATCCGACGCATTCAATACGGCATGTCGCTTGTCTACTCCCGGAGTGGTCGCGCCGGGTCACCGGGGGGCGCTAACTTCAGGCAGGCGCTGGCACCGCTGCTCTCCGGCCTGGCAGGTTCACGATCCGGTCGCGACCGATTCTTGCTTCTGGTGCTGCGGGAGATGGTCATGAACAGAGCAACTCGGCTCGTGGTCGCGCTGGTCGGCGCGTTGATGATTGCGGGCTGCGCGGCCCGCAGCGTGAAGATCGGCGAGCTCAAGGATCAGCCGGATCGGTACGACGACAAGCGAGTCAGCGTCACCGGCACCGTCACGAGCAGCTGGGGAATCCCGCTGGTGCCGTTCCAGCTGTACAACATCGACGATGGCACCGGGGAGATCACAGTGCTGTCGCGAACCGGCCGCGCGCCGTCCAAGGGCAGCCGCGTCAAGGTGAAGGGTCACGTCAACGAGTTCGCGCAGTTCGGCGGCCGGTCGATCGGCCTCCACATCCAGGAAGAGGATCGGGACTATAAAGGCCGATAGCGGTAACTTCCAATTTCCAACTCCCAAAGCGCTCGACGCCGCCCACAGCTGCCTTGGAAGTTGGAGCGGTTGGAGTTGGGAGCTGATCAAGGGCGCCGTATTTGGCGCCCGTACTCCGATCCGAATCCCAGCCGACTGTAGTACTCGTAGAAGGCGCGCGACACGGCCGTGATCGCGCGCTCGCCTTCGTCTTCCTCCCGCAAGTAAGTCGTCATCACCGCCAGCGCGTACGGGCGATGCTCCGCACGAACGATGGCCGCGTCCACGCGTACGCCCTCCAGATCGCCCGGCTTGTTCAGCACGGCGACGGTCGAAGGCACGCCGCGGCGGATTTGGCCGCCGGCGCCGACTTCGAGAATCTTCAGCGCGCCGGCCTTGCTCTCCGGCTCGAGGCCTTCGCCCGCGTGCAGCGCGCCGAGCAGCCGGACGATGTCGTCGGGGGTGGCGACGTTCTCGTCGCCGCGCGCCGCGGCCGCCGAGTCCATCATCTTGCGACGGAGCCGGAGGCCGTTGAGGCCGAGCGACCGCATCCGCGCGGCGACCGCGGGAATACCCACGCGCTCGATGAGGACGTTGGTCGCCGTGTTGTCGCTGAGCGCCATCATGAGCACGGCGTGATCGCGCAGCGTCAGCGACGGCGTGCCCATGGCGCGCAGGATGCCGGTGCCGCCGACGACGAACGATCGATCGAGCGGAGCCGGCGTGTCGAGCGCGAGCCGCCCTTCGTCGGCTTGACGGAACAGTTCGTAGAGCACCGCGAGCTTGATCGTGGACGCGGTCGGAAACTCCTGCCGCTCGAGACGTCCAATCTCCTCGCCGGTGGTGAGATCGAGCGCCGCGTAGCCGACGACGCCGTCCAGCGATTCGACGATCGCCGAGAGCTTCCGATCGAGCCCCGCGCGCAGTTCCGCCTGAAGGTTGGGCCGCGACGGCTGAGCGACGAGGGTGACTGCGCCACACGCCAGCACGCAAAGCCGCGCCGCCAGCAATTTCAGCATGGCCGGGCAGAAGGGCCGACGAGGCACTGAGACACTGAGGGCAGGATTCTGTTCTCGGTACCTCGGTGTCTCAATGGCTCCATGCAACACGATCAACCGGTGATTTTTACCGCGACCGCCGTCATGTCGTCGTTCTGCGCCGCGTCGCCTCTGAACGCGAGCACCGCCTGGAAGATCTCGTCGACGATCTCGCGCGCGCTCTGCGCGCGGTGCGCGGCCACGACGTCGATCAGGTTGCGCGACCCGAATTCGAGCCCGTGCTCGTTCATCGCCTCGAACACGCCGTCGGAGCAGAACACGAAGATGTCGCCAATCGCCAGCGGCAGCGTCACCTGGTCGTAGGTGACGCCGGGGAACGATCCCAGCGGAACCCCCGGCAACTCGATCTGCCCGCAGCCGCCGGTGGTGCACCGGATCGGGTAGGGCAGGCCCGAGTTCGCCATCACCACGTTGTGCCGCTTCAGGTCGAAGAGCGCGTAGCAGAGCGTGCAGTAGTACTCCTCGAGTTGCCGCTCGTGCAGGATCGTGTTCATCGACTGGAGCACGCCGCCGACGCTGAAGCGCTCGGGCGCATAGCGGCGCCGGAACGTGCGCGACCGCACCAGCTCGCCGGCAAACGCGCTGTACAGCGCCGCGGGCACGCCTTTGCCCGACACGTCGCCGACGGCGACCACCAGCGTGTTCGGCTCCGGCATCAGGAAGTCGTGCAGATCGCCCCCGAGCTCGCGCGCCGACGCGAAGCGCGCGGCGATGTCCACGCCACGCAGGCGCTTCGGCAGATCCGTCGGCAGCAGCGCCGCCTGCACCCGCTGCGCGAAGCGGAGCTCCTTCTCGATGCGCACCTCGTTGCGGCGGACCTCTTCGTAGAGCCGTGCGTTCTCGATGGCCACCGCCGCCTGGCTCGCGAGCAGCGTCAGCAGCTCGGCGTGCTCCTTCGTGAACGCGTCCAGCTCGGGGCTTTCGAGATCGAACACGCCGATGCAGCGATCCTTGACGAGCATCGGGATGACCAGCTCCGAGCGGACGTCCTTCACGGCCGGGATGTACCGCGGGTCGGTGGACACGTCGGCGACGAGCAGCGGTTCCTTGTGCAGCGCCGCCCACCCGACCAGTCCCTGCCCCAGTTTCACCCGCTTGACCGCCGCATCGTCTCCATAGCTGACCGCGAGCTTCATCTCCAGCTCCTGCGTCTCGTCGTTGAGGAGCAGGATGCCGAAGGTGCGGTAGTCGATGAGGCGCTTGGTGAGGCCGGCGATGCGCGCGAGCAGCGCGTCGAGGTCGAGGATCGAGGCCATCTCGCGCCCGATCTCGGCGAGCGTCTCCATCATCCCGACGTAGTGACGCTCGGACTCGAAGAGGCGCGCGTTCTCGATGGCGACCGCCACGTGCGCGCCGAACTGCTTGAGCAGCGCCTCGTCCCGGCGGGTGAACGCCGCGCGCTTGTCGCTGAGGAGGTTCATGGCGCCGATGACCTTGCCCTTGCGCCGCAGCGGTACGGCGAGCTGCGAGATCGCATCGGTCACGGTCCCCACCCATCGCGGCTCCTCGCGCACGTCGTCGACGAGGATGGGACGGCCCTGCTCGACGGCGGCGCCGACGACGCCCTGGCCCACCTTGAGGCGGATTCTCTTCACGCTCTCGTCGGGGTAGCCGACGGCGTAGGCGATGCGCAGCTCCTGCTTGCGCTCGTCGAGGAGGTACACGGAGAACGCCTTGAACGTGGTGAGACGCGCGATCAGCTGGGGAATCTTTGCGAGCAGCTCCTCGAGGTCGAGCACGGACGTCACTTCCCGTCCGAGCTCGAACAACGTGTCGAGCAGTTCGCTGTCGGCGGCCGATCCCGTGATCGGGATCTGGAAGCGGCCGGTGATGTCGCTCATTGACTCGTCGTCTTCCGGCCGCCGTCGCCGAGGGTGTACTTGGTGATCCAGTCGAACTGCCGCTGCAGGCGATCGCGCTGGTGGAAGTACTCCTGCAGCCCGTGGCCCTGCCGCGGGTAGAAGACGAGCTCCACCGGCGTGCCCTGCTCCTTGATGCCGCGGTAGAACTCCATTGGCTGGCCGATCGGCACGCGCTCGTCGCTGCCGCCGTGGAGGATCAGCGTCGGCGTCCGCACCTTGTGCACATTGGTCATCGCCGATCGTTCCAGGTAGAGCGGCAGCGTCTCGGCGGAGGGGTTGCCGCCGAAGAATGCGGCCAGGTAGTTCGGCAGGTCGTTGGTGCCGTACATGCTCCACAGGTTCGTGATGCCGGCGCCGACCATCGCCGCTTTGAAGCGGTTCGTCTGCGTCACCGCCCATGCGGTCATGTAGCCGCCGTAGCTCCAACCCTGGATCGCGAGCCGATCCGGATCGGCAATGCCCCGGGCGACGACCGCGTCCACTCCCGCCATGATGTCCCTGAAGTCGGCGCCGCCCCAGTCGGGAATGTTCGCGCGCATGAACTTCTCGCCGTACTGTGTGCCGCCGCGCGGGTTCGGGTAGAGCACCGCCCATCCCTGTCCGGCCCAGTGCTGGCCGCCGTCGCCGTACGCCACGCGGAAGCCATTGAGGTGCGCGCCGCCGGGTCCGCCGTGCACGACGACGAGGAGCGGGTACTTGGCGTCCGCCCTGTATCCCACGGGCTTGACGAGTACGCCTTCGATGTCGAGGCCCTCGTTCTTCCAGGTGATGACCTCGCTCTCGCCGAGCGCGAACTCCGCTGCCTGCGGATTGGCGTCGGACAGCTTGCGCGGCGACGCGAATCCCAGGTCGGAGACGTAGACGTCGGCCGGCTGCGTTGCCGACTCGATGACCAGCGCCGCTTTCGCTCCATCGCGGGAGATCGATCCGAGCGTCAGCAGCCGGCCCGTGGTCAGCTGCGAGTACTTCCGGGAGGCCGGTTCGTAGGCGAATGCTTCGACGTAGGTGCCCTTGCCGGCGGTGAACAGCAGCCTTCGGCTGTCGGGCGCCCATTCGAGATCGCGCGGCTCGAGGTCGAACGTCGCGCTCGACGCATCGGCGATTGCGCGGCTGCGCACGTCGTACAGCGCGAGGCGGCCGATACGCGGATCGGCGACCGCCAGACCGTCCGCGCCCGCCTTGAACGCGCTTGGCGGCTGGGTGATGAACGCGATCGTGTTGCCATCCGGCGACCAGCGCGGTGAGGCGTCGTTCCCGGCATTCGCCGTAATCGTGTCGAGGCGCTTGTCGGCGAGCGAGACGACAAAGACGTCTTCGCGGTCGTCGCGCAGCATCGGCGTCGGCGCCGCCGAGAAGGTGACACGCGTGCCGTCGGGGGACCATGAGAGATCGCCGCGGATCGCGAGCGTCGCATTCTCGAGCACACGCGTGCTCTTCTGCGATGCGACGTCGACGACGAACAGCTCGGAGAGACGGAACTCGTTTTCGAAGACGCGGCGGTCGTCGCCGCGCTTCCGGCGTGCCTCGGCCTCGCTCGATTCCGCCTGGCGCGTCACGTACGCGATCCGCGTGCTGTCGGGCGACCAGCTGTACGTCGACACACTCTCTTTCGCCTCGGTCACGCGCACCGGTTCACCGCCGTCGGCCCGCATCGTCCAGATCTGCGTGCGCGGCGTGTCGCCGCTGCCGCGCGTGGACAGGAACGACACGTAGCGGCCGTCAGGTGACCACGCCGGACGTGACGCGCCGGCATCGTCGAACGTCAGCGGGCGCGCACTCGCGTCGCCGCTCGTGGCCACGCGCCAGATCTGGGAGCGCAGTTCCTTTTTCTCCCGATCGCGCGGCGTCGTCTCCCACTGCCTCACGCTGTAGACGATCCACGCGCCGTCCGGCGAGATGGCGGCATCGCTGACGCGGCGCACCTGGAGCAGGTCGTCGATCGTCACCGGCCGCGCGGCGGCAGCGATCTCCGCGGTGGCAGCAGTCGCGCACAGGACGAACACCATCTGTTTCAGCATTGAAATCTCCGCGTGGACCTCAGGATTATACTGGCGCTACACGCGATGGACACGCTGACCCTGCCGCTCGACTACCCGGCGATCGAACGCATCCTGCCGCACCGGTATCCCTTTCTCCTCGTCGACCGCATCACCGAGCTCGAGCCCGACAAGCGTATCGTCGGGATCAAGAACGTGTCGCTCAACGAGCGCTTGCTCTCGCGACAAACGGGTGAATCGCCCGCGCTGCCGCCGACGATTCTGACGGAAGCGGTGGCGCAGGTCGGGGCCATTCTCATCCTTTCCAAGCCGGAGAACCGCGAGAAGCTGATCTTCTTCATGGGCATCGAGCGCGTGCGGTACCGGCGTCCGGTGTACCCGGGTGACGTCGTGGTGATCGAGGCGCGCGTGCGGCGATTGCGCAGCAGGATGGGTCAGTTCGAGGGCTTCGCGCGGGTGAACGGCCGGGTTGTCGTGAACGGGCGGATGACCTTTGCGCTAGGGAATTGAGGAATTTACGAATGGACGAATGGGCTTGCCACCGTGACGAATTGACGAGCCCGTTTGAAATCCTCACTCCGCCAAGTCGAAAATCCGCCAACTCGTAGATTCGTCAATCTCGTCTCGCGTTGGGCACCCACATTGCAGCCTCACCCCGACGAGAGGGAGGGCTGAACAAGTGCTCGAAACAATTGCGATCATCCTGATCATCCTGTGGTTGCTAGGGATGGTCAGCGGCTACACCCTGGGTAACTTCATCTGGGTGTTGCTGGTAGTGGCCGTCGTACTGTTCCTGGTGCGGTTGATCAGCGGCCGCAGAGTCGTCTGACGCGCGAGTCGTCGCGCGTCTCTGGCTTCGTCGGTGCGCGGGTTCGTGGAATGCGGCGTGGTTGGCGCCGCCACTGCGAGCCCGCGCGCGGCGGTGCCCGCCCGCCCGCCAAACCGCACGACCGCTACGCCGGCGAACACGATCGCTGAGGCAATCACCACACGCCACCCGAACGGCTCGCCGAGCATCAGCGTGCCGAGTACCACCGCGATCACCGGATTGATGTAGGCATAGAGCGACACCGTCGAGACCGGCAGGTGCTTCAGCGCGTACACGTAGGCCGAGTACCCGACGAGCGATCCGAACACGATCAGGTAGAGCTCGGCGGCGGCGGTCCGCCAGGTGAAGGTCACCACGCTCCACTCGCCGCGTACTGTGGCGGCCACTGCCATGAAAAGGCCGCCGAACATCATCTGCACGGCGGCCGCGCCGAGCGCGTTCTCCTCGCGCGCATGCCGTCGCGAGTACGCGGAGCCGAGCGCCCAGCCGATGCACGCGACCTGCAGGGCGATGACCCCGATGGCGAACTGCCGCCCGAGTTCCCCGCCCGCCGTCAGCTCGGGCCACACGAGCAGCAGAATCCCCATGAACCCCAGGACGAGGCCGAAGACTCCCTGCGGGGTGAGCCGCTCGCCCCCGAGCGCCGCTTCGAGCCCGGTCATCCAGAACGGCGAGGCGGCCACGACGACCGCGGCGATGCCGCTCGGCACCCACTGCTCGGCCCAGATCACGCCGCCGTTGCCCAGGGCGATCATCAGGAATCCGAGCAGCGCGAGCCCGTTCCAGTGCGCGATGCCCGGCAGCCGCTCGCCGCGCGCGCGCAGGATCAGGGCAAGGGCGATCCCCGCCGCCAGATAGCGCAGCCCGCCGACGAGCGCCGGCGGAATCGTTTCGAGCGCGATGCGAATCGCGAGGTAGGTCGTGCCCCAGACCAGGCAGACCGACAGCCACGCCAGGTATGCCGTGCGGTTGCTCGAGTCGCTCACGATCGCTCCCCCCTCGGCCTGCCGGGGGTCGCGTCGACCAGCGCGGGCTTGCCGGTCGCGGCCTCGGCGAACGCGGGTTCCTCACCCTCGCTGTCCATCCGCACGGGAATGCGCGGAGACTCTTTCACGCTGCCCAGCACGATCGTCGTGCGAGTGGAGCGAACGCCGGCCACGGTGCCGACGTGGTTGCGCAGGAGGTCGCCGACGTGCTCGGCGTCGCGTGCGCGCATCTTGAGGAGCAGGCAGTCGTCGCCGGCGACGAAATGCACCTCCAGCACTTCCGGGATCGCAGCCAGTCGCTCGGCCACGCGTCGCTCGTCGTCTCCGACGGCGGAGGTGCGGACCGCGACGAACGCGAGCATCCGCTGGTCGAGCACGTGCGGGTCGACCAGCGCGACATAGCCGCGAATCGCCCCGCGCGACTCCAGCTTCCGCATCCGTTCGAGTACCGCCGAGGGCGCCAGGCCGACGGCCCTGGCCACCTCGGTTTGCGTCATCCGCGCGTTTTCCTGCAGCAGTGCGAGGATCGCCCGGTCAATCTCGTCGATATTTCGTCCAATCGCCATGAATCCAGAATAATATTCTGCATCACAGTGCGATTGCAAAGAATTGTTCTGATTGTGGGTAGGACATCCACGGTCGAGGCCGACGCGGCGCAGCCTCGCGTTTGCCTCGCGATCGGCCGCGTCTCGTCACGCTGAACGTGCGCCTGATGCACCCCGAAGGCTATCCGCTAAGATGGTTCGTCATGATGCGAACACGGTTCACAGCCCTTCTCCTCCTCCTCGGCGTCGTTGCGTTCGTCTCCTCTCTCGCCGCGCAGCATCAGCACGCGCCGGCGCCGATGAAGCCGATGACATCGCGGGCCGCGATGAAACCGGCCGTCGGACCGCTCCCTCCGATCCCGTACGAGGGCTACCCTTCGCCGCGCCCGATGGCGGTCACGCAGGCGGCATACGAGTTCGCCGCGCGGCACCCCGAGGTGCTCCAGTACGTGCCCTGTTTCTGCGGATGCGAGCGCGGCGGGCACAACGGCAACCACGACTGCTTCGTGCACTCCCGCGACGCCAACGGCAACGTGACCTGGGACTCGCACGGC
>Ga0307409_100001170_pt1 | contig 12527 bp, 8 predicted proteins | sample 322Ometagenome_2_FD_203888 | JGI IMG/M metagenome (GOLD analysis project Ga0307409, IMG submission 203888) | Maize rhizosphere microbial communities from greenhouse at UC Davis, California, United States - 322HYB-O-2 | ecosystem: Host-associated > Plants > Roots > Rhizosphere > Soil | place...
CGTATCCCCGCCGGCGGTCTGCCCCGCATCGAGCGCCGCCATCAGGCGAAGCGAGAGGTGGCCCGTGGTTTTCTCGAACGCTTCGACCATGCCGTTCACCACGCCCTCACCCGCCAGGATGTTGCCTTGCGCGGTGCAGAACTTGCCACCCTTGTGCCCGGCCCACGTGCTCGCCTTCGGGCCGGTGAAGGCGGCGTAGTTCCCTTTCGCGTCCATGACCGCGAACTGGCGTCCATGCTTGGTCCAGTCCTCGGGGCGCGGATCCGGATCGCTCTCCCAGATGGCGCGGACGATGGCGTCGGGCTTGAGCCCCGCGCGCAGCAGCGCCAGACCCTGCGGCCCGTAGCTCACGTCCACGATCGCCTGCGTCGCAACGACGCCGACGTTCGCCTCGGCCCAGAGCACGCCGTTGCCGACGGCAAACACGCGCGACTGCACCGCGCCGCCGACTTCGTCGGTCTCGGGGTCGAAGCCGAGAATGGAAAACGTGGCGACCGGCTCGAACGGCAGATCGCGCCGACCGTCCGCGCGCAACACACCGAGCGACACCAGCGCGACAACCACCATCGCTGCTGCCTGCCGCCTGCTGCCTGCTGCTTGTTGCATGTCAGAACTCTCCCCAGATCGTGAACAATGCTGAGAGGGCGACCACGGCCATCGCATCCGCACGCAGCGTGCGCGGTCCGAGCGTGACGAGATGAGCCGACTGCGCGCCGCGATCGATCTCTTCCGGTGCCCACCCGCCTTCCGGGCCGATGAACACCGCGGCTTCCTCAGGCGGGGCGCCGCTTATGGCGGCGAGCGGCCGCACGTCTTCGGCCGCAGCCGGTTCGACGAACATGAAGGCGGCGCCGAGCGGACCAGGCGAGACCACGACGTCGAAGGGCGCGGGATCGAGCACCTGTGGGACAACGGCCCGCCCGCACTGCTTCGCGGACGAGACCGCGATGCGCTGCCAGCGTTCGCGGCGGCGGCCGCGTTCGAGCGCGGCGAGCGTGATCTCGCTGCGCGCGGAGACCACAGGCTGGATGGCCGCCGCGCCCATCATCACCGCGTCACGGACCACGTCGTCCATCTTGTCGCTCTTGAGCACGGCCTGCGCGAGGGTCAGCGCCACGCGTGCCTCGCGCAGCGCCAGACGCGCGCGGCCGATCGCCACGTGCGCCTCCGACCTGGCCGCGCGCTCGACCGTCGCGTCGAACTCGTGGCCGCGGCCGTCGAAGACGACGACCCGCTCGCCGGCAGTGAGACGCAGCACGCGCGTGAGATGCGCGGCCTCGTCTTCCGGCAACGCCACCACTTGGCCGCTCCGCGCGCCGGGAGCATAGAACCGGGCAGGCACCGACGGATTATAGATTGCGCCGGCAATCTGCAATCGCGTTGCTGCGCTGCACGGGTCGATGACTTCACTTGTCGGGCCGGCGAAGCCGGCTCCCACGGCTGTTCGAGCGAAGCCAGAGCCTATAATGCGCCGAGATGTTTTTTCGCGGGCAGACGATTGGCAAGTACCGCATCCTTTCCCCTCTCGGGAGCGGCGGATTCGGTACGGTCTATCTCGCGGAAGACACCTGGATCGACAAGAAAGTCGCGGTCAAGGTCCCGCACAAGCAGAACCTCGACTTCACCGAGATGCTCAAGGAGCCGCGGCTCCTCGCCTCGCTCAGTCATCCCAACATCGTCACCATCCTCACCGCGGAGAAAGCGCGCGTCGCCGGCGCGGCGGCGCAGCCGGGCGATGAGATCTTCTTCATCGTGATGGAGTACGTCCCCGGCGAGACGCTCGAAGAGATCATCATCCGCGAGGGCGCGCTCGATCTGCCGCGCGCGCTCGATTTCACCTGCCAGATGTGCAACGCCGTGGACCACGCCCACAGCGCGGGCATCATCCACCGCGACCTGCGTCCCGGCAACATGCTCGTCTCCGAGGCCGGCATGCTCAAAGTCACGGACTTCGGGACCTCGCGCTTCCTTGAAATCGCCGCCCACGGCACCACCGTCATCGGCAGCCCGCCGTACATGGCGCCGGAGCAGTTTCACGGCAAGGCCGTCTTCGCCAGCGACGTCTACTCCGTCGGCGTGACGATGTACCAGATGCTGACCGGAGACCTGCCCTACCAGACCCCGACGCCGGCCGACGTCGAACGGCTGATGCGGGGTGATCTCGTCTCGCCCCCGCGGCTCCGGAACAAGGCGATCCCGCGAGCCATCAACGACATCGTCATGCGCGCCCTCGCGCCCAACGTCGGAGCGCGCTACCAGCGGGCGGGCGACCTGCTCGAGGACGTCCTCGCCGCGCGCTCCCCCTCCACGGCCCGGAAGACGGTCCACGCCGGCGGAAAGTCAACCGACGACATGCAGGAGATCCAGACGCGCCTCAAGGCGCGCGAAACCCCGCAGGCCAAGTTCTGCTGGCATTGCAGCAAGCCGCTCCAGGCTCGTACATCACGCTGCCCGTTCTGCGGCGAAACGCAGTAGAGACAATCCGGCTCCTGCCCGGGCTAGGATCGGATCAGGTCCGGCATTTGCAGGAACGCCGGAAGTAAAGTTCCGGCCTACGTACGTCGTACGTAGCCGCATCTTTAGACGTCGTACGGAGGCCGCATCTTTAGATGCCGCACACGAGGAGCAGAAATGGGATTTCCTGGCACGGGGAAAGTGTGGATGAACGGCACCCTCGTCGACTGGAAGGATGCGAACATCCACATCGCTTCCCACGTGGTGCATTACGGCAGCGGTGTCTTCGAAGGGGCGCGCTGCTACGACACGAAATCAGGCCCCGCCTGCTTCCGCCTCGACGACCACGTGCGGCGTCTCATCGAGTCGGCGCGCATCTACCGCATGGAGCCGCCGTACGACGATGCCGCGCTGCGCACGGCGATTTTCGACACCATCCGCGCGAACGGCTTCAACGCGTGCTACATCCGGCCCATCGTCTACCGCGGTTACGAGGCGCTCGGCGTCAACCCGTTCCCCTGCCCGATCGACGTCGCGATCCTGCTGTGGGAATGGCCCGCGATGTTCACCACGGAGGCGCTCGAGCAGGGCGTGGACGTCAAGGTGAGCACGTGGACGCGAATTGCACCGAACACGCTCCCGGCGCTCGCCAAGAGCGTGGCCAACTACGCCAATTCGCAGTTGATCAAGATGGAGGCGCTCGTCGAGGGCTACAGCGAGGCGATCGCGCTCGATCACAACGGGCACATCAGCGAAGGCTCCGGCCAGAACCTCTTCATCGTCCGTGACGGCATCGTCCTCACGCCGCCCACGTCATCCTCTGTCCTTGCCGGCATCACGCGGGATTCGGTGGTCACACTCGCGCGCGACCTCGGCTTCGAGGTCCGCGAGCAGACGCTTCCCCGCGAGATGCTCTACCTCGCCGACGAAGCGTTCTTCGCAGGCACTGCGGTCGAGGTGACGCCAATCCGGTCGGTCGACAAGATCAAGGTCGGCCGCGGGTCGCGCGGCCCGATTACGACCGCAATCCAGCAGCGATTCTTCGAGATCGTCCGCGGCGAGGCCGAGGATCGCCACCGCTGGCTGACGCCGGTCGGGAGGATGGCGGCGGCGGCTACATCCCGGGCCTAGATCGTCCGATAATCGGGGGGTCATGCACGTCAACGACCTCCTCAAAATAGCGGTTGAGAGCGGCGCGTCCGACCTGCACCTGAAGGTCGGCAGCTACCCGATGATGCGTCTCCGCGGCTCGCTCACGCCGGCGTCGGAAGAGAAACGCCTCGAGCACGACGACATGGTGGCCATGGCCGCCGCTGTGCTCCCCACCAGCCATCGCGAGAAGTTCAAGGAGAACCACGAGGTCGACCTCGCCTACAGCGTCGCGGGCCTCGGCCGGTTCCGCTGCAACTCGTTCCAGCAGCGCGGCACGATCGGCATGGTGTTCCGCGTCATCCCGACGCGCATCGCGACCATCGACGAGCTCGCGCTGCCCAACGTGCTCAAGAAGATCGCCGAGGAGGAACGCGGCCTGGTGCTCGTCACCGGCACCACCGGCTCCGGCAAGTCGACGACGCTGGCGGCGATGATCGACGAGATCAACGCGACGCGCACGGCGCACATCATGACGGTCGAGGATCCGATCGAGTACCTGCACAAGGACAACCGGTCGATCGTCAACCAGCGCGAGATTGGCGTCGACACACATTCCTTCTCGCACGCGCTGCGCAGCGCGCTGCGTCAGGACCCCGACGTCATCCTCGTCGGCGAAATGCGCGACTTCGAAACCATTGAAACCGCGCTCCTGGCGGCCGAGACCGGCCACCTGGTGTTCTCGACCCTGCACACCCTCGACGCCACGGAAACGATCAACCGCATCATTGCGGTGTTCCCGCCGCACCAGCAGAAGCAGATCCGCATCCAGCTGGCGAGCGTGCTCAAGGCGGTCATCTCGCAGCGCCTCATACCGAAGGTGGACGGCCGCGGCCGCGCGCCGGCGGTGGAAGTGCTGATCAGCACCGCCTTCATCCGCGACGCGATCATGGACAAGGAGAAGACGCACCTGATCCACGGCGCCATCGCGCAGGGCACGTCGCAGTACGGCATGCAGACGTTCGATCAGTCGATCTTCTACCTGTTCGAGCAGGGGCTCATCGCCTACGAGGAGGCACTGCGCTGGGCCTCGAACGTCGACGAGTTCAAGCTGCGCGTGCAGGGGATCGCCACGACCGCCGACATGGCGCGCGAGTCGATGGCCCGCGCCGGCGCCGCGAGCGGCAAGCCGGCGCCGCCGCCGCCGGCGCCGAAGGCCGCCGGCATGCCCGAGATCACTCGGTTCGGCGGCTAACGGGTAAACTGGCTGGGTGGACGAGGACATCCAGCGGGCGTATCTCACCGGCCTGAAGATGCTGGCGCGGCGCGAGCTGTCGGAGTCGCAGGTCCGCGCCCGCCTCGCCCGCCGGCAATTCGACCCCGACCACATCGACACCGCGATTGACCGGCTGCGCCGGGAACGCGCGCTCGACGATCGCCGCGTGGCGCTCGCCTGCGCGCGCACCGAGGCCCGCGTTCGCCATCGCGGCCGCGCCCGCGTCGTCCGCCAGGTCGAGGCGCTCGGCATCGACCGCGACATCGCCCGCCACGCCGTCGCCGAGGTGTTCGGCGAGCTGGATGAATCGGCGCTCCTCGAACAGGCGCTCGATCGCCGCCTCCGCCGCGGCCTGACGCTCGACGACGAGGGCGACGTCCGTCGCGTGCACCGGTATCTCATCGCGCAGGGATTCGATCCGTCGCGCGTACACGCGCTGCTGCGGTCACGAATCAAGAATCACGAATCACGAATTTCAGATTGATGATTTCAGCGAACCAGATCCGCCGTTCGTTCCTCGAGTACTTCGATCGCCTCGGCCACCGCATCGTCCCGAGCTCGCCGCTCGTGCCGCATGACGATCCGACGCTGCTCTTCACCAACGCGGGGATGAACCAGTTCAAGGACGTCTTCCTCGGCCGCGAGAAGCGCGACTACCGGAGGGCGACGACGTCGCAGAAGTGCATGCGCGTGAGCGGAAAGCACAACGACCTCGACAACGTCGGGCCGTCGTTCCGCCACCACACGTTCTTCGAGATGCTCGGCAACTTCTCGTTCGGCGACTACTTCAAGGCCGACGCCATTCCCTTCGCGTGGACGCTGCTGACCGAGGAATGGAAGCTGCCGCCCGATCGCCTGTTCGCCACGGTCTTCAAGGGCGAGACGGGCATCCCGCGCGACGACGAGGCCTACGAGATCTGGCGCCGGTTCCTGCCCCGCGAACGCATCGGCGAGCTCGGTGCGGCGGACAACTTCTGGCAGATGGGCGACACCGGCCCGTGCGGCCGCTGCTCCGAGATCTATTACTTCCGCGGCCCGCAGATTCCTTGCGACGACGAGGCCGCGGGAGGCTGCCGCGGCCTCGAGTGCAGCTGCGATCGCTACATCGAGATCTGGAACAACGTGTTCATGGAGTTCGACCGCCAGGCCGACGGCAGGCTGAACCCACTACCAGCGCCGTCGATCGATACGGGGATGGGCCTCGAGCGCATCACGGCGGTGCTGCAGGGAAAGCTGTCGAATTACGACACCGACCTGTTCACGCCGCTCCTCGCGGCAATCGGCGAGCGCGCCGGCGCCAGCCATCGAGGAACGATGGAGCCGGGCGACGTGTCGATGCGGGTGATCGCCGACCACATGCGCGCGATGACGTTTCTCATCGCCGACGGCGTGGTGCCGTCGAATGAGTTCCGCGGCTACGTGCTGCGCAAGATCATGCGGCGCGCGATGCGTCACGGCAAGCGCCTCGGCATGACCGAGCCGTTCCTGCACTCGCTGGTTGACGTCATCGTGCGCGAGTTCGGCGACGCCTATCCCGAGCTCAAGGCAGGGCGCGACGCGATCGTGCAGGTGGTGCGCAGCGAGGAGGAGCGCTTCGACGCCGTGCTCACCGGCGGGCTGCCGCGCCTCGAGGAGTTGCTCGACCGCTCGGCGGCGTCCGGCAGCGTCGTTCCCGGAGATGCGGCGTTCCGCCTCTACGACACCTACGGCGTCCCTCTCGACTTCATCGAGGACACGATCGAAAGCCGCAAGCTCACGCTCGATCGTGCGGGGTTCGACAAGGCGATGGAGGGCCAGCGTGAAAAAGCGCGCTCGAAGAGCGCGTTCGACGGCGGGCGCAAGGACCAGGAGTTCGCATTCGAGTCCGACGACGCACGCGAGGCGCTGCGGCGCGCCGGCGACGAGTTCGAAGGCTACACCGACACCACCGTGCACGGCGTTCCGGTGCTCGCCGTCTTCGACGAGAACCGGCGCCAGACGCCCAGCCTCGCTGCCGGCCAGGTGGGATATGTCGCGCTGTCGCGAACGCCGTTCTACCTCGAAGCGGGCGGCCAGGTGTCGGACAGCGGCCGCCTGTTCACGCAGAACGGCGAGACCGAGGCCGTCGTCGAGGCGATCGCGCGTATCGCGCCGGGGCTGCCGCGGGCGCATCGCGTCCGCGTCACGCGCGGCACGCTGCGCGGCCGCATGCTGGTGACGACCGAGGTGGCGAGCCAAGTGCGCGACGCGACGCGCCGGAATCACACCGCCACTCACCTGCTGCACGCCGCCCTGCGCACGGTGCTCGGCGGCCACGTGAAGCAGGCGGGCTCGCTCGTCGCGCCGGACCGCCTGCGCTTCGACTTCGTTCACTTCTCTGCTGTGACCAAAGAGCAACAGCTCGAGATCGAGCGCATCGTCAACGAGCAGGTGTTGAAGAACACGCCGGTGCAGACGGAAGTGAAGGGGACGCAGGAGGCGATCGCCGCCGGCGCGATGGCGCTCTTCGGAGAAAAGTACGGCGACAAGGTGCGCGTCGTCTCGGTGCCAGGGTTCAGCGTCGAGCTCTGCGGCGGTACGCACGTGCGCGCCACCGGTGACATCGGACTATTTGCGATCACGGCCGAGAGCGGCGTCGCCGCCGGCGTGCGGCGCATCGAGGCGATCACCGGGCTGGAATCGGTACGCGCCTTCCAGCGCGACCGCGAGCTGGTTGGCGAGCTTGCGCATGCGCTCAACGCGCGGCCGGAGGATGTCCCCGCCAAGCTCGTGGCGCAGCAGGATGAGATCAAGCGGCTCTCGCGCGAGCTTCAGCAGGCGAAGATGAAAGCCGCGATGGGCGGCGGCACCGGCGCCGCGCAGGACCAGGCGGTCGACGTCGCCGGCGTAAAGCTCGTCGCGCAGCAGGTCAGCGGTCTCGACAAGGATGGGTTGCGCGCCCTCGCCGACCAGCACCGCTCCCGCATCAAGTCCGGCGTCGTCGTCCTCGCCTCGGCCGACGACTCCCGGGTTGCCATCGTCGTCGCGGTGACCCCCGACATTTCGAAGAAGGTTCGCGCGGGCGAGATCGTCAAGCAGATCGCGCCGATCGTCGGCGGCGGCGGCGGCGGGCGGCCCGACTTCGCCGAGGCGGGCGGCAAGGATCCGTCGAAGATCGCCGAGATGCTCGCGGCGGCCCGCGGCGTCGTCGAAAAGCTCCTCGCGTAAGTTCGTTACGGCACGAACTCGGAGGGGACGCCGGTTCCGTACTTATCCGCCTTCCTGCCGAAGTGTGAACCGCTGGTTCCTCGCCGAGCCCGCCCAAGGCGGCCCGAACGTTGCTGCTGCCGCGCCGCCAGCACGCGAGGGCTGCATATGTGACAGGCGCTCAATTCCGTCACATCGCGGCGGCGCCACTACGATGGGCGGGGCATGTCGTGAGCAACACCCATGGCATCTGGGTGGTGTTCGAACACGCCTGGCTACGCCGCACGCGCGGCGGCATCATCGACCTGACGCATCCGTTCGCCACCGGGATCAATCAGCAGACCGGCCAGCGGGTGTGGCAGGACAATCTGCTCTACCGCTCGCGCGCGCCCGACGTCCCGTGGTCCGATGACGTCGCCGTCATCGAACGCGTGATGGATTTCATGCGCGGTATCGCCGCGCAGTCCGCCTCCCGTCCGGGCGCGCCGTACGGCATTCCCAGCCGGATGCCGCCCTTCGTCAACCTCCTGCACGGCCCGGTGCACTATCACGCGGTTTCGCTGCTGTTCGACGACGTGCCCGATGCGGTGCAGCACTTCACCGACGCGCGCTTTCTCCGCGAAGTGAAGCACTGCGTGCGCGAGGAGCGCCGCGAGATCGTCGTCGTGCTGCGAAGGCGTGACTACGATCGGCACGCGCTCGCGGCCCTGGCCTGTTTTCTCCGGACGCGCCTGCCGTTCTGGGCGAATCCCAACGGCAACAAGGCACGCATCCAGTGGGGCGTGCCCGCGCCGTATCCGAACATCAACGTGATCACCGGGGCGTGGATCGCCGATGCGCGCGCGCTCGTCGCGACCGGCGGCAGCCGAGACGTGGTGCGGCCGCCTGTCGGACCCGGCCGCTACTTCCAGGATGGTCCGTACTGCGACGGCTGGCGCGAGCTGCTCTTCCCGGAACGGTGGCTCGCGCGATTCACGACGAGGCGAGTGGAGCGCCGCGGCGACAAGGGCAATCTCTACTTCACCGATGCGCGCGAGCTGCGCGCGGGGTTCCGCTACGACCCGTCCAATCCACCCACACTCGTCCAGCGTCTGTCGACGCGCGCGCGCAATCGGTGGCGCCGCGCCGGCATGAAGGAGGCAGCCTGAGATGTCGCGCCGAGCAGCGGTCATGTGCCTCACCGTGCTCCTCATCGCGCTCGCGCTGCTGCGAGCGCAACTGATCGTGGAAGTCGGCGTCGGCGTTCGCCAGGCGCTGACGCTGGGCCTCATGTCGGGCGTGCTGCTCGACATCGCGGTGGCGCTGGCGGTGGTCGGCGTCGCGATTTGCGTGGGATCGCTCCTGCCTCGACTGGCGCCCTATGCTGCGATCGCGCTCGGGGGCGGCGTTCTCATCCTGACGATCGCCAACGTGGCGTATTTCAGCTACTTCGATGCGCGCCTCGAGCCGTGGGTCATTCGTACGCACCTGCGCGACTTGATCGTCGTTCGTGAATCGGCACGCAGCATTCTTGGCGCACCAGCCCTGCTGGCGTGCGTGATTGCCCTTCCGCTGCTGTTTCTCACGGTGAAGTCCGTGCGGCGGCGAGCCAACGTACCGGTCGTCTCGGCATCTGCAGGTGTACTGCTCTTGACCGCAGCGCTTGCGGCCGGCTGCGGCGCCACCGTCCTCAAGCAGCGCACGGTGGACGGCGCCTCGATCCTCGCCGAGCAGGTGTTTGTCGTGTGGGGCGAGGACGCGCTCGGCCGCTTGCCGCACGAAGCGTCGCGGCGCCGCGAAATGGAGGAAGCACTGAGGGGGTCGGCGGCGATCGACCCGCTGGCGCCCGGTCGCGTTCTCGCGACATGGAGGGATTGGGACCCGGCAACGAGACCGGTGCCCGCATCGCGCGACTTCGCGGCTGCCGGGCCGCTCGTCCGCAATCTCGCTCCGGATGCTCAGCACACGCGAGCGCTGCGCGCGCGCCTCGGCCTGCCCGAGGAAGGCCCGATTCACGTCATCGTGTTGTTCCTCGAGAGCGTGCGCGCGTTCGAGATGGAACACCCGGCGCTCGGGCCGCTTGTGTTTCCGCGCACGCGCGCGCTGCTGGCGCGGCACGCGCTGCGCTTCCCCACGGCATATTCGTCCACGCCAGACGTCGGCAAAACGGTTCAGGGGCAGTTCGCCACGCTCTGTTCGCTGCTGCCCAACTTCGGCGGGGCGCCCGCCTACACGTCACATCCCTACCTGCGCGTCGCCTCGCTGGCCGATGTGGCGCGGCAGAACGGGTACCACACGCTCTGGATCTCCGGCAGCCTCGAGAACTTCCAGAACAAGCGCGTCTTCGAGTCGCTGCACGGAACCGAACGCTTCTTCGGGGCCGACTACCTGCAGGGCGTGCCACACACGGAGACGTCGCTCGACTGCGGCTATCCGGACGGCCCGATGCTGCAGGAGGCGGTGCGCCTCATCACGCGCCAAGCGCAGGACGGCCGCCCCGTGTTCGCGAACATCCTGACGCTCAGCACCCATCACCCCGTGACCGAGATCGCCGAAGGTCCGGTTCCTGCCGCGCTGCGCGCCGCCGCAAGCCAGCGGCCGGCGCAGAAGGACTATCCCGGTTACCTGTCGCGGCTGCGCTACCTCGATGAGAGCCTCGCACCGTTCTTCGACGCGCTCTTCGACAGCCCGATTGGCGATCGGACCTTGGTTGTCGTTCTCGGCGATCACGGCCAGCGCTACAAGTCGCACCTCGCCGTCGCCCAGCACCAGGTCGCGGAGCTGATGGCCCGCATTCCCTTCGCATTCGTGACCAAAAACATTCCGGCGGCAGGCGTGATCTCGCACCGGGTCCACCAGGTGGACGTCGCGCCCACCGTCGCGGACATCGTCGGCTTGCACGGCCGCGTCGCGTGGATCGGACGCAACGCGCTCGACGGCCCGGGCTCTCCGTGGGTCATTGCCGAGAACGAGCGGCTGCATTACCGCGTCGGCAATCGCGCCTGCTACACGCTGCAGGGCGATGACGAGCCGCGGTGCTACCGGATCGACGACAGCACCGACCCGATGTTGACGCCCGATCTGCCGCGCACGACACCGGACCCGGCGGAGATGCAATTCTTCCAGTCGGTCGCCGTGGCGGCCCGGCAGGCGATCACGCTGAACCTGGTGATGCCGGCGGAAATCCACGCGCGCAAGTGACGCGAGCCCGAACTGAAGTTCGGGCCTGCTACGCATCTCGCGCGATCTCTTCCAACTCGACCCACCGCTCGAGGGCGGCCTCGAGCTCGAGGCCGATCGCATCGATGCGCGCCAGCACCTGATTGATGTGCTCGGCGCCGGACAGGTAGAACTCGGGCGACGAGGCTTCATCCTGCAGCGCCGCCTGTTCCTTCTCGAGCGCGTCGATGCGATCGGGCAGCGCCGCAAACTCGCGCTCCTCGTTGAAGGTACGTTTACGACGCTCGTTCCCGGGCCGACCGAAGCCCGCCCCCACGGCCGCTTGCTTTCGTTCACTTGCCGGCGCCGGCCTGCTCGTGAGGGCCGGCTTCAGTCGGGTGGACGACTGCCGCAGGTAATCGGTCCACCCGCCCACGTACTCCGCGACTTGTCCATCACCCTCGAACGCCAGCGTGCTGGTGACGATGTGGTCGAGGAAGATGCGGTCGTGCGAGACGAGGAGCACGGTGCCGTCGAAGCTGCCGATCAGATCTTCGAGCAGTTCCAGCGTCTCGATGTCGAGGTCGTTCGTCGGCTCGTCGAGCACCAGCACGTTGGCCGGCCGCGCGAAGAGCCGTGCGAGCAGCAGGCGGTTGCGCTCCCCGCCCGACAGCGATTTCACCGGCGACCGCGCGCGCTCGCGCGGAAACAGGAAATCCGCCAGGTAGCCGAGGACGTGACGCGCCTGTCCGTTCACGACTACGGTATCGCCGTCGGTGACGCTCTCCGCGACGGTCTTCTCCTCATCCAGCTGCGCGCGCTGCTGATCGAAATACGCGATCTCGAGCCGCGTCCCGCGCCGGATCTCGCCGGCGTCCGGCTCCAGTTCGCCGACGAGCAGCCGAAGGAGCGTGGTCTTGCCGGAGCCGTTCGGGCCGATCAGGCCGATGCGGTCGCCGCGCAGGATTCGACAGGTCAGGTCGCGGACGATCGCTGTTCCGCCAAGCGCCTTGCTGACCCCCTCCGCTTCGATGACGAGGCGGCCGGATGCCGCGCCGCGTGAGAGCGTCATGCTCACCGGCCCCGACTCCGCGCGATGCGCGGCACGCTGGGCGCGAAGCCCCATCAGCGCGCGCACGCGGCCCTCGTTTCGCGTGCGGCGGGCCTTGATGCCCTGCCGCAGCCACGCCTCTTCCTCCGCCAGCTTCTTGTCGAGCCGTTCGATCTCGCGCGCCTCGGCGTCGAGCGCGGCCGACTTCCGCTCGAGAAACGACGAGTAGCGTCCCGGCCACGAGGTCAGGCGCCCGCGATCGAGCTCGACGATCCTGGTCGCAAGCGATTCGAGAAAGGCGCGGTCGTGCGTGACGAAGAGCAGCGCGCCGCGGTGGTCGCGCAGGAACTCCTC
>Ga0307409_100001171_pt1 | contig 12521 bp, 11 predicted proteins | sample 322Ometagenome_2_FD_203888 | JGI IMG/M metagenome (GOLD analysis project Ga0307409, IMG submission 203888) | Maize rhizosphere microbial communities from greenhouse at UC Davis, California, United States - 322HYB-O-2 | ecosystem: Host-associated > Plants > Roots > Rhizosphere > Soil | place...
TCATCTCCGGCATCGCCGCCGGCGCGGGCACCGAGGCCGAGGGGACCGCGGCAGGACGTTCTGCGCCGCCGCGCGCGAAGCCGTGCACCCCCTGCACCCCTTGCACCCGGATCCCCTGGCCGATGCCGCTGGCCGTACCGGCGGTGCCGGCGGTGCCGCCGAAGAAGGACGTGCCCGTCTCCAAGGCCCCGGGCCGGCCCCGGAACTTCTTGCGGCGCACGTCGTCTCCGAAGATCACCCGCCCATTGGGCGGGCGGTTACGCACGGCGGTGGCGCAGTCGGTGGGCGCCGGCTGCTGATTGGGCGGTACGCCGTCGATCCAGATGCGGCACATGCCCGGCGGCGGCATGTGACTGCGCGGCACGCCCTCCGGCTCGCCCCGGCCTCGCCCCTGGGCGGCGAGTGGTGCAGTCACGGCGATGGTGCCGGCGAGCGAGAGCAAGAGCGTGAGGCGGTTCATCAACGTCCTCCGAAGAGCCGCCCTCATCGGCGGCGGGGTACCCAAGTGCACGGGTAGTGCCACGCACCCGCCCCCACCAGAACTGCGTAAGCCACTGATACTCAAATGCTTACGCGCTACGATCCACCGGCTGGCCGCCTCCCCCCTGTCACCCTCAGGCTACAGGGGCGTCCCGCCTGGAGGACCGAAGCGCCGGGACAAGGTACGACGCGCCACCTACCGGGCACAAGCGTAAGGAGACGGCCGGCGCAGAGTTCTCGTCACTGGTTCGTTCTACCCCGCGCCGCGACACTAGTCCCCGAACGACACCCCCGTCGCCTTTGCCGTGAGCACGATGTCGTGCAACGGGTCGACGCGACGCTTTTCCTTCAGCACGTCCACGATCGGCACGGTGACGATGTGCGGCGACTGAAGCGCGACCATGTGCGCCCACTTGCCGTCGGCGACGGCCTGCACGGCCGCGCCGCCGAAGCGTGTGGCGAGCAGCCGATCGTACCCCGTCGGCTGTCCGCCGCGCTGCAGGTGGCCGAGCGTCAGCCAGCGCGTCTCCTTCCCCGTCCGCCGCTGGATCTCGCGCGCGAGCGGGCCGGCGATGCCGCCAAGTCGCCTCGCCTGGCCGGGCAGCGATTCGCCGATGATCGACTCCGAACCTCCGAGCGGCGTGGCGCCCTCGGCCACGACGACGATGGAGAACTTGCGGCCGGCGCGGTCGCGGGCCATCACCTTCTCGCACACCTTCTCGATGTCGTACGGGATCTCGGGGATCAGGATCACGTCCGCCGTCGCCGCCACGCCACTGTGCAGGGCGATGAAGCCCGCCTCCCGCCCCATCACCTCCATCACGAACACGCGGTCGTGGCTCTCGGCCGTCGTGTGCAGCTTGTCGATCGCCTCGATGGCGGTGTTGACCGCCGTGTCGAAGCCGAAGGTGGTGATCGTGCACGCGACGTCGTTGTCGATCGTCTTCGGCACGCCGACCATCCGCAGCCCCTTGTCGCAGAAGCGCTGGGCGATGGACAGCGACCCGTCGCCGCCGATGGTGATGATCGCCTCGATGCCAAGCGCGCGCGCGTTCGCGATCACCTCGTCGGAGCGGTCGATGTGGTCGAACGCCCCATCGCCGCGCGGCACCGGGTAACCGAACGGGTCGCCGTAGTTGGTGGTGCGCAGGATGGTGCCGCCGAGGTGCGCGATGCCGCGGACCGAATCGCGCGTCAGGGGAACGACTTCGTCCTCGCCCATGAGGCCGGCGAAGCCACGCTTGATGCCGAGAACGTCCCAGCCGCGCCCGACGGCCGACAGGACTGCGGCGCGGATCACCGCGTTGAGCCCGGGCGCGTCTCCGCCGCCAGTGGAAAGTGCGATGCGCATAAGATCAGTGAGGAGTGGCGAGTGGCGAGTGGCGAGGATTGCGCGTTTTCCGGACGCGGAGCCCTAGCCCTGTGGCCATCTCGCCACTCGCCGCTCGTCACTCATTTCGCTAGTAGTTGAACGATCTCACCCGGTCGCGGATGACGGCCGAGCTTGGATTTCTGGAAGACGGGGGTGCCGTCACGCGTCACTTCGAAACGCCCACCGCCCGAGGGGACGAGCTCCACTTGGGCGTCGGGGAAATGCTGCCGAACCTCAGCCGCCAAACTGGTGGCCCGCGGCTCGTAGTTTCAGACGGTGCAATATTCGATGGAAATGCGCATCACAGCCGGAGGCCGGGAGTCGGGAGACGGAAGTTCGAAGTCGGGTGTCGACGGCAGCAGAACGATGGCACCGCGCGGCCGTGCAAACCAGTGGCCAGGCACTCACACCGGGTGTCGTGTTCGGGTCATCACGTCCCGCCGATGCGCCGCCGAATGGCGTCCACGGCGGCGTCGATCTCGTTGATCACGCGGCTCTCCGCTTCCACCTTTCGCCGCGCCGCGAGCGCCGCGAGCGCCGGGCCGCTGGCGGCCTGCCCGAGCTGGCCGAGGGCGTTCGCGGCCGTCTGCCGCACGAAGAGGTCGTCGGCGTCGAGCAGCGGGGCGAGGGCCGGAACGAGGGCCACGGCGCGGGCGGTGTCCGCCATGGCGAAGGCGAGCAGCGTGCGCACCGCCGCCTGGCGCGTCTCGCGGCTCGTACCGGGCGCGAGGAAGCGGAGGGCGGTCGCCCATCCCTCTCCCGCGCCGACGGGCTCCAGCGCGGCCACCGCCTTCGTCCGCTCCAGGTCGAGCCACGAGTCGCGGCCGAGCGCGGCGGTGATCGCCGGGAGGGCCGCCTCTTTCTCCAGCGCGGCGTACGAGCCGAGCGCCGCGCCGCGGACGTAGAGCGACGAGTCGGCGCTCGCCAGCTCGCGCAGCCGGCCGGCGACGTCCGGCCCCGGGAAGTTGCGGAGCGACATGGCCGCCGCCTGGCGCACGCGCGCGTCCGCATCCCGCGACGCGGCGAGCAGGGCGCGCGAGGCCGTGCTGTCGCCGGCCAAGCGCGCGAGGGCCCCCGCGGCTCTGGTGCGCACCCCCCAGAACGCGTCCTCACCGGCGGCCTTCGCGACGGCGATGGCGGCGAGCCGGTCGCCGGCGCGCTCGCTCAGGAGCTCCGCCGCCTCGATGCGCCCGAGCACGTCGTCGTCGTGCGCGAGCTGGTGGGCGAGCATGGCTGTGGAGCGGGGGAAGTCGGCGACGTCGAGTAGCCAGCCGCCCTTGTCCCAGCGCACGGAGCGGGGTGGCGCGGGGACGCGAATGGTCGCCGTCGCGCGCTCGCCCCGCATCGGCACGACCGCGCGCACGGCCCCGCTGTCGGTGAGGACTTCGACGTCCACGTCGACCTCGAACAGGCCGGTGAGCGAATCGCGCGGCTGCGCTTGCCGGGCGTCGAGCACCACGCTTTTCGCGGCGTCGTCGTAGCGCAGCGCGACTTGGAAGGCGGGGAACCCGGCGCCGTACACCCACTGCCGGAAGAAGGCCGAGAGGTCGCGCCCCGCTGCCTCCTCCATGGCGCGTCGGAAGTCGTCGCTCAGCACGCTCGCGAAGGCGTGCCGGGTGGTGTAGAGCCGCATCCCCTTCCAGAACAGCGCGTCGCCGAGCTGGCGGCGGAGCATCTGTAGCACCGAGGCGCCGCGCTCGTACACGTGCGCGTCGAACAGCTCGAGCGGGTCGGTGGCCCACCGGTCGAACACCATGGGGCGCCGCGCGGTGAGATCGGCCGCGAGCGCCTTCTCCTGCGCCTCGAGCCGCGTCATCGCGCCGTCGTCGCGGCCGCGCTCCGCCTCGACGAACACCGCCTCCAGGAAGGTCGCGAAGCCCTCGTTGAGCCAGACGTGCGACCACGCGCGCGCCGTGAGCAGGTCACCGTACCACTGGTGCCCGAGCTCGTGGGCGACGAGCGCGTCGGCGTTCGCCTGCGGCTCGGCCCACGCGGGGTGAAGGACGCGGTCGTCGGCCTGCGTGGTGGCGGTGACGTTCTCCATGCCGCCGAAGATGTAGTCGGGGGCGACCACCTGGTCGTACTTGGCCCACGGGTACGGCGTGCCGGTCTTCGCGGAGAACACCTCGACCATGCGCGGCGTCTTGCCGAAGCCGCGCCAGGCCGCCTGCACCGAGTCGGCGTACGTCCAGTAGCCCACCGGCACGGTGCGCCACCGGTCCTCGAGCACGATGTAATCGCCGGTGACTGCGGTCATGAGGTAGGTGGAGGCCGGTCGGTCCAGCACCCAGTGCCACTCCACGTCGCCGCCGACCGGCCGGGTGCCGGCGAGACGCCCGTTCGAGAGCGCCTTCTCCCCCTTGGGAGCGCGGATGTAGAACTCCCAGGTGGTCTTGTCGTTCATGGCGTCGTAGGTCGGCACCCAGTAGCGGGTGTCCTCCATCTCGCCCTGCGTCCACACGACGTGGCGGCGGTCGATGAAGTACGCCCCCTTGCGCGGGCGGACCGCCTCGTAGTCGACCGTGACGGTGACCGCGGCGCCGGCGCGGAGCGGAGTGGGAAGGGTGATGGCGAGCGTCCGCCCATCGTACTCGTGCGGCAGCGCCTCCCCGCGGGCGCCGCGCACGCCACCGATCTGCATCTCGACGGCGTCGAGCTGCACCTGCGCGAGCGCCGCGGCGCCCGGCAGCCCACCCACGCGCAGCGTCGTCGAGCCGACCACGGCGCGACGAGCCCAGTCGAAGCGCACGCGCACCACCTGATGCTGCAGGTCGTAGCTCCGCGCGCGCTCGGCCCGCGGCGTGCCCGGCGGCAAGGCGCCCCATCGCACGAGGGGCGCGGTACGGAACGCGGGCACCTGGACCGAGCGGAGCGAGTCCGCCGCCGCGCTCGCCTGGCCGGCCGACGCCGGCGGAACGGCGGCTGGGGCCGGCGCCGGGCTTGGCGCGGGGGCACACGCGGGGGCACACGCGGCGACCGCCGCCGCGGCGAGTAGGGATCGCACGCGGGCGGTGAGCACGAGCTGGGTGGGCGGGCGGCGCATGGGTGGAGGTCGGAGTGGCGGCGAGCGTTCGGTTCGACCGGCGTGGGTTCGGTGCGGATCCGGAACGGCGGAGCGCTACGATCGGAGGTCGATGCCCAACGGCCGGCTCCTCGGGAGGGGAAATCTATGCGGCGCGCGACGACGCTGTTCGAGCTGCTGCTCGTGCTCGCGATCCTCGGCATCCTCGGCGCGATGGTCGTGCCGAGCGCGGCACGGCTGCTCGACCGCATCGAGGTGAACGGCGCGGCCACCGAGCTCTCCGCCCTGTTCGCCGTCGCCCGCCACACCGCCGCCTTCCGGTCGACCCGCGCCGCCGTTCACCTCGACAGCGCCCACGCGACGGCATCGATCACCGTCGGGCTCGACACCGTGCGCGCCGTGGAGCTCCTGCACTCGCGCGGCGTCCGCCTGCGGGCGACGCGCGATTCGGTGGCCTACGGACCCACCGGCCTCGGCTTCGGCGCGTCGACCGCGACCATCATCGTCGAGCGCGGCCACGAGGCGGAAACGTTGTACGTGTCGAGGTTGGGGAGGGTGAGACGGTGAGTGACGAGGGAAGAGTGGCGAGTGGCGAGGTGCCTCTCCGTCGACCGGTTCGCGGATACCGCGACCTCCTCGTGTGGCAGCGAGCGATGGACTTGCTCGTCGCAGTCTACGGGTTGACACGTCAACTGCCCCGCACGGAAGCGTTCGGCCTGACTGGACAGCTTCAGCGCGCAGTCGTGTCGATTCCGGGCAACATCGCCGAAGGCCAGGGACGGCTGCACCGGGGTGACTTCGTTCATCACTTATCGATCGCCCGCGGGTCGCTCCTCGAAGTCGAGACCTATCTCGTGGCCATTGTCAGGCTTGGTTTCCTGCCCTCACGCGAGGTGGATCCGGTGATCGCAGCGTGTGAGGAGGTCAGCCGCCTCTTGGCTGGACTGTTAAAGAGCCTGGGCGAGCTCCGCCTGCACCGGCGCGGGCGCGACAACCGCTGACGCAACGTTCCTCGCCACTCGCCACTCACCACTCGCCCTTACGGCGGCGGCCCCTCTTCCGCGGTGAGCCGGGAGAACAGCACCGCAATGTCGCCGCGCATGCACGTGCGCGAGTCGGGGCACTCGCCCCAGAGCTCGAGCAGCACGCGAGTCGAGTCGCGCGAGGGCATGGTGTAGCGGAAGCGGGCGGCGATCTGGTCGGTGCGGCGCCAGGCCCAGGTCGAGTCGCCGCTGAAGCGCTTCGTCACGAAGCCGTAATCCTGCAGCGCGCGCGCGGCGCGGGCGGCGATCGTGATCGGGACGCCGGGCACCACTACCTCCTGCGCCGTGGCGGGTGGGCTGGACGGCGGGGGCGGCGCGATCACGCCGCCGCACGCGCCGGCGCCGGTGAGGGCGAGGAGAACGGTCGGGAGTGAGCGTCGCATGCACCCGAAACTACAGGGAGCAGCGAACAGGGAGTAGGGAGTAGACCTACTCCCTACTCCCTACTCCCTACTCCCTGCCGTGCGGCTCCCTGCCCTTCTCAGTCCGCCGCGATCGTGCCGAAGTCGTAGCCGGCCACCGAGATCCGCGGGATCTGCTGGCCGATGATGCGCTCGATCGTGCGCACCATGCCGATCTCGTCGGCGTCCATGAAGGTGAAGGCGTCGCCGGTGGCCGCAGCGCGCCCCGTCCGGCCGATGCGGTGCACGTAGTCCTCGGGCTGCTGCGGCACGTCGTAGTTGATGACGTGGCTGATCCCCGAGATGTCGAGCCCGCGCTGTGCGATGTCGGTCGCCACGAGCACGCGCACCGAGCCGTCCTTGAACCCCTGGAGCGCCTGCATGCGCTGCGCCTGGGTCTTGTCGGCGTGCATGGCCGTCGCCGGGATGCCCGCGCGCTCGAGGTGACGCACGACGCGGTCGGCGCCGTGCTTCGTGCGCGTGAATACCAGCACCGAGTCCATCGCGTCCTGCTTGAGCAGCTCCACCAGGAGCGCGCTCTTCTTGTCCTTCGGCACTGGGTAGACGGCGTGCGTCACGGTGCTCGCCGCCATCGAGCGGCGGCCCACCTGCACGACGATGGGACGGCGCAGGTACTTGCGCGCCAGCGCCTCCACCTCGGGGGGCATCGTGGCGCTGAAGAGCAGCGTCTGGCGGAAGCGCGGCACCTGGTCCACCACGCGGTTGATCTGCGGGGCGAAGCCCATGTCTAGCATCCGGTCGGCCTCGTCGAGCACGAGCACCTCGAGGTCGTCGAACACCACGTTCCCGCGCTCGAGATGGTCGAGCAGGCGCCCGGGCGTGGCGACGACGACGTCGACCCCGCGGCGCAGCGCGCTCTCCTGCGGCTCGAGCGGGACGCCGCCGTACACGGCGGCCGCCGACAGGCCGGAGTGGCGTCCGTACTTGATGAAGCTCTCCTCGACCTGCACGCACAGCTCGCGCGTCGGCGTCAGCACGAGCGCCCGCGTGCGCCGCGGGCCGCCGAGGAGGCGCTGAATGATGGGCAGGGTGAACGCGGCCGTCTTGCCCGTCCCCGTCTGCGCGAGCCCCATGATGTCCCGCCCCTTGAGTGCCAGCGGGATCGCCTCGGCCTGGATGGGGGTCGGGTGCTCGTAGCCGGCATCGCGCACGGCGTCGAGCAACTCGGGTTCGAGCCCGAGTTCGGCGAACGTGATGCGCTGCTCGACCGGCGTCTCTGTCGGAACAGCGCTCGCCGGCCTGCTCGCCGGCGTTGCTTCGATTGTGGGTGTCATGCCTACGAAAGCTGCGCGTCGGGGCCGCTTGCCCGGTGCTGCCCGCCACGCTCGGCGAGCCTGGGACCGACACAGGTGCGACTCTGCGAGCGACCCGCGCGCCTGGCAGCAAGCCGGTCGCGGCGGTCGCATCGAGAGCGAGGAGTTTCGACGAAGATCGTCGGAAGAGTTGGAGCCCGTCGGGCGCCTGTGGCTCTCACAAGTCTTCGGTGAGCCAACGTCCCAAGCGGTAGGAATCGGCTCCACGGGGAGGGGGCGGCAGTCGCGCCCCGCATCGGATTCCCGTGTTTGCAATGTAACTCATTGGGCTGCTGTCTGCTACGCCGCGCCCTTCCATGCGGTCAGGCCTTCCCGACCCGGAGCACGACGTCCCGTGCCTCGCCACGCATGTCGACGCGCAGGTCGGCGAAGTGCGCGAGCAGCGCCGCGTTCACCTGGCCGGGCGCCTCTTCGGGAATCGTGTGGCCGCCGCCTTCCACCAGTTCGAACCGGCCGCGCGGGAGGCACCCCACCACCGTCTCGAGGGCGCGCGGGTGCACGACCCGATCGCGCGTACCGAACATGACCAGCGTCGGCTGCTCGATTCGCGACAGCTCGCTGCGCTCTCCAGGGTCCCAGTAGAACGCGTGCAACAGCTCGCGCATCGCGTGCACGAACTCCGGGAACTGGGTCGGCGCCCAGTACTCGTCCACGTCGCGCGCGTCGAACGTACCGATGCCACCGTAGACGAGGTGCAGTCCCGCCGCGACCGTCCACCTCGGCGCCATGTACGGAAGGAGCGGGGCAATGACGCGGGGCGTGAGGAGCTGCAACAATCGCATCAGGCTGACCACGCCGATGCCGACCGGTGCGAGCAGCGCCAGGCGGCTCACGCGCTCCGGCGCCTGGAGCGCGGTTCGCACGGCGAGCGCGCCGCCCAGCGAATGCCCGACGAGAGCCGCCCTCCTCAACGCCAGCGCGTCCATGATCTCGAGTACGTGCCGTCCCATCGCGTCGAGCGTGTACTCGGCCGTGTCGAGCGGCTTGTCGGAGAGCCCGTGCCCCTTGAGGTCCGCGGCGACCACCCGGTAGCCGGCATCGGCGAGCGCTGCGTAGTTCCGCCGAAACACGTAAATCGAGCATGCCCACCCGTGCACGAAGAAGACGGGCACGCCGTGCGCCGGCCCGGCCTCCAGCACGCGCACGCGGAGGCCGCTCCGCAGAGCGACGAACCGGGCGGTCACGTCGGACCGCCCGGCGGGGTACATGGCGGCGGGGGGAAGTCGTCCGCGCAGTGGTGCCCGCGCCGTCACTCCACCTCGATGGGTCGCCCGCTCAACCGCGCGATCAGTCCGAGGCGGAACGTCACGTCCGTCCAGCGCGCCTCGGCGGCCCTGCCCTCCTCGAGCGGAAAGCCCGGCCAGACGAACGGGCTCCCGGTGCTCGGCCCCTCCAGCCCCTTGTGCGGGTGCCAGACGCCGGTGCGGTCACGGTCGTCCAGGAACCGGTCGAACAGCTTGCTCCAGTTGTCGTTCCGCCGGAGGAAGTTGAGGCGAGCCATCAGCTCCAGCCAGACGAGCGCCGAGGGAACGTCTGCGTCGGCGCTGTTGCGATGCGGGAGCTGGTCGCCGAATACGAGGTGCGGCTGTGCGACGATCGTCTCGCCGTAGAGCTGCATCGCGTCCTGCCGGGGGAGCGGCTGCGTGAGATACTGGTAGAGCCGCTCCATTGGCCCGTGGTGCTCGCTTCGAAAGAGCGGCATGAACGCGAGCATCGTCAGCGCGTAGATCGACGGGGGTGCCGCTTCCGGCGCGAGCACCTGCCGGTTGCCGACCCGCACCCAGGGCTTCTGCGCCAGGGGCGAGCGCAGATAGACCATGATTCGTTCGAGGATACGCCTGGCCGCACCGCGAAGTCGCGGGTCGCCCTCGTAGCCGGCTTGGGCCAACGCGGCGGCCGCCGCCTCGCGGAGGATCCCCCGCCCGCGGCGCACGAGGTCGTCGTTGCCGGCCGCCTCGGCTCGGAGCTCGAAGAGGTACGTCGGATCGTCGTCCTCGGCGAGCAGGCGAAAGAGAAGGCGTCGGGCGCGGAGCAGCGGCGGACTCTCTCGGTCCCAACCCGACTCGAGCAACCGGCGCACCCCGTTGATCATCCCGACGTTCGCCAGGCCACTACTCCCCGACGGAACGCCGAGCATCGACGGGCCCCAGCTCCCGTCCGCCTGCTGCGTGAGCGCGAGGCGGAGGGCGAACGGTTGTGCCAGCGGCAGCGCCAAAATACCCGGCGGAGCCGGCAGCCGAGCGACGTCACACACGGCGCGATACTGGATCGCCGGGCCGGCATGATCGAGCAGCCAGCCCAGCGGAAACCGCACCGGCGACGCCGGGGCCGTCGCCACCAGAAATGGCGAAAACGTGGGTGGCTGGAGTGGGACGGTCACGGTCGATGCTCGCTGTAAAGCATTGTAGAACAACGCTGTGACGACATCACCCGGCGTCTCGTTAGGGCGCCGAACGATAGCGAATTCCCCTCGAAACGCCAGTACAATATCGTAACCCGTTCCAGGCCAAAGGTTTCGCCCCAAAACCCGGGGTGCTTCGTGCCCTGGCGCGCGCTCCCCGACCCTGTGGTGACGCCGTTGGCGCTCCGACACCCCTTAACAGCCGGCCGGCCGACGCGTCTCACAGCTCAACGGGGGGACGACGAGCGTCCTCACTGGTCACCTAGGGAGGTTAGACGAGCATGAAAGTCCTTCGCACAATGGCACTTGGCGCCGCACTGATCGTGGGTGTCTCGGCCGCGGCGCCGGCGCAGGCCACTCAGCCAGGCCCTGACTCAGGGCGCGGGAGCGGGACGGCCGCCCCGCGCAAGGAGCGGATGCGGGCGCACGGAGCGCGCGCCCTGTTCCGTGGGATCGACCTCACGGACGCGCAGAAACAGCGGGTTCGCGAAATCCGCGGCCGGTACCGGCCGCAAATGGAGGCGCTTCGTGAGCAGCGGAAGGCGGCGCGCGCCGAGTCCGGTGGCCAGCGCCAGCGTCCCGACTCGGCGACGGTCGCCCAGTTCCGCACACTCGCCGAGCGCCAGCATGCGGACATTCGGGCAGTGCTCACGGCCGACCAGCAGAAGGTCTTCGACCAGAACGTCGCCCGTATGCAGGAGCGTCGGCAGGAGATGCGGAAGGAGCGGCGCGGCGATCGCCGCGAGCTGCGCCCCGGACTCCGATAGGTTCGGCCGCGACAACGGCTGGCGGCACGTTCGGGTAGCCGAGGGGGAGCCCCGATGACATCGGGGCTCCCCCTCGGCCGTCGCGCTTGTGGAGGGTGCCGGCCGGGCGCACCTTTCGCACGCCGCCACCCCCATCCACCCCCATGCCAGCTTCCCCCTCCCTCCCCTCCGGCCTCGTGCGCATGCCCCCCGCGGACATGGGCGTCGAGGAGCGCATGCTCGGCCCCGTCGCAGGAGGGAAGCCGCCGGAGCGGCCGCCCTCGTTGGCACGGGGGGCCCCCCCGGAACCACAGCATTGCTCCCCGTTCGACACCCCGCCGCATCGAACCGTCGCCGACGACATCAGGACGTCGCACCACCCGCCCCTTCCTGCGCGCCGCCCGCCTCATGCGCGGTGAGTTCGTCGACGTGGCCGGGGCTCGGCTCTACTACTACGCTGCCGGGACCCGCGGCGCGGGGGAGCCTGTGCTCTTCCTGCACGGCTTCCCTACCTCGTCGCATCTCTGGGTGGAGGTCGTGCCGCTCGTGCCCGACGGGCATCGGGTCGTCGTGGTCGACCTGCTGGGTTACGGGCGCAGTGACCGGCCCGCCGGCCGGCCGGTCGGGGTGCGTGGTCACGCCGAGCGGACCGTGGCGCTGCTCGACGCGCTCGGGATCAATCGTGCCTGCGTTGTGGGGCACGACGTGGGGGGTGGCGTGGCGCAGGTGATGGCCGTTCGGTGGCCGCACCGCGTGTCGCACCTCGGGTTGGTGAACTCGGTTGCGTTCGACGCCTGGCCCACGCGCGAGGTGAAGCTCGCCCGCGCGATGCTCCCGCTGACCCGCCACCTTCCTCCCACCTGGCTCCTCTCCGTGCTGCGCACCGACCTCGTCCGAGGCTACGCTGTGGGCGAGCGAGCGGCGCACTCGGTGGAGCGGTACGTCAAGCCGTTCGCCGGGCCGGACGGCCGCGACGCCTTCATTGAGCACCTGCTCGCTCTGGATCCGGCGGACACGGTGGCGGTGGCGCCGCGCCTGAAGGACGTCGTCGCCCCGACCGCTGTGGTGTGCGGCGCGGACGACCCGTTCATTCCGGCCGAGGTCGGGCGCCGACTGCACGACGCCATCCCCGGCTCCACGCTCGACGTGCTGCCCGACGCCCGGCATTTCACGCCCGAGGAGGCCCCGGAGCAGGTCGCGGCAGCCGTCGGGGCGCTGTTGAGACGATAACCCCAGACCCTTAGACCCTCGTCGAGGGTCTGAGGGTCTGGGGTCTAGTGAATCACGAATGCAGCTATGACCAATCCCAAGCTCGACGCGTTCCGCCGGATGGTGGCGAAGAACCCGGCCAACCCGCTCGCCCGCTTCGGGCTCGCGAACGAGGCGCTCAAGGCCGCGCTCTACGACGAGGCGCGCGAGCATCTCGAGGCGTACCTCGCGGTCTACGACGACGAGGGGAACGGCTACGGGCGCTTGGCCGAGGCGCTCGAGAAGCTCGGGCGCACCGACGAGGCGAAGGAGGTGCTGCGGCGCGGGATCGCCGCGTCACACCGCTTCGGACACCCGGGAATGGCGAGCGAGTTCGAGGCGCGGCTGGAAGAACTGAGTGGAGAGTAGTGAGTGGAGGGTGGAGGGGGGGCGCCCCCCCGGGGGGGGCGCCCCCACCCCCACCCCAGCCCCCCCACCACCAAACGCGTACGCACCGAATACACACCGCGGCGG
>Ga0307409_100001175_pt1 | contig 12509 bp, 12 predicted proteins | sample 322Ometagenome_2_FD_203888 | JGI IMG/M metagenome (GOLD analysis project Ga0307409, IMG submission 203888) | Maize rhizosphere microbial communities from greenhouse at UC Davis, California, United States - 322HYB-O-2 | ecosystem: Host-associated > Plants > Roots > Rhizosphere > Soil | place...
TGTGCGCTTCGCCGCCATGATGCCCGCGATGCGGGCCGCCTGCAGCGGATCGCCCTTCTTGACCTCGCCGCGGCGGACCAGCCGGAGGGCCTCGGCGCTCATCGTAATCTCGCCCCGCGCCACCGCCTCGCGCGACGTGATCGTTTTTCCTCCGACGTCGACCATCGTCACGCGCCCGCGTGCGTCCACGTGCGAGAGCTGCTTAGCTTTCTTCATCGCCCTGCGCGAGGTAGAAGGAGAGGCTCTCGAGCGACACCGTCAGGTCCACCGCTTTGAGCTTGACGTCTGCGGGGACCTTCAGCGTACCCGGCGAGAAGTTGAGGATGGCCTTGATACCCGCCGCGACGACGAGTTCCGTGACCGGCTGCGCGGCGGCCGCCGGTACCGCCAGCATGGCAATGTCGATCCGATCGCGCCGGGCGACGCGCTTCAGGTCTTTGATGTCGAAAATCGGCACCCCGCCCCGTGACTCCTGCCCGATCTTCTCCGTCGAGGCGTCGAACATGGCGACAATCTCGAAGCCTTCCTGGCGAAAACCCGGGTAGTCGGCAAGCGCGAGCCCGAGATTGCCGGCGCCCATGATGGCGACGCGCCGCTTCTTGTCGAGACCGAGGATCTGTCGGAGATGGCGGCGGAGGTCGGTGACGTAGTAACCGACGCCGCGCACGCCGAACTCGCCGAAGTAGGCAAGGTCCTTCCGAATCTGCGCGGCGTTGAGGTGAAACTGCTCGGCGAGTGCCTGCGAGGAGATCGTCTCGACGCCGGCGGAGTCGAGTTCGTTGAGGCAGCGGAGATACACCGACAGGCGGTTGGTCGTCAGTTCGGAGACCTGTTCGGACGTCTGCCTCCTCTTGTTCGGCCCTTTCACAAGGTTCAATGCTACCATCACGCGCCATGGCACATACGACGACTCCTCCTCGTCCGGGCGCCGAACACGTGGCCACGCCGCCGGCGCGAGGAACCTTCCAGCCGTACGTTCCTCCATCGCAATCGCCCGCCGAATTCACGGTCAAGGCCATCGTCCTCGGCGCGCTCTTCGGCCTGCTCTTCGGCGCGTCCACCGTCTACCTCGGCCTCCGCGCCGGACTGACCGTCAGCGCCTCGATTCCGATTGCGGTGCTCGCCATCTCCGTGCTCAAGAAATTGGGCGGTTCGACGATCCTCGAGAACAACATCGTGCAGACGATCGGGTCCGCCGGCGAGTCGGTGGCCGGCGGCGTGGTGTTCACGATCCCCGCGCTCATCTTCCTCACGCCGTACGGCCCGAGCTACTTCACCTACTTCCAGATCACGATGCTCACCTTCGCGGGCGGCATCCTCGGCGTGCTGATGATGGTACCGCTCCGACGCGCGCTCATCGTGAAGGAGCACGGCGTACTGCCCTATCCCGAAGGGACCGCATGCGCCGAGGTGCTCGTCGCCGGTGAGCGGGGCGGCAAGCTTGCGGCGCTCGTCTTCAGCGGCCTCGGAATCGGCGCGCTGTGGAAGGCGTTCTCGTGGATCTTCAACCTGTTCCTGAAGGAGGTCGGCTACTCGGCGCCGCGCACCGGCCAGTTCCCGAACGCCACGCTCAACGTGGACATCTCGCCCGAGTACCTCGGGGTCGGCTACGTCATCGGCCCGCGCATCGCCGGGACGATGTTCGCGGGAGGCGTGTTGTCGTGGCTGGTGCTGCTGCCGCTGCTGTCGATCCTCGGCGCCTACATCACCGAGCCGTTCCCGCCGATCCATCCCAACTTCGCCAACAACCCCGCGACCGGGCGGCCGTTCCTGATCTCGGAGATGGCGCCCGGGCAGTTGTGGAGCGCCTACATCCGCTACATCGGCGCCGGCGCGGTGCTCGCGTCCGGGCTGATTACGCTGGCACGAACGATTCCGACCATCATCGCATCGGCGCGGGGCAGCCTTCGCGACCTGAGCGCCGGCGCCGGCAACGTCACGCAGATCCGGACCGAACGCGACATCCCGATGAGCATCGTCCTCGGTGGTTCCGTGCTGCTGGCCATCTTCCTGTGGCTCGCACCGGGGCTTCCGACCCAGGGCAACCTGCTCGCGGCGGTCCTGGTGGTGGTGTTCGGCTTTTTCTTCGCGACGGTGTCATCGCGCATCACCGGCCTCATCGGCTCCTCGTCCAACCCGATTTCGGGGATGACCATTGCCACGCTGATCCTGACGTGCCTGTTGTTCGTGGCGCTCGGGTGGACGGGCGACATCTACTCCCCGATGGCGATTGCGGTCGGCGCGCTGGTCTGCATCGCCGCCGCAAACGCCGGCACGACGTCGCAGGATCTCAAGACGGGGTACCTGGTCGGCGCGACACCGCTCTACCAGCAGCTCGGGCTCATCATCGGCGTGCTCGCGTCCGCGTTCGTCATCGGCATCACCACCATCTACCTGCATCGGGTGTTCGGCATCGGCTCGGAGGCCATTGCCGCCCCGCAGGCCACGCTGATGGCAACGATCATCAAGGGTCTCCTCAGCCAGAATCTGCCGTGGGGACTCGTGCTCGTTGGTGTGTTCATCTCGGTCACGCTGGAGCTCTGCGGCATCCACTCGCTGTCGTTCGCCGTCGGGTCATACCTGCCGATTGCCACGACCGCCCCGATTTTCGCCGGCGGCCTCGTGCGCTACTGGGTCGAGCGCAAGACCGGCGTCGCGCAGGAGTCGGAAGTGAGCGCGGGCACGCTCTTCAGCTCGGGCCTGATCGCCGGTGGGTCGATCTGCGGCATCCTCTACGCCGTGCTCGTCGGCACCGGACGAATCCAGATGTTCGAATCGGTCGGCAACATCGTCCCGGCGTTTCACGAGGAAGGGATGGTCGGACTGGTCGCGAGCGGACTGCTCTTCTTCGCCCTGGCGGTGATCGTCGCCCGCGCGGGAATGCGCAAAGTAGAATGAGGATGTGAGGCTCGCTCACGTCCTCCTCGTCCTGGCCGCGGCGGGCGGCGCGTTGGCGCAGCCCGCCACCAGGCGTCTGACCACGATCGACGCAATCCGCCACTTTCCCGGCTACTTCCACCTGCAACCTGTGCTCGTGCGCGGCGAACTGGCCGAGGCCGGACAGCGCGTGATGCTGCGGTCCGACGAGCACGAGATGCGCGTGCTCCTCAGCGATTCGTCGGGCTCGGGACAGGCGCGATTCCTCGACGGACCAGTGGAGGTGCGGGCGCAGGTCATCGACGTGGGCAGACTGGAGCCCGCCGACCCGCGGCTGGCGAATTACGGGGCTCGCGACGAGGAGCGCTGGCCCAAGCCGGGCGAGGAGCTGATTCTCAACGTCACCAGCGTCAGTCCGGCGCAGCCCTCCGCCTCTCCGTCACTCCGCGCGCTGGCGCTCGAACCGTGGAAGTTCGAGGGGCAGACGGTGACGCTCGTCGGCCAGTTCCGCGGCCGCAACCTGTTCGGCGATCTGCCCGACGCACCCAGGAAGAGCCGTTACGACTTCGTGCTCCGAGCGGCCGACGCGGCGGTATGGGTCACGGGACTCCGGCCGCGCGGCAAGGGGTTCGATCTGAACGTCGACGCGCGGGTCGACACGAGCCGCTGGATCCAGGTGAGCGGCGCGGTCAAGCACGAGGGCGCTCTCGTCAGCATCGAGGCGGCAAAGATCGAGGCGGCCGAGGAACCGACGCTTACCCCCGAGCGCGACGAGCCCGACGTGCCTCCGCCGCCGGCGCAACCCGCGGAGGTCGTCTTCAGCGCGCCGAGCGAAGGCGAGACCGACGTCACGCTGACCGGCAGCGTGCGCATCCAGTTCTCGCGCGCGTTGAAGCCGGAAACGCTGAAGGGACGCATCCGCGTCGGCTACCTGGGAGCGGAGTCGTTCGAGCGTGGCGAGGCACAGGCGCCGTCGATCGAGGTGAAGACGTCCTATGACGCCGGCAATCGAGCGGTCGAACTGGTGTTCACGAAGCCGCTCGAACGCTTCCGTACCGTGCGCGTCGAGCTGCTCGAGGGCATCGAGGCGTTCGACGGCGCGCCCGTCAAACCCTGGAGCCTTACGTTTTCCGTGGGCGGGTAGGGGGGAACTCCCAACTCGCAACTACACAACTCCCACAGCACGCTTCGTCGAGGGGCTCTTTGGTAGTTGGGAGTTGGTCTTTCGGAGTTGATCAGGGAACCACGCGAAAGCCAGTAATCACCTTCTCCTGATCGAGTGTCAGCTCGATCGCGTAGTCGCCCGGCGCCAGCGGTGAGAGCACTGACTCGGCGATCAGCCACCGGAACTCGCCCGACTCGTCCGGCCGTTCGGTGACCTGGACCGGCACCTTCAGGGGATTGCCGGCCTTGTCCAGCATGCGCGCGGTGGCCGTGCCCGCCGCGGTGGTAGCGTGTTCGAGACGGACGCGGTCGCTGCGCTGGAAGCGCGGGTCCGCGGTGACCATGTATCTTGGTCCGGTGGTCGGACCGCGCCGCCACATCACCGCCTCGCCCACGCGCGACGTGCGCTCGGGGACCACGACCCGTGCCGTGTCGCTGAGGGGAATGCCGCCTTCCTGGTTCGGCCGCACCCGGATGCGGACCGCATACTCGCCGGGCGTGAGCCCACCGCTCTCGGGGAGGCGCAGCGTGAACGTCCGGTCCTGCGACGGCACCTCGATCCGCTTCGTCTCGACTTCCTGTCCCGTCGCCGACACCACCGACACATCGGCCACGGCGCCCGCGCTCCACGCGAGGTCCTTGCGGATCGTGTAGTCGAGCTCACCCACCAGCCACAACGAGGCCGCCGGCCGATCGCCGCCGCCGGGCGACGTCCAAGACGCGGTTCGCATACGGAACTGACTGCGCGGGCTGACCGCCACTGCTGCAATCGCCTTGCTGACGGCCGATTCCGCCGGGCCCGGGCCGGCCCCGGCATTCGTCAACTCCTCCGCCGTCGTGCCGCGGTAGCCGCGGCGCGCGCGCACCTGCACGCCGGGCCGCTTCACCCGCACCTTGATCTCACGGAACTTCCCATCGAGCTTCGTGTTCGACGAGTAATACCCGAGCAGGTAGTACGAGGTGAGATCCTCGACGACGCGCTTCATCGCCACCTCGATGTCTTCGCGGTTGACGATCGCCATGCCGTCGGTGTTCTCCGCGAGCTCGCGCAGCGAGGTGTGGCGGCTGCTCAGATTGCGCTGGTCTTCCGACGGTGGCGGCGGACGGCGCGGCCCGATCGGCGCATCGAATACGGCGAGGCCGCGTGGGTAAATCGTGTAGAAGCTGACGTTGGCGCGGTTCGCCTGGTCGAAGAGGTCGCGGAACCGCATCGTGTTGTCCATCTGGGCGAGCGCGATCCGATCGGCATCGCACTCCTGCATCGTCACGCTGCTGGTGCCGCCCTCGCGCGGGTCGGCGCCGCGCCGCAGCTTGCCTTCCGGGTCGACGTGGATCGGCTCGGGTCCTCCCGGCACCATCGGCTTGCCGTCGACCGGGTCCTTCAGCGGGGCGGCCAGTCCGCGATTGAGGCCGAACACACGCCATCCTTCGGAGACGGTCAGCACGGCCTTGCGCTCCTCCCTCAGGCCGCGCACGTGGTGGATCAAGTCCTCGAGCGCGTCGAGCGTCAGCTTCTCGCGCCGGCGGTCGATCATCTCGTCCGCGATTCGGGGAAAGTAGACCATCGGGTAGCACGCTTCGTAGCGCTGCTCCTTCGGGTCGAGGAGGATGGTGTCGCGCCGGCCCCAGTTCCAGTTCTCCTGCATCATGTTGGAGATGAGCGTCGTCTTCCGCGCGAACGTCAACGCGCGTGCGCTCATCTCCGGCGTCATGATTGCCACCAGGTCGTCCTGCCCGAGCACGCGGTCGAGAAATTGAGCGAGGGCCTGCCGCATCCGGTGCGCGCCTTCCACCTGCACGTGATACGTGTCGAGGAAGATGACGAACACCCGGGCGCGGGGATCCTGCGCCAGCTGGCGGCTTTCAGCAACGGTCGACGGTTCGATGCGCGTCTCCTGCGGTCCGGCCGGCCGCACTTTGACGTGCTCGAAGGCCTCGATCTTCTGCAGAACGCCGTCCTCGAGGATCTCGATCTCCTCGGGCTTCAGGTCCTCGATGGGTTGACCGTCACTGGTGGCATACATGTCCACCCGGACGTAGTTCGCCTCGGCGCGGAAGGTCGGGCGCGGCTGCTCGGCCTGGCCGGTCGAACCGGACTGGGCGACGAGCGCCGCGGAGGCGGCGGCGACGAACACACCAAGGACAAGTCGGGCTCGCATGGACCCCCCGGGGCAGGCTGGCGGGGAGAATTGTATCCCCTTGTCCGTGATCCGTTGTCCGCGATCCGTTCAGGGCGTACGGACCCTCCGCGCGCTCCACGGGCGACGGGGTACGGCCCGCGGATTACGTCGGCACTCGCCGGCGTGCAAACCAGCGGCGCGCGGTTCGCACGATCACGGTCGCGAACACTGCGATGAGGATGAGCAGGGCGGTCGCGACGCCCAGGGCGATCAAGGGGTATTTCAGGGCGAGGACGCCGAGGCCGACGACAAACACGTCTTCGCCGATGCTCAGGAACCAGTTGGAAAACGGTTCCGGGGAGACGTTCGCCGCGGCCCGCGTGCTGGTCTTCGTGAGGTGCGTGCTCGTCGCGACCATGCCGCCAAGCAGCGCCACCAGCGCCTCGGTGGTCGGCGACGCGTTGCCCAGCGTCGTCACCGCGATCAGCGCGCCGCCGATAGGACGGATGGCGGTATGCACCGCGTCCCAGAGCGAATCGAAATACGGGATCTTGTCGGCGAAGAACTCGACGGCGTACATGACCAGCGCCGCACCGATGATGAAGTCGTTGTCGAAGGCCTGGTATTGCGGCGGGAGCGCAACCCATCCGTACCGGGAGGCCAGGCCGAGCAGCGCCACGGTCGCGTAGAGGTTGATGCCTGCGGCGAAAGAGAATCCAAGCGTGCGGCCGAGGGTGGTGAGCGGCTCCATCACACTACACGGTGACGGGACCTTGTGAGAGCAAGTTCTGCACCTGAGAGCGGACGCGCTCGATGAGCTCGTCACGATTGGCGATCGTCAGCCCGGCTGTTGGGATCGGACGGCCGACGCGGATGGTGACGTCCACCGGCCGCACCACCGCGCTTCCCTTTCGCATCGCGTCGCGTCCGCCCTGCACTGCCACCGGGACGATGGGGGCCTGCGCCTCGATCGCCATGATGAATCCTCCCTTCTTGAAGGGGAGGAGCTGTCCGCTGCGGCTGCGCGTGCCTTCGGGGAAGATCAGGAACGAGTTGCCCGAGCGCAGCGACGCCGCGCCGCGCGAAATGGACGCCTTTGCCTGATCGCGATCGGATCGATCCACGGGGACGAACCCGCCGACGTCGAACACGGTGCGCATGATCGGAAACTTGCGCAGCTCCGCCTTGTAGAGAATGTGCAGCCGCCGATGGAGCGCCTGGAACAACACCGGTGGATCGACGTTGCTCTCGTGATTGGAGCAGAAGACCACCGCCTGGCCGGGGATGTGCTCGCCGCCGATCACGCGATAGCGGATGCCGGCCAGGGTGAGCGCGAGCCAGCAGCCCGCGTGTCCCAGCGCGTAGAGGAACCCCTTCGAGCGAAAGACCAGCGTGACGACGAGGCCGATCGGAGCGGCGGCGACGATATAAAGGACGACGACGAAGTAGGTGATGACCGATCGGGTGGCGGCCATATAGAAAAACGCCCGGGCCGAAGACGGCCCGGGCGGCGAAGAGACAGCCAGAGGGTTGAGAGGAGAAAACCTACGACGCGCGCGCGGCGGGGCGGCGGGGCGCCGTGGCGGCAGCCATCGCCTTGACAGTCTTGGTGCTCTTGGAGCGCGCCGTCGCCCGCGCGATGTTGCGCGCCTTGACGACGAAGCACTTCTCGAGGGCGCGATCGACCTGCGCCTCGACTTCCTCGCGTTTTTCGCGCATCACGTCCGAAATCTCGGAGATGATCAGTTCCTTGGCCCGGTCGAGCATCCGCTTCTCGCGGAACGACAGGCTCTTGGACTTGCTCAGAAACGTGAGGCTCTTGAGCACGTCGGCCATGTCGTAAATCGAGCCGGTGCGCATCTTGTCGGAGTTGTCCTTGAAGCGACCCTTCCAGTTCTGGTGATTGTCGATCTTGCCATCGCTCAACTGCGTGAAGAGGCGTTGAACCTCCTCGTCGCCGATGGCCTTGCGCAAACCTACGCCGTCGATGTTGCTCACGGGAACGAGCACCGTGGTCTCATTCGCCACGATGCGGAGGTGAAAGAACCCGCATGTCGTACCGAGAATCGTTTTCTCTTCGATCCGTTCGACGATACCAAGACCGTGGTTTGGGTAGATGACCTTGTCGCCGACCTGGAATGTCACGTTTCCCCCGTTGCAGGAAGTGGTGGTAGGACCGGTGGTGCGCCGGGAACAGCAGTCACGAGTATAGCCCACTTGCCCGAGGTGATACAACGAGAATTGCCCGAAAAACAGGCATTTTCGGCACTTCAGCCGGGCTCGGCGCCCGCTCGGTGGAGAGCGACTCGCACGGTAACCACGTCGGACGAGCCGACCTAACCCCTTGATCTTGCCGGTATTTGGACATTCGTTTACACCGAATTCGTGTCCACTCCGGGCTACAGCTGAGATAGGTAGGTCTTCAGGTGCGCACTTTATTGCTGGTTGCAGTTCTTGCGGCGTTCCAGGCCGCGCCGACCAACCTCGCCCCGTACGTGCCGACGCCGCCGGAAGTCGTCGATCGCATGCTCGCTCTGGCGAAAGTGGGGCCGAGGGATGTCGTCTACGACCTCGGATGCGGCGACGGCCGGATCGTCGTCGCCGCCGCCAAGAAGTACGGGGCGCGCGGCGTCGGCGTCGACATCGATCCGCAGCGAATCAGCGAGTCGATCGCCAATGCGCGCCGGGCGGGCGTGGAGAAACAGGTGACCTTCAGGGTCGAGGACGCGATGAAGACGGACGTGTCCGACGCGACGGTGGTAACGCTTTACCTGCTCTCGTTCGCAAACGTGCAGCTCCGCCCGATCCTGCAGAAGCAGCTCGAGCCGGGCGCGCGCATCGTCTCGCACAACTTCGGCATGGGCGACTGGGAGCCGGACCAGGTCGACTCGTTCACCGACGCGAATGGAGGGACGCGGACGTTGTACCTGTGGAAGGTGCGGTAGCGTCGATTCACATCCGGAATCCCAGATCGCGAGGCTGAGTGCCCGTCAGGCGCGCGCCATGGCGAGATCGACGATCTCGCCTATCAATTCCGTGTAGGTGCGGCCGGACTTGCGAGCCGCCATCGCGAACTCCGCGCGCGAACTGAGCCACGGATTCGGATTGGCTTCGATCACATGCACGCTGCCGTCGTCCTTGAGGCGCATGTCGATGCGGCCGTAGTCGCGCAACTCCAAGGCCTTGTATGCGGCGATGGCTGCCTTGTGCAGCGTCTGGACGGTCTCTTCCGGCAGGTCGGTGGCGACCGCCGACTTCGTGTCTTTGTACGCTTTCGTACCCTTGCCCCACTTGACCTCGGCGCCGGCAATTCGCGGCGTCCCCTCTGGCAGCTTCGAGAGATCGAGCTCGATGACCGGGAGCGCCTCGGGGTTCTCGTTGCCGATGACGGCGACGTACATCTCGCGACCCTCGATGTACTCCTCGATCAGCACGGGAGAGTCGAAATGCTGGTGAAGCCAGTCCATGCGTTCCATCAGCTCCTTGATCGACGAGACGACGGCGCTGAACTCGATGCCGATCGAGCCGTCTTCGCGCGCCGGCTTCACGATCACCGGAAAATCGAGATCGTGCGAGAAGTCGAGGCGGCCGCGCTGGGACTTGCTGAATAGCGGGGTCGTGATGCCGTGGAAGGCGAAGATTTTCTTGGCGGTCGCCTTGTCCTGCGCGAGCATCAGGCCGTGCGTTCCCGACCCGGTGTAGTTCTTCTTCAGCAGATCCATGAACGCCGTGATCTTGAAATCGGCCGTGTCGTCGTCGCCGAACGACTCGCAGAGATTGAAAATCAGGTCGCACTCGAGGCGGGCCAGGGCGAGCAGGCTCTTCGTGGTGCCGTCGATTTCGTGCATCACCGGCTCGTGACCGAGCTTGACCAGCGCTTCTGCGACCTCCTCCTCGACCTCCTTCTTGTCGAGGGTGCGGGTCACCGGCGCCTTGTCGGTGGCGGCCGACTCCTCGTCTTCGTCGACGAGCACGCGGTCGTAGAGGCAGATGATTTTGAGTTTGCCCATCTCAGGTTTCGAAGCGTCCGCGCGTCAGGAAGTTCATGGCGAGCACCGTAGCCAGCGCGGTGATCTCCACCAGGTACCGCGGCTCCTCGCCCAGCTCTCCCCAGAGCTTCATGCGCTCGCAGTTGCGGCAGATCGAGTCGATGAGACCGCGGATGATCGGCCGCTGGACACCCGTCCAATACGTGATGTTATCGACCAGTTCGGTCTTGTGCCTGCTCACAATATCGGCCGCAGGGCGTGATTCCTTACGCTTCCGGGTCAGGAAGATCTTGCCCAGGTGCGCGTCCAGGGCGATGTCGATGCGCGCCTGCTTCTCGTGCGCGGCGCGGACGTAAAACTGCTCCACCGTGTCGCTGATGTCCTCGGGAGTGATGTCCACTTCGCCGGTGTTGACGATCGGCTCGACGTCCGCCACCGCGCGCGCGACGCGCTCGACGTAGCGAAGCTTCTGGAGCGCCGGCCACCCCTTGTACTGTCGCCGCCACGGACTGCGCGGCGTCAGCCACACGGCAAACGTCTCGGCGAAGTCCTCGTCGGGATGTTTCTGCGCGTACCACCCCTCGATGTGCCGGACGAAGTTCTTGCTGAAGGGAACGGGTCGATAATCGTCGCGGTACGGACGGAAAAACGGCCCGAACAGGCGCCGCCACTCGGGCGTCGTATACAGGCGGTAGGCATAGTTGAAGACATGGCCCGCCTCGTGGCGCATGTACATCATGATCTGCCGCTCGTCTTCGAGCTGGTCGACGGCGCTTTCCAGCTTCCGGAGCTTCGGATCGGCGAGATAGAAGGGGATGCCGAGGACCGGCTGCTGGTCGGGGCATCCCCATTCGTCAGTGAGGTAGCAGACGGGGCGGAACTTCCTGAAGCCGCGCCGTTCGAGCTCGCCGTACAACTGGTGGACGTATTTTTCGACCGGGGATCCCTCGACGCGCAGCCCGAGTTCACTCACCTTCTTGTCCAGGACCCCACGGATCTCGGGGTCCAGGGACTCGAATTTCACCACGCAGCGATTATAGGCGTTGGGCGTCGGCCGTTGTGCCTGGCGACTCGCGGCGTCAGGGCGTCGGAACCGAACGCTACGGCCTCTTCTCGTTCATCAGCGCGAGGGTGTTGCCTTCGGAGTCGCTGAAGAAGGCCATCCAGAGCTCGTGATCGGGCAGCTTCGCGATCAGATGCGGCTTGTCGATGAACGTGACGCCGCGTGCCGTCAGCTCCGCGTGAGCCGCGTCGATGTCGTCAACTTTGAAATACAGGACCGACCCGGGGTGATCGAATTCCGGCTTCTCCGCCCGACTGAGCATCAGGCGAACGCCTCCGCAATCGAAGAACGCGAGCCCGGGGAACTCGAACAGGAAGCGCATCCCCAGGCGGTCTCGGTAGAACGCCGTGGCGCGCGGCACGTCTTGCACGACCATCGCGATCTGCCCGATGGTCGAGAGTTGCGTCGTGGACGCGTTGGTCATGATTTCAGCCCTTGTGATTCGAGGAAGGCGACGACGGGCTCGGCCGGGGTGCCGCCCTTCTTCGCGTGGGTCATGAGTGGAATGCCGTGGGGTCCTTTCGACGTCAGGAGGCCGGGATACGCGGCGAGCATCGCCTTGACGATGCCGAGCTTGCCCAGCATCGCAGCGACGAAGATGTCCATGCGGCCGCCCTGCCCGATGAGGAACTCGGCGATCTCCCGATTTCCCATGTGGCCGGCGCCGCCGATCCCCATCTCGAAATCGCCACCGCCCCAGTCCCACGTGGCATTGAGGAGCCCTGGGGTCTCGGCCAGGAGCGACTTCGTCGCGATTAGATCGCCGTGCGCTTTCCTGACGAATTCTTCCACCAGCGGCGGCGGGAGCGCCGGCGGTCGGTTCGGGACGGCTTGCGCGGTGCCCTGCGACGTGGCCGCCGGCCGTGCCGTACCTTCCGCCTGACCTCCAGCTTCGGCCGTCAGGCGCAACGTTCCCGGCAGGGCCGTCACCGCAAAGATACCGCTGACCGTCCGGCTGAGAACGAATCGCCGCGTCGGCTTGTGCGTGGGCGACATAGGTGACCTCCTGGCCGGCATCGTGCCCGGGTGTGCGCCGGTGGGCAATGCATCGTGATGTTAGGAAACGGTTAGTTCCGCGTCAGGAGAGCCGATAGGTGCGGAGCAGCCGTCTATAATCGCGCGACGTGACATCTTCGTCTCCCGCGGCAGATTCGTCCACTCGTGTTGCGCGCTATCGCTTCGGCGAGTTCGAGCTGGACGTGGCGGCCGGAGAGCTGCGCCGGGACGGCGAACCGGTCAAGCTGCAGCCGCAGCCGTTCAAAGTGCTGGTGCTGCTCCTCGAGCGGGCCGGGGATC
>Ga0307409_100001176_pt1 | contig 12507 bp, 12 predicted proteins | sample 322Ometagenome_2_FD_203888 | JGI IMG/M metagenome (GOLD analysis project Ga0307409, IMG submission 203888) | Maize rhizosphere microbial communities from greenhouse at UC Davis, California, United States - 322HYB-O-2 | ecosystem: Host-associated > Plants > Roots > Rhizosphere > Soil | place...
CGCGGTTGGCGAGCGCGATGGCGTCCTCGAGGTCGCGATACGGCATGATGGTGGACACAGGTCCGAACGCCTCGACGTCATGCACCGCGGCGTTCGCCCACGGGTCATCGCTACGCAGCAGGACCGGTGGCAGGAATGCACCCCCCGCGATCGGCGGCTCAGCCTTTGGGTCGCCGGCGACGATGCGTGCGCCAGCGGCTTCCAGCTCGGCGATCTTCGCCTGCACGTCCTCCCGCTGGGCGAGGTTCACGAGGGCGCCCATGCGCGTGTCCTCGGCGCGCGGATCGCCGACACGTGTCTGGGCGAGCTTTTCCGAAAGCGCCGTCTCGACGGCATCCAGATATTTCGCCGGAGCCATTGCCCGGCGGATCGCGGTGCACTTCTGGCCCGCCTTCACGGTCATCTCGATCGCGACTTCGCGCACGAACAGATCGAACTCCGGCGTTCCCGGTGCAGCGTCGGGCCCGAGCAGCGAGGCATTAAGGCTATCCTGCTCGGCGATGAACTTGACCGACTCGCGCATGACGTTCGGATGGGTGCGCAGCTTCAGCGCAGTGGAGGCCGAGCCCGTAAAGCTGACCACGTCCTGCCCATTCAAATGGTCGAACAGGTCGCCAACCCCGCCGACGATCAGCTGCACCGCGCCGGTCGGAAGCACCCCGCTTTCGATCATCACCCTGAAAGCGGCTTCGGTCAGGTAAGCCGTCGCCGAGGCAGGCTTCACAATTGCCGGCACGCCCGCGAGCAAAGTCGGGGCAAGTTTTTCCAGCATCCCCCAAACCGGGAAGTTGAACGCGTTGATGTGAACCGCCGCCCCCTGCAGCGAGGTGTAGATATGCTGCCCTACGAAGCTGCCAGCCTTGCTCAGCGGCTCCAGCTGGCCGTCGAGGAGGACATGCGCATCCGGCAGTTCGCGCCGCCCCTTCGACGAGAAGGAAAACAGGGTTCCGGCGCCGCCTTCGATGTCGATCCAGCCATCCTTGCGGGTGGCGCCGGTGAGATAATTGAGTTCGTACAGCTCTTCCTTGCGGGCCATGATCGCCTGGCCCAGCGCCTTCAGCATCCGCGCGCGCTCGTGGAAGGTCATCTTGCGCAGGGCAGGGCCGCCGACCTCCCTCGCGTGACTAAGCATTCCGCTGAAATCGAGACCCCCTGATCCGGTGGTCGCGACCGGCGCGCCGTCGATTGCGCTGACCAGTTCTGCCAGCTGGCCGCCGCCGGGCTGCCAATTGTCGAGCGCGTAATTCAGAAGCTGGGCGGTTTTCATGATGAGGTCCCGTGAATTTGGAGCCGCACTTCACGAAAATGGATGCTGAAACAAGGATCGCGGGCGACTTGCGGCTTCAATTGCCGGCGCTCCATCCTTACGATGGCTGGATGCCGCGTATCCCCCCAACCCTGTTGCGTATCGCGTTCTGGGCCGCCGCGGTGCTGTCGCTGTTCATGGCGGAGCTGCCCAAGCCGCCCGCCATCCCTGGCGATCCGAGCGACAAGGTCCAGCACATGATCGCCTTCGCAACTCTCGCGGCGCTTGCGACCGCGGCGTATCCGCGCACCCGGTTGCTGACGATTTTGCTTGGTCTGTCCTCGTTCGGGGGAGCTATTGAGATTTTCCAGATGAACCCGCTGGTGAGCCGCGATGCGAGCTGGTGGGACTGGATCGCGGACACCGTCGCGGCCGGCGCGATGTTGTTTTTCGTGCATCGCCTGCGCGCAAAACGGCGGTTGGAAACAGCCGAACAAGCCTGACTCACTTGTGAAGAAGTGATTCCTGCGGCAAGCCGCGACTCACGAATTTCATGAGCCGGGGTGGCAAAATGAACAAATACTTCAATGGTTTGGCGTTAACGGCAATTCTATTGCTGGCATCTTGCACGACGGCTCCGCCGGCTCCGCCGACCGTCGCGGTCGCCGTTCCGAAGGCAGAGCCGCTTCCATACCGTTGGACTCAAGGCAACGCGCCCAAGAGCTATGAAGCGATGAAGGACACCTTCAAGCGCGCATGGCTTAAGCCTGGCGATTACGTATGGGCCGAGACCCTGCCGACCGATGGCAACCCCAAGGTCGTGATCGATCTGCTCACCCAAACCGCCTACGCCTACAAGGGCGATGCACTGGTCGGCGCCGCGTCCATCTCCAGCGCCAAGAGCGGCATGGTGACGCCGCTCGGCTTCTGGAAGGTTCAGGACAAGCGCAAGATGTACCGTTCCAAAAAGTACGGCAATGCGCCCATGCCCTTCATGCAGCGCATCGATGAATATGGCATTGCTCTGCACGGCGGTGCCAATCCGGGATACCCCGCGAGCCACGGCTGCGTTCGCATGCCGATGAAGTTCGCAGAGAAATTGTTCGGGCTGACCAAGCTCGGCACCGAAGTGATCATCGAGGGCTAAAACACCCCGATTAAAAGGCAGAGCAGCAGGGCCACGCGGTGCAATCGCATGGCTCGACGCTAGCGCCGGACGATACGCCGTCACCCCGAACCGCGTCCGTTTCGGAGCGACCTAGCGCCCGGTGAAGTTGGGCGTCCGCTTTTCGAGGAAGGCCGCGACGCCTTCGCGATAATCCTCGGAGAAGCCGAGCCGGCGCATCGCATCACGCTGTCGTGTCAGTTCCTGATCGAGCGTGTGCGACCAGCTTTCGCGGATCATCTGCTTGATCGCTCCAAGCCCCAGAGGGGGCAGTGTGGCCAGCTTTTGCGCGAGGGCATCGACCTCTTCGTCGAGCGCATTGTCGTCGACGCACTTCCAGATCATTCCCCATTCCTCGGCCTTCTCTGCCGGAAGGGGCTCGCCGGTCAGTGCAAGGCCCATGGCTCGCGCCTGGCCGACGAGGCGGGGCAGCACCCATGTCCCGCCGCTGTCAGGGATGAGCCCAATAGCCGAAAAGCTCTGGATGAACTTCGCCGAACGCGCCGCGACGACCATGTCGCATGCCAGCGCAATGTTCGCGCCCGCACCCGCCGCAACTCCGTTCACCCGCGCGATCACAGGCTGAGGCATCGCCGTCAGGCGACGGATCAAGGGGTTCCAGGAGGTTTCCACGGTCAATCCGAGGTCTGTGGGATGCCCTTCCGCGGAGACTGCGCGATCGTTGAGATCCTGCCCCGCGCAGAACCCGCGGCCTGCGCCAGTGATCACAGTGACCCTTGCCCCAGCCGCCGAGTCGAGCGCCTCCGCCAGCTCGGCATGCATCGCCGCAGTGAAGCTGTTGAGCCGATCCGGCCGATTGAGCGTGATCCGGGCAATCGGGCCGTCCTGCTGGAAGATGATGGTCTGCTCATCGGCCACGGCGCGCTCCTTGTCTTGAACCGCTGCCACTCGACGAAAATGAATGCTGAAACAAGGTCGGCATCGCGGTAGTCAGTGGGGATGGACGCTGATCAACTCGCCGACCGCGTGGCTCACGCGATGTTCGCCGAAGAGGGGACCGGCCCTGCCTGGGGCATCGTCATCGAAGAAGCACGTCACCGTCATGCGCGCGTGTCGATGGTCGTGCGCAAGGATATGCTCAACGGTCATGGCATCGCTCACGGTGGGATGATCTTCGCGCTTGCTGACAGTGCTTTCGCCTACGTCTGCAACGGCGGAAACCATGCCAGCGTCGCGGCGCAGGCTTCGGTCGTATTCCTCGACAAGGCGGTCGAAGGCGAGACCTTGATCGCCGAGGCAAAGGAAGTCGCGCGAGAAGGCCGCGCCGGCGTCACCCATGTCTCCGTCCGCACCGCAGAAGGCCGCGCGATCGCCGAATTCACCGGCTATTCGCGGACCCTCGGCGGTTCGGTCATTCCCGCCTAAACGGCAGCAAGCCTCGCCAGCGCGGCGTCGTGCTGGCCCTCGCGCTCGGCGAACCGCAACGGCTTCACACGCTCGACTAGGATTTCCGGCGCGTCCGGGTTTGCCTTCAGCAATTCGACGATCTCGTCGGCAAACTCTTCCAGCGGCTGATAACCCGGCCGCTTCGCCTGTCCCGGCGTCAGGTCCGTCTGCACGCCCGGAGGCGCAAGTTCGATGACCTCAACTTTGTCCTTCAGCTGAACGCGAAGCGCCTGCGTGTAGCTGTGCAGCGCTGCCTTGGTCGCGGAATAGGTTGGCGCCTTCGGGAAGGGCACGAAAGCGAGGCCCGACGTGACATTCACGATCGCGGAGTTGGGTTGAGCCGACAAATGATCGACCAAGGCGTCAATCAGGCGGATCGGGCCGAGCAGGTTGGTGACGACGGTCGCTTCCGCGTCGGCTAGGTCGCGTTGCGCCGTCGCATCCTCATAGCGCATGATCCCGGCATTATTGATGAGCACGTTCAGCGCGGGAAACCGCTCGACGACTTCCTTAGCGAAGCGCCGCAGGTCCGCGGCATCCTCGACGTCGACGGTCATCGGAGAAATCCCTTCACGACCTGTGCCCGTTTCCTCCAACGCATCCTGCCGCCGTCCAGCGACGATCACCTCATTGCCGAGGTCATGCAGCCGCCGAGCGAGAGCGCGCCCGATACCGGAGCTGCCGCCAGTGATGAGAATGGTGTTGCCGGTCGTTTTCATGAGCGCGCTCCAGGGTCGAGGGAGCCGCTCATGTAGGTGGCCGTTGTAGCGGCGAAAGAAGGCGTGCCCGATAAATTGAACAGTCGGTCGTCAGGAGCTACATCGCGCCTATGTATACGACCGAGCTTCAGAAGACCGCGAAGATCGAGGCGATCGAGGACCCCAAGCTGCTCGAGGCCTTTGAGGCGCGAGTTGCGGCGGACGAGTTTATCGAGCCCAAGGACTGGATGCCCGAGGCCTATCGCCGCACGCTGACGCGGCAGATCAGCCAGCACGCGCATTCCGAAATCGTCGGCATGCTCCCCGAGGGTAATTGGATAACCCGCGCACCGTCGCTCCGGCGGAAGGCAATCCTGCTCGCGAAGGTGCAGGACGAGGCGGGGCATGGCCTCTACCTCTATTGCGCGGCGGAAACGCTCGGCACCAGCCGCGACCAGATGATCGAGGCGCTGCACAGCGGCAAAGCGAAGTACTCGACCATCTTCAATTATCCGACGCTGACCTGGGCGGACATCGGGGCGATCGGTTGGCTGGTCGACGGCGCTGCGATCATGAACCAGGTGCCGCTGCAGCGGACCAGCTACGGTCCCTATGCCCGGGCCATGGTCCGCGTGTGCAAGGAAGAAAGCTTCCACCAGCGCCAGGGCTACGAGATCATGATCGCACTCGCGAACGGCACGGTCGACCAGAAGCGAATGGCGCAGGACGCTCTCAACCGCTGGTGGTGGCCGTCGCTGATGATGTTCGGCCCGCCCGACGACAATTCACCCAACACTGCGCAGTCGATGCGCTGGCGGATCAAGCGCGAGACCAATGACGAGCTTCGCCAGAAGTTCGTCGACATCACCGTTCCTCAGGCCGACTTCCTCGGCCTCACCGTTCCCGACCCGGACTGCAAGTGGAACGAGGAGAAGCGTGGTTACGACTTCGGCGAGATCGACTGGGACGAATTCTACGCTGTCGTGAAGGGCGAGGGCCCGGTTGCAAAGGAGCGCATGGAAGCCCGCGTGAAGGCGTGGGAAGACGGCGCCTGGGTCCGCGAAGCTGCGCGGGCGCATGAAGAGAAGCGCCGCGCGAGGAAGGCAGCGTGAGTCATGAATGGCCGCTCTGGGAGGTTTTCGTCCGCTCGAAGGGCGGCCTCGCTCATCGTCACGTTGGCAGCGTACATGCTCCTGACGCGGAGCTCGCGCTGCGCCACGCGCGCGACACCTACACGCGGCGCCAGGAAGGCGTGAGCCTGTGGGTGGTGCCGTCGGCGGAAATCGTCGCGTCCGATCCTGAGCAGGCCGGCGAATTGTTCGAGCCCGCGGCCGACAAGATCTACCGGCACCCGACGTTCTACGACATCCCGGACGAAGTGAAACACATCTGATGGCGCCGTCATTGCCGCCGATCCGGCCGGAGGATGAGGCCGTGGCCGCGAAGCTGCGCCCGCATGGCGCGTTCGATCCGACGGGCGTGGAGCCGCACCTCGCCGCGCGCTTCGATTACCTCCTGCGGCTTGGCGATGACTCGCTGATCCTGGGCCAGCGGCTGAGCGAATGGACCGGGCACGGGCCAGTGCTCGAGGTCGATCTCAGCCTTGCGAACCTGTCCCTCGACTTGATTGGACAGGCGACGCACTTGCTTGAGGAAGCAGGAGCCGCCGAAGGCCAGGGCCGCGACGGCGACGCGCTCGCCTTTCACCGGGACGTGCTTGACTTCCGCAACTGCCTGCTGGTCGAGCAGCCCAATGGTGACTTCGCCCGGACGATTGCGCGGCATCTGCTGTTCTCGAGCTGGCAGCACATGCTGTTCGAGCGGCTCACCCACTCGAGTGACCAGTTCCTGCGCGAGTTCGCGGCCAAGGCGGTGAAGGAAGTCGCCTATCACCGCGAACTGTCCGCCGAATGGACGATTCGCCTCGGCGACGGCACCGAGGAAAGTGCCAAGCGCATGGCCGACGGGCTCGACTGGAACTGGCGCTTCGTGCCTGAACTGTTCGAGGTCGATGAAACGATTGCCGCCTTGGCCGAACGCGGCGTCGCGGTCGACCCGCACTCATTCGAAGAGGAGTATCGCTCGGCCATTGCGGCGGTCCTTGCCGACGCTCAGCTCGCGCTTCCGGCCGATCAGCGCGCCATCCTAGGCGGGCGCCGCGGCCACCACAGCGAGCATCTCGGCCACTTGCTGGCGCCAATGCAATATCTGCCGCGAACCTACCCGCAAGCCGTCTGGTAATGGACAAGCACTTCCACGCGCTGAAGGTCGCGGAGATCGTTCCGGAGACCTCCGAGGCCAATTCCATACGCTTCGACGTTCCGCCTGAGCTTCGCAGCGCTTTCGCCTTCAAGGCCGGCCAGCACCTGACCCTGAAAGCGACGATCGGCGGCGAGGAAGTGCGGCGCAATTACTCGCTGTGCACTGCGCCCGACGCGAACGACTGGATGGTCACCGTCAAGCGGATCGCCGGCGGAGTCTTTTCCAACTGGGTCGGCGACAACCTCAAGGCCGGCGACACAATCGACGTCATGCCGCCGCACGGCAGCTTCACGACCGACTTCGCGCCCAACAAGCGCCGCCACATCGTTGGCATCGCCGGCGGCTCCGGCATTACGCCCGTCATGTCGCTCCTGCGAACGACGATGGTCGAAGAGCCCGAGAGCCAGTTCACACTGCTCTACGGCAACCGCGACAGCGCCTCGATCATCTTTCTCGAAGAGCTGGCAAACCTGAAGGACCGCTATCTCGGCCGCCTGTCGCTCCACCATTTCCTCGCCGAGGAAGAGGGCGACGTCGACCTGTTCAACGGCATGCTCGACCGCGCGCGCTGCGACGAGGCAATCATCTCGCTGGTCGGCGATGTGAACGACGTCGACGCATGGTTCATCTGCGGCCCCGGCCCAATGATGGACGCCGCGGAAGGCGCGCTTCTCGACCGCAACGTCGACAAGGACCGCATCCACATCGAGCGTTTTACGGCCGATCGCCCGTCTGCCGCGCTCGCCGAAGAAATGGCGCAGCTTCAGACCAAGGCGGCTGGAACGACCCTTTCGGTCACGCTGGACGGGCGAACACGCAAAGTGCCCTTTACCGAAGCCAACATCCTCGACAGCGCGCGCGCCGCGGGCCTGCCGGCGCCCTTCGCTTGCAAGGCCGGCGTTTGCGCCACCTGCCGCGCCAAAGTCGTTGGCGGCAAAGTGGAAATGGCCGCCCGCTACGGCCTCACCGACGAGGAAATCGCGGCCGGCTACGTGCTCACTTGCCAGTCGGTGCCGGACGGCGACGGCGTGGCAGTGGATTACGACGCATAAGTTGCGCTAGAGCCGCCCCATGCTGAGCGACACGCAAGCGAAGGTGAGGGGGCTCGCCGATCTTCCCGAGGTGCAGAGCGATTCGCTGTTGGCGCTTATCGCTCTGTGCGACGCTGACCCGCGGCCGGACAAAATCGACGTCGGCGTCGGCGTCTTTCGCGATGGGGAGGGCCGCACGCCCATCCTCAAGGTGATCAAGGACGCCGAAGACGTCTTGCGCCGGACGCAAGAGACCAAGGCCTATCTCGGCAGCGCGGGCGACAAGCGCTTCGCCGAGCTGATCAGCCCGATCCTGCTCGGCGAACATGCCGACGACGAGCGCATTCGCGGGCTCCAGACGCCGGGTGGGTGCGGCGCACTTCGCCTCGGCTTCGAAGTCATCGCGACGGTCAATCCGGATGCTCGCGTTCTGGTCGGCGTCCCCACCTGGCCAAACCATCCACCGATCATCCGCTCGGTCGGGCTGCGCATGGTCGAATATCCTTATTACGAGCGCGACACCGGCCGGATCGCGTTCGACGCCATGCTCACCGCGCTCGGCGAGGCTCAGGCTGGCGACGTCGTCCTGCTTCACGGCTGCTGCCACAACCCGACCGGCGCCGATCTGGACGACGACCAGTGGGTCCAAGTCACGCGGGTTATCGCCGAGCGTGGCCTGCTGCCGTTCGTCGATATCGCCTACCAGGGTTTCGGGCGCGGGCTGGACGAGGATGCACGCGGGCTCCGTGGTCTGCTTGCGGCCTGTGACGAGGTGATCGTCGCACAAAGTTGCGACAAGAATTTCAGCGTCTATCGCGACCGCGTCGGGTCGTTGTTCATCAAGACCGGATCGAAGGACGCGACCGACCGCGCCTTCGCGCACGTGTTTCAGCGCGCTCGCGAGATGTGGTCTATGCCGCCGGACCATGGCGCCGCTGCGGTTCGCATCGTGCTCGATACTCCCGAGCTTGCGACGCGCTGGCACGGAGAGCTTGCCGCCATGCGCGACCGCATCAACGCAATGCGCCAACGGATTGCGAGCGCCGACCCGCGCCTCGCTTTCATCGGCAAGCAGTTCGGCATGTTCTCGATGCTTCCGCTGAGCCGCCATCAGGTTCTGAAGCTGCGGACCGACCATGCGATCTACATGGCCGACAGCGGCCGCTTCAACATCGTCGGCTTGAGCGATGACCAGGTCGAGCGATTTACCGCCGCCGTGGTCGACGCGCTGGACGCGTAAGCGATCATGGCTGACCGCGACCCGGGCCGGGTGTCTGCCGACGTTGATTGGCGCGAGGTCGCAAGGCTGGTCCTGACCAGCCGCGAAATGGACCGGATCGAGGAAGAAGAGCTCGTTCCGACCAAGAAGGTCCTCTACCAGTTCAGCGCGCGCGGTCATGACATGGCGCAGGTGCTGCTTGGGATGCACCTCAAGGACGGCGATGCGGCGTGTGGATACTACCGCTCGCGGCCGATGCTGTTGGCTTTAGGTGTTTCGCTCGCCGATGCGCTTGGCTCAGGGATGGGTCTGGCAGGCGGATATAGCGACGGCCGCGATATCGGTGTCGTGTTCAACTATCCTAACCCCGGCGGTGCGCACGCGCTGCCAATGTGCGGCGGGGTAGGGGCGCAATATACACCTGCGGCCGGGTGGGCGCAGGCCATCGCGTATAAGGCGAAGGTGCTGGGCGAGGGGCCGGACGATGCGATCGCTCTGGTTCTAGGCGGCGACGCGAGCTGTGCCACCGGCGGATTCTGGTCTGCGCTAACAATTGCAACGACGCAACAATTGCCGCTTCTCATGTACGTCGAGGACAATGGCTACGGCATTTCGGTGACGTCCGATTATCAGACGCCGGGCCAGGACATCGCCGCCAACCTTGCCAGCTTCAAAGGTCTGACGATCTTCAATGGCGACGGTACCGATCCCGAGGAAGCGTCGCGGCTGATCGATGAGGCGGTGCGCCACGTCCGCACCAAGCGCGCGCCTGTCCTGCTGCGCCTTCGCGTCCCGCGCCTCGAAGGCCACAGCTACCAGGACACGCAGGGCTACAAGTCAGAGGACGAGATCGCGGCCGAATGGGCGCGTGATCCGCTGCCCAAGCTCAAGGCGCATGTCGCTAAGCGCCAGATTGGCGATGAGGAATGGTCGCGCATCGGCGACGAGGTCGCGTGGCAGGTCGGGGCTGCCCGCGCCGAGGCCGAAGCTCGCGGCGTTTCTTCGCCGGAGGACGTCACCAGCAAGGTCTTTTTTGATGGCGAGATGAGTGAGGTCGGCGGCGCCGCCGGGCTCAGCCTTGACGGCACGACCGACGTTCCGCAGCCCGAGGGCCAGCGCATCAACATGGTCACCGCGATCCGCCGCGTGCTCGATCAGGAGATCGAGGCCAACCCGCGCGTGCTCGTCTTCGGCGAGGACGTCGGGCCGAAGGGCGGCGTCCACGCAGTGACGCTCGGCCTGCAGGAAAAGTTCGGCTGCGACCGCGTGTTCGACACCTCGCTCAACGAGGAAGGCATCGTCGGCCGCGCGGTCGGCATGGCGCTCGCCGGGCTGATGCCGGTGCCCGAGATACAGTTCCGCAAATATGCCGAGCCGGCGACGGAGCAGATCAACGATTGCGGGACGATGCGCTGGCGCACGCACAACCGTTTTGCAGCCCCAATGGTGCTTCGCGTGCCCGGTGGCTTCTTCAAGTGCGGCGACCCTTGGCACAGCCAGACCAACGAGGTGCAGTTCGTGCACAATCCCGGCTGGCTGGTGGCGGTCCCGTCGAACGCCGAGGACGCCGTTGGCCTGTTGCGTGGCGCGCTGCGCGGCAACGACCCGGTGCTGTTCTTCGAACATCGCGCAATGCTCGACGACAGCTGGGCGAGGCGTCCTTGGCCAGGCGAGAATTACGTGCTGCCGTTCGGCCGCGCGAAGAAAACCCGCGAAGGCGACAAGATCACCATCGTCACCTGGGGCGCGATGGTCCCGCGCTGCGAAGCGGCGGCGGAGGGCGTCAGTGCAGACGTTATCGATCTTCGCACTTTGATGCCGTGGGATCGCGAGATGGTGCTCGACAGCGTTCGCCGCACGCGCCGCTGCCTGATCGTCCATGAGGATCTTCGCACCGGCGGCTTCGGCGCGGAGATCGCGGCGGTGGTTGCCGACGAGGCGTTTCTCGACCTCGACGCGCCAGTCGCGCGCGTGACCATGCCCGACATCCCGAGCCCGCATCATCCCAAGCTGATGGAATGGGCGCTGCCAAGCGTCGCGAGCATCCGCGCCGAGATCGACCGACTGGTGGGCTTCTGACTGTGATCGAGGTCCGCGTCCCCGACGAGCAGGAAGGCACCAAGGCCGTCGTCCGCGCCTGGCTGAAGCAGATCGGCGATACGGTTGCCGTCAACGATCCTTTGGTTGAGCTTGAAACCGACAAGGTCACGCAGGAAGTGCCTGCGCCCGCCGCCGGGGTATTGTCAGAGATTGTGCTGGCGACCGATGCCGAGGCTGTGCCGGGGGCATTGCTGGGGCGGATCGATGCGGCCGGTTCCCCTGCGAAGGCAGGAGCCCAGACCGAGCGCGAAGCGCGAGTTGGAGACAATGGGCCCGAAGCGCTTCGCGCGACTGGGCCCCTGCCTTCGCAGGGGAACGGCGAAATAGAAACCCGTCTCAGCCCCTCGGTTCGCCGAGCTTGCCTGCAGCATGGCATCGACCCCGCATGGATCAGCGGAACCGGCCGCAACGGACGCATCACTCGAGAGGATGTCGACCGTGCCGTCGCCTCCGCAACCATCGTTACTGCCGGCGAGCCTACGACTGCGCAGCCGCGCCAGTTCTCGGCGCAGGACATTCCGCACGACCGCATGCGCCGAGCCATCGCCGAGAACATGGTCCGCGCCGTCACCGACGCGCCACACGTCACGGCCCTGTTCGAAGCCGACTTCTCGGCCGTCGCCGCGCACAAGGCAGCGCTGGCGTCGCGCGGCATGAAGCTCAGTTACACCGCCTACGTCGTCAAAGCTGCGGTAGAGGCGATGGCGATTGCGCCGGCGATCAACGGTCGCTGGGAAGAAGATCGCATCGCCATTTCGCCGACCATCGACGTCGGCGTCGGTACCGCGTTGGGCGAAAAGGGCCTCGTCGTCCCAGTCGTGAAGAATGCGGGCGCGATGTCGCTCGAACAGATCGGCTCCAAGCTCGATGACCTCACCCGCCGCGCTCGCGATGGGAAGCTTGAGCGCTCCGACGTGTCGGGCGGAAGCTTCACCATCTCCAACCACGGAGTTTCCGGGTCATTGCTCGCCGCACCGATTATTCTGCACCAGGGGCAGGCCGCGATCCTCGGCATCGGCAAGCTCGAGAAGCGCGTGATTGTCCGCACGATCGACGGCCAGGACGCCATCGTCATCCGTCCGATGGCCTATGTCACGCTCACCATCGACCACCGCGTCGTCGACGGCCACCAAACCAACGCCTGGCTCACACGTTTCGTCGAGATCCTGGAGACTTGGCCCCAGCTTCCTGATCAGCCGTAGGAACACTGCCCTCGGCATTCGGTTAACCCTCCGACGCAACGGAGGACCCTATGGCCGACAATTCGGACAACGACCGCAGAACCGGCCAGCGCGCCATGATTGGCGCGGGATTGGCCGTCGCCGCTGCCGGCGCCGCCTTCATCTTCGGACGCAAACTGCAGTCGGGTGACGAGGATC
>Ga0307409_100001179_pt1 | contig 12499 bp, 21 predicted proteins | sample 322Ometagenome_2_FD_203888 | JGI IMG/M metagenome (GOLD analysis project Ga0307409, IMG submission 203888) | Maize rhizosphere microbial communities from greenhouse at UC Davis, California, United States - 322HYB-O-2 | ecosystem: Host-associated > Plants > Roots > Rhizosphere > Soil | place...
GCGTTCGAGCGGTCGGCGACCGCGTTCGACAACCCTGACCATGTCGCGATCACTATCCACAATTACCGCTGGCGACAGGGCCTGGTCGAAGGCGAGCCGAAATACGATCCGATCGAGCAGAAGCTCGCGGCCGGCCCAACGATCGGGGTGCCGACGATCACCATGGAAGGCGACGCCAATGGCGCTCCGCATCCGCCTCCGGAGGCCTATCGGGCCAAGTTCACCGGCAAATATGAGCACCGCAACCTAAGCGGCGGAATCGGTCACAATCTGCCGCAGGAAGCCCCGAAGGTTTTCGCCGAAGCGATGTTGGACATAGCCGCGTTATTGTAGCGGCAGCTTTCCACCCATTCCTGCCGCCAGGCGGCTAGTGTCTGCTTTCGACCCGAAGCGGACGCTGATCTCAAGCTCGCGAATGATGCCACTTGTTTTCTAGGAAAGTATTTGAACGGTCTCGGCGCGTTCCCGTGCAAGATGGTCTGCAAGCTTGCGCCGAATACGCTCAAACCGAGTAATGCCGTGTAATGCGCGGAACGCGGGCTCGTCGGCGAGATCGGGCAGGTCCGTGGGACCAGCGTGGGTCCAACCGCGTTTCAACGCGCGATCGAGCATTCGCAGCGCTCGATCGCGCTTCCCTTGCACCGCCCAGACGGCCGCTACATCCGCGTCGAGATCGAAGGGAATTGCGTGCTGTCGATAGAGCACGGCGATCTTGGTGTTCGCCTCGTTCAACAGTCGCCTCGCTTCTGCCCGCCGACCTGCTTGCATGAGTGCCAGCGCAACCACGGCGACTTCGTGCAACTGATCCGCGCGCAGCGAGTCGGTCGGTCGCAGGCTGAGCAGTCCAACGGGGCCGTCGTATGTCGCCGCCAGCTCCCGCGCGCGACCGGAGTTGAGCATCAGCTTCGCGCCAATGTGATTGTCGTCGCGATATACGTCGGCGGCCACGGGACTGCGGTTGCACATCTGCCAGACGCTCCGTGCCGGAGGCCCATCATTCCACACTGAAACAGGTCTGGCGAGACTTAGAAACGTCGCGCTCGACCCCATCGGCGCGCGGTTTAGCCCGAGAGTGACCTTTACTTCGTCGATGCCCTCTTGAGCACGGGCAGTCCAACGCGGTGAGTTGGCCTTTGCGACGATCGACCAATGTCTTGCTGTTTCTGAATAGTCCCCAACGACAAAGTCGACGCGCCCGAGGAGCATGTGGAGATTGGTCTCATTGTGTGCGAGGCCTCGCCTCGCGATGGTCTGGGCTTCGGCGCGTCGTCCCATTTCGGCAAGTCTGATGGCGAGCTCACCAGTCGCCCTGAACCAGAGCGGATCGGTCTCTTGGGCGCGGCGATACACTGCGAGTTCGCGATCAAATTCTCCCGATGCCATTAGCGCTGAGCCCAAGCCGATGAGGTTCTCGGCATTATTCGGATCGAGTTCCGCTGCGCGCCGGAGATGCGCGACCGCTTCGGGGGAGCCCGCCGGAAGAAGAAGCCCCAACGCCAGATGAGCATCGGCGAGATCGGGCGCCAGTCGAAGCGCTCGCTGGGCATAGGCCCTGGCTTTCGGCAGCACTGCGATCACGGCCTCGCTGCCGTCCGCCGAGAGCTCATAATAGGTTGACTGGGCAAGCGCTGACCAGGCTGGAGCAAAGTTGGAATCGAGCTTGATCGCGTCCCGAAGCAGACTCGAAGCAGTTTGGCTGCCGAACCGGCTCCGCGTCCTGATGAGGCCGCGCGCCGTCAGGTAGAGGTTGTATGCTTCCCCATTGGTGACGAGCGGCCCGGCAATATTCGGTCTCCGGACGAGCTTGCGCTGCAGCGCTCCGGCGATCGCTCCCCCGATCCGCCGCTGGATCAGGAAGATATCGTCCAGTTTGCCGTCGTACGTCTCCGACCAGAGGTGGATTCCGTCGCTTGCCCTCACCAAGTTCGCATTGACCCGAACCCGATCGCCTTGCCGGCGCACGCTGCCCTCAAGAAGGTATTTCGCGTTCAGGCGGCGGCCCATCTCGCCAAAATCGAGATCCTTTGGCAGTTGGCTCGATGAACTTGCTCCGGTCACGCGAAACTGCGGTTCGCGCGCAAGCTGGGCGAGGGTCTCCTCGCCGATTCCTTCGGCGAAATAAGGATCGCCAGCACCCAGATTTCGAAAGGGAAGCACCGCGATCGAAGCCGGCTCCGGACCCCTTCCGCGCTGCTGCCAAATGAAGAACCCGGCCACGCTCAACAGAAGAATCGCCAAGGCAGCAGCCATTGCCCAGCGCCGCGATTTGCCAGCCTGTGTCCCGGAAGGGGCATGCTTTTCAAAAGGCACAACGAGTCGGTGGCCGACGCGAGGTACGGTTCCAATGGTGAACGGCAGCGGGGAAAATTCATGCGCCAAATGACGCAGCGCCAAGATACATCGGTTCAGTGCGTCGTCCCCGACTACGCGACCGTCCCAGCACTGCTCGATCAGACGATCACGCGACACCACGGCCGGACGCGCGTGGGCCAGCGCCACGAGCACCTGCATCACGCGTGGCTGCAGCTCCCGACGATCGCCATTCACGACGACAGCGCGTTCGGCCGGTAGGATCTGCATGCTTCCGAGCTCAAATTCGGGCTCGGCGGCCAGATCGATCCGCCTGGTTGATGGCCCTGGGTCAATATCGGCCATGATCGGCAATCAATCACCAATAGATCAGGCGAGGAACCTAGCACGACTCTGGCCCCCCGCGCAGTCTGAAGGGGAAGAAATCCGGAGACGAACAATGTCGTGCTTCTTGAGAAATACCGTTCGCGCACTCGCACCCGTCATCGCTTGCCTGGGATCAGTCCTAATCGCCGCACCGACCATGGCGACGCCCGCTTCAGGCTTCACAGCGGTGCAGCAGTGGAAGGGCGTATACCCTGCGCTTCAGGTCAAAGGCGAAAAAACGGACAAATGGGACGTCAAGATCGATACCAAGGACACGTCGGATATCTACGTCACCCGCAATGCAATAGACATCAATGGTCAGAGCGGCTGGCATTCCCATCCAGGACCAAGCCTCATCACTGTCACCGTGGGTGAGATTACCGCCTATGACAGCACGGATCCGCTATGCAGCCCAAAGCGATATCGCGCGGGCGAAGGATTCGTCGATGAAGGCGACCATGCGCACCTGCTTCGGAACGAGTCTGGCGCGCCTGCGGAGACTGTCGCCGTTCAGTTTCTCGCGGCAGGCTCGACGCGTCGGATAGATGAACCGGCGTCAGGCAACTGCAACTTTTGACGTCCACCGGCGCCGCTGTTGTCGGCAGTGCGGGCGAGAGTCTTCATGGGAGGCCGCTCATGGTTAGAAATATCCTCAAATCCGCCGCTGCATTCTGGCTGCTCATCGGCGTTGGCAGTCCAGTTAGCGCCGCGCGGGTAACTCAGGGCGATGCCGAAGCTGTATTCAACGCCGGCTTCAATGGAGGCTGGGCAATTGTACTTAACAACGACGGCAGCTTGGGCGCTCCGGCAGATTTCCGCTCCAGCGATTTGGTGCGAATTGCGACGGAGGCGTCATTCAACGGCAAGCACTATTGCTCGCTTGACTGGCATGCCGTTGGCATTGCGATCAACGAGGGACGGCGTCCCGGTGAGGAAATCTCGAACCAGGTAATTTTCGACCGTTTGGCCGCACGCGATCCGACCTTCAAATTAGACAGTGTATTGCTGGAAACAGAGCGAACTCCGCCCAAGCGAATGCTCAACCCGGAGACCCGCGGTTTCGTCGAAGCCTTCACCGTTATGGAAGGCCGGGTGATGGCTCCGCAGGACATCGCTGTCGGCCAACACACGTTGCAAGGTTTCAACAGTGCAGGTGCTTCGATAGGACTTGTTACCTTCCACATTGATGCGCCGGGCACAGGAGTCTGCGGCGTAGAAGATGCACTGACGTTTCGCGAGCTATCATGACGGAAGGCAGCAGTTGCTGGACCGCTACAAACGGATGCTCGTTAGTGTCCGCAAAAAAATGGGTCGAAAGCCGACAATGAATAGAAGCCTGGACCGCAATGTGAAGGCCAGAAAATAGGGCAACGACGTGCCCGATGATCCCTGGAGGCCTGTGACAGCGAAGGGCGGCGCGATCCGCTTGCCCGGTGTTGGCACTCGGGGATCTCGACACCCCCCTCCAGGTTTAATCCTAATGTCTGCTTTCGACCCATTGCAGACATTAGAGGCGTTGTTACTTATGGCCGCATGACGGGAAAACCAGACACGGTCGCGCGAGTTGCAGCCGTCGGCTACACCCTCGTCGTTGTGTGGGTGGTAGGCTTTACCTTCGCGTTCTTCGGGTTCGACCTCGGGGCAGACGTGGGCAGTCTGGTGTTCGTGCTGTTTGCGCTATCGCCCATTCTCGTCTGCCTTCCTTGTTTCCGAAAAGATTAGCCGGGGTAACTACCCTTTACCCGCGGAGCGCGAATGTCCGCTTTCCACCCATTCCTGCCATAAGCCGAGTGGCAGCGGATTTTCCTCTGAAACCTTTACCGCGGTCGGGGGATCCGCGACACGCATGGACGATCGGATCATCACATGAAAGTGAAGGGTTACTCCTGGGTCGGCGTTGGCACCGACGACTTCAAAACCACCCTGTCTTTTTTCACGACCGTCATAGGCTTGGAGCCGGTGGAGGTCGAGGATCGTGGGGTCGCGATACTGAAAGTGTCGGAGGGCCAGGTTCTTGAAGTCTTCGGACCGGGCACTCAAGGGCGACAGCTCACTTTCCCGCCGATCGTTGCCTTCGAAGTCGACGACGTCGCTGCGGCCCGTGAGGAGTTGCTTCGAAACGGTGTGGAAGTCCTCGGCGGAATCGGCTCATGGAACGGCTTCGAATGGCTCAAATTCCGCGGGCCCGATGGGCATATTTTCGCTGTCCAGAAGACATCACCGTCCGGATGGGAAAACACTTCCTAGGGCGCTTTGCCTATGTCCGCTTTCCACCCAAAGCTGCCATTCGCAGCTCAGAGCCCGAATAGGCTGGCGAGACACCCGCTCGGTGAACGCTCATTCTCGACCGGCACTCGACTGAATGCGCGCGTATCGATGCCGTGATCGGATGGCGAAACGTCTAGCACAACGCCAAGCCTTCCACGTCGTGCTGCGCTTATTTCCTTGATGATCGCCTCGCAGCCCTTGCCCTCCTCGTGGACAGCATCTTGAAGCCAAGAATCGCGCGCGATGTAGCCTAGTGTGCGGCCATCTTCGGTGGCGACAGCGAGAGCGAACTCGTCATAAGGATTATCGGGCTCATGAACAATGCGCGTTGCCCAACCGCGCAGCTGCGGATTGCGGTTTGGTAGCTGGCCTCTCCGACAATACCGACAGGGTACGTCCTGCTCATCCGGTCGTTATGAAAAGCCCCGATCACGGCTGCAAGATCGATCGGCTCGATCCAATGGCTCGTGTTAGATTTCCAACGCCTCCGAGAGCGCCAAGGCGTCATCCAGTTCGACGCCGAGATAGCGAACCGTGCTTTCGAGCTTGGTGTGACCTAGCAGAAGCTGGCACGCCCTCAGGTTACCAGTCTTGCGATACAGCATTGCAACCTTGGTCCGCCTCAGGCTGTGCGTGCCATAGGCGGCTGGCTCCAGCCCGACGAGTGCAACCCAGCCTTTCACCAGCCGGATGTACTGGCGAGTCGAAAGGTGAGCGCCGTGGACCATTCGGCTGGGGAACAGCCAGCCATCAGCCTCGCCGCGTCTGATCCTGATCCAGTCGACAAGCGAGCTGCGCGTCTGCTCGGTGATTTCGAATTGAACGGGTCGGCCGGTCTTCTGTTGGATTACGATTGCGCGGCTCCTCACTGCACCGGCCGCCACAATGTCAGGCAGTCTCAAGGAAACCACGTCGCAGCCTCTGAGCTTGCTGTCCAAGCCTATATCGAACAGCGCCAGGTCTCGTACGCGATGCGCGATTTGAAGGCGCACGCGGATCGCCCAGACGTGCATCGGCCGCAGCGGAAGCTTGGCCCCTACTAGGACTTGCGACGGTCGGCTCATGGCTCGCTCCCTTGATAGGAGCGGGGATCAACGAGCTAGTGGCAGGAATGGGTGGAAAGCGGACATTGGAGCCATGCTGAGAATAGCCTAGGATCCTTGCCGAACCGGGGGCCGAAAATGAAGATGACCATCGCTTGCGCAGCGACCCTTGCAACGCTTGTCCCGACCGCGGCTTTCGCCCAGCGCAATGCGGCAGTCGATGCACCGTTCGTCCTCGAGCATAGCTACTGGCTAAAAGGCGGAGAGACGGAGCGCTTCCTCGTCCTGTTCAACAAGAACAAGTTGCCCCTCCTCAAGCGGGAACTCGCCGAAGGCCGCATCATCTGGATACGCATTTCACGGCCACGACTTCGTAGCAATGCAGCTAGTCAGCCAGATCTCCGCCTGACCATAGCTTGGCGGAACTCTGTTGTGGCGTGGGACGACGTGGACCCCTCCAGGTTTGTCCATTCAATTTTCACCGACGAAAAGCAGTGGCGGGCGGAGGAAGCTGAGCGCGAGAAGCTTGTCGTCAGTCGCGCGGACGTGCCCATTCAAGAGGAGACCATCCAGGGCGAGTGACAGGCCCGCTAATGGCAGGAATGGGTCGAAGGAAGACATTCGGCCAATGTCGGGTGGAAAGCAGACATAGACCGGCTTGTGACTTCAGGCGTGGTATTGGTCTTCGGTCGGAAGCGTCTCGAAAGGTGGCTGGAAGTCCTTGGCCCGGTAGGCCTCCTCGGTAAGGAAGTAGGCTTTTCCGCCGTCGATCACATAAGCGCGGGCCGGGCGGTGCTCTGATGCTTCAGTGCGATAGCGACCCGCTGTGAACCGGCGCATTAATGCTCCCTGCCTTCACTAGGCATAACGCGTGGCGAGCCAGGCGCGAAGCGAGTCCTCTTCGCGTGGACCTTCAGGCACCCTTCGAATCTCTTGTCGCTTGCCCAGCACGCCAGCCTGCCCGCCAAGATTTTTGCATCATGCCACTTCCATAGGGGCAGCTCTCAGAGGCCCATTGTGCTCCCGGCCTTGTGGCCTTCGGGCCATGCTCGATCATGCGGACTAGCCATTTAGCCTCCAGGCTTCGTCCAAGCATAGCACGGGAAGTGGTCAGACGTGACGTCCGCAATGGGTGGAAATCGGACATTGCACCCTATGCATCAGGCGCCCTCTTGGGTGATGCGACGCTCCAAAGTGGCAAGGTCCTGCTTCAGGCGAAACAAATCTGCGGGGGAGGTCAAGCGGTTGTCTTCAAGAAGGCTAAGCCGGACTCTGAGGTCATCCCTCTCGTCTCGCAGATCGATCAATGAACGATTGGTTGGCTGGATCTTCTTTGGCATGTGCGCTCCGATGGTTGCTCCAGGCGCGTACGCGAGACGAACGCTGCTACCGTGGAAGCGGCGTGAGCAGGTCCGTTATCGCGTCGCGCACGGCATGGTGGAAGAACCGCTGATGCTCGTCTGCCTCAGTGTCCGAAAGTGCGAGTTCTACCGCAGCGAGGGCATCTTCTCGAATGATGCCCAAAGCCTGGTCGCCCATCCCGTAAACTCGACGCAACAGAATTTTCATTGCCGCCCGTAAGGCAATGGTGTCGGCTCGAACGGTGAGGAGAGCTTGCGCCGTTTCTTCGTCCACCGCGGGCCCCTTACGTGCTTTCACGATCATAGGTCGTCGACCTCTTGGGAGGACGGGGCGTATTCCGGCGAACGAAGGCTTCCGCTTCCCGCATGGTTGCAAACCAGTGCTCCGACGTTTCGCCGCCAGCCCGGGACATGATCACCTTGAAGGGCTTGTCGCTGCCTCTCGAGGTAATGACCCGCCCGGACGTGCAGCTCATATGCCCGCCTTCGTTGTCCGAAATTTGCTCGTCGTCCTTCATCATCGCTTCCTCTGCAGCGGATCGAAAGACGGTGAAGCCCTTGCGTTTGGGTGTCCTGCTTTCGGCCATGCTCAATCGCCTTCGGCCAGACAGACATCGATTCTGTCCGCGTTTCAGAGATAAGCACTCCCGCCCTGCGTTTTTAGTGGGCGGCGACGGCAGATTTCGTCAGCCGTATAACCTCAATCCATCTCGCAGCAGGGGGACGTCGATTACCAGAAGGCGACCGCCAGTGCGGTCCCGACGACGATCATCGTCATGAAAACTGCGAGAAAGGTACTTCGTCCATTGGTGCGGGCGGCTTGTTCAGTCATGGGAAACACCTCTAAAATCGAGCGAGCTTGTACCGTCAGAGGAAGAAAACGTAGCCCATCCACTCAATAATTACAAAAGAAAATGCGAAAATAGGTCCGCCTTAGTTTTCCGGTCTAATGATAACTGCCTGAAACGGGCCGCCGTTTGATTATTAAAATTACAGGAAAGGACCAAACTTAGCCCCTTGTAAATTAATGATACCGCGCCTAGTTAGTAGACGCTACCAGTCGAGATCGACGGTTTTTGGGGCTAAGTCGCACCTTCCTCCTTCTTTAACGTCTCCTAGCAGGTACGTCGCCAATTTCGGCGCGTGCCGCCAAAGGAACTCATCATGAAGCTTTTCGGAACTGTGCAGTCATTCGACACGATCAAGGGCCAGGGCGAAATCAAGCCGGAAGTCGGCAGCGATCTCATTCGCTTCGAGAAGAGCGCGATCGCTTGGGACAAGGACCGTCTCCCGACCGTCGGCCAACGTCTCTCCTACGAAGCAGGCACGAACAACAGCGCCCCTTGTGCTTTGAACCTTCAGACGGTCTGAGCCAATAACGCGGCGCGAATCTTCGTCGCGCTGAGAAGGGCGTCCGGCTTCGGTCGGACGTCCTTTTTTCGTTGTCCACATTGGTCGATACGACGAAATTCGAAGTTTCAATTATCGAGGCGACATGCACGGAAACACCTCGGAAGCCTGTTGCTGGCGGGCCTGATCCTCATCGTCATACTGGTGAGTTGGGGGATGAGTTGGACGAACTTCGCCCAAGACGGCTGCAACGCCATGAACGCGCCTGCAGTGCCGACGATCTGCGAGTGAGTCCTCCGATGTCCAAAAGCGGGTCGGAAGCAGGACCTTAAGAATCGTCGCCCAGGCGAGCGTTCAGCTGCGCAAGCCGCTCCTTCAGAAGTGCTACGTTTTCCGGGTTCGTCGCCTGGAGCTGACGAAGATCTTCCTCGTCGATGTGCGTGATCTTTCCGGATTCGATTCCTTCGAGGAGCTGTACAATCCTGTCCCGCTCCTCATGCCAGTTTTCCGCACTCACAGCCGCCTCCATACGCGGTGCATAGCGGAGACCGGCTTGTAATGTCAGCAGTGGGTGGAAAGCACACACTTCAAGTGACAACATGCGCCTATCAACGTGACTGGGGTTGGCAGTGAGCTATCGGGTGAAAGGCGTTGGCGTCGACCCTTTGGAGTACCGAGAACAGACTCTAGCGCTCGCGGCCTACTTGGCTCGCAAAATGGCCGACAACGTCGTTCGGGATGTTCGCGTCTTCGGTCCGGATGGTCGGCAGCTAAATGATGTCGAGCTACGCACCAAATCTACTTAAGTCTCTGGAACTTAAGTATGTTAGGTTTGTTTGAGGTTAATCGCGAATCCCTGAATGAGCGGTTCGCGGCTGAGAGACCTAGCGTGCTCCCGCTCGGGATGGAGGGCACGATGTTTGGGTCCGGGACAATCCTCATCGTTGACGAAAGCAGCTACGGAGGCCTCGACCTGTCCGAGACGATCGAGGAGCTGGACGGCTTCGTAGCAGGCCCGGTTTCGTCGGTTTCGGAAGCCCTGACGATCCTGGACTCAACGGAGCTGTGCGGCGCGATCGTGGACTTCGATTTGCCCGACGCAGTCCAGTTCGTCATGCTCCTGATCCAGCGCAATATCCCGGCTGTCGTGCAGATCTGTACAACCATGCATCAATCGCTGCCCGATCTTGGCGGCAAAGTGGCCGTGCTCACGAGACCGGTGGAGCCGCGCATGATCCTCGATTCCCTTCTGATCGAGATGGGCAAGTCGCAGCTCAGCTTCGAATAAGTTAGGTTCGGACCCTAAACAGGTTTAAGGTGCGACCATCACCGGCCCCTTACTGCGGCAGCCGGTGGCTGAGAGACAGATGATCGTGCTCCCCCGCCAAGGAGCACTCGCCAATGCCCCCCGCATCCGATCTCGTTCTCGCGCCCATGGTGCGAAAGCTTGAGCATTGGCACCCGCTCAATGAGGACGAGCGGCTAGCCATCCTGGCGCTGCCGCACGTGACACGCGAACTCGCCCCGCAGCAATATGTGATCTGGGACGGCGACCGTCCGCAAAATGTCTGCCTGCTGATCGACGGCTTCGCATTCCGTCAGAAGCAGGCCGGCTCGGGCGCCCGGCAGATCCTGTCGATCCACATGAAAGGCGATCTAGTCGACCTGCAAAACAGCCTGCTCGGTATTGCCGATCACAACGTTCAAATGATCACTTCCGGGACCATCGCCTTGATCCCGGTGCAGGCGATCCTCGACATCGCCTTCCGCCTTCCGGCGGTAGGAATGGCTATGTGGTACGAAACGCTGGTCGAAGGCTCGATATTCCGCGAGTGGATCCTCAATATCGGACGGCGCGACGCATCCACCGCCATCGCCCATCTGCTCTGCGAGTTCGCGTTGCGAATGGAGATCGCGGAGCTTGCCGACCCAGTGAAATATGAGCTGCCGCTTACGCAGGAACAGTTGGCCGATGCGGTCGGGCTAACCTCGGTCCACGTCAATCGAACCTTGATGCGGCTAGAGAAGCAAGGGCACATCCGACGGAATAAGCGCATGATCCAAATCGACGATTGGCAAACGTTAGCGAAGGTGGCGGATTTCGAGCCGCGCTACCTACATCTCGGCGGTCTGGAAGTACGGCCCGGCCTTCCCTCCACCCTGGCTGCGCGCGAGCGGCCGGTAGGCTAGGTCGAGTACCGAAGCGGGTATCCGTTAACCTTACTCAAGGATAACGGCGGAAGCCGCGATGTAGCGGCCACGCTATCCGCGAGGCAAAGTGCCTGGAAGGCGGGTTCCGCCAACGGGAGGCCTCCATGTTTGTTTATCGTCTCTTTTCCCATGACGGCCTCGGCAATTTCAGCCTGATCGACGAGTTCAAGGCGCAAGACGATGAAGCCGCAGGAAGGTTGGTGAGCCGCTGGAACGCTCGCCCGCTGGAGCTCTGGCAATCTTCTCGCAAAGTGAACCGTTGGGCCTAACCAGCCTTAAGCAGCGGCCGGAATGGCCGCAATTGGACTGACGCGGGCCTTTGGCTCGGAGGAATTTGCGCCACGACTGAGGGAGGCGACGTGTTCATCAGAAAACTCAAGCCAGGTGAGAGAGCGGCCGGAAGCGCGGACCGCATCTATATCGACCGCTTGGAGGACGGGCGCATTTCGTGGACCGGGTCGATTGGTGTGGGAGGGAAAGCCGTATTGGGTGGCAGTCCCACCAACTTCGGAACCATTCAAGAGGCGGAGACTGACGCCATTGCGTGGGCAAGGGCGCACGGCGCGACAGAGATTCAAATCGAAGGGCCCCGTCTTTAAAGTCGACGCCGTGTTCGCGTGGACACTCGCCTGTCCAATGTCCGAAATGGGTCGAAAGTTGCCACGCTGCCGCTAATGGCAGGAATGGTCGAAGGCAGACACTCTGCTAATGTCCGAAATGTGGAAGACGGACATCTGGTTCCCAACTCAACCTTGCAGATGGCGAATGGAATCACCATTTGAGATGGCAGCGCAACGGACTGCCGGAGCACCTTGCGCATGAGAGAATAGCAACTCCCGCTCGTGAAGGAGTTCGCTATGTCGAAACAGCCGTTTCACCTACCAGATAAGCCGAGCGAATTAAGCGTAAGCTTGCTCATCCGTAGTCTCAGGGCCGATTCCGCTACGAAAGGGGTAAGCTCTAAGAATTATGCTCACCGATCACGTGTAATCCGGCAGCAAACGGTGCTCCTGGCCATGAACCTGGCGGACGATGCGGATCAGAGGAGCAAGGTGCTAGCCAAGCGACTGCGAAAGGCGTCTCGCGCCCCGGACCATCGCGAAGAAGGGGGGCAGGGGTAGATGCGCATTTTTCTCGAAATGCGGTCTGGCGAACCTGGTTTTGACGCCGACCAACTCTCGATGCTGATCAGTGAAGCGATGGAGATGATGCGAGCCAGTCCGAGTCCGATTGATGGCGTTCGTATCATTCCTGAGCGTTGATCGCTTTGGAGCAGTTTCCTTCGGGCGTATTGCTATCGGTTTCGCCCGACAGGTCCCATCACTCCGCCTCGCCCTGCCGTTCGCCTTCGGCGTCGTAAAGACCGTTCATCCAGTGGACGAACCACATGGCACGGGCAATCAGGTCGATATCCTCGCCGGCAGCAGATCCAACCAACTGTCGGACTCGTTCAGTGTCGACGTCCAGATCTCGTAGGACTGTCTTCAGGATCGCCGCAATTGCGATATTCGCAGCTTCAGCATCCTGAAGGTTACGCAAACTGAAATTCGCACTTGCTGCCATGGCGTTTCAGCTCCCTGGGGTCAGTTA
>Ga0307409_100001180_pt1 | contig 12494 bp, 9 predicted proteins | sample 322Ometagenome_2_FD_203888 | JGI IMG/M metagenome (GOLD analysis project Ga0307409, IMG submission 203888) | Maize rhizosphere microbial communities from greenhouse at UC Davis, California, United States - 322HYB-O-2 | ecosystem: Host-associated > Plants > Roots > Rhizosphere > Soil | place...
CCAGAACCGACGGTTGAAGACCAGCAGGCCGATAGCGAACAGGCACCAGACCAGCGTGCCGAGCCAAAACATCCGGGTTGTGTCGGCACCGGCCGGCCACAGGGTGCTGGTCTCGATGGTGCCATTGGTCGCGTGCGCGATCAGGGTGAGCAACGCGCTGCCCGAGGCGTGGTTGAACAACCAGGCGTACCAGAACGTGACGGCGATGGTGGCTAGGGTCTCGATCGGGCTGGACCCGAACTGGGGCATCACGACCAACGGGATATGCCAGATGGTGACCCCGATGGCCATCAGCACGGTGGCGGCGAGTGGTGTCCGGGTGGACTGCAGCTTGGGCTGAGCCCAGCCCCGGAAGCTCGCCTCCTCAGGGAGCTGGGCGTTGAGCGGGTTGACCATATTTATTGCAATCGCCATTGGCAGGCCGTACCAGACGCTGAACTCGGCGATCTCCGGGACGGGTGCGCCAAACGCGGTGTTCAGGCCTATTGCCGCGAACGTGACCGCCAGCGGCACGGCGAGCGCGAGCGCGTACCAGATCCAGCTGACCCGCCAGCGGATTAACCGCGACCCCATGGCCTTCAGGCCGGCGACGCCTTCGGTCAGGGACACGACAATTAGTGCCGCGACCAGGACGCCGGGGGCGAAGAAGCTCTGCCAGGGAACGGCGGCCCAACTGAGGGCGTAGGTGAGCAGAAAGAAAGTGATGACGGGATGTCGACGGATGACAGACATGGCGGCCTTTCTGTCTCAGGCGGTTTGATGACCTAATCGCACAATTGCCGACAAGGACTCAAAGCCCTAGCTGGCAGACACCCAAAACCACAGGGCGGATTTCTCCCATGTCACCGTCAGCTGCATCCCGGTAACCGTTCCTTGTGTGCAGCTCAAAGGGCAGCCTGTTCATAACGGCGGATGCGCGTATGTCGGTAACTGCATCGGGCCTCCACTGGCTCTGATCAGCAGCTGATCCCCGCCGCGCCGGGGATCCTGTCCGCTTGGCTCTGCGGAGCGGTTGACAGCGGCGGAAATTTAGTTCCTCGGACGACTCATCGATTGGCCGTCTTTCCTTGCGTCGCGTCAATTTCCTCGGCCTGTTTGCGCTTCAGCTCGATGAAGGACCGCTGGAGGTAGTCAAGGAGGGCGTCACCGGGATGTCTGACCACGGAAAGGTGCTCTGTGTAGTCGCCTTGCTTCCGGCGTTCGATCACAACGTCGTACCCGGCCTTGTGCGCGCAGAAATCCAATAGGCACTGAGGCATCTCGTCCTCGATCAACAGGTGTGCCTTGTTGATGATCACCGCGTAGGCAGAGGTGGATCGGTGCTGATGGGTGCTCATGGCCCATAGGCGCCACAATCGAAGGTCGCCGACGTTGAGGGGCGGAACATCTGGAGCGAAGAGGGTGGTGCTTCCGGGGCGCAGGGTATTTACGAATCGAAGATGGGCGATGCGGGTTGCGCAGGTCGAGGCGGTCGCGGCCAGGCCGTACGAGTTGTCGGAGTACCTCGTCGATGTGCTGGGCGTCACCGATGTTGGCGCCTATTTCCCGCACCGGGTGACTTATCACCCGACGTGTCATTCTCTTCGCATGCTGCGGGTCGGCGACAAGCCGATCAAGCTGCTTCGGGCCGTTGAAGCGCTGGAGTTTGTCGAGTTGCCTGCAGCTGATCAATGCTGCGGGTTCGGTGGCACTTTGCGATCAAGAACTCCGACACCTCAACCGCAATGCTGGCAGACAAGATGCGCAGCGTGCTGGACACGGGTGCGGAGATGTGCACTGCTGGCGACAGTTCTTGCCTGATGCATATCGGTGTCGGCCTGTCGAGGATCCGTGCCGGCGTCAAGACGGTCCACCTGGCGCAGATCCTCGCCGCGACTCGTGAAGAGCCCATAGTGCTCGGTCGCGCCGAGCGGCAAGCCGAGGTACATCCGGGACCAGAGGCAGTGTTGTGAACGCGCCGGTCATGCTGGGCATGCCCACAATCCCGCCTCCAGCACCGCGCGGTGTGGGCAACCTTCGGGGTGAAGAGAAGTTCGCCGACGCCGCCCGCCGAGCCCTCGCCGACACCCAACTGCGGTGCAACCTCGGCAAGGCAACGGCGACGATCCGGGCCAAACGGGCTCAAGTTGTTGCTGAGCTTCCGGACTGGGAGGAGCTGCGCGAGGCCGGTCGCCAGCTCAAGGTCCACACCATGGCGCATCTGCCGGATTATCTTGCCCAGTTGGAATCCGCGGTGACGGCGCGCGGCGGAGTGGTGCATTGGGCCCGTGATGCCGCAGAGGCCAATCGCATCGTGATCGATCTTGTTCGCGGCAAGGGCGTGGACGAGGTGGTCAAGGTCAAGTCGATGGCCACTCAGAAGATCGGCCTCAACGAGGCATTAGAGGCGGTTGGCGTCGCGGCGCTGGAAACCGATCTTGCCGAGCTGATCGTGCAGCTCGGCCACGACAAGCCATCGCACATTCTGGTGCCGGCGATTCATCGCAACCGGGCGGAGATTCGTGAGATCTTTCTGCGTGAGATGGCTGACGTGGACCCGGCGCTCACTGACGAGCCGGCGGCGCTGGCTGGTGCGGCTCGCCAGCACCTGCGGCGTAAATTCCTGTCGGCCAAGTGGCGATCAGCGGGGCAAACTTCGGGATTGCGGAGACCGGAACGCTTGTGGTCGTCGAATCCGAGGGCAACGGCCGGATGTGTCTCACCTTGCCGGACAGCTTGATCACGATCATGGGGATCGAGAAGCTGGTTCCGCGCTGGCAGGACCTGGAGGTCTTCCTGCAGTTGCTTCCCCGCTCGTCGACGGGGGAGCGGATGAATCCTTACACCTCGATGTGGACCGGCGTGACGCCCGGTGACGGGCCACAAGAGTTCCATTTGATCTTGCTCGACAATGGCCGGACCGCCGTATTGGCCGATGCGGATGGTCGGGATGCGCTGAACTGCATCCGCTGCAGCGCCTGCCTCAACGTGTGCCCGGTCTACGAGCGAACCGGCGGCCACGCCTACGGATCGGTCTATCCCGGTCCGATTGGTGCCATCCTGTCCCCGCAGCTCACCGGGATCGAGGACAACGCCTCCCTGCCGTACGCGTCGTCGCTGTGCGGCGCGTGCTACGACGTCTGCCCGGTCAAGATCAACATCCCAGAGATCCTGGTGCACTTACGTGCCAAGCACACCGAGACGTACACAGCAGAGCATCGGGTGCCGAGCGCGGAGGCATCCGCCCTGGCTGCAGCCGCCTGGGTAATGAGCAACCCGAAGCGCTGGACGCTGGCACTCCGGAGCGGACGACTCGGCAGGATACTCGGTCGCAAGCGAGATGTGATCGGCGAATTGCCGCTGCCGGTTATGAGGCAGTGGACTGATGCTCGTGACTTTGCGCGGCCCCCGAAGCAGACGTTCCGCGACTGGTGGACCGCCGAGCATGGGAGACAGCGGTGAATCCCCGCGAGGAGGTGCTGGCTCGGACCGCGGCGGCTCACAATGCCGCAACGCCGCCGAACCTCCGCTACGAAGGCATCAGTCGGGAGTATCGGACAACGTCGGATTCGCCAACCGCGGAGCTGAGCGAGCTGCTGATAGATCGTCTGGTTGATTATCGAGCGCTCGTGCCACACTGTGGTCGTCCCTCAGGGTTTGGACCCGTCCTGGACGGCAGGCCTTTCCGCCAACGTGCTTACCGATGGGCCCAATAATCAACTTGCTGTCTCGGAATTGGACGCGGCCGACGCGTGATCACGAGCTGTGCGGTGGCGGTCGCGGAAACCGGGACCTTGATCTTGGACGGCTCGCCGGGGCAGGGCCGCCGCGTCTTGACGCTTATCCCGGACTACCACCTGTGCATAGTGCTGCCTGATCAGATCTGTGCCGATGTTCCTCAAGCGTTGGCCCGGCTAGCGCCTACGCGAGCGCTGACTATCATCAGCGGGCCTAGCGCGACCAGCGACATCGAGCTAAACCGCGTGGAGGGCGTGCACGGGCCGCGTACTCTCGAGGTGATCATCGTGCGGCAGTGTCGCGTCGGGGCGCCGCCATCAGGACCTCCTTGAGGTTGCCCGCGTGGTCCCGATCGTCGTGGGTGAGGATGATCCATCGCAGGTCAGCGGGATCAACCAACTCGCTGACCACCCATCTCGACAGATACCGGGCTAACAATCCCGGTCAGCAGAGCCACTCAGGCATCCCGACCAGCACGTCCGAGCAGCCGGTGCAGAGTGCCGTTGAGAGTTCCGTGTGTGAGACACGTTCCCGTGAGAACGCCTCCCAGTAGCCCGGCGCCTTACTAATTCTCGGGCGAGGTCTCTCTCAGGCCAACGGTCAGCATCAGCTGCCACCCACAGCCGGCGACTCAACATTGAACTGCAGCTGACGGCGACTCAACATTGAACTGCAGCTGATGATGCCACTGCAGGCGCTGATCAACCCAAAGATCGCAGCGCTGTGGATCCCCGGATACGGCCCGCTGCCCGGCTAGCTGGGGAGATCGTAGGGAGATCGCGGTGCTGTCATGCGAGGCGGGCGCTCCGATAGGCTGGGCCGACCCACGGTCTGAAGGAGCCGAAGGATGCCGAACAAGGGTGTGTTGACGGTCGCTTACAAGCGGGACGTGCAACTCGACGAGGGCTACTACCTCACGAGGCACGCCGAGATCATCGAGCGGGTTTTGGTACCGCTGGGCCTGGAACGGACGGAGATGCGCAAGATCCCCGCCGCAGCCGACAGCCCGGCGCCGCCACCAATTCATCTGGAGCGGCTATTTTCCGTCGGTCCAGGCGCTCCAGGAGGTCCTGCAGAACCCGGCCAGCGGGGAGGTCTGGGTGACATTCCGAACTACTACCAGGGCGCACCCGACATCTTCGTCGGAGAGGTCCTCAGGTAAGCGCATTAGTCCTCCCGGTGGAGCTCACCATCAGAACTGTCGATCCCCTGGGCGATTTACTCGTCGCCGCACCCGGCCAATGTGCGCCGAAGGATCGCGCACAATCCGAGTCGATCGGCTAGCCTGCGGCCGAGGTCCACGCTATGGCGTCGGCGTTAGGTGAACCCGCTGAGTCCGGGTATTTCGTTCGAGCACGGCGTGGGCCCGCCATGCCGCGCTGGCGGGATCGCCGGCACGACGACCACGGGCCTAGCGCCCAAGGGGCTGCCGTCCACGGGCAAGGGTCCGGCGCAGTGACCGGACCCTCTATATACGGACCTCCTTCGCGCCGCCTCAGATGGGGTTCGACTGTTGCGGCAGCAGCCCGTGTTCCTCGGCTTCGCGGACGATGGCGGGGGTCGGCCACCATCGGTCGAACCCGAGGTCCGCGCATACCGCAGCGGCTGCGTGGTAGCCGCCAGCCAGGCTGCCCGGTACGCCGGGGTGCACCCCGCCGCCGCCGACGTACATGCCCGGAATTGGGGTGCGGGTAGTGGCGCAGTCAGGGTGCGGCCGGTTGGTGAAGGTCTGTTCCCGGATCAGCGCGCCCTGGCGCACCGACCCGTTGCGGGTGGTGCGGAACCGGGCCTCGATGTCGCGCGGGGTGTCGGCGAACCCGAACAGCGGCCGGGCGGCTTCCATGCCAGCCGTCCGAGAGACCAGCGCCTGCCAGCAGCGTTCCCGGTGGTCGGCGCGAGCCCGCGCCCACATGACGGTTGGGTGGGTGTACGGCGCCGGGGTCTCGAAACGCAGAGTGTGCAGCGGGCCGTACGGCCCGAGCGCGGCCTGAGTCTGGTCGTACCTGGTGGTCACGCTCAGATGCCCGGCCGGGGCGTCGGGGATCTGCCCGCCGCCGAGCGCCTCGAGTGTTTCGGCGACCGCGGCCGCATCGTCGAAGCCGAGCACCTGCACCAGCGCACTGGTTGCGTCCTCGGTTGCCAGCCGCGGCGGCTCGCCCTTGATGCCGAAGTGCGCGGTGAATGGGCCGGTCGGCTCCAGCTGCCAGGCCTCGGCGGCCTGTCTTATGCCGTCGGGGACGACGGCTTCCTCGATCAGCTCGAGGAAGGTAGTTTTCGGGTCCAAGGTGGACACCACCGCCCGCGCGGAGTACTCCCGGCTATCCCGGCACCCGACCACGACCTCGGTTCCGGCGGGCCGGATAACGGTCACATCGGCCACCGTGCGGAACTGCACACCCGCCCGGGCGCCGGCCCGGAACAGTCCGAGCGCCAACGCCTTCGTGCCGCCGACCACCAGGGTCGGGTGCAGCAGCCGGGCCAGTTCGAACGCGCCGAGCACGCCGAGGGGAACGTCGGCGGCGTGGAACCCGGCCATCGCGCACAGGTAACGCAGCATGCCGGCTTGGCGGGTGTCGGATGCCTGATCGGCCAGCTCCGACGGGGTGTGCAGCGCCAGGTCGAGCACACGCTTGCCCTCCCCGTGGGTGAGCCTGTCTTCCACTTCCTCGAGCGGGGCCGGCGCGGCGTACAGCAGCGGGGCGACCAGGTGGTTGACCGCCAGGAAGGTCTCCCGCAGCTCCCCCAACCCCTCGCCGTCGCGGCGGATCACCAGCGGCTCACCGCCGCCGGCCGGGACGAACGCCACCGGCGGATCGGGTTCGACCATCCGGATCCCGAGCTCGCCAAGCCGCAGGTCGGCGTACGGCGGCAGATCCACCCCCAGCGGCAGCAGGTACTGGCACAAGTTGTACTGGAACGGGGTGGAGTAGTCGTCGGTAGCGAAGGTGCCGCCCCACTCGAACCGCTTGTCCAGCACCAACACCCTCGCCCCTGCCCCGGCAAGATAGGCGGCACAGGTCAGCCCGTTCGGGCCTGCCCCGACAACGATCACGTCGTAGGTCTCGGTAGCCATCCCACTCACCTCCTCGCCGCCGCGGCGGCAAGCTCCAGCGGCTCGAGCAGCCGCTCAATGTTCTCCAAGAACCAGGCAACCGGCCGGGCGTTCCACCACGGCTGGTGCCGCACCCCAAGGTCGTCAGCCACCACCTGGGCGGCGTTGTAGCCGGCCGCCATCCAGGTCAGACCGAGTGGCCATACCGCGTTCGACATGTACAGACCGCGGACCGGCATCCGGTACGGCATCCGGTCCAAGATCCACTGATCCTCGGAGAAGTCACCGCCCAGCACCTGCCCGAACACTGCCGCCTGGTTGACCCGCCAGATGTCGATCGGGGTCCACTGGTAGCAGTCGATGATCCGCTCCTTGAACCCCGGCGCGATCGACTCCATCACGTCGTTGCGCCGTCGCAGCATCTCGTCGCGGATCGGGCCGTCCCACGCCTCCGGGCCACCCTCGCCACGCAGCGGGTACGGGATCGCCTCCTCGCCGCGCACAACTCGGAACCCGTCCGGGGAGACCGCGTTCGGGTCGCAGGCGCCGTAGTCGAGGATCTCGATCATGTTCCCGAACGCGCCCCAGGTGTCGTTGTTGATCATCGACCACACGTAGTCCTTCGCGCCCTGCCAGGAGTCGTACGCCCGGTACATCAGGTGCGCCTTGCTGACCTGCGGGTCGAACTGCGCCGACCCCCACGGCATCTCCCCGTCGACCAGCCAGGAGGTCACCGTCGAGCCGCGCTCGTCCATCTTCCAATGCTTCATCTTCGTCGCCAGCCGGGCATCGACCGAGGACAACACCTCCTCACCGACCAGCTCAAGGGTCTTGCGGGCGCCGGTGTTGGAGATGATTGCCTTGCGGGCCTCGAACCGCGCGCCAGGGAAAACTGCGCCATCGTCCAGGGTGACCGCGCCGGCTCGGCCGTCCCGCACCTCAATGCTCCGCACCGGGCAGTTCACCAAGATCGTGCCGCCGTGGTCGAGGAAGCACCGGGACAGCGCGTCGACCAGCGCCTCGTTCCCGCCGATGCCGATCGCGGTGGTGTAGAACAGGCTGAGCGCGACCGCGAACGCCCCCTGCCCACGCGACAGCGGCGCGCCCTGCAGGTGCAGCGCCACCGGGCATATCAACGTCTGCCGGGCCTTATCGGAGCGGAAAGTCCGCTCGATCAGCTCATACGCCGTCATCGTCGACATCTCGTCGACGTCGCGGCCCATCACATACCCGCACAACTTCAGGATCTGCTCAAACTTGCTGGTATCGGGGTGCGGGCTGAAGAACGCCAGCTCGTTCATCTCCACCATCTTTTCCAGCACCCGATTCTGGATGCCGAAGACCGTTTCACCATCGGCCGCGTCGTGCCGCGCGAAACTCGCCGCGGTCTGCGCCGGGTCGTAGCAGATCAGGCAGTTCGTGCCATCCGGATGCGCCGTACCCAGCACCACCGGGCTGGTGCGGATCCGGTAGCCGTACCGCGACTCCAACTCCAGGTCGACAATCGCCGGGGAATTCCCGGAGAAGTTGATCGAAGCGTGCGGACTGTCTAGCGTCTCCGGCCAGGTCTCATGCGTCGGGCAGAAGCTGCCCAGCTCCGGGCGCGCCTCGATGATCGCCACGTCTAGGCCAGCCTTCTGCAGATACGTGGCAGCCGGTAGGCCACCAGAGACTCCACCCCCGACCACAATCACGTCGAACGCAGTCATGAAACATCGCTTCCCTTCTGATGTCCGACAACCCCACCCCGATCCGTCGCGGGGTGGAGGAACCTCATCGATGAGCCCACCGCGGAAACCGCGGACGCAGCTTCCCAGGCGGGCATTGGTGATACACATCGGAGGCGCGACGCGACCCGGGAGGCGGCGCCCGCTTCGCCAGTGCAGCATGAAATTGTCGATGTGCGCAGCACACCTACCGGCCAAACCCTGGGGCCGGTGTCTGAAGCACGACTCTTCGTCACGGCTAATCTGCGGACGTACGACGCAACCTCCACGCCCGCCGAGTATCACTCTCCTCGCGAGGTCGCGATGGAAGCGCGCACCCTCTCAGTACTACGCCGCCGGGTCGGAGCCGTCAAGGGTGCTCGCAACTCAGGGGTGGACCAGTCGCGGGCGGCCGTACCACGCCTTTGGCTCTACCGATCGCTCCCCCTGCCTAGGGTGATTTCTCAGCGCCATGCCTTCGTCTGCTCGTCACTTAAGATTTTGCTGCTCAGTGCTGGAAGCAGCATGGGACTGCAACTCCAAGCCGCAGGTTGGCTGTCACCGTCACACTCCGCGACTCGCCAGGCTGGGTTGACGAAACCCTCGCCGTCCACGCAAATGATCGCTTCCGCAGAAGCACCAGCCGATGTCTTGAGCTCAGCGCAACTGGACACCAGCACTGTGGCTGGCTGGTCCGGTAGCCGTTCTACATGTAATACGTGTTTTCGCGAGAAACGCATCCCGTTAGCCGGTCGGCTCGCGGGCAGCGGTATTCCGGCCGAAGTCCATGCTCCGCTGGGCTTGGCGATCGCCCATTGGCCTTCGACTGAGGGGTGCGGGGCTCTGGTTAGAGGGCTCGGCGTTGAGCGACGAGCGGGCACAGGAAGGGGTCTTTGCCGCGTAGTCCGACGGTGTTGAGGTAGCCGATGACGATGCGGTAGGACTGCCAGAGCGTGGTGCGGGTGTAGGGGACGCCTTGGGCGGCGCAGTACGCGGAAACGAGCGGTTGCGCTCTCCGTAGATAGGGTCGCGCCATGGAGGGGAACAGGTGGTGCTCGATCTGATAGTTCAGCCCACCCATGAAGATCGACATAAGCGGTCCGCCGCTGATGTTGCGGCTCATCAGGACCTGCCGGCGCAGGAAGTCCAGCTTCAACTTAGGCGATACCAGTGGCATGCCGATGTGGTTAGGCGCGAATGAGGAGCCCATGTACAGGCCGAACACGGCCAGCTGCACAGCCAGGAACGCGAATCCTTTCTCCGGGGGCAGGACGAGGAACACCAGAAGTGCCAATCCTCCGAGGCGGAGCGTGATGAAGCTGATCTCGACCGAGCGACGCCGAATCTTGGCTGGACTGATCACCCGGCGGATCGCCTCGTAGTGCATCGAGACTCCTAGCAGCAGCAAGATCGGAAAGAAGTACCAGCCCTGATGTACCACCAACCACCTCATCAGCCGGCGACGGTGCCTGATTTGCTTGTGCGGGCGTGAGAGCGAGAGCAGTCAACGCAATGTCGGGATCGACTCCCACCTTGTTCGGGTTCGCGTGATGGCGGTTGTGCTCACGTTGCCACCAGCCGTAGCTGATCCCGACCAGCAGGTTCGCGATGATCAGGCTGGCCCAGTCGTTCCACCGGCCGGATTTGAATATCTGACGGTGCGCGGCGTCATGGCCTAAGAACGCGACCTGGGTCATCACAACCGCGAGGACTCCGGCATTGGCGAGCTGCCACCAGCTATCCCCGATCAAGATGAAAACCACCACCCAGGCGATCAAGATCAACACGGCACCGATCAGCCTGGTCCAGTAGTAGCCGTAGCGGCGGTGCATCAGTCCCATCTCGTGGATGCTGCGGGTCAACGCGGTGAAGGAACTAGCGAACCTGTCACGGCTGGGCGACTGGGGCGCGGCAGTCGGCTGTGACGTGACCCATGAGCCAGGACCGGGGCGGTCCAAACTGGCGGGACGTGTGAGGACGGAGGTCATGGTGACAGAACCAGTCGAAGCTTAATCCCGATCTGTCCTGGGCGGGAGCATGATGCTCGTCGAGCCGCGGCATGTACATGAACGGCGGCTTCGGCCCCTAGGCCGGCTGCGACATCCAGCTCGCTAAGTCTAGTGCCGAACGGGTTACAGCCCTGGCATCGCCTTGAACCCGGTTCGCGTGTAGGTCCTACCGCATTCGCTCTGGCAAATCGCCAGTGTTACCCCTTGCTCCGCCAGCCACCGGACCACGTCACTCCTTCGGTATTGGCTCTCCTTGTGCGTTTGATAACCCGGAGGCCTGTGCCATGGCGACGTCTGGTCGCGATGCAGGCAAAAACCTGGGGGCCGGCCAGCAGATCGTCATTGGCGGCTGCGGTCGCCAGACGCCTCCGCCGCCTGTTTCCTCACCGTCCCGGTCCGGAACGTGGCGCCCTCCTCCTCCGAGATGCTCCGCCGCTTGAACCTAGGCGTGGCTGACGCGACCGCACCGGACTACACCCTCTGATTACCCCTTCGACCCGCCGGCCGATGGGTGCTGCCATGACCTGAAACTAGGGCGGATCAGCGCTCGGGCACTCAGGGATGCAGCGGAACCAGTCCCGCTGGACGTTCCGCATCTGACGCAGTGATAGCGTCCGCAGAAGGGTCGCCGTACGGTCTGCTTGACAACTATCTGTAGCCAGGCATGGCCGACTGGAACTGATCCCCGGCCTGGAGAGACCATAAAATCTCACGCGTCTAGCAGCGACTGTGAGTGGCCAAGAAGTTTCTGAGGCGGTCGTTGAATTGATTGCCGAGAAGCTGGGGATTGTGGGCCGCGCCACGGAAGATGGCTCGCTCGGCTGGAAGCTTCTTCTCCAGCACGTCGCAGATGACGCGAAAGGCGCTTCCGGCAATCTCGCGGGCTAGGGGTGGCGCGATGTCCCAGTTACCGGAGACGACGAGTTTTCGAAAGGGTGCAGCCGCGAGGCGATCGAGCGGCACTTCAGCGTCCCAGGGCGCTGGTTCGCGTGCGGTGGTCGCCGCGGCTGCCGCGTGTCGCTCATCCAGCTCAACCGATGGCGCATCAAACCCCAACGCTTCGTAGAACGCCGCGGCGAACTGCTCAGAAGACATCACGGCGTCCGGCGGAAACAGCGGTGCGAGGCGCGCCACCAACCTCTCCACGGCCTCGTCCCCGCGAGCGATCGATGTGGCTATCGGTTCAATCACGGTTAGCGTCCACACCGCTTGCGGGTGCGCGGCCGCCGCCAGCAGACACAGCAGGCCACCGTAGGATTGCCCGACCAGATGAGCACCCTCACCGACAACGCGCATGATGTCTTCCACCTGCGCATCGAAGTCAAGGCGATCTGACACAGGGCTCTCCCCATAGCCACGTCGGTCGACCAGAACAACGCGGTATCGGTCGGCCAGCTCCTTCTGCTCACCGAAGGTCTCTTCGGCAGGATCGAAACCCCGTGAATAAACACAATCGGCTCACCCTGACCAATCTCACTGAAGTGCAGATCCGTTTTCATCGCCCGCCTGTTGTGTGCGATCTGTAAGAGTTTCCCGATGGCTCTCATGAGGCTAGGTACGTGTGGGGATTCAGCACGCGCCTATGTCCATGATCACGTACGGTATCTGACGTCAGGCTGAGCGGCGGGCTCCTCGTGAACCGATTGCCTTGCGGCCAGCGCCCGTCGGGCATGGGGAAGGACTCGTATCAGTTAGCGAGAACACGCCATCCAGCGTGCGGTGCCGAGCAGGCCGAACGAGGACCGCGTGGCTCCGGCACCCTCCTGACATGTCCGTCACGAATCAGTTGTCGGTCGGTCGCCGGTCGTCGCATCGATGCGTCGAGCGTTCGAATCAGCTCCCCGACACATCCACCAGAAGTAGGTCCTATTGAGCCAAAAGGTCGCATGAGCGGTTCGCAGGAACTATGCGACCTTTTCGTTTATACCGCGCGGTTATCGGGGAAAATCGCGGGTTCTAACCCTCTTATCGTGACCCTTAGGCACCTTTGGTTTCGATGCTATTTCAAGC
>Ga0307409_100001181_pt1 | contig 12493 bp, 11 predicted proteins | sample 322Ometagenome_2_FD_203888 | JGI IMG/M metagenome (GOLD analysis project Ga0307409, IMG submission 203888) | Maize rhizosphere microbial communities from greenhouse at UC Davis, California, United States - 322HYB-O-2 | ecosystem: Host-associated > Plants > Roots > Rhizosphere > Soil | place...
GTCGTCGCGCTGCGTCGCTTACGCGGACTGAACTCCACAAGCTCTACGAAGCGATCCCAGTCGTTCTGAAAGAGGCAATCGCTGCCGGCGGATCGTCCGTCTCCGATTATGTTGACGCCGCAGGCGAAGAAGGATTCTTTCAACTCCAGCACCGCGTCTATGGCCGCGAAGGCGAGCCCTGCCTCATCTGCAAAACTCCGGTCAAGCGCATCGTGATCTCAGGCCGCAGCAGCCATTACTGCCCGAAGTGCCAGAAGTAAACCAGCACTCAGCAGTCGGCACTCGGCATTCAGCCCTGAAGGGGTACTTACAGTAGCGCCGGCGTCTCGCCGGCAAGTTCCTTAATCCGATCGTGACTCGCGACTCGTGACTAGCGACTTGCTACTAATTACAATATTCGATTGCCCTTTACTCGCGGAGCCTACATGTCATCTTTTGGTATTGGAGTGGATCTCGGCGGTACCAACCTGCGCATCGCCTGCATTGACGATCACGGCAACATCCTTGAAAAAGTTGAAACCGGGGCGCAGGTCGCGCGCGGACGTGACTTCGTCATCCGAGCGATGACAGACGCGATCAAGAGCATCGCGCTGCGGCTGAAGGACAAAGGGAGCCTTTGCGGCGTTGGTATCGGAGTACCCGGAATCATCAACAAGGCGACCGGCATGGTGCGCAAGTCTCCGAACCTGCCTGATTGGAAAGATTACCCGGTGAAACAGGAGATCGAGGGCTACCTCAACGCGCCGGTGATCCTTGAGAACGATGCCAACGTTGCCGCCGTGGGCGAGAACTGGCTTGGTGTTGCGCGCGGTCTTGATGCCATGTGCATCATCACGTTAGGCACTGGAGTTGGCGGAGGCATCGTCATCAATGGCGACGTGTGGGACGGCATGACCGGCATGGCCGGCGAGCTCGGCCACATCACCATCGAGCCCGACGGACATCCTTGCCCTTGCGGCAACAACGGATGTATCGAGCAGCTTGCATCAGCGACGGCCATCATGCGCATGGCGCGCCAAGCGATCCAGGCAGGCGGCGCTGAACAAATGAAAGCCTGGGCCGCAAGCAAGGACCAGGAGTTCACCTCCAAGTCCGTATTTGTCCTGTCGGAGCAGGGCGATCCGGCAGCAAAGGCCATCTACAAGAAAGTTGGGGTGTCACTCGGCATCCTCATGGCTGACCTGGTGAACACGTTTAACTTCCCCATGTACGTGATCGGCGGCGGCGTCTCGCGCGCATGGACTGCGTTCGCTCCTGCGATGTTCCAGGAAGCCCGCCGGCGCTCGATGGTTTATGCCGCCACTGCTCCCGAAGATGGAAAGGAAGACGTGTGCGAATCGGCGAAAAACCTCGAGCTTGGACACACCATCATCACGCGAGCACTCCTCGGCAGCGACGCAGGACTCTTTGGCGCGGCGCGGCTGCCGTTCCTGCGTAAGCCGGAAACAGTGCGCGTGTAGTGCGCGTTTGTGCATGTTGGAGATTCTTGTTTCCAATCCCTCACCGCTGAGGCACAATCGTAAGCGACTTGAAATCGATTCGTAAGAATTCATAAGGCGGAGTACGCATGCGTCTGGCGGTCGCTGGTCTCGAAGTTCAACCCGCAATCATCGCGCCACTCGATCCTCAGTTCTTGCCGGCGGCGCTCTTCAATCGCGAATACCGAAAGCTGGCTTCCACCAGCGGAGCAGTTCCACTTCGCCTCGGTCTGGAACGCGGAGACGGATCGGTATCGACCTTCGAAACAGTCGTCGTTCCTCCAGGCAAAGGACATCTCCAGGCGACGCTGCTTTACGTTGAGCGCATCGTCAAATTCCTGCTCTGGCAGCGCGGCGGATGGAAACTCCACGTTGGCGGCCCGGCCGAAGTTGGCCAGCACCTCAAGCAAGTCTATTCTCCGAAGGGTGCGCGCAAATTTGACTACGACTTCATGAGCGGAGTTTACGAGCACCCGTTTGAAGTCGTGATCGCCAGCGCGGATCGTGTTCCCGATACCAAAGAAACGACTACGCCGCTTGGCCGTCATCTTGATGGATGCCGCGTCGGGTTCGATCTTGGTGCAAGCGATCGCAAGGCCAGCGCTGTCCTAAACGGTGAAGCGGTTTTCAGTGAAGAGATTGTCTGGGACCCGCGCAACGCCACCGATCCCGAGTATCACTACCAGGGCGTGATGGATTCGATCCGTCGCGCTGCGTCGCACCTGCCGCGCCTTGATGCTGTGGGCGGAAGCGCTGCTGGCGTGTACATCAACAACCGCGTGCGTGTCGGCTCTTTGTATCGCGGAGTTGCGGCTGATAAGTTCGCCGACACGATCGCACCGCTATTTCTGCGCATTCGTGATGAACTTGGGGTTCCCATGGAAGTCGTGAACGACGGCGAAGTGACGGCGCTCGCGGGATCGATGTCGCTCGGCGAGAATCCCGTGTTGGGCGTTGCACTCGGCTCCAGTCAGGCCGCTGGTTACGTCAACCGCGAGGGCAACATCACGGGATGGCTGAACGAACTCGCCTTCGCGCCGGTGGACTATCGCGCGAATGGCCCGCAGGACGAATGGTCGGGCGACTGTTGCGGCGCGCAGTACTTCTCGCAGCAGGCGACGAACCGCGTCGCAACCAGCGCCGGCATGCAGTTCCCGAAAGAGATGGGATTGCCTGAGCGTCTCGTGCAACTTCAGAAGAAGATGGAAGCCGGCGACTCGCTTGCGCAGCAGGTTTACGAAACCATCGGCACGTATGTCGGCTACGGCGTCGCGCATTACGCCGACTTCTACGATCTTAAGCACGTTCTTATTCTTGGTCGGGTGACGACTGGCAAAGGTGGCGACATCATCCTTGCTCGTGCGCTTGATGTCTTGCGCAAGGAATTTCCGGACCTCGCGTCGAGTGCATCGATTGCGCTGCCGGATGAAAAGAGCCGTCGCGTAGGACAATCGATTGCTGCCGCCAGCCTGCCGGCAATCCAACGGAGATAACGCAATGAAACTTACCGAATCATCCGCAGAAATCTGGGTACCTGATGGCGTCAATGAAGCCGAAGCGCTGAAGCGCACGACGCACATGAGTATCGCGGCCCACCAGGACGACATCGAGATTATGGCGCTCGAGGGAATCCTCGCGGGCTTCGGTCAGCCCGATAAATGGTTCACGGGCGTCATCGTTACGAATGGCGCAGGTTCGCCGCGCGATGGACTCTACGGCCGTTATACCGATGACGAGATGCAGGTTGTGCGCCGCCTCGAGCAGAAGAAAGCCGCCTTTGTTGGCGAGTATTCCGCCGTCGCGTTTTTGCAGCATCCGAGTTCGGCGGTGAAGAGCGGCAGTAATCCCGCGGCAAAGAACGACATCAAGCAAATCATTGCAGCCGCGCAGCCCGATGTCATCTATACGCACAACCTCGCCGACAAGCACGACACGCATGTTGGTGTCGCGCTGCGAACGATTGCTGCGATACGCGACTTGCCGGCAGAGCAGCGTCCGAAAAAGTTATATGGATGCGAAGTTTGGCGCGGTCTCGACTGGATGGTGGACGAAGACAAGATCATCTTCAAGCTGGATGAGCACGAGAACATCGCAGCGTCGCTCGTCGGCGTGTTTGATTCGCAGATCGCCGGAGGTAAACGCTATGACCTCGCTACACACGCGCGCCGTCGCGCGAACGCGACGTACTTTCAGAGTCATTCCGTCGACGCCGCGCAACTCATCAACTTCGGCGTCGATCTAACGCCGTTGATTCAGGACGAGAAGCTTGATCCTGAGCAGTACATTCAGAAATTCATTAAGCGCTTTGCAGATGAAGTGAGCGCAAAAATCAAGAAGTTCTCGTAGCTGGATCTCAGGAGGCTGGGTGCCGCCGGTTCGCGCCGCGGTTGCGCCAACCTGGGTAAGTTCTAGCCCACTTCAACCGCCATTACTTTCTTCAATGCCTTCACAAACGCCGTATTCTGTTCCGGCGTTCCGATCGATACGCGAATCGCGGTCTTTGCTCCCCATACGCTTAGTGGGCGGATGATCACTCCGGCGGCCTGCATGCGCTTCGCGACTGCAACCGAATCTTCGCCGACATCGACGTAGATGAAGTTCGCCCAGGTTTCTACGGGCTTGTAGCCCATGTCACTTAGTTGCGACATCAGCCACTCCGCGCCCGCAGCGTTGTTTTCGATCGACTTCGCTAAGTGCGCCCGATCTTCTAACGCGGCGATTGCAGCCGCTTCGGCTACTGCGGAAACCATGAATGCCGTGCGCACACGGCTGAATGTAGCGACCAACTCCACCGGCCCAATACCGTAACCTACGCGCACGCCGGCGAGTCCATGGGCCTTAGAAAATGTTCGCAGCACCATCACCGGGCGGTTCTGGCAGACATATTCGATCGAGTGAGAATACTCGGACGCGCCGCGACGGCGCGTGAAGTCCTGCGCGAAATCCGCGTAAGCTTCATCGAGGACAACGAGCACGTTCGGCGGGAGCTTATCGAAGAATCGGTCGATCGCGGGCGCGCTCACCATCGTTCCTGTCGGGTTATTAGGATTCGCGAGGAACACGAGCCGGGTCTTGTCATCGACAGCGGCTGCGATGGCATTGAGATCGTACGTGTCATCGTTCATCGGAACTTGCACGAGCTCAGCGCCGGCGAGTTTGGTCACGATTGGATAGACGATGAAGGACCGCTCGCTGGTGATTGCTTTCGATCCAGGGTCGAGCACGGTGCGCGCGACCACGTCGAGCAAGGTAGTGGAGCCTGCGGTCACGACGATGTTCGCGGGCTGCACGCCGTGAGCTTGGGCGAGACGCGCGCGAAGTTCGCTGACCTCGTTATCAGGGTAAAGATTGACTTCGCCTGCGGTTTTCTGGATCGCCTCCAGCGCGCGCGGCGATGGCCCGAACGGATTTTCGTTCGAAGCCATCTTGATACATTTCACGCCACTTTCCTTTTCAGCCTGCTTGATAGGTTTGCCCGGCGCGTACCCGCCGATGTTGCGGATACGCGCTGAGATAAATTCCTCAAAATTGCTCATCGTTCCTCAATTATCTGTCCCTGCGAGGCCCACGGTCGCGCTCACCCGGTGGACGGCTTCCCCGACGAGACCGACTATCTTCTTCTCTGGTCCCGCGTCCGCGCAAGTTTTTGTCGCGTCCCGAAGGTCGTGCGCGTTCGTTCATCGTTTTATCGCGATCGAACTGGTTTGGCTTGCCGCGGTCGCGCGGTCCGGTTGGACCAGCGCCGCGGGCCCAATCGCGCATGGCACCGCGATCTTTCGCAGGCCGCTCGCGCCGCTCGCCTGTCGATTGTTCACGCCTTTCGCCACGCTGCCCGCGCGAAAACTCTTGCCGATCGGTGCGCTTTGGCCCACCAAACGATGGGCGTTCGCCGCGAGGTGAGCGCTCATCGCGCTTCGGCCCACCGTATCGTGTCGCGCCGGGCCGCTGACCATCAGTACGCTCATTGCGCTTTGGCCCGCCGAATCGCTTCGCGCTCGGACCTTGGTAGTCATTGCGTTCGTCGCGACGCTTGACTCCCTCGACTGATTCCGTGTCTTTACGGAACCTCGGAGTTGCGCCGATTGCGGACTGGTCGCGTTCAGGGCGCGGGCGGCTGAATCCCGGCTGTGCCTGGCGTGTGTCAAATCGTGACTTCGGCCGCTGTCGCTCGTCTGGCGTTCTCCGGCGCTCAGCTACGGGCGGCTTTCGCTTTGAGACCAGGCGCTTTACCCCGAACTCGTTGCCGATCTTGTAGTCCCAGTCGCGCGTTTTGGCGGCACGCTTCAGTTTCGCAACCTCATCCGGACGCAGAACGCGCACCATGCCGGGTTCAACGTCGAGTTCCAGCGGGCCGTAGCGAACGCGCTTGATCTTCTCCACGCGATGTCCGACGTGCTCGAACATTCGCCGGATCTGGCGGTTGCGTCCTTCGATCAGGGTGACCTGGTACCACGGATTTGGAGCGTCGCGAAACAGATCGATGCGTGCGGGGCCGGTTTCCACGGGCTCGGAGCGACGGCGCTCGCCCTCTTCCCATGTGCTCGGAGTCGGCTCGGGTGGAAGCTTCACACCTGCGCGCAGCTTTTCCAGATCGGCTTCGGGAACTTGCCCATTCACTTTGACCAGGTAAGTTTTGGGAACGTGCGACGCGGCGTGTGTCAACGTCTGCGCGAGTTCGCCGTCGTTGGTCATCAGCAGCAGACCTTCGGACATGTAGTCGAGACGGCCTACGGGATAGACGCGCGTGCTGATGCCTTTGACCAGGTCCATCACGGTTGGGCGTCCCTCGGGATCGCTCGCCGTCGTGACCATGCCCTTGGGCTTGTACATCATGAGGTACAGCGGACGCTGTGCCCCCTGAAGCAACTTGCCATCTACGCGAACGTGGTCGCGATCCGGATCGGCTTTGGTTCCGAGTGCGGTGACAACTTCACCATTGAGCGTGACCCGACCTTCAGTGATCAACTCCTCAGCTTTGCGGCGCGATGCGATGCCGGCGGCGGCGATTATCTTCTGCAATCTCTCTTCAGGCATGTGAACTTGTGATGATACAGGGCGCGTGATGAGAGGCGCGAATCGGTGTGCTGTCCGTTATTCCGAGGGATATACCCCCCGGGGTGCGCAATATTGTTTTCAATCACTTGCAAGGAAGTGGCTTGCAGAAATTTGAAAACAAAGTAATTGCGCGTCGCATATAACAAAAGAAAGCACTTAGCGTGATTATTCAGTTTTGAAAGAGCGAAAGCCATGCATTAGTGCATGGCTTGAAAGGGTCGTTTCGACCTTCGCGTTTCAGAGTAGATGATGTGGGCTGTGGATTTCAAGATAACGATGGTAATGCAGCAGTTAGTGGTTAGCACTTAGCATTTAGTCGTTGAGTGAGTGGCGTAAGCGGGGGCGAAGGCCGGCGAGACGCCGGCGCTACTGTAGAGAGCACGGCAGCTAAGCTATTCGTTGCTAGCGACGTGGGATTCTTCGGGTTGGGATTCGGCAGACTGGGTTTCTTGAGCGGATTGCTGTTGCGATTTTGTGAAGAGGGTCTCCTGGCCTTCGCTGGCGATCTTTTCGAATTCTTCCATGCTTGGCAGTTCGGAGACGTCTGCGAGGCCAAAGCGGGTTAGGAATTCCTTGGTCGTCTTATAAAGGATGGGACGGCCGATAACCTGCTTCCGTCCGGCGGTTGTGATGAGCTTGCGGTCGAGCAACGTGCCGATGACGCCGCCAGCATCGACGCCGCGGATTTCGTTGATTTCGGGCACGGTGATGGGTTGCTTGTAGGCGATGACGGAAAGGGTTTCGAGCGCCTGCAATGAGAGACGCACGGGAGGTTTGAGGTTCTTCGCGAAAGCGCGGACGACGTCATGGTGCTCGGGCTTTGTGGCCATGCGGTATCCGCCGGCGATCTGGCGAATTTCGATTCCGCGTTCGCCGTTGGCGTAGTCGGCGATGAGTTCATCGAGCACGGTGTTGATGCGCGCCTTGATGAGTTTGTATTCGTCTTTTTCGGCTTTCTTCTCACGCTTGCGAACGTCTTCGGCCGGTTCGGGCGCAGGTGATTCGGAAGAGGTCTCGATGGGGGCCGAGGGTTCGACGTGCGCGAGCTCGGCGTCGTCCCGGTCGCCTTCAACAGCCGCGTGGCGCTCTTGGGAGAGCGTGGCCAGGACATCTTCTTTTACGAGCGCGGCCAATTGATCGAGAGTGACCGGCTCTTCGGTGGCGTAGATGATTGCTTCGAGTTTGCCTTTGATGCTCATTCGTTAGTCGCGAGTCTCGAGTCGCGAGTCGCGAATTCACGGCGTAGATGATGTGATCCGTGACTCGTGACCCGCGATTGGTTTTATCTCCAGTCGTCTTTTGCAGCCGTACCTTCGGCTACGAGTTCGTCGAAGCGGGTGTGCTTCTTGAGAACGATGTCGCCGAAGGTGTTGTCTTGTTTTGCCAGCACCGCCTGTAGGCGGATGAGTTCCAGCAATGCGAGGAATGCACACACCAGCGCGTTGCGAGAATGCAGGTTCCGCAACATTTGTTTCAAGCGCACTGGGCGCTCTTCCATCAGCATGCGGCGTTTCACGTATTCGATCATCTGGCCGACGGTTACTGCATCTTCGTCGACATTCAGGATCGGGCGGTTACGTGCGCGATCGAGAATCTGCTGGAAGGTCTTGACCAAGTCGATGACGTCGGCGGCGAGCTCCGGCTCGGTGCCTTCCGCGTCCTTGAATTCTTTGAGGGCAGGATTCGACAGCACCGCTTCTTCGATCTGCTGTTTCTGCATGAGCATTTGCGCGGCCTGCTTGAAGCGCTCGTGCTCGAGCAATCGGTTCACGAGTTCCGCACGCGGATCGTCCTGCTCGCTGGCAGCTTCAGGATCGCGCGGCAGCAACATCTTCGACTTGATGTGGATGAGCACCGAGGCCATGTAGATGAATTCGGCCGCGACATCAACATCAAGCTGCTTGATCTTCTCGACGTAACCGAGATATTGCGCCGTGATCTGCGCGATGGGGATGTCGTATATGTCGATGTTCTGCTTACGGACGAGATCGAGCAGGAGGTCGAGTGGGCCGTCGTAAACCTGGCCGACGGTGACAGCAAAGGGAAACACATCTGCCTGCGCCTGATTGTTGGCGGGCGCGGCTTGTGTTTGTTGTACTGCGTTCGGGGCCTCTGCCATCCTCACCTACTTCGGAACTTCGGCCGGGTGTGCTATCGGCTCGTATTGCTGGCTGAAGTGCATGGCCTCACGCACTTCCTGCATGACCTCGCGAGCTTTGTTGCGGGCGCGCGCCGATCCGGCTTCGAGGATATCCCAAACCAGCTTCGGATTCTCATCGTATTTTCGGCGGCGTTCCTGGATAGGAGCGAGCACTCGCAGGAGAGAATCTGCTGCCCACTTCTTGCATTCAATGCAGCCGATGCCGGCGCTGCGGCAGCCAGCGTCAACCTTAGCCATGGTTTCTTTGTCGCTGAAGATCTTGTGCAGATCGCCCACGGGACAAACGTCGGGATTGCCAGGGTCGGTGCGGCGAACACGCGCGGGATCGGTGACCATGGTCTTCAGCTTGGAGCGGACTGATTCCTCGGGTTCGCTCAACAGAATGGAATTGCCGTAGGACTTTGACATCTTGCGGCCATCGGTGCCGGGAAGTTTGGCAGCGGGTGTGAGCAAAGGTTGCGGCTCAGGGAAAACGTAAAGGCGGTTACGCGTTTCGGCAGGTTGGTTGGCACACTGCTTGCGCGGATAGAACTGGTTGAAGCGGCGCACGATTTCGCGCGTGAGTTCGATGTGCGCGACCTGATCTTCGCCTACGGGTACGAAATCGGCCTGATAAATGATGATGTCGGCGGTCTGGAGGACTGGATATCCGAGGAAGCCGTAGTTGCCGAGGTCCTTATCTTTTATGTTGTCGCGCTGCTCTTTGTATGTGGGGACGCGCTCGAGCCATCCGAGAGGCGTGACCATGGAAAGCAGCAGGTGCAGTTCGGCGTGCTCGGGAACGTGCGACTGAATAAAGAGCACGGACTTTTCGGGGTCAAGGCCGGCGGCAAGCCAATCGATGCCGATCTCGATGCTGCTTTGCTTGACTCTCGATGTGTCGGCGTAGTCTGTGGTGAGGGCGTGCCAATCGGCGATGAAATAGTGGCAGTCGTGAGTTTCCTGTAAGCGCACCCAGTTCTGTAGTGCGCCAACGTAATGGCCGAGGTGGAGCTTACCTGTGGGCCGCATCCCGCTTAGGACGCGGGGCTTTCGTTTTGTTGTGATTTCAAGAGGCATTAGACACTCTTAAGAATACCTTGGAAGAACCCAACAACGGGATACATGAAAAACCCGAGGACGCGTCCGCCAACCAACATAAGGATGATAAGCCCGAACATTCCAAGTTGATCATAGGCGCGGAGCGCTGTCCCGGAGAGGAAGTGGCGAAGCACATGACTGCCGTCGAGAGGCGGGACAGGAATAAGGTTGAAGATACCTAGAAGGATATTGATGTACATGAATTCGTAGAGCAGAAACACGACGGGAGTCAATACACCTGCGTCGACCAGTGTTCCGTGTGCGAGTCCGCGTACGACCGCGTTTCCCAGATCCGATGTTTTGCCGATCAGCAGCATCAACATGACAGAGGACACGACAACGATGAAGTTGCTGACGGGACCGGCAACGGAGGTCAGGATGTCGTCTAGAACCGGACGCTTGAAGTTGCGGGGATTGACCGGCGTGGGTTTTGCCCAGCCGATGAGTGGGAAGTGGCTGATTGCCGCGATTATCGGCAGCAGGACCGTTCCGATTAAATTGATATGCTTGATTGGGTTGAGGGTGACTCTCCCGAGCATGTATGCGGTTGGATCGCCTCGGCGGAATGCGGTCCAAGCGTGAGCGGACTCATGCACGCTGATCGCGAAAAGGAACGCGATGATCTGGAACACAATCTCGACTGTAGAAAAACTCATGCTGGATCAAGTTGATGGTAACAGAATGGGGTGGAGTGACGGGACCGACAGGATCACGAGTTTGTTGGACGTGAGTGTTGAGGTTGGAATTTGGTGGACCTGGTCGGGATCGAACCGACGACCTCCCCGGCCGGGCCGGGGCGCGCTCAGAGGAGTGTTTTCGAGGCGTCGATCAGTTGTTGAATCGATCGGTGTGATTTCCAACTCTTTAGCTGGCGCTCGCGCCCTCGAGCCTCCGAGAGGGTTTCAAAATGCTCCTGATGAACAAGAATCCAAGGCCCTCGTCCGCGGGTAGCGAGGGTTTGTCCTCGCTGATGTTCTGCCAGGCGAATGGAGGGGTGCTGTGTGCAGCCAATGTAGAATCTGCCCGAAGTTCCGCTTTGCAGGATGTAGACAGTAGGCACCGGCGTGTCTGTTGGTGGACCTGGTCGGGATCGAACCGACGACCTCTTCCATGCCATGGAAGCGCGCTCCCAGCTGCGCCACAGGCCCACTTTGGAGGGCGGCGATTTGCATCGCCAGAAACTATTCTCGCTTAGCGATGGCTTCAAGTCAAACGTGCTCAACCCGCTATATATGACCTGCATCCCAATTTGCATGGAACGAAATGACGGAAGCGAGCTTCGGGGCCCTGATGTGGTTTCGCGCGCCTCTCACCCGCGCACAGGCACGAAGTTTTCAATGTTGTGGCTGCTGATATTCGTGGGAATCCTGTTGTTAATTGCGGTGTTCCTGTGGGCGCGGCGAGCGGAGAAGCCGGTTGAGAATAATCCGGATACGGTCAGCAGCCTGGAACTGAGCCGTACGTGATCGCGCTAGATACGCCAAAGTATGTCTGGTTGAATCCTGCTCTGTCAGCCGGTTGCGCATCTTACAGACTAAGTGCCCCTGCAGTGGTGTATCTTTTTGTAAGTCGGCGATTGGGCTCGACTGGGGAGTTAGTGCATGAACGTTGCTCGAGTTGTGCTGTTGCTGCTTTTGACCGCATGCGTTGCGGCGGGCCAGATTTCATCTCCGGCTGGAGCCGCACCGCCTCCGAATGGGCAGCCGATTGACGCACAGTTGCATGAGTTGCTTGGGCAGCTCGAGGTGACCTCGCAAAATTCGGCGCTTCAGCTTGCCCGGTTGAGGATCGATAAGTGGAAGACCGACGGTGACGTTAAGCGAGAGGCACAACAGAATTCGGATGCCTTGCAACGCAACCTGACATCGGCAATGCCGCAATTGATTTCGGCGGTAAGAAACAATCCGAACGACGTGGCTGCGAACTTCAAGCTGTATCGGAATCTTAACGTGGTGTACGAGTATTTTGCGCAGTTGGCGGAGGGAGCAGGGGCGTTCGGGAAAAAAGAAGATTACCAGCCATTGGAGAAGCAGGTAGGTGACATGGAGGGCGTGAGACGAACGCTGGCCGACCGTCTTGAAATGATGACGAGCCAAGTGTCGTCGGAACTTCAACGGTTGCGGCAGCAGGTACGAACGGCGCAAGCGGCTACTCCGACTGCTGCGCCCAAGAGGATCGTGGTGGATGATAATGTGCCGGCGAAGAAGCCGGCGAGGAGGAAGACAGTTCCGAAACCTCCCAGTCAGTAAGGAGGAAATGTTTCTCTCCAGCCCCGCAAGTGTCGGGGCTCTTTCTATTGGAAATTCAGAATCAGCTGAAGAGTTTCATCCCGAAGTAGACGAGGTTGGCGGCGAGCATGCCTCCTACGGCGGCGCCGAGCCAGAAGTTCTGAAAGCGCGTGTTGGTGGTGCGCATGATACGGCGGTCGTTAGAAATCCAGAGAATGAAGAACAGGATGGGGACGATGAACATTCCTGCTAAGACCTGCGACCAGTACAGAGTGCGGACCGTATTGATGCCGGTGTAATTCACCACCACGGCAATGAAAAGCACAACACAGACGAGAATAAAGAACCACTTCGCCTCCCAGGGCGGCTTGCTCAGGCCGTAGTTCCAGTCGGCGGCTTCGGAAATGCTAAAGCAGAGAGAGGCGACCAGGATTGGCAAGGCGATCATGCCGGACCCAATTACGCCGAGCGCGAAGAGAATGGGGCCAAGC
>Ga0307409_100001185_pt1 | contig 12482 bp, 13 predicted proteins | sample 322Ometagenome_2_FD_203888 | JGI IMG/M metagenome (GOLD analysis project Ga0307409, IMG submission 203888) | Maize rhizosphere microbial communities from greenhouse at UC Davis, California, United States - 322HYB-O-2 | ecosystem: Host-associated > Plants > Roots > Rhizosphere > Soil | place...
CAACGTGATCGCCGAGCGCCTGCTCGGCCTGCCCCGGGATCCCTGACCTTCCGGCGTCAGGCCGCCGCGACCTCCGCCAGCGCGGCTTCCAGCTGCCGCGAGAAGAAGGTCGGGTGGCGGTACACCCAGTCGTGGTCGACCCGCTCGTGCGGGGATCGCCCGCACGCCACCCGCAGCGGCGCCTCGAGGGCACCGGCCAGCTCCTTGCCGATGGTGAGGGGCAGGAGCGTGTCGTCCTCGGCCCACAGCACGGACCGCGGCACCCCCGTCGCCCGCACGGCGGCGGCGGCGTCGGCGAGGTGGCAGCCCCACCCCCAGAGGGCGGTGGCGACGACGTCGCCGGGACGCCGGGCCGCCCACCCGACGAAGTCCCGGGCGGTGGCCAGCGTGGCGAAGGTGCGGAGGTGGCGGCCCTGCAGGCCGAGGCGGGCCAGCCGGCCCCGGCCGGGGGAGAGGGCGAGGGCATCCACCAGCACGAGGGCCGACGCCCGGGCCGGCGCCGCGGCGGCGACGCCGAGGGCGACGGCGCCTCCCATCGAGTGGCCCACGAGGGCCGCGCGCTCCACCCCCTGAGCGTCGAGGGTGGCGACCACGGCCTCCACCACGGTGTCGTAGGACCAGCGCGGCTCGGCGCCCCACACCCACGGCACGAGGACGCGATGGCTGGGCGCCAGCCGGTCGACCACCCGGAGGTACGCGAGCGGCGACAGGCCGAAGGCGGGCAGGAGCACGAGCGGCGGGCCGGTGCCCGACGTCACCGACCGCAGCGGCGCGGCGGACATGCTCAGCCGGGGTACTCGAAGTGCTGGACCTCGATGGTCAGGGGCAGGAGGTAGGTGACGTAGAAGCTGTGGAGCTTCAGGGCCCCGTAGTCCTCGACGCCCTGGCGGGTCACCGTCACCCGGTCGTCGCCCTCGCCGAAGGCCAGCGCCCGGGCCCGCATGTCCTCCAGCTCGGCCAGGCTGCCCACCGAGAGGCCGAAGTGGTCCTCGGCCGAGCAGCGCATGGGGTCGTCGCTGCCGTGGAGGAACACGAACTGCTCGTGGTGCCACGCCGACAGCACGAGCCGCTTCCGGTCGGTCGTGAGCATCGGCAGCTCCTCCCAGCCGAAGACCTCGGTGCAGAAGCGGAGGAGGTCGGCCCGGCCCTCCCCGGCGAGGAGGTCCCGGTCGACGGTCATGGCCACGTGGTTGAAGCGGGGCGGGCGCGTGCGCGTGTCAGCCATCGGTCCCTCCGGGGTTCGGGGTGACGAGCACCTTGCCGGCCAGCTCGCCGGTGGCGAGCCCCTCCATGGCGCTCAGGAGATCGGGCAGGGCGACGTCGGTGGGCTCGACGAGCTCGTCGACCGGGAGCGTGCCCGAGGCCAGGAGGGCGACGGCGTCGGCCATGCCGCCGGCGTCGTACTCGAAGCTGCCGGTGACCACCAGCTCGTTGACCAGGATCCGGTTCTGGTCGAAGCGGGGCGACTCGATCCCGGCGCCGACGAGCACCAGCGTCCCGCCCCGCACCAGCTGGGTGAGGGCCGCCTCCATGGCGTCGGACCGACCGGAGCACTCGAGAGCGACGTCCACGGCGTCGTCGACCACCCGACCGGGGTCGCCGAAGGGGGGCACGTCCAGCTCGTCCGGCGTGCGCACCTCCGCCCCGAGACGGGCGGCGAGGCGACGGCGGGCCTCGCCGGGCTCGGTCACCACGACGGTGACGCCGCGCGCCCGCAGGGCGGCGACGACGAGGGCGCCGATGGGTCCCGCCCCGCACACGAGGGCCCGTCCCCCGGGCTCGACGCCGCTGCGGTTGACGGCGTGGAGGGCGACGGCGAGCGGCTCGGCCAGTGCCGCCGTGCGGAGGTCGAGGCCGGCGGGCACGGGGACGAGCGCGCCGGCCGGCACCTGCACGTAGCGGGCGAAGGCACCGTCCGCACCGCCGGCGCCCGGCCCATCGCGTCCGGCACACAGAGAGGGGCGTCCGACTGCGCAGGCCCGGCACGACCCGCAGGACGGCCGGGGCCCGCCCACCACGGCGTCGCCCACCTCCCACCCGGTCACGTCGGCGCTGACGTCGACCACCCGCCCGGCCCACTCGTGGCCGCCGACCGAACCGGGACGGCCCCAACCGTCGAGGACGAAGTGCAGATCGCTCCCGCACACCCCGCAGTGGCTCACCTCGACGAGCACCTCCCCCGGTCCCGGGCGGGGCACGGGGCGCTCCTCGACCTCGAGGCGGCGGCGCCCCCGATAGACCGCGGCAGGCATGGTCGCCGGCAGCACGGCCACGGGCCGGAGCGTACCTGACACGGGTGTCGGGAAACTCCCCGGGCTTGGCAGGACGCGCCGTGGGGGTAATCTGACACTCGTATCAGGTTTCTCGCCGGGGGGGTCATGCGGAGAACCACGATCGTCGTGCTCGTCGTCGTCCTGCTGGCCGCGGCCGCCTGCGGCAACTCGGAGGACGAGGGCGCCGGGAGCGCCGAGGAGGCGGGGGGCGGCACCCCGGGGGTCAGCGACGACACCATCCGCGTCGGCGGCGTGGGCTCGGTGACGAACCCCATCGGGGTCAAGGCCGGGGACGCGTTCAAGGGCGCCGAGGCCTACATCGACATGGTGAACGAGGACGGCGGGGTCGACGGGCGGGAGATCGACCTCGTGGCCCAGGAGGACGACAGCGCCCAGGCCTCCCGCAACGCGTCGCTGGTGCGCTCGCTCGTCCAGCAGCAGGACGTCTTCGCGGTGCTGCCGGTGGCCACGCTCTCGTTCAGCGGCGCCCGCTTCCTGGCCGACGAGGGGGTGCCGACCTTCGGTTGGAACATCAACACGGAGTGGGAGGGCCCCGAGAACCTCTTCGGTGAGAAGGGGTCCTACCTGTGCTTCGACTGCGGCAGCCCCTTCCTCCCGTTCCTCGCCCACCAGGCGGGTCTGAGCAAGGCCGGGATCATCGCCTACACGGCGGCCCAGTCGGCCGCCTGTGCCGAGGGCCAGAAGAAGTCGTACGAGCGCTTCGGTGCGGCGGCGGGCGTCGAGCTCGCCTTCGAGGACTCCAGCCTCGGGTTCGGCTTCACCCCGGGCACGCTCGACGGCGACATCCAGGCCATGCGGGACCGGGGCGTCCAGTTCCTGGGCACGTGCATCGACGGCGCCGGCAGCGGCCGCCTGGGCGAGTCCATCCAGCGGGCCGACCTCGACATCGTCCAGTACCTCCCCAACGGCTACGACCCGGACATCGTCGAGCAGTTCGGCGACGTGCTGGAGGGCAGCTACGTCAACTCCTTCACCTTCCCGTTCGAGGCCGAGGACCCGCCGGAGGGCATGCAGCAGTACAAGCAGGCCATGGAGGACACCGAAACCGACGTCAACGAGCTCAGCCTGGCCGGGTGGATCAGCGCCGACCTGTTCGTCACCGGCCTGCGGGCGGTGGCCGACTCGGGCGACGATCTCACCCGTCAGAGCCTGGTCGACGCCGTCAACGCCATGGACGACTACGACGCCGGCGGGATCCTTCCCGGCACCGACTGGACCATCGCCCACGACCAGCTCGAAGACGAGCCGTGCCTGGCCTTCCTCAAGATCGAGGGCGGCGAGTTCGTGCCGACCATCGGCCAGCCCGGCAAGCCGTTCGTCTGCTTGAACAGCGAGAACCCGGACTTCGACGCACCGACCATCCGAGGCTAGGTGGACGTCCTCGAGGAGGCCCTGCGCTACGCCATACGCGGGGTCCCGGTCGGGTGCATCTACGCCCTCGTGGCCGTGGGCCTGGTGCTCACGTTCAAGACCGCGGGCGTGTTCAACCTGGCGTTCGGTGCGCAGGCCTTCGTCTCGGCCGCCGTCTTCTACCGGACCCACGAGGAGTACGGCTGGCCCATCGTGCCGTCCTTCGTGGTGGCGGTGCTCGTCATCGCCCCCCTGCTCGGGTACGTCCTCGACCGCGTCCTGTTCCGCCACCTGCGGGGGGCGTCGACGGTGGCCAAGCTGGTCTCGTCGCTGGGGCTGCTCGTCGCCATCCCCGCGGTCGTGCAGCTCTGGTTCGGGACGGGCCGCAAGTTCAATCCGCCCAGCATCGCCCCCGACCCGGGGCACATCTTCCGCTTCGGCGAGTTCTCGGTCAGCAACGACGAGCTGGCGACCATCGTGGCGACGGTGGTCGTGGTGGTGGGGCTCACCGCGCTCTTCCGCTTCAGCGCGCTGGGACTGCGGATGCGGGCTGTCGTCGAGAGCCCGAGGATGGCGCAGCTGGCGGGGGTCGACGCCGACCGGGTGGGGTCCGTGGCGTGGGTGCTGTCGAGCCTCCTGGCCGGGCTGGCCGGCGTCCTCCTGGCGCCGCTCTACGACAGCGTCGACTCGATCACGTTCACCATCCTCATCGTGGCCGCCACCGCCGCCGCCGCCTTCGGACGCCTCTCCAGCCTCCCGCTGACGCTGGCCGGCGGCATCGTCCTCGGGACGGCCCAGCAGATCCTGGCCGGCTACCTCCCCCTCGACAGCGTCCTGGCCCAAGGGCTGCGACCCTCGCTGCCCTTCCTGATGCTCTTCCTCCTCCTGCTCTTCTGGCCGGGCCTGCGCCAGCGCCGGGAGGCGACCGACCCCCTGGCCGGCGTCGACCCGCCGCCTCCCTCGCTGGCCATCACCTACGCCGACCCCCGGGTGGCGCGGCTCAACCGCATCGCCTTCGTGGTGTTCCTCGCCGCCGTGCTCCTCGGCGCCCTCTTCGTGGTGAACGGCTACTGGCTGTTCCTCATCACCCAGGGCCTCGTGTACACGACGATCTTCTTGAGCATCACCGTGCTGACGGGCATGAGCGGTCAGATCTCGCTGTGCCCGGCGGTGTTCGCCGGCGTGGGCACCTTCACCGCCGCGCAGCTGGCGGCGAACCACGGCTTCCCCATCCTGTGGGGCATGGTCATCGGCGCCGTGGCCGCCGCCGCCGTCGGCGTCGTCGTGGCCCTGCCGGCCCTGCGCCTCGGCGGCCTCTACCTGGCCCTGGCCACGCTGGCCTTCGCCCTCATGGTCGAGAACGTGGTCTTCCCCCTGAGCTGGGTGAGCGGGGGCGACGCCGGCCTGGAGGTGCCGCGCCCGCAGATCGGTTCCATCGACTTCGCCGACGACCGCGCCTTCTTCCTGCTCGCCTTCGCCGTTTTCGCCATCATCGCCACCGCGGTCGTGCTCATCCGCAAGGGCACCACCGGTCGCTACCTGGCCGCCCTCCGGGGCAGCGAGGTCGCCTCCTCGGCCATCGGCATCAACCCCGTGCGGGCGAAGATGACCGTCTTCGCCCTGTCGGCGGCCATCGCCGGCATCGGGGGCACGATGCTGGCGTCGCTCCAGGGCTCGGCCTCGATCGAGGAGTACTCGTCGTTCGTCGGCCTGTTCTGGATCGTGCTCGTCGTCACCCTCGGCACGCGGACGGTCGACGGAGCCGTCAACGCGGGGATGGCGTTCATCCTCGTGCCGGAGCTCCTCGACGTGCTGGGGGTGTCGTCCTCGCTCCAGGTCCCGGTGCAGTTCGCCCTGTTCGGCTTCGGTGCCGTCACCTTCGCCAAGAACCCCGAGGGCGTGGTCGAGGCCAACAAGCGCAAGAGCATCCAGGCCGTGAGCCGGTGGGTGGTCCGGCACTTCGGCGAGTCCCCTTCGGCCGCGCCCGAAGTCGCCACGAGCGCGGAGCCGGTCACCGTGCTCGATGCCCTGGAGTCGGCCGGCGCCGCCGACACGGAAGCGCCCGTGCCCGCCGGCGGCCCGGCATCGCCGCCGTCATGAGCGAGCCGCAGGTGAGCGACCAGACCAGCACGGCCACGCCGCCGACCCTGTTGGAGGCCGTCGACGTCTCCAAGCGCTTCGGGGGCATCACCGCCCTCGACGCGGTCTCGGTCTCGGTGGGCGAGGGCGCGGCGGTGGGGCTCGTGGGCCCCAACGGGGCCGGCAAGACGACCCTGTTCAACTGCCTGCTGGGCCTCCTCCGCCCCGACTCGGGGCGCATCCGCTTCGACGGGCGGAACCTCATCGGCCTCCCCGTCTACCGCCGCGCCCGTCTGGGCCTCGGGCGCACGTTCCAGCGCATGGAGCTGTTCTCGGAGATGACGGTGCGCGAGCACCTGCTGGTGGCCGAGCGCGCCCGGCGGGGAACGGGACGCCTGTGGAAGGACCTCCTGAACCGGGGGGCGCCGACGGCCGAGGAGGAGGCCGAGGCCGACGTCGTGCTCGACCTGGTCGGGCTCACCCCCGTGGCCGACCGGGCCATCGAATCGCTGACGCTCGGGCACGGCCGCCTGGTCGAGCTGGGGCGGGCGCTGATGACGAGGCCGAGGCTGCTCCTCCTCGACGAGCCGTCCTCGGGGCTCGACCAGGCGGAGAGCCTGGCCCTGGCCGGGGTCCTCGACACCGTCCGGCGGGAGCGGGGCACGGCCGTCCTGCTGGTGGAACACGATCTCGCCATGGTCGAGCGGGTGGTGGAACGCCTGTACGTCCTCGACTTCGGCCGCCTGCTCGCGTCGGGCGACCGGGACGAGGTCCTGGCCGACGAGTCGGTGCGCAACGCCTACTTCGGGGAGGGGGTGGGCGCGTGACTGGGACCGGCCGTCCGGTGCTCCAGCTCGAGGGGGTGAGCGCCGGCTACGGCCCCTTCCGGGCCCTCTTCGACGTCTCCTTCGCCGTCGCCGAGCGCTCGGTGACCGCGCTCCTCGGGCCCAACGGCGCCGGCAAGACCACGGTGGCCCGGGTGTGCTCGGGCCTGCTGGCCCCCAGCTCGGGACGCGTCCTCTTCGAGGGTGAGGACGTCACGGGCCGGTCGGCGTGGCGGGTGGCCCGCCGGGGGGTGGTGCACGCGGTGGAGGGGCGGTCGGTGTTCGCCTCCCTCACCGTGGAGGAGAACCTCGTCCTGACCTTCCGCCAGGCGCTGGGGAAGCAGGCCGTCGCTTCGACCCTGGAGCGGGCCTACACGACGTTCCCCCGGCTGGGGGAGCGGCGCAGCCAGGAGGCCGGAACCCTCTCCGGGGGCGAGCAGCGGATGCTGTCCCTGGCCCGGGTCCTCGCCGCCCCGCCCCGGGTCCTCATCGCCGACGAGCTGTCGCTGGGGCTGGCGCCGATCGTCGTCGACGAGGTCTACCGGGTGCTCGGCGCCATCCGGGACGCAGGGGCCTCACTGCTCATCGTGGAGCAGCAGGTGACGCGCGCCCTCCAGCTCGCGGACCACGCGGTCGTGCTGGGGAAGGGGGCGGTCCAGTACGCCGGCCCGGTCGCCGGCCTCCGGGACGAGGCCGAGCGGCTGCTGCCGGGCGCCGCGGTCTAACCGCCGGAGGCGATGTCGGCGCACTCCTCCGGGGTGGTGCCGGCCAGGGCGATGAGGTCGCAGAGCGTGGCCTTGCTGACCAGCCACTTGCCGTCGACCAGCACGGCCGTCCCGGAGGTGGGCAGCACCGGCTGGCCGGCGAGGAGGATCTGGAACTGCACGTCGGCGGTGCCGTCGTCGTTCAGGGTCACCTCGTCCACCTGTGCGCTCGCCTGCGAGGCCTGCGCGCCGAGGATCTGCGCCTGCTGCTCCACGAACGGCTTCAGCTGCTCGCCGTCCTCGAGGTGGGTGACCCGTTCGTCGAGGGACAGCTGGGGGTTGAAGAACGCCACCCAGGTGTCGGTGATCTCCTGCTTGGCGGCCTGCTCGTCGATCGTGGTGGTGGTCGGCTCCTCGGTCGTGGTCGTGCCGGCGTCGTCGCCTCCGTCGTCGTCGTCGCCCCCGCACCCCGCGGCGAGCAGCGCCACCACCATGGTGGCCAGGACGAGCCGTCGACCGGTGCGCATGATGTCCCCCCCGCGAGCTGACGTCGATGTCAGCTTAGACGCGCGCCGTCCGGAGGCGCGGGACGGGAGCGCCGAAGAGCCCGGCGTAGGTGACGCCGGCGAGCAGATCGACCACCTGCTCCCTCGGCGCCTCGAGCTGCCCGGACAGCAGGTAGTAGTTGAAGCGCTCGACCATGGCGACCACGGCCATGCTGCTCACCGCCGGGTCCACACCGTCCCGCGTCGAGCGACGGACCCGGGCCCCGAGCGTGGTGGCGACCTCGCCCAGCAGCTCCGTCCCGAGGCGACCGACCTCGCTGGTCCCGACCTCGGCCTCGGTCCAGGCGCGGATGATGGGGCCGTGGCGCTCGCCGAGGGCCACGAACCGCCCGACCCACTCCCGCAGCTCCCGCAGCCCACGGGCGTTCGGCTCGACGACGCCGAGCTCGTCGGTGAGGGCGCGCATCTCCTCGGCCACGTCCAGCGCCAGCGCCCGGAACAGGTCCTCCTTGCTGGCGAAGTACAGGTAGAAGGTCCCGTGCGACGTCCGGGCCTGGCGGACGATGTGGTCGACCCGGGCGGCGTGGTAGCCGCGGGTGGCGAACACCTGCACGCCGGCGTCGAGGAGGCGGAGCACCGTCCGCTGCCCGCGTGCCCGCAGCGCCCGCCCCTCCGCCGGCGACCCCGATCGGACGGGCCGATCCGTGGTCAGAGCCCGTTCTCCCGCATGAACCGGTAGACGTTGGCGAAGTCCTCGTTGACCTTGTCGGGCAGGGCGTGGGCGGCCCCCAGGATGCGCGCTCCCCACACGATCTCGGCGGTGCGCTCGACCACGCCGGCGGCGTGGAGCGCCTTCTCGGGCGTGGCCCCGATGGTGACCATCCCGTGGTTGGCCAGGAGGGCGGCGCTGCGGTCCCCGAGCTTCGAGGCCACCTCCTCGCCGAGCTCGTCGGTACCGGTGGTCTGGTACTCGCACACCGGCACGTCGCCGCCGATGTGGACCACGACCTCCTCGATGGCGGCCGGCACCGGCTCGCGCACGAGGGCGAACATGGTGGCGAAGCGGGCGTGGGAGTGGATGACGCCGCCCACCTCGGGGAAGGCGCGGTAGCAGGCGAGGTGCAACGCCTTCTCGCTCGTCGGCCCCCGTTCGCCATCGACCACGTTGCCGTCGAGGTCGAGCACGACCAGGTCGTCCAGGGTCATCGTCTCGTAGGGGATGGACGACGGCGTGACGCAGATCGTGCCGTCATCCATGCGCCCGGACACGTTCCCCGAGGTGCCTTCCACCAGGCCCTTCTGCAGCAGCCCCTTGGCCGTCGCCAGCACCGACTCCTTCACTCCAGCACCTCCGGGTTGACGATGTGGTGCGGCCGCTCGCCCGCCAGCAGGCGCACGACGTCCTCGGCCAGGAGCCGCGAGTGGTTGGCCTCGGTGTCGAAGGTGGCGCCGCCGATGTGGGGGGTGAGCACCACGTCGTCCCGCCCCACCAGGGGCGAGTCCAGGGGGAGCGCCTCGCCCTCGAAGTGGTCGAGGCCGGCGCCGCCCAGGTGCCCGGACTCGAGGGCCGCCACGAGCGCGTCCACGTCGTGGAGCGCCGCCCGAGCCGTGTTCAGGTAGATGGTGCCGGGCTTCATCCGCCCGAACTGCTCGGCCCCCATCATCCCCGCCGTCTCCGGGGTGACGGCGGCGTGCATCGACACCACGTCGGCCTCGGCCAGCAGCTCGTCCAGGGAGGAGGTGGCGTCGTCGGCGTACGGATCCGAGGCCAGGACGCGCAGGCCGAGGCCCTCGAGCCGCCACCGGAGGGCGCGCCCGACGGCGCCGAGGCCCACGAGCCCGGCGGTGCGGCCGGCCAGCTGCCAGGCCCGGAAGCGCTGGTAGGGGATGGTGCCGTCGCGGAACACCTCCCCGCGCCGGACGTCGGCGTCGGCGGGCAGCAGCCGGCGGGTGACGGCCAGCAACAGGGCCACCGCCAGCTCGGCCACCCCGTCGGCGTTGCGCCCCGGCGCCCGCAGCACCGGGATGCCCTTGGCGGTGGCCCCCTCGATGTCGACGTTGGTGGGGTCGCCCCGAGCGGAGCCGATGGCCCGCAGGGGGAGGTCGAGCACCGGTCCGGCGCAGCGGTCGGCCTCGCACAGCACGAGGCTGGCGCCCTCTTGCTCGATGCGATCGGCGAGGGCGTCGCCGTCGTAGAGCCGCAGCGGTCGGTGGTCGATCCAGGGGTCGAGGACGACCTCGGCCACCGACTGCAGGGTGGTGAGGCCCTCTCCCCGGAACGGCGCCGTCACCAGGGCGACGGGCCGGTCCCGCGCCGTCCCGTCGTCCGCGTTAGCTGACACTGCTGTCAGTGTAGAGTCGGGTCATGCCGCCCGAGGCCGTTCCCTGGGTCGCTGACGTCGGCCCCGACGACGACCCCTTCGAGGAGTTCAACCGGGCGATGGGGGCCGGTCGGATCGAGAACCCCTATCCCGACTTCGCCGAGCTGCGACGCGACGGGGGGGTGGTGCGGGCCGACGTCCGCCGGCTGATGGGCCTCGACGACGACGCCTCCGTCGACCACCTCGACATGCCCGACATCTTCACGGTGTCGACGTACGAAGCCCTGTGCGCGGTCCTGCGCGACGGCCGGACGTTCTCGTCCAGCGGCTATGCCGAGATCATGGGCGCGGTCCTCGGCCACACCATCCTCGAGATGGACGAACCGGAGCACCACGCCTACCGCAACGTCCTGAAGCAGGTGTTCAGCCGCAAGGCCATGGCGCACTGGGAGACGGAGATCGTGGCCCCCGTCATCCACGCCTACATCGACGAGTTCGCCGAGGCCGGCCGCGCCGACCTCGTCCGCCAGCTCACCCTGCCGTTCCCGATGACCGTGATCGCCGATCTGCTCGGCCTGCCCCGCGAGGACCTCACCCGGTTCCACCGGCTGGGCATCGAGCTGATCGGCGTCAGCATCAACTGGGAGCGCGGCCTCGCGGCGTCGCAGAAGCTCCGGGACTACTTCGCCGCCATCCTCGAGGAACGGCGGCGGTCCCCGGCGGACGACGTGATCAGCGTGCTGGCCAGGGCCGAGCACGACGGCCTGCGGCTGACCGACGAGGAGATCTTCTCGTTCCTGCGCCTCCTCCTGCCCGCCGGGGCCGAGACGACGTACCGCTCGTCGAGCAACCTGCTCGTGGGTCTCCTCAACGCGCCGGACCAGCTGGAAGCCGTCCGGGCCGACCGGTCCCTCGTGCCCCAGGCCATCGAGGAGGGGTTGCGCTGGGAGCCGCCGCTGCTCACGATCATGCGCACGGTGGCCCGCGACACCGACCTGGAGGGCGTCCACCTTCCGAAGGACGCCGTGGTGATCGTGAACCTGGGGTCGGCCAACCACGACGAGTCGCGGTGGGAGGAGCCCGAGCGCTTCGACATCTTCCGGTCGCCGCAGCAGAACCTCGCGTTCGCCTTCGGGGCCCACCTGTGCCTCGGCATGCACCTGGCCCGCATGGAGACGGCGGTGCTCCTCGAAGCGGTGCTCGACCGCCTGCCCGGGCTGCGGCTCGACCCCGACGCCGACCCGCCCGCCATCACCGGCATGACGTTCCGCTCGCCGGCCGCCATCCCGGTGGTCTTCGACACCTAGGAGCTAGCCGCCGCGCAGGTGAGCGGCCGCCGCCTCGGCAGCGGCGATGGTCGCCGCCTGCGCATCGCGGCCGAGGCGCACGAAGCGCCGGATGCGGTGGGGATGGGTGAGCAGGAACCGGATCCCCGCCCACACCCGCGGGCTGCCGTCGGGGTTGACGAGCGTCATCACGACCGGGCCGAGCGATTCGTCGCCCGCCATGTCGCTGATGGCCCGGAACGCCAGCCACGGGATGCCGTTTCGCTCACAGACCCGGGCCACGGCCGCCGTCTCCATGTCGAGGGCGGTGAACCCCTCGTCGCGGAGACGGGCGACGTCGCCGTCGTCGAGGCCGTAGTCGGCTTCGTCGCCGGTGCGGAGCACGCCCTTCGGCGTCACATCGCCGGCGGGCGTGGCCCGGAACCGTTCCCCGGTGGCGTCGTCGACCACCACCTCCGGGACGATCAGCTCGCCGACGTCGGAGACCGGCTCCAGCCCACCGGCGATGCCGACCACGATCACCCGATCGACATCCGTCGCCTGCAGGAGCTGCTCGGTCACCGCTTCGGCCAGCGCCCGCCCGATGCCGGTCCTCGTGGCCACCACCTCGACGCCGTCGACCGTCCCCGTGTAGACGGGCACGCCGCCGCGCTCCCCGGTGCGCCGCAGCCCGAGCATCCGGACCACCGGCCGAAGCTCGTTCGGCATCGGGGCGATGATCGCCACCCGGCCACGGCCGCCTCCCGTCGTCACTGCGAGGCGAGGAGGTCGGCCACGGTCGCCTCGACGTCGACGGCGGCGGAGCCCCGGACCTCGATCTCGACGTGGTCGAGGGCGGGCCCGAAGCGGAACGGGGCCCGGTACTCGCGGTCGCACGGAGGGATCCCGGCGGCGTAGCCGACGGTGAGGCCGTGGCCCGTGAGCGAGTACCGGCTCCACGCCGTCCGTTTGATGTCACCGGCGCCCACCACTTCGCCGTCCACGAGGAGCTCGCCCCGGTGCGGCCCGCCGTCGCCGGGGGTGAAGCGGAAGGCCACGCGGTGCTCGCCGCGGTCGAGGGCCGGGAGGGGCGCCGTCACCCGGTACTCGCGCCACCCGGACAGGTTGTGGGCGTAGAC
>Ga0307409_100001186_pt1 | contig 12475 bp, 7 predicted proteins | sample 322Ometagenome_2_FD_203888 | JGI IMG/M metagenome (GOLD analysis project Ga0307409, IMG submission 203888) | Maize rhizosphere microbial communities from greenhouse at UC Davis, California, United States - 322HYB-O-2 | ecosystem: Host-associated > Plants > Roots > Rhizosphere > Soil | place...
GCAATGCGCGCCGGCGCTGCCGCTCCACGCGAGCGCGACGGCGAGCGCGGAGACGATGAAAAGCGAACGTTGATGCGTCATGAGCGGCTCCTGTCTGGAAATGTCGGGGACCCGAACATCGCGTCGCCGACGCGCGGCCAGCGCAGCCGCGACGCGTTCGAGTTCAGACATAGAGACGCGGCAGCAGCCGCCCGTTCAAGCGACCGCGGGAAACCTTGATGCGTGCAAAGAAGCGCGACGGGCGGGCGCCTCGTGCACGGGCTTTGCGGCAATCGGCGCGACCGGCTCATGCCGCCGCCCGCTCGGCCGCGCGCGCCGACGCGCCTGCCAGGCGCTCGACATCGGGGATGCGGAGCACGCGCCCGTGCACCGACAGCAGGCCGTCCGCCGAAAGGTCGCGCAGGATGCGCGAGAATTGCTCGGCGCTGAGGTTGAGCCGGCCGGCGATCGCTGCCTTCGGGGCGGGCAACGTGACGCTGCTCCCGCCGCTCGATGGGACGCCCGGCCGCCGCATGAGCCACGCGATGAAGCGGTCCGCGCCGCTTCCGGCCCGGTAGCCGTGCAGCTCGCGCACCAGGTGCTCGATCCGTTGCGACAGATTGCCGATGACACGGCGAGCGAACGCCGCGTTGCGCGCCAGCTCGTCGAGCACGGCATCCTTCGGCACCTGCAGCACGAGCGAGTCCACCGCGGCACTCGCGGTGACGAGGCTCCGCCTCTCGAGGAACATCACCGCCTCGCCGAAGCTCTCGCCCGCATCGATCAGGCCGACGACGCGGCCGCGGCGGCCCGGCCCGCTGGTCGACAGCTGGATGCGACCGAACACCACGGCGTAGAGCGCGGTCGGCAGGTCGCCTTCGCGGAACAGCACGTCGCCGCGCCGGAGCTCGACTCTGATGACGCTCGCGCCGAGGCGCGCGAGGCCGTCGCTCCCCAGTCCCTCGAAGAGCGGCAGGTGAGCGAGGAGCGCCTCGGTGGTGACGCGATGCCGCATCGTTTCACTCGCCATCCAGCCAGTCGACGTTCCGCATCTTGCGCACGACGACGAATTCGTCGCGGTTCGTGCCGATCGTGCCGTAGTAGTTGAAGCCGTAGCTCTGCTGCGCATAGCCGCCGATCATGTGCGTCGGCTTGGTGACGATGCGCGTGACCGAGTTGTGGATGCCGCCGCGCTGGCCGGTGATCTCGCTCCCCGGCGTGTTGATGATCTTCTCCTGCGCGTGGTACATGAGCGTCATGCCGCGGGTCACGCGCTGGCTGACGACGGCGCGCGCGGCGATCGCGCCGTTCGCGTTGTAGAGCTCGATCCAGTCGTTGTCGACGATGCCGGCCTCGCGCGCATCGTCCTCCGACAGCCACACCACCGGGCCGCCGCGGTTCAGCGTCAGCATCATCAGGTTGTCGCTGTAGGTCGAGTGGATGCCCCACTTCTGGTGCGGCGTGATGAAGTTCAGCACGACTTCCTTGTGGCCGTTGGGCTTGATGCCGGCCGTGTCGACGACCGTCTTCAGGTCGACCGGCGGGCGGTAGCTCGGGAAGCCTTCGCCGAACGCGCGCATCCACGCGTGGTCCTGGTAGAACTGCTGGCGGCCGGTGAGCGTTCGCCATGGAATCAGCTCGTGGACGTTCGTGTAGCCGGCGTTGTAGCTCACCTTCTCGCTCTCGAGGCCGCTCCACGTCGGCGAGCTGATGATCTTGCGCGGCTGCGCCTGCACGTCGCGGAAGCGGATCTTCTCGTCCTCGCGGTGCTTCGCGAGATGCGCGTGCTCGCGCCCGGTGATCTTGGACAGCGCCTCCCAGGCCTTCACCGCGACGTGGCCGTTGGTCTCCGGCGCGAGCATCAGGATCACCTCGGCGGCATCGATGTCCGTCTCGATGCGCGGCATGCCCTTCGTCGGCCCGTCGGCGTGCACCTTGCCGTTGAGCTCGGCGAGCTGGCGGACTTCCTCTGCGGTGTTCCAGGCGATGCCCTTGCCGCCGTTGCCCACCTTTTCCATTAACGGGCCAAGCGCCGTGAAGCGCGCGTAGGTCGCCGGATAGTCGCGCTCGACGATCGCGATCTGCGGCGCCGTCTTGCCGGGGATCAGGTCGATCTCGCCGCGCTTCCAGTCCTCGACGTCGAACGGCTGCGCGAGCTCGGCCGGCGTGTCGTGCATCAGCGGCGTCAGCACCGCTTCCTTCTCGACGCCGAGATGCCCGACGCAGAGCTTCGAGAACGTCTTCGCGAATCCCTTGTAGATCTCCCAGTCGGAGCGCGCTTCCCACGCCGGGTCCACCGCCGTGGACAGCGGGTGGATGAACGGGTGCATGTCGCTGGTGTTGAGGTCGTTCTTCTCGTACCAGGTCGCCGTCGGCAGCACGATGTCCGAATAGAGGCAGGTCGTGCTCATGCGGAAATCGATCGTGACCAGCAGATCGAGCTTGCCTTCCGGTGCGCGGTCGTGCCAGCGCACTTCGGCGGGCTTCGCGTCGCCGGGTCCGAGGTCCTTGCCCTGCACGCCGTGGCTCGTGCCGAGGAAGTGCTTGAGGAAGTACTCGTGGCCCTTGCCCGACGAGCCGATCAGGTTGCTGCGCCACACGAACAGGTTGCGCGGCCAGTTCGCGGGATCGTCCGGGTCCTCGCACGAGAGCTGCAGCGAGCCGTCCTTGAGCGACGCGACGACGTGCGTCTTCGGGTCGACGCCGCGCTGCTCGGCATCGCGCACGACCTGCAGCGGATTCGTCTTGAGCTGAGGGGCGCTCGGCAGCCACCCCATGCGCTCGGCGCGTACGTTGTAGTCGATCAGCGAGCCGCCGAACTCGCGCTTGTCCGCGAGCGGCGAGAGGATCTCGTCGACGCCGAGGCGCTCGTAGCGCCACTGGTCGGTGTGCGCGTAGAAGAAGCTGGTGCTGTTCTGCTGGCGCGGCGGCCTCGTCCAGTCGAGCGCGAAGGCGAGCGCGGTCCAGCCGGTCTGCGGGCGCAGCTTCTCCTGGCCGACGTAGTGCGCCCAGCCGCCGCCCGTCTGTCCGATGCAGCCGCACAGCATCAGCATGTTGATGATGCCGCGGTAGTTCATGTCGCAGTGGTACCAGTGGTTCATCGCCGCGCCGATGATCACCATCGACCGGCCGCGCGTCCGGTCGGCGTTGTCGGCGAACTGGCGCGCCACCGCGATCACCTGCGCGCGCGGAACCCCGGTGATCTTCTCCTGCCATGCCGGCGTGTACGGCGCATCGACGTCGTAGCTCGCGGGCGCATCACCGTGACCGCGCTCGATGCCGTAGTGCGCCGCCAGGAGATCGAACACCGTGGCGACGCAGGCCTCGCGTTCCTCGCCCGACTTGCCGAGGCGCAGGCGCTGGACCGGCACGTTGCGCACGATCACGTCGTCGCCCTGCTCGTTCGACGTGAAATGCGGCGTCTCGCGACCGGCGAAATAGGGGAACGCGACGGCGGCGACGTCGTGCGTGCCGCCCTCGTCGACCGAGAGCCGCAACGTCACGTCGTCGCCGTGCCGCGCCTCCTTCCCCTCCAGATTCCAGCGCCCCGCGTCCGGACGGCCGTCGGGTCCCCAGCGGAACCCGATCGAGCCGTGCGGCATGACGACCTTGCCCTCGCTGTCGAACGCGAGCGTCTTCCATTCCGGGTGGTTGTGCGCGCCGAGCCGTCCGTTGAAATCGCTGGCGCGAACGTAGCGGTCGGCGACGAGCGCCACACGGCCATCGGGCAGCGTCCGCTCGGCGAGCTGCACGAGCATCGGCAGGTCGGTGTAGCGCCGCGCGTAGTCGTCGAAGTAGGCGCTGCGCTTGTCGAAATAGAACTCGCGCAGGATCACGTGGCCCATCGCCATCGCGAGCGCCGCATCCGTGCCCTGCTTCGGATGCAGCCACAGGTCGGCGAGCTTGCTGACCTCGGCGTAATCGGGCGTGATGGCGACGGTCTTCGCGCCCTTGTAGCGCACCTCGGTGAAGAAGTGCGCGTCGGGCGTGCGCGTCTGCGGGACGTTGCTGCCCCAGGCGATGATGTAGCTGCTGTTGTACCAGTCGGCGGATTCCGGGACGTCGGTCTGCTCGCCCCAGGTCATCGGCGACGCGGGCGGCAGGTCGCAGTACCAGTCGTAGAAGCTCATGGACACGCCGCCGATGAGGCTCAGATAGCGGCTGCCGGCGGCGTAGCTGACCATGCTCATCGCCGGGATCGGCGAGAAGCCGATGATCCGGTCCGGACCGTGCTTCTTGATCGTGTAAATGTTCGCGGCGGCGACGATCGCGTTGACTTCGTCCCAGCTCGCACGGACGAAGCCGCCCAAGCCGCGCTGGCGCGTCCAGTCGCTTCGCGCCGAGTCGTTCTCGACGATGCTCGCCCATGCATCGACCGGCGTCCTGGCGACGGCGAGCGCGGCGCGCCAGTGCTTGAGGAGCCGCGCGCGCACCAGCGGATACTTCACGCGGTTCGCCGAGTACAGGTACCAGGAATACGATGCGCCGCGCGAGCAGCCGCGCGGCTCGTGATTCGGCAGATCCGGCCGCGTGCGCGGGTAGTCGGTCTGCTGCGTCTCCCAGGTGACGATGCCGCCCTTGACGTAGACCTTCCACGAGCACGATCCGGTGCAGTTGGTGCCGTGCGTGCTGCGGACGATCTTGTCGTGCTGCCAGCGCGCGCGGTAGGCGTCCTCCCATGTGCGGTCCTCGCCGGTCGTGACGCCGTGGCCGTCGGCGAACGTCTCCGCCGGTTGCGAGAAATGGGTCAGGCGGTCGAGGAAATGGCTCATCGCGGTTCCATCAGCAAGGCATCGGCGCGTGGCGGCGGCTGTAGAACCACCAGGTGACCGCGATGCACGTGACGTAGAAGAAGACGAACATGTAGAGCGCGAACTCCGGGCCGCCGGTCATGGCGATCGACGTGCCGTAGCTCTTCGGGATGAAGAAGCCGCCGTAGGCGCCGATCGCGGACGAGAAGCCGAGCACCGCCGCCCCCTCCTTGTTCGCGTCGCGGACGGCCTGTTCCTGGACGGCCGCGCCCTTGCCCGCAGCATCGCGCTGACGCTCGGTCAGGAAGATGATCGGGATCATGCGGAACGTCGATCCATTGCCGATGCCCGCCGCGGCGAACAGCAGCAGGAACGACACCAGGAACCCCGCGAAGCTTCCGCCCTGCCCGCCTTTCGGCAGGAAGGCGAGCACGCACATCACGCCCGCCGCCATCGCGATGAACGTCCAGAACGTGACGCGCGCGCCGCCGATCCTGTCGGCGAGCCAGCCGCCGAACGGGCGGATCACCGCGCCCACGAGCGGTCCGAGCCATGCGTACTGCAGCGCGTCGACGCCGGGGAACTGGCTCTTGATCAGCAGCGGAAAGCCGGCCGAGTAGCCGATGAAGCTGCCGAACGTGCCGAGGTAGAGCCAGCACATGATCCAGTTGTGCGCACGCTTGAAGATCACCGCCTGGTCGCCGAATGTCGCCTTCGCCCCCGCGAGGTCGTGCATGCCGAACCAGGCGGCGATCGCCGACACGGCGATGAACGGCACCCAGACGAAGCCGGCGTTCTGCAGCCACAGCGACGTCGACTGGCCGGCCTTGACGATCGTCTGCGGATCGCCGGCGATCGTCCCGAGCACCCCGGCGGTGATGACCAGCGGCACGACGACCTGCACCAGCGACACGCCGAGGTTGCCGAGGCCGGCATTGAGTCCCAGCGCGGTGCCTTTCTGCGATTTCGGGAAGAAGAAGCTGATGTTGGCCATCGAGGACGCGAAGTTGCCGCCGCCGAGCCCGCACAGCAGCGCGAGCAGCACGAACACCTCGTAAGGCGTTTCCGGGCTCTGCACGGCGAAGCCCATGCCGATCGCGGGCAGCAGCAGCGACGCGGTCGAGATGGCGGTCCAGCGGCGGCCGCCGAAGATCGGCACCGCGAACGAATAGAAGATGCGCAGCGTCGCGCCGCACAACCCGGGAAGCGCCGTCAGCCAGAACAGTTGATTGGTCGTGAAGCGGAAGCCGACCGCGGGCAGGTTGACGACGACGACCGACCACACCATCCAGACGGCGAACGCGAGCGTCAACGCGGGAATCGACAGCCACAGGTTGCGCTGCGCGAGCGACTGGCCGCTCCTGCGCCAGAACGCCTGGTCCTCGGGGTTCCACTGCTCGATCACATGGGATGCCATCGCGGCTCCTTGGCGAATCACGACTTGCGGGCGAGGGTCATCGCATTGCGGCCGAACACCTCGGTCGCGCGCACCTCGGTGAAGTACATCCAGATCAGCGATACCCAGACGACGCCGTACATCAGCATGAAGGCCGACGAGCGGATGCCGGTGAAGTCGACGAGCGCGCCGAACATGATCGGCAGCACGAATCCGCCGAGCCCCCCGGCGAGCCCGACGATGCCGCTGACCGCGCCGATGTTCGTCGGGTACTCGTCGCTGATGTACTTGAACACGCTCGCCTTGCCGAATGCCCAGGCGACGCCGAGGATCGCCATCAGCGCGGTGAACGCGTAGACATTGAGGCCGACGTGGAACGTCGTCCGGCCGCTCACCGTCTGCACGGTGAACTCGGTCTGCGGGTACGAGAGCAGGAACAGGCAGATCCAGCTCACCCACATCACCCACCAGGTCACGCTGTGGGCGCCGAAGCGATCCGAGAGCCAACCGCCCAGCGCGCGCAGCACGCCGCCGGGCAGCGAGAAGCAGGCGGCGAGCAGCGCCGCGATGCGGATGTCGAGGCCGTACTCGCCCACGTAGTACTGCACCATCCACAGCGACAGCGCGACGTAGCCGCCGAACACGATGCTGTAGTACTGGCAGTACTTGATCACCTTCGGGTCGCGCAGCAGGCGAACCTGCGCCGCGAAGCCGGCGCGGTGCGCGACGACGTGCGCCGGATCGTGCGCGCTCATCGCCCAGAACAGGATCACCGTCCCCAGCATCACCGCGGCGTACACCTGCGGGACCATCGTCCAGCCGAACGCGACGACGAGCGCCGGCGCGACGAACTTGTTCACGGCCGCGCCCGAGTTGCCCGCGCCGTAGACGCCCATCGCGAAGCCCTGCTGCCTGCGCGGGAACCAGCGCGCGACGTACGGCGTGCCGACCGAGAACGAGCCGCCGGCAAGGCCGACGAACAGGCCGATGACCAGGAACTGCCAGTACTCGGTCGCGTAGCCCATCAGCCAGATCGCCGGCACGGTGGCGACCATCAGCAGCGCCATGACGACGCGGCCGCCGTAGCGGTCGGTCCAGATGCCGAGCGGCACGCGCACGAGCGATCCGGTCAGCACCGGCGTCGCGGTCAGGAGGCCGAACTGTGTGGCCGACAGGCCGAGCGCCTGCTTGATCGGGATCCCGATGACGCCGAACATCATCCAGACCATGAAGCAGACGGTGAACGCGAGCGTGCTCGCGATCAGGACCAGGATCGGCTGTCGTGTGCGCGAACCCGAATGCGCGCGTGCGTGCGCGGCGGTGGTCGCGAGGGTCATCGATGGGCTCCTTGCCATGCAGGCACTGTGCCCATCGCGGCGTCACCGCGGTATCCGCCGTTGCGGCAGGATCCGGACGGCGCAAGAACGAGGCGGAACCGGCGACGCCTCGTTCTTTGGAACTAGTCAGCGCGGTCCACCGCAACCCGTGAACGCCGGATCAGACGATGCCGCGCTCGCTCGCGTAGACGGCCGCCTGCACGCGCGAGGTCATGTCGAGCTTGCGCAGGATGTTCTGCACGTGGATCTTCACGGTCGTCTCGGCGATGTCGAGCGCGCGCGCGATCTCCTTGTTGCTCGCGCCCTGCGCGATGTGCCGCAGCGTGTCGCGTTCCCGCGGCGACAGCGTGCCGAGCCGGTCGACCCTGGTGTCGGCGGCCTCCGGCGCCCTGCTCGCCGCCTTGAACGCCGTCACGAGCTTGCCGGCGAGCTCGGGACTGATGACGGGCTCGCCGCGCATGCAGCGCTCGATCGCCTGCTGCAGCGCCTCGCCGTCGATCGTCTTCAGCACGTAGCCGTGCGCGCCGTTGCGCAACGCCTCGGCGAGGTCGTTCTCGTCCTCGCTGACCGTCAGCATCAGCACGCGGCTCGCGGGCGAGGCTTCGCGCAGGCTGGGCAGGGCGTCGACGCCGCGAACGCCGGGCAGGTGGTTGTCGAGGAGGATCACGTCCGGCCGGAGCTCGGCCGTGCGGCGCAACGCCTCGCCAGCGTCAGCCGCCTCGCCCACCACCTGCAGCGCCGGATACAGCGCCAGCAACGCGTGGAGTCCGCGGCGGAACAGCGTGTGATCGTCAACGATGAGCAGGCGTATCGGCATGGGCCGCCTCCGTCCCGGTTGTGCGCGCACGCGGCACGACGAGCACGACGGCCGTGCCCTTGCCTTGCGCCGAGTCGACGCGCAGGCGCGCGCCGATCCGGGCCGCGCGCTCGCGCATGATGCGAAGGCCGACGTGGCTCTCGCCGCTGGGGCGCGCGGCGTCGAAGCCGCAGCCGTCGTCGCGTACCTCGAACGTCCAGTCGGGCGCCTGGCGCACGCGGACGCCGACCGAGGTCGCATGCGCGTGCTTGCGCACGTTCGACAGCGCCTCCTGAACGATGTGCAGGACCTGCACCTGGACGTCCGGCGGCAGCGGGACGCCGTGTCCCTCGATGCCGAGCTCGACCGGGAGCCCGGTCTGGTGCTCGAACTTCGCGAGCGTCGTGCGCAGCGCCGGCTCGATGTCCTCGGCCGACGTGCGCGTGCGGAAATGCACGAGCAGCTCGCGCACGTCGCCGTAGCTTTCGCGCACGCCGGCGTCGATCTCGCCCAGCGTGCGATCGGTCGCGTCCGGGTCGCCCCGGCGCAGCGCGTCGCGCAGCAGGCCGACCTGCATCTTGAGGAACGCGAGCGACTGGGCGATCGAGTCGTGCAGCTCCTGCGCCAGCAGCGAGCGTTCCGACGCGACCGCGGCCTCCTTCTCGGCGGCGGCGGCGCGCAGGCTCTCGATGCCCCCGGCGAGATGGCTCGCGAGCGTCTCGACGAGCGAGCGCTCCTCCTCCTGCAGCTCGACGTCGCCGCGGTACAGGAGGTCGATCTCGCCGCGCAGCCGGTGGTGCAGCACGACCGGGACGACGACGACGTTGGCGAAGCCCGCCTTGGCGCAGTGGCCGAGGCCGACGTCCGCATTGCGGATCGGCACGACGCGCGCATGCCCCCCCGCCGCCGGCTGGCCGCAGTGACACGCGCCCGATGCGAGGCATTGCTCGTCGGTCACCATCGCGTCCGGCAAGCCGTCGTGCGCGAGCAGAAGATGATGCTCGTTGTCCTCGTCCGACCAGCGCACGGCGACGGCGTCCGCGGCGGCGATGCGTCGCATCTTCGCCGCGAATCCGCGGGCGAGGTCGTCGAGCGTCTCGGCCTGCGCCACGAAGGCGCTCATCTCGTAGAGCGCGGCGAGGCGCTCGCGCTTGACCTCGAGCCGCGCGGTCTTCTCCTCGACCTTGTGCTCGAGGTCGCCGTAGAGCGTCTCCAGCCGCTCGGCCATCGCGTTGAATCCGGCCGACAGCTCGCCGAACTCGTCATTGCCCGCGAGCTGCACGCGCGTGCGGAAGTCGCCGCCGCGGATCGCGGCGATGCCCTGTCCAAGCCGTCGCAGCGGATCGAGCACCATCAGGTGCGTCGTGTACAGCATCAGGACCGCCCCGCCGATCGCCAGCGCGACCATCGTCAGCTGGAACACCCGCAGCACTTCCGTCCAGTGCGAGAGCCGCGCCTCGATCTCGGCGACGAATGCGTCGATGCGCGTCACCAGACTTGCGACCTCGACGGTGGTCGGCGCTGCCAGGTCGCCCGCGAGCCAGCGCGCGCGGAGGTCGCTCCAGTCGCTTTCGACGTCGTCGAGCGCGCGTCTGGCGCGCTCGCTCCACGGCACGAACAGCGGCCGCGACGGATCACCCTCACGCAACAGCGCGATCGTGCCGTCCATCGCAGCGGCGTACGCGGGCAGCGCGCGCGTCTCGCCGCTCGCCGCCTCGAGCGCGAGCCGGTAGGACATCATCCGCATGCGGCCCGCCTCGTTGACCGCGGCGGCGCCGCCTTCGAGCTTCCACGTCACCCACAGCGTCAGCGCGATCGACGCCAGCGCGACGAGCAGGAACGCGAGCCCCGTCGCGATCAGCTTGAACGCCAACGTGCGCCTCGCCCGCATGCCGCGACTCTAGGCAGATTCGGCGACGAGCCGGTTGACCGCAGTCAACTAGCGCGCCCGGGGACAGGTCCTTACGTACGGAGGGCGCCGCGTATAATCGGCAATCTCGAGAACGACGCTTCGATGCCGCCGCCACCGACCCCGCCGCCCGAGGAGCCCGCTCGCTCGTCCGCCGTCACGCCGGCGGCAACCGGGCCGGCACGCGAAAGGCTCGGCGTGCAAGCCCAGGTCGCCGTCCTCGCGGCCTTTCCCTTCGTCGTCTCGTTCATCGCCTGGCTCTGGAGCGGGCGCGAATGGGATGTCGTCGTGACCGCGCTCGCTTGCGGCCTGCCGGCCGCGCTGGCCGCGTGCGCGCTGTTGCTGCGCCAGCATCGGCAAGGCAGCCGCACGACCGCCTCGCTCGCAGGCATGGAAGCGCGCGTGGCCGGCATCGTCGAGTCGGCAATGGACCCGATCGTGTCGATCGACGAGCACCAGCGCATCGTCCTGTTCAACGCCGCCGCCGAGCGCGTGTTCCGCTGGCCGCGTGGCGCCGTGCTCGGCCAGCCGGTCGACATGCTGCTGCCGCCGCGATTCCGCGAGCAGCATGCGCGACATGTCGCGCGCTTCGCGGACACCGGCGTCACGTCGCGGCAGATGGGCGGCAGCAACGTGCTCGCGGCGCTGCGCTCGACCGGCGAGGAGTTCCCGATCGAGGCGTCGATCTCGCAGCACGTCGAGGGCGGTCGAAAGGTGCTGACGGTGATCCTGCGCGACATCACCGAGCGCAACCGGGCCGCCCACCTGCTCGCCTACAGCGAAGCGCGGCTGCGCGGCATCCTCGATTCGGCGATGGACGCCGTCATCACCGTCGACGAGTCGCAGAAGATCGTCCTGTTCAACGCCGCCGCCGAGAAGATGTTCGCCTGCACCGCCGAGCAGGCGCTCGGCGCGCCGCTCGCGTGGCTCATCCCCGAGCGGTTTCGCGCGAGCCACGGCGAGCACGTCCGCGCGTTCGGCGAGACGGGCGTCTCGTCGCGGCGCATGGGCGGCGCCCGGATCGTCACCGGCCTTCGCAGCACCGGCGAGGAGTTTCCGATCGACGCCTCGATCTCGCAGCTGTCGGATGCCGGCGGCAAGTTCTACACCGTCATCCTGCGCGACGTCACCGATCGCGTCCGCGCGCACGAGGCGCTGGCGCGGTCCAAGGACGAGCTGCGCGAGCTCGCCGCGGCGGCCGGCAAGGCGCGCGAGCAGGAACAGAGCCGCATCGCGCGCGAGCTGCACGACGAACTCGCGCAGTCGATGTCGATGCTCAAGATGGACGTCATGCTGATTCGCGCGGCGACGCAGGCCGACGACGGCGACACGCTGTCGCGGCTGGCCAAGATGGAGCGGCAGATCGACGCGACGATCAAGGCGATGCGGCGCATCGCGTCGGACCTGCGCCCGCTGTCGCTCGACGACCTCGGCGTGTTCCCGGCGATCGAATCGCTCGTGCACGATTTCCAGCAGCGCACCGGCATCGCGTGCGAGCTCGCGATCGCCAATCCGGCGCGCGAGCTCGGCAACGAGCAGGCGACGGCGGTGTTCCGAATCGTGCAGGAATCGCTGACCAACGTCGGCAAGCACGCGCGCGCGTCGCGCGTCGAAGTGTCGCTGCTCGAGGAGGACGACGCGCTGACGGTGACGGTGCGCGACGACGGCGCGGGCTTCGACGCGTCGGCCAGGCCGGCCGGGTTCGGCCTCCTCGGCGTGCGCGAACGCGCCTACCTCCTCGGCGGAACCAGCACGGTCACGAGCGCGCCCGGCCGGGGCACCGAGGTCGAAGTGACGCTGCCGCTGCGCGCGGCGGTCGGCGCATGATCCGCGTACTGCTCGCCGACGATCACACGATCGTCCGCGAAGGGCTGAAGCAGCTGTTGCGAGCGACCGGCGAGTTCGACGTCGCCGGCGAGGCGGGCGACGCGTTCGAAACGCTGCAGAAGGTCCGCGAGCTCGACGCCGACGTGCTGTTGCTCGACATCTCGATGCCGGGTCGCAGCGGCCTCGAGCTGATCCGCCAGATCAAGGGCGAGCGCCCCCGGCTCAAGGTGCTGGTGCTCAGCATGCACCACGAGCACCAGTACGCCGTGCGAGCGATCCGCGCCGGCGCGTCCGGCTACCTGACGAAGGACAGCGCGCCGACACAGCTCGCGACGGCGCTGCGCAAGGTCGCCTCGGGCGGCGCCTTCATCACGGCCGAAGTGGCCGAGCAGCTGGCGCTGGGCGCGATGCCGCAGGGGGACGCGGCGCCGCACACGACGCTGTCGGACCGCGAGTTCCAGGTGCTGCGGATGATCGTCG
>Ga0307409_100001187_pt1 | contig 12473 bp, 8 predicted proteins | sample 322Ometagenome_2_FD_203888 | JGI IMG/M metagenome (GOLD analysis project Ga0307409, IMG submission 203888) | Maize rhizosphere microbial communities from greenhouse at UC Davis, California, United States - 322HYB-O-2 | ecosystem: Host-associated > Plants > Roots > Rhizosphere > Soil | place...
TGCGGCCTCATCTGCGGGCGCCCATGCGGGCCGCCCGAGTACGGAACCTTCTCACAGAGCAGGAGTACAACATGAAATCGAAACTTCTCTTCGGTACCGGAATGGCAGCGGGCTTCGTCCTGGGGTCCAGGTCCGGACGCGCCGCCTACGAAAAAATCAAGGCGAGGGCCGCGGCACTCTGGGACAGCAAACCGGTGCAGGACAAAGTCACTGCGGCAACTGAGGCGGTCAAGGAAAAGGCTCCCGAAGTTTCCGACCAGCTGACCGAGGCTGCCCGCCGCGCGGGCACCGTTATCAGCTCCGCTGTCCACCGGGACAAGCCAACAGACCACACCAAGGCAAGCAAGGACAGCACTGTCAAAACCGGCGTTCCCGCCACGGAGGGCGAGCTGCCGGCCGGTGACTACGTCCCGTCCCACAGCACGCACCCGGAGACGGTCAACCTGGGCACTGCCGACAGCAGCAGCTCGTCCGGCAGCGCCTCCAAAGACGCCGCCCCGGACGTCATCAGCGATCCTGCGCGCAGTGATTCCACCGGGCAGGACTGGTCCGACGAAGGTGGCGCCACGCCTGCCGGCGCCGCCACCAACACGAACCCTGAGCGGACCTAGAACCGTCACAGGAGTCGCGCCGACCCGTCCGGACCCATGGTTCCGGGCGGGTCGGTCCTTTTTGCCCGCAGGCCCTCGCCGCAAGGGTCCAAAGCACCTTGTCCGAGCCAGCGCGGAATTCTAGAATGTGGGTGGCTAAGAAGTCAGCCGCTGAATCCTCGGTCCGGAGTGAATTCATGAGCTGTCGACGCCTGGCCGCCGTATCCCCGTCATCTGCGGCGCTGCCGATTGCCCGGCGGTGCGCATGAACGGCTGGAACCTGGACACGGCCGGGTCCATAGGCCACAACGCTGTGACAATCGTTGAAGGGTCATCGTTCTTCATTTCTGCCGGCAATGGTGACCTGGACCCTGGACTGGCCCACGGAGTCTTCTACCAGGACACACGGATCCTTTCCCGGTGGAACCTGCTGGTTAACGACCACGTGGTGGAAGGGCTCATGGCGGTGACCCCGGAACCCTACCGCGCCGTCTTCACCGGCCGGGCTCCCCAACCCGACGGGGCCGCCGACCGGCCGATGGTAATCGAGCGGGACCGGCAGGTGGGCGACGGAGTCCGCGAAACCCTGACCGTGCGCAACTACTCCAACGCCCCGGCGCCCTGCAGCCTCAAACTGGCGGTGGAGGCCGACTTCGCGGATCTCTTCGAAGTCAAAGCCGGCCGCAAGACCCGGCAGCTACGACCCTCCCACCGCCCCGAAGGCGACCGGCTGATCATCAGCGGCCGCCACAATGGCAGGTTGCTGGCAGTGACAGTCCGCGCCCCGGGAGCAGTCATGAACCGCCACGGGGTGATGTACAAAGTGACAGTTCCCGCCAAAGGATCGTGGACCGCCACGATTGTGGTCACACCGAGTTCCGACGGCCACGAACCGGCTGGCAGGTTCTCCGCCAGCACTCCTCAACATGAATCGGTTCCCGCCCAGCGCCACCGGACCTGGCGCGCCGCTGCACCCCAGATCAGTATGGATAATGCCGCCCTTGAAAGGACCATGCGCCAGAGCCAGCGCGACCTGGGCTCGCTGCGGATCGCGGACCCTGCCCATCCGGACCGCACTGTGATCGCCGCAGGCGCCCCCTGGTTCATGGCGCTGTTCGGCCGCGACTCCCTGCTGACCTCACTCATGGCGCTTCCCGTGGATCCCGCAATCGCGTTGGGCACGTTGCAGACGCTCGCCGAATACCAGGGCCAGAAGGTCAACAAGATCACGGAGGAGCAGCCCGGACGGATCCTCCACGAAGTGCGCCTGGGTTCAGGCGCCGCCCTGTCGCTGGGCGGAGACAAGACCTATTACGGTACGGCCGATGCCACACCGCTGTTCGTCACGCTCCTGGGTGAAATCAGCCGCTGGGGGCTGGAGCCCCGGGCGGTACAGGAGCTCCTCCCCAACGCAGACCGGGCGCTGGACTGGGTGACCAACTACGGGGACCGCGACGGCGACGGCTTTGTGGAATACGAGCGCGCCACCAGGCACGGCCTTATCAACCAGGGCTGGAAGGACTCTTACGACGGGATCAACTTCGCGGACGGCACGCTCGCCGAACCGCCAATCGCCCTGTGCGAGGTCCAGGGGTATGTCTACAGCGCCTACATAGCCCGGGCACTGCTGGCCCAGGACGCCGGCGACAACGCCCTTGCCCGCAGCTGGGGTGACCGCGCTGCCGCACTGAAGGAGGAGTTCAACCGCAGGTTCTGGCTGCCGCAACGCGGGTACTTCGCGGTGGCCCTGGACAAGGACAAACGGCCCGTGGACGCGTGCGCCTCCAATATGGGACATTGCCTGTGGTCAGGAATCGTGGACGATGACAAGGCACCCCTCGTGGCGCAGCGCCTGATGGAACCGGACATGTTCTCGGGCTGGGGAGTCCGCACACTGGCTTCGACCATGGGCGCTTTTAACCCCGTGAGCTACCACAACGGCTCTGTGTGGCCCCATGACAACGCCCTGATTGCCGGCGGCCTGATGCGGTACGGCCTGATCGAGGAATCGCAGCGGGTGGCCATGGCCATCTTCGACGCCGCGGAGGCTTTCGGCGGCCGGCTTCCGGAACTTTTCTGCGGCTTCCCTCGCGAGGCGGGCCTGCCCCCGGTGTCCTATCCGTCGTCGTGCTCTCCGCAGGCCTGGGCCTCTGCCACACCCATCCATCTCATCCGCGTCCTTCTTCGCTTTGATCCTTCCGCTCCCAACGGCCGTCTCTGGCTGAGCCCCTCCTTCCCGGACGGATTCGGCTACCTCAAAAAAGAACAGGTGCCGCTGGCCGGTTCCCGCCTCACCATCGAGGTTTCGGGCAATGCCGCACACGTCACGGGGCTGCCGCCGTCGATTGAACTGCATCTGGGGACGCAGGAACCCCTGGCGGACCTGATCCGGGTCCACCACGACCCCGGCCGGAAGGCCGGCTGATGTAGGAGGCGCAATGCGTATTGGCATCCTGGCACCACCATGGATTCCCGTTCCCCCACCAAGCTACGGCGGAACGGAATCCGTGGTCCACACGCTTGCCGCGGGGCTCGCGGAGGAAGGGCACGACGTTGTGCTGGCCGCTTCGAGTGACAGCACCTGTCCCGTACCGAGGGTTCCGGGCTTCCCGGAATCGTCCGAGCTGAGCATGGACTCGGGGCGGCAGGAGATCCTGCATGTGCTCCGCGCGTACGAAGCCATGGGGGACGTGGACATCATCCACGACCACACGTTGCTCGGTCCGCTATGCCAGCGGAGCATGCAGGACATTCCCCGCGTCACCACTCTGCACGGACCCTTCGACGAAGACCTCACTCGGATCTACCGGGCCATGCAGCGTGAGACGGCACTGGTGGCCATTTCCCACCACCAGGCTTCCACCTCCCGTGACGTGAAGATCGCTGCGGTCATCCACCACGGCATTGACGTCCGCGGCGTACGGTACAGCCCGTCGCACAACGGCGCAGCGTGCTTCCTGGGACGGATGCACCCCAACAAGGGCCTCCTGCAGGCCATTATGGTGGCGCGACAGGCGGGCATTCCGCTGCGGATCGGCGCAAAGATGCGCGAGCCGTTTGAGCTGGACTACTTCCATGACGTGATCGAACCGCTGCTGGGCCCGGACGTTGAATACCTTGGCGAGCTTGCCTCCGCGGAGAAGTACCGGCTGCTGGGCGAGTCGGTGGCACTGCTGAACCCCATCCAGTGGCCGGAACCGTTCGGGATGGTGATGATCGAGGCCCTGGCCGCCGGCACTCCGATAGTGGCCACGCGCCGTGGTTCCGCCCCGGAAATCATCAGCGACGGCGAAACGGGGTTCCTGGCTGATAGCCTGCAGGGCCTCGCAGAGGCGCTGCAGGGCTGCAGCTGGTTGCGCCGCAGCGACTGCAGGCGGGCGGCCGAGCAGCGCTTCAGTTCCCAGCGGATGGTCCGGGAGTACCTCCGGTTCTATTCCGAACTCCTGGCGGGATCACCCCGGGCCGCGGAGAACAGGGCAGCTGCGGGCTTCTAGGATGCCGTACCTATAGCTACCGTGGCGTCCAGTTCCGGGTCGCGGGCGAGCCGGGCGGACAGACCTGCCTCCCGCATAAGCCTGGTGGTCCTCCGCGACTGGCCGCGGCTTGTCTCGATCAGCACATGCCCGCCCGGTGCAAGCCAGGCAGGCGCCCCGGCAATAACCCTCCGCTGGATGTCCAGCCCGTCCGGACCGCCGTCCAGGGACATTCGCGGCTCGTACATGCGGGCTTCCGGCGGCATGGTGCCGATGGCGGCCGTGGGGACATAGGGGGCGTTGGCCAGCAGGACGGCTATGCGGCCCCGCAGCCGCGCCGGCAGCGGCTCGAAGAGATCACCCTCATGGACGTGCCCGCCAGCCGGTTCGATGTTCCCTCTGGCGCACAACACTGCGGCCGGGTCCAGGTCCGAGGCATGCAGCTCGATTCCGCCCACCTGCGCCAGCAGGGCCGCCCCCACGGCACCGGAACCGCAGCAAAGGTCAACGACAAGGGTCTGCGCAAGGGTCTGCGCAACGGCCTGCGCGGCGGCGCGCCGCCCGCCGTCGGACGTGCCGCCGCCGTAGGTGGTGCCGCCGTCGGACGTTCCGCCGTCGCTGGTAGTGCCGCCGAGCAGCAGTTCCGCCTGCCGGACGAGGAACTCGGTGCGGCGGCGTGGCACAAACACTCCGGTGGTCACGCCGACGCGAAGCCCACAGAAGTCGGCCCAGCCAAGGATGTGTTCCAGGGGCAGCCCGGCGGCACGCCGTTCGATCATTGCGTCCAGCTCAGCGGCGGACCCGGCAGCGGCGGTCAGCAGGCCTGCTTCCTCCTCGGCGAAAACGCAGCCTGCGGCCCGGAGACGGCGGACGACGTCTTCCGGGCTATCCGACGTCGCGGTCCGGCCGGACTGGATGGGGCGTTCTGGCGGCAAAAGCAGGCTCCCTTAGCTGCGGTCGGTGGGTTTCATGCTACCGAACGCGGAACGATAGCAAGCAACCTTGGGAACTTGCTGGAAAAAGTCGGTGCAAGCGCTTACAGTTGTGACTTGGCTCTCAGAAGCCGTCTCCCGCATCATCCTTCACAGCAGCAATGTCGCTATCCGGAAGGTTTTCCTATCGTGTTTTTCCGCAGTTCGAACCCCAAGAATCCGCCCTGCAGCCAGCCTGCCAGGGGTGTCGCCGCGGCGGTTGCGGTGCTGGTGGCCGCCGCCGCGCTGGCGGCCCCGGCCTACGCGGCGCCCGAGCCGAAAGGCCCCGAAGCGCCGTCAGCTTCCCATTCGCTCCGCGCACCGGTGACGGACGAGAACTTCTACTTTGTGATGGCGGACCGCTTCAATAACGGAAGCACCGCGAACGACGACGGCGGGCTGGGCGGGGACCCGATGGTCTCCGGCTTCGACCCCACGAAAAAAGGCTTCTATAACGGCGGCGACCTGAAGGGCCTGCTGGACAAGATTGACTACATCCAGGGCATGGGCACCACGTCCATCTGGTTGACGCCCAGCTTCAAGAACAAAGCGGTCCAGCCGGAGGACAAATCGGCCGGCTACCACGGCTACTGGGTCACCGACTTCACCCAGATCGACCCTCACCTTGGCACCAATGACGAACTGAAGGCGCTGATCGACGAGGCACACTCGCGCGGGATGAAGGTCTACTTCGACATCATCACCAACCACACCGCGGACGTGGTCGGGTACGGGAAAGACCCCAAGGACGCCCGCAAGCCCTACATCTCCAAGGACACGCAGCCTTACAAGACGGCGGCCGGCGACGAGTTCGACGACCGTGACTTCGCGGGATCGGACGAGTTCCCGAAGTTGGATCCTGGCACCTCCTTCCCTTACACGCCGGTCCTGGATGAGGCAGAAGAAGACCTCAAGGTGCCGTCGTGGCTCAACGACCTCACGCTGTACCACAACCGCGGCGACACCACATTCCAGGGCGAGGACTCCTTTTACGGGGATTTCTTCGGCCTGGACGACCTCTTCACCGAGCACCCCCGCGTGGTGGACGGCATGGCGGACATCTATGAAACGTGGATCGGCGAATTCGGTGTGGACGGCTTCCGGATCGACACCATGAAGCATGTGAATGACGAGTTCTGGCAGGAGTTCGGCCCCAGGGTGCTGGACTACGCCAAGGAGCAGGGCAAGGACGAGTTCTTCATGTTCGGCGAGGTCTTTGACACCTCCAAGAGCTTCACCTCGCAGTTCACCACCCGCAACAGGATGCAGGCTGTGCTGGACTTCCCGTTCCAGGACGCCGCCCGCAACTTCGCCTCCCGCAGCCAGTCCGCCAGCCAGCTGGAGACGTTCTTCGCCGGCGACGACTGGTACACGGACGCCGACTCCAACGTTTATCAACTGCCCACCTTCCTGGGCAACCACGACATGGGCCGGATCGGCAGCTTCATCGCCGCGGACAACCCCCGCGCGGACGACGCCGAACGCGTTGCCCGGGACCGGCTGGCCCACGAACTGATGTACTTCTCGCGCGGCAACCCGGTGGTGTATTACGGGGACGAGCAGGGCTTTACCGGCCCCGGCGGGGACCAGGATGCACGCCAGACGCTCTTCGCCAGCCAGGTGCCGGAGTACCTCGACGATGACCTGCTGGGCACCGATGCCACCCATGCCACGGACAACTTCAACACCGCCCACCCGCTGTACAGCAAGATCAGCGAACTCGCGGCGCTGACCGCCGAGCACCCGGCCCTGCGCAACGGCGCCCACCAGAACCGGTACGCAGCGGAGACCCAGGGCATCTACGCGTTCTCCCGCACTGACGCAACGGACCAGCGCGAGTATGTCGTGGCGGTTAACAACAGCGGGACCGCACAGACTGCCGCGGTGCCCACCTATATTGCCAAGCGCACCTACACCCGAATTTACGGCGACACAGGCGACGACGGCGCTTCCGCCGCCGAGGTCAAGACGGCCGACGACGGCAAGCTCAGCGTCACCGTTCCGCCGCTCTCCGCGGTGGTCTACGAATCGTCGGGGCGGATCCCCCACTCCAAGGCGGCTCCCGCCGTCGCCCTCCAGGAGCCGGCCACGGCGGAAGGTGACAACGGCAGGATCCGGGTGGCGGCCGACGTCGACGGTTCCTCGTTCTACGAGGTCACCTTCCAGGCACGGACAGCGGGCGGTGAATGGGAGCCGATCGGCACGGACGATACCGCCCCGTACCAGGTGTTCCATGAGGTCACGGAGCTGAACCCGGGTACTGCCGTGGAATACCGCGCAGTGGTTCTGGACAACGGCGGACACACGTCCGTCAGCGCCGCCCGGAATGGCACCGTGCCCGCCCCGGTCCTCGCCATGCAGAAACCGGAGGAGGGAAGCAGCGTGGACGGCACGGTGGAAGTCAGCGCCACGGCCAGCCCGGAGAAGGCCGGTTACACCGTCAGCTTCGAACGCAGCGTGGACGGCGGCGCGTGGGCGTCGATTGGTTCGGACAGTTCGTCGCCGGCCTACACGGTCTTTGACGACATTGCGGCGCTTGGCCTCGCGGACGGCGCCGAACTCCGCTACCGGGCCACCATGTCAGTTCCGGGCGCCGAGAACGTGGTGAGCGATATCCGGACTGTGGTGGCCGGCGAGATCCCGCAGCCGGACTCCGTGACGGTGGCGGGCAGCCTCAATTCCGAGCTGGGCTGCGGGGAATGGGATCCGACCTGCGCGGCGGCCTTTATGACGCTGGACCCGGCGGACAAGGTCTGGCGCCTCACACTGCCTAAACTGCCGGCGGGCACGTACGAGTTCAAGGCCGCGCTCAACGGCGGCTGGGATGAGAACTATGGAGCAGGCGGCGCACTGAAGGGCGCGAACATCGTGCTGGAGCACCCGGGCGGGGCCGTGACGTTCCGGTACGACCACACCACCCACCTGCTCAGCCCGGTCTACGCGTCACAGCAGCCCGGCGCCGTGGCCGCGGCAGGGAGCATGAACGCGGAACAGGGGTGCCCGGACGTCTGGATGCCCGCCTGCGATCAGGCCCAGCTGGCGCTGGACCCGGACGATCTGGTGTGGAAGCTGTCCGTGGAGGGCCTTAAGGCCGGCACGTATGAGTTCAAAGCCGCCCTGAACCGGTCCTGGGCTGTGAGCTACGGTGCCGGCGGATCGCCGAACGGCGCCAACATCAGCCTGGTGCACGACGGCGGCCCGCTCACCATCCGGTACGACCACTTCACGCACGTGATGACTGCCGGTTAGCGGCCGACTGGTCGATATTAACCGCGAAAGCAGCGCCGCCCTCTCCTGAGGGCGGCGCTGCTTTTTAGTTGCTGCTACTTCCGGGTCGCTACCGTGCGGTGGCGATTAGCTGAGGGTCGACGTGTCGATCACAAAGCGGTAGCGGACGTCGGAGGCCAGGACGCGTTCGTAGGCCTCGTTGATCTTCCCGGCCGGGATGACCTCGATCTCGGCACCCAGGTTGTGCTCGGCGCAGAAGTCGAGCATCTCCTGGGTCTCGCGGATGCCGCCGATCATGGAGCCGGCGAAGGAGCGGCGTCCCATGATGAGCGCGAACGCGTTGACCGGAAGGGGTTCGGCCGGAGCACCGACGTTCACCAGGGCGCCGTCGAGGGTCAGCAGCTGCAGGTAGGAGCTGATGTCGATCGAGGCGCTGACCGTGTTGATGATCAGGTCGAAGCTGCCGGCCAGGTCAGCGAAGGTGTTCTCGTCGCTGGTGGCGTAGTAGTGGTCCGCGCCCAGTTTCAGGCCGTCTTCCTGCTTCTTGAGCGACTGGGACAGCACGGTGACCTCGGCGCCCATGGCGTGGGCGATCTTGACGGCCATGTGGCCGAGTCCGCCCAGTCCGACGACGGCGACCTTCTTGCCGGGCCCTGCACCCCAGTGGCGCAGCGGCGAGTAGGTGGTGATGCCGGCGCACAGCAGCGGCGCGGCGACGTCGAGCTCGATGCCCTCCGGGATCCGGACCACGAAGTCTTCGGTCACCACGACATGGGTGGAGTAGCCGCCCTGGGTGATGGTCCCGTCGCGGTCCACGGCGCCGTACGTGCCGATGTTGCCCTTGAGGCAGTACTGCTCCTCACCCTTCTGGCAGTTGACGCACTCGCGGCAGGAATTCACCATGCAGCCGACGCCGACACGGTCGCCGACGGTGTGCTTGGTGACTTCGGCTCCCACTTCGGTGACGATTCCGGCGATTTCGTGTCCGGGTGCCAGCGGGTACTGCTGGGGTCCCCAGTCACCGCGGACGGTGTGGATGTCCGAGTGGCAGATGCCGGCGTACTTGATTTCGATCAGCACATCGTGGGGGCCGACGTCGCGGCGTTCGATGGTGGTGGGGACCAGGTCTCCGTCAGCGGACGGGGCAGCGTAAGCGTTAGCGGTAAGCAATATTTTCTCCAATGTTGGGTGAGAAATTCGTCTGGTTGGATGGAAGTCTTAGGGGCGGATGAGCACCTTGAGCGCTGTGCGGTCGGCCATGGCGCGGTAGCCGGCAGCGACGTCGTCGAGGGCCACAGTCTGGTCAAACACCTTACCGGGCTGGATTGTTCCCTCGAGGATGTCCGGCATGAGTTCTTCAATGTAGGCCCGGGCAGGGGCCACGCCGCCGGTCAGGGTGATATTGCGCATCACGGTGCCGAAATTCATGGGCACATCGGTGTACTGGGCAGCTCCCACCCTACCAACGGCACCGCCGTCGCGCACGGCGGCGATCGCGGTGTTGATGGCGTCCTGGGTCCCGACGCACTCCAGCACTGTGTGCGTGCCGTCGCCGCCGGTGAGTTCACGGATCCGTGCGATCCCCTCCTCACCGCGTTCGGTGATGATGTCCGTGGCGCCGAATTCGCGGCCCAGGCCGGTCCGGTCCTCGTGGCGGCCCATGAGCAGGATCCGTTCAGCGCCGAGGCGCTTGGCGGCGATCACGGCGGACAGGCCCACCGCGCCGTCGCCGATCACCGTCACTGTGGTGCGCGGGTTCACTCCCGCCGTGACGGCGGCATGGTGTCCGGTGCAGAGGACGTCGGAAAGCGTCAGCAGGGAGGGAAGCAGCGGCGAGTCCTCGCCCACAGGCAGCTTCACCAGAGTGCCTTGTGCCTGCGGGACGCGCACTGCTTCGCCCTGGCCGCCGTCGAGGTTGTGGCCCCACTGGCCGCCGTGGCGGCAGGACGTCTGCAGCCCCTCCCGGCAGAAATCGCAGGTGTTGTCCGACCAGACGAACGGCGCCACCACGAGGTCGCCCCGTTTGAAGCCCTGGACGTCGGACCCGAGGTCCTCGATGACGCCGAGGAATTCGTGCCCCATGCGCCGGCCGTGATCCGACGCGGGGAGGGAGGCGTATGGCCACAGGTCGCTCCCGCACACGCAGGACAGGACCACCCGCACCACGGCATCTGTTGGTTCCTTGATGGCTGCGTCGGGCACGTTTTCCACGCGTACGTCGCCGGCGCCGTACATGACTGTTGCTCGCATGAGGATCCTTTTCGAAGTTTGTGGAGTAGTGGGCAGTAGTGGCGGGCCGGCAGCTTTAGCCGGCCTGCGCCGTCGTCGGCTGTTCAGTCGCCTGCTCTGCAAGAACCTCCTTGAGCGCCGTAGTGGCACTCATGGCGTTCGGCCAGCCGGCGTAGAAGGCCAGGTGGGTGATGGCTTCCACGAGTTCGTCGGCAGTGACGCCGTTCGCGAGTGCCAGGCGCAGGTGGTAGGGGAGCTGGCCGGTCCGGTACAGCGCCGTGAGCGTGGCAACCGTGACCAGGCTGCGGTCACGGGGCGAGAGGCCGGGCCGTTCCCAGACGTCGCCGAACAGCACGTCGTCGGTGAGCTGAACGAGCTTGGGCGCGACGTCGCCGATCAACTGCTGGGCCGCCGAAGGGGACTCTGGTGCCATGGGGTGCTCCTTAGGAAGTTTTCGCTGCCTATCCAGCAAACCGCGTTCCCTCCGCGCGGGGAAGGTCCTGTTGGTACAGGTACTGGCAGGGCCTCCCTACAGCTGGCGACGGCTCCTAGTGTTGACGGGGTGGAATGCCGTCCCCACAGGGGCGGGTAACCAGCGATTGAGGAGAACTGTTGGAAATCCAGCCCAAAACGCCAAGCAACAAGGGGCCGGCGGAACTGTTCACCGGCGACGTCTGGTTCGACGTCATCGCCAAGGGCGAGGCACCGTCGCAACTGCGCGTAAACATGGTCCGCTTCGCCCCGGGCGCCCACACCGCGTGGCACTCGCACGTGAATGGGCAGACCCTGCATGTGACCGAGGGCCGCGGCCTGGTCCAGTCCCGCGACGGCGAGGTGATCGAGATCCGTCCCGGCGACACCATCTACACGCCGCCGGGTGAAGAGCACTGGCACGGAGCCGCCGCTGACCACTTCATGTGCCACCTCGCCATGTGGGAAGGCCTGGGCGAAGACCAGGAGGGCCCGGAAACTGCGTGGGGCGAACACGTGACCGACGAGGAATACGGCGCGAAGTAGGCGGCCTGTGCGCGGGCCAGCATTATTGTCTGACCCCCGCGGCAGACTTATCCCATGGAAGTCATGGGGGAACTTGCAGCAGGAGGGGCGTTGCGATGGGCCAAACTGCCCGCCGCCGCTGACGCTTCTCCTGCGGTTCCGGCCTCGTCCCTCCGCGGCTTGTGGAGTGTTCCCTCCGGGCCGCGGCCGGCAGGGACTTTAGCCTTAGACGGCGGCGGGTCCGGTGAGCTTTCCCGGTGCAGTGAGTTGTTGGCGGCTTTGAGTTCGACGGCGGTTGCCGACACGGCAGCGATGCAATTCCTGGAGGCCGCTGACTTTGCCGCCGGGGTCGAGGAAATGTCCCGGAACCTTGAATTTCTGCAGGTGGTCGCGGCCGGGGCCGTAGACCGGACCCGGCGCCAGGCTCAGGCGGCTGTGCGGGCTGGTTCGCGGGCTGGGGCGGGTTTGGGTGCGGCGGTCGGCTGGACGACAGGGTGGGGCGAAGCGGCGGCCGGGGATGGTCCGGCGAAGGATTATCCGGTGCCGGATCCGGTTGATGACGGGTGCCGGAACGCAGCCGACTTCCTCCGTGCCCGGCTTCGGATCGGCACCGCCGAAGCACGCCGCCGGCTCGCCCTGGCCGACTCTCTGCTCCCGAGGACCGGGATCAGCGGGCACACCGAGCCGCCGGAACGGCCCGAGCTCGCCGCGGCCGTGGCTGCGGGAACGGTTGCGTCCCGTGCCGGGACCATCATCACCCTGGCTTTGGACCGGGTCGGCCATCATGCCCCCGAAGACGCAGTGGCCCGGATGGAACACAACCTCACCAGCACGGCGGCGGAACACGACACCGATTTCCTGGCCCGGGTCGCCCGCCGCTGGATCGACGGGCTCGACCAGGACGGCTCCGAACCGTCCGAGGAAGAACTCCGCCGCCGCCAGGGCGTGTTCCTGAGGCAAGCGCGCCGCGGGCTGCACCACGTGGA
>Ga0307409_100001188_pt1 | contig 12468 bp, 8 predicted proteins | sample 322Ometagenome_2_FD_203888 | JGI IMG/M metagenome (GOLD analysis project Ga0307409, IMG submission 203888) | Maize rhizosphere microbial communities from greenhouse at UC Davis, California, United States - 322HYB-O-2 | ecosystem: Host-associated > Plants > Roots > Rhizosphere > Soil | place...
TCGCCGCGGCGCATCCCGAAGTCTCGATCTGCATCGGCTTCCATCCCTGCAACGTGCATGAGGCCCCGGACGACGGGATCGATCGCTTGCGAGCCCACGTTTCCGATCCACGCGTCTGCGGCATCGGTGAAACGGGGCTCGATTACTATCATCCCGCACCCGAGGGATGGACTGAGGAAAACTTCCGCGAGCGCCAGCGGCTCTTGCTCGATGCCCACTTCCAACTCGCCGCCGAAGCCGGCCTGAACGTGGTGATCCACACCCGCGACACGAAGGGCGATGCTTCATTTCAAGACGCGCTCTCCATCTACCGCCGGCATTCATCGAAGGTCCGGGCCGTCTTCCACTGCTTCATCGGCCCTGAAGCGAGCGCTCGTGAAGTGATTGCACTCGGTGGCCTCGTTTCCTTCGGCGGAGTCGCGACCTTCAAGAATGCGGCCGACGTGCTCGCCACTGCTGTTGGAGTGCCTGCAGGCAGCTTCATGTTGGAAACCGATTCACCGTACCTTGCACCGATGCCACATCGTGGTAAACGTAACGAACCTGCTTACGTCCGGCATGTCGCCGATCATCTCGCACAGCATCGCGGAGTATCGCTCGAGCAACTCACATCGGAAACGGAAGCAGCGACATCGGCCTTCTTCCGCTTCCGCGCCTAACCATCATTTGAACAAAGCATCACGCCGGCTGCGTTTTGATCTCAACGCGTCGGCACTTTCCAAGTCGCACGCGCCTTGCTAATCCCTGTCGCACCGAATCCATGAGCACCGTCCGCTACCTTGCCCTGGCCACCGCCGCTTTCTCTCTTGCCTCCTGCTCGCTCTTCAAGAAGAGCGGAGAAAACTACGACACTGTCGATGGTAACAACCAATACGACACCCCCGCCAATCCCTATGGCGTGCCCGGCGATGCGTCGGCAGAGGCAGTGCCTTACCAAGCGGTGAATCCGCCGGCCGACGCCAATCCAACCTATGGACAGGCCGCCTATGAAGACCACGGTGCCACCACACCGGCACCGGCCGCACCAAGCGGTGCCTCTTCATCGGCAGCAGCTCCGTCCGGTGCTAGCACCAGCCACACCGTGGTGAAGGGCGACACGCTCGGCGCGATCGCACGCCGCTACGGCACGACCTCCGCCGCGATCAAGCAAGCCAACGGCCTGACCAGCGACACCGTCGTGCTCGGCAAGAAGCTCGTGATCCCCGGCTCCTCTGGTCCAGTGAAGGCAGCACCCGCCGCTCCCGCTGGTGGTGGTGGCAGCAAGGTCCACGTCGTGGTCAAGGGCGACAGCCTCAGCAAGATCGCCGCGAAGCACGGCACCACCTCCGAAGCCATCAAGAAGGCCAACGGCATGAAGTCCGACACCGTCGTGCTCGGCAGCAAGCTCCGCATTCCTTGATCGCGATGTTCTCCTCCGGCACCACCTCGTCACTCGCCGCGCTGCTCCTGCTCGCCGCGACCTGCTTCGCGCAGGAGCCGAAAGGCGCGTCGGAGGAAGACCCTTACGCCTCGCTGCCACCGAAGCGCGCCGCCTTGGAGCGATTGCTCTCCGAACGCGGCGCGCCGGACACCTTCGAGGCGGCCATCAAGAAAGCGCGCGAGCAGGGAATCGCCGACCAGGCCATCCTTGAAGCGCGCTTTCTCTATTACGTCGACCGGCGCGAGGACGAAAAAATCGCCGCGATGCTGCCGGAATTCCTCGAGCGCAAGGACGACTTCAAGCTGGAGGAATCGGAAATCTTCGCCGTGAAGGAGGACTGGCTCGCCGTCGTGGAATACGTCCAGGCGATCTCCGATCTGCAGAAGAATGATCGCGACGGCTTCAAGAAGCACATCACCGAGGCATTTTGGCTGAGTCCGCGGCAGGCGAGCGCCTTCGCTCCCCACATCGATCGACTGCGCATGGAGGAAGCGATGCGGACGGTGAAGATCGATGGGAACGTCAAATTACCGTCGCTGCTCGCGAAGGATCCGGTAGAACTCGGCGCGCTCATGCGCGATCACAAGGCACTGCTGCTTCACTTCTGGTCGCCGTGGAGTCGTGAAAGCGAATCAAGCATGCCGGACTTCAAGGTCACCGCGACCGAGCTGGAGAAGCACAAGGTAGCCGTCGCATCGCTGCTCGCGGAGTCGACACCGGAAGCACAGAAGGACGCGAAGGAGATCATCAAAGGCCTCGGCGACAAGCCGCCGGGCGTGTGGTTGCTCGATAGCGAGAAGGATTCACTGCAGCGTTTGCTGCGTGTTCAGAACCTTCCCACCATGGTTCTTGTTTCACCCGAAGGCAGCGTAATCTTCAACGGACATCCTTCGGAAGACGAGCTGTGGGATGCATTATCGAAGCTCGCACCTGAAGTAAAACGACCGGCAATCGAAGGACATTGATCACGGGATTAGCTACTATAGATATCGTAGATGGAAAACCGGCCCGGGAAATTTCATTAAGTGTTCCGAAAAATCCGGCAATTTGAACTTGACGTATTTCCGAACTACTAGCTTTATGGTGGCACCACTTCGGCGACCATAACATCATGGCACGAGCAACCCACCCCTCCAACCTTGAGCTCCAAGCATTGTCCGTCTTGTGGCACGAGGGTCCATCTACGGTAACTGCCGTACTTGAGAGCCTCCCCGACGGAAAGGACCGAGCTTATACGACGGTGCTGTCGGTGTTGCAGAGCCTCGAACGCAAGAAGCTGGTCAAGCGTGCGCGCGATGGTCGTGCGCATGTCTATGAGGCCGCGTTCTCCCAGGACGTTATCGTCCGTCGTGCAGCGCACGATTTTCTTACCAACGCTTTCGGGGGCCGTCTCGGTGAGGCGATCCTCGCACTACTCTCCGCCGGGACTTTGACCCCGGAAGAGAAAACAAACATCGAACGCGAACTCAAACGACACAAAGCCATGGCTGCAAAGAAAACAGCAAAGAAGGCGGCCAAGAAGGTCGCTAAGAAAGCCCCCGCCAAGAAAGCTGCCGCCAAGAAGGTAGCGAAGAAGGCTCCGGCTAAGAAGGCCGCCAAGAAGGCCGCTAAGAAGGCTCCGGCGAAGAAGGTTGCCAAGAAGGCCACCAAGAAAGCCGCGAAGTCTGCCAAGAAGGCCGCCAAGAAGGTAGCAAAGAAGACCGTTGCCAAGAAGGCCGCTAAGAAGGCTGCCAAGAAGGCTCCGGCGAAGAAGGCTGCCAAGAAGGCTCCTGCTAAGAAGGCCGCCAAGTCCGCCAAGAAAGCCGCTCCGGCCAAAAAGGCTGCCAAGAAGGCCGCCAAGAAAGCTGCGAAGAAGGCCTAAGGTTCCCCATCCGCGCACAGATCCCCTCGCCTCGAGCGAAGCGGCCTGTTCGCGTTGAGTTTACTGTCTCAAACGGCGGGGAGCTGCGGCTCCCCGCCCTTTTATTTTCGGGCTCTTTTGCTCCTGCAGAAAAGTCCCGCATTTCTTCGAAAATTGGGTTGCATCACCGCATCGTGCCACCCATTCTCCCGGCCCCGTCCGGGGACATATGCGCGGTTAGCTCAGTGGTAGAGCACCACCTTGACACGGTGGGGGTCACTGGTTCGAAACCAGTATCGCGCACCATCCCCTTTCTTTCGTGACCGCCGCCTCCGCCACTTCACCGGAGCGCCTCGCCCTACTTCTGAGGCTGCTCGATGACGAGTCCCCGCCAGTGCGGGCGTCCGTGGAAGCCGCGCTCTCCGCCTACGATGGCGATGTCAGCGAGTTGCTCGTCGAATTAAATGCGGAACTCAGTGAAGCGGAGCTGGAATTGCTCTCGCTGATGCTCCTCCCCTCCCGCCGCGAGCGATTGCGCCGGGAATGGGTGGTGCCCGCCGGGGGTGCCGGAGCAGTGCAGGATGACTGGGATCACCTCGAAGCATTGCTGCGCTCGCTATCCGATTATCTTCACGACGGTGTCACCATACGACAGCCGCTCGGTGATGCGCTCGATTTGCTGGCGGAAGAATTTGAGGATATCGCAGCCCAGGAAGGAGCCGCAGGTGTAAACAAGGCGCTATTCGAAACCGGCCGCTTCAAAGCGAACTTCCGGGAAGAAGACGAGCCGGAGAATTACGACCTCGCCCACGTGCTGGCGGGAAATCCGTCGAACGCATTCGGCCTCGGCCTCGTGTTCCTTTTTATTGCCCGCCGGCTGGATATCGACGTCGAAGGCATCAATCTCCCCCAATCATTTCTCTGCCGGTTTCACGACGAAGGACAAGTTGTCCTCACGGAACCTGCCATGAAAGGCCGCGCGATCACCAATGAGGAACTCGCGCATCGTATCCGGCGTTATCCTCGTGAAATCCGCGCGCTGGCCGCACGTCCCGCCACTTCCGGAGAATTGCTGGTGCGAGTGGTGGAAGAACTCGCGACCTCATGGTCGGTGCGTGGCGAGACAGAAGACGCCGAGCTCATGGAAGAGCTGCTGGCCACTCTGGTGAAGGCGCCGTTCTGACGCCTTCACCCGCGGGTTGATCATCGATCAGCGTCCGCCCCGCTGACGCTCGTTATCTTCCTGCTGCTTGCGATTGCGTTCTTCCTGTTCCTGACGGGCGCGCTCTTGCTTCTCTTGTTGCTCGCGCTGGCGCTCCTCCTGTTGACGACGCGCTTCTTCCTGCTGGCGCTGACGTTCCTCCTGCTGACGGGCTCGCTCTTCCTGCTGCTGGCGTTGGCGCTCCTCGGCTTCCTTGCGTGCCTCCTCTTGCCGACGCTGCATCTCTTCCTGACGTTGGGCGCGTTCTTCCTCTTGCTGGCGGGCACGCTCCTGCTGCTCACGCATGCGTTCTTCTTGCTGTTGGCGGGCCTGCTCTTGTTGGCGTGCCTTTTCTTCCTGTTGCTGGCGTGCGCGCTCCTCTTGTTGTTGGCGAGCCTGCTCCTGCTGCTGGCGCTGCATCTCTTCCTGCTGCTGGCGACGTTGGTTATCCTCGGCCTGACGACGCGATTGCTCCTGACGTTGATTCGCTTCCTCCTGCTGGCGCTGACGGTTCTCCTCCATCTGGGCCTTGCGCTCTTCTTGTTGCTGGCGCGCCTGTTCGGCTTTTTCGCGAGCCGCTTCCTGCTGCTCGCGACGAGCTTCCTCCATCTGCTGGCGGCGAGTGCCCTCTTCCGCATCAGCACGCGACTTCTCTTGATTCTGCCGGGCTTCTTCCTGGCGTTGGCGATTCTCCTCCTGACGCTGCCGCATCTGCTCCTGCTGCTGTTGACGAGCTTCCTGAAGCTGTTGGCGACGGCCCTCATCCTGCTGCGCGGCCCCTCCATCGTTCCGTTCGCGACGTGGAGCACTCTGCTCCTGCTGTTGCTGCTGCGGCTGGCGGTCACGACGATTGGCGGTCATGCCTTCAGGCAGAGCATTATTATTAGGACGCCCGGTACGATCCGGAGCGGCCCCCGGTGTTTCAGGCTGCGGTTGACCTTGGCCCTGGCCACGATTGCGGGATTCGCGCATGCGCTCCGCCAATTCACGTTGCCGTTCGGCGAGCGACGGTTTGTCTGCGCGACCGGGAGTGTCCTCTTGAGCGGTTTTGTCTGGCTTGCCTGCCGGTCGGGTTGTCAGGCCTGGAAGCGTCTTGTCCTTCGCCGGCCTCTCCCGTTCGCGTTTCTCGATGAGCTTCTCACGGCGGGCTTCGATAAGCTCGCGCTGTTTGACCTGATAGGTCTTCTGCGCTTCGACGACCTTCTCGCGATTGGCTTGAAGCTGCTTCTGCACGTCCTCGCTGCCGGCATTGGCGCGCCTCCACGCCACCGCCTGCTCCTTCTGCTTCTGACGCGTCTCGCGGAAACGTTCGGTCCACTCCGGCTTGATGCCAGCTTCAGCGCGGACGGGTTTCACGTCGTCCCACTTGGCAGTCACACGCTGGGGCTTGAGCTCCGCATTCCAGCGTGTGTTCATGCTCGGCGCGAAGACCGTGAGGCGATTGCCTTTGATCTGTGAGTTGCGATGGGCGAGATCGCGCAATCCTTGGAAGCGATCGGGATCAAGCTGATAGACCGGCCATGGCTTGCCAACGAGCAGGCGCAGCTTGTCGAAACGCGGACCACCACACACGACGCGATCGCGATCGATGTGGATGTTCGTGATGTTGACCGTCTGCTTGATGAAGATGTTGTTCTGACCGATCGGCAGGCAGTGGCGCCAGATCGGATCCGCCATGTTCCGGCAATGGACGAAGGTGAAGCAACCGTGGCCGATACCAAAATCCACCTCCACGCTGCTGTTCCAGCCATGGCCGCGATAGCAAAGCGTCTCCGGCGGCAGCGGCGCCCAGCCGATGCAATCGCCGCCTTCACGCCAGGTCACCCATGAAGGAGCCCACTCGTCGCCGGGCACCCACACCCATCCACGTCCGGAGAGCAAGGTCCAGCGCCCATAGTGAAAGCAGGCCCAGCCGAAAGGTTCATCCGACACCCACGTCCAGCCGCGATTCGTGCATGCCCAGCGTCCGCGCGTGTAAGGCCGCCACGAGTTGTCCTGCACCACGATGGTCGGCTGGTACACGTAGCCGTAGTTCGGCGTTTCGATCCACGAGCCGTAGGGCTGGAGGTCATTGTAAAAGGTATCGTAATCGGCGACCGGCTCCTGATAGTCCGCCACCGGCTCCGGCTCCCAATCATCGAGCGACTCGCGGCCGGCGAGTTCCAGTTCGCGATCGCTGAGGCCCGCCTCACGATCGGCGAGATCCCCTTCCCGGTCGCGGAGGTCGAGCTCACGATCCGCCAAGGCACGCTGCCGATCCTCAAGGGTGAGATCGCGTTGGTCCGCCTGTTGCTCGCGATCAGCAAGACGAGCTTCGCGTTCCGCCTCAAGCGCAGCCTTCTCTTCCTCCAACGCCGCACGCTCCTCCTCCAGTTTCTGTCGCTCCAACTCCATGCGCTCGTCTTCCAAGGCGGCGCGTTCGGCGGCGAGGGCATCGCCCTTCTCACTATTGCCACCGGCAGCGGCAGACGTGGACTTCGTTTTTTCGCAGGATGCGATCAGGAGGCACAGGGCGGACGAGGCCCAGATCAAACGGCGGGGTTTCATCGGTGGATGGGGATTGCGGTCATTTGACCGGGGACGGTCGAAGACTATTCAACCGTGTCGCAAAGAAATCAAAGTGGAGCTTCAAACGCTCTCGCGCACTCCCAAAGTGGCGACCTCGTAGTCGATGCGAGCCGGGCCGCCGCGCCCCCCGGGCACCTCCTTCCGGACGATGCGCGCGCCAATGAGCTCCTCCATCATCCGCACCTCCAGGGTGATCGCTCCGGGAAATGCTCCGAACACCGGCTGCAGCGGATGGTGGTATTCCTCGATCCGGAAGCCACGCGCCGGGTCATACTTGCAGCGCCCGAAGCATCCTTCTTTCTCGCGCAGGCCAGACAGCAGGGTCGCCCGTTCGACCAGCGATTTCGCTTTGGTCAGCTTCGGCCGCCAGCGCTCCCGGAGTTGGGTGAAATACTGCATCAACAGCCGCTCCGGCGCAGAATCGCCGAACAACGTCCGCGCGGCTTCCAGCAGTTCCAGCGAGAGCGAGACTCCGGCTTGTGGAAAGATCGCCTCCGACTTCGGCGCCAGGCGATACATGATCTCCGGCCGCCCCACCTCCTGTCGCGGCAGCCGCCAGCGCTCCAGATAGCCCAGCTTCACCAGCCGGTCGCACTGGTCCTTCATGCCCATGTAGCTCCCGCCAAGCCGTCGAGTCAGCTCAGGCACGGGCAAGCCGCCGGAAATCTTCAGCTCATCCAGGATTTTGACCCACCCATCTTTTACCAACTCGCGGAAGCCCGGCACGAACATGGTTCAAACTCCCTGTCCGGCCCTCTTGGGATCAACCCAAATTCGCACGATCGCGACAATTTCGCCACGGCACCAAGGCTCATTGAGTTCGCAAAATCCCAGTAATGTAGCGCATTTCCTAAAACGCCAATGTCATTTTTTTCTGGAATGCGTGCGCTTTCACGCCTAATCCACTGGACATGCATGATGTCCGTCAGATCGCCGGCCTCTTCGACATGAGGGCCGACTTCGTGGATGCCCAGCCGTATGGCTCGGGACACATCAACGACACGTATTGTGCGTGGTATGATCAGGCTGGCATTCGCATTCGCTACATCCACCAGCGGATCAACCATCACATCTTCAAGGATCCCGCGAGCCTGATGGAGAACATCGAGCGGGTCACTGCGCACTCACTTGCCCGGTTGCTCGATCAAAATCACCCCGAGGCCCGCCGCCGCACCTTGAGCGTCGTCCCCTCCATGGACGGCAAGCCGTATGTGGTCGATCGCGAGGGCAACTTCTGGCGCACCTACCCCTTCATCGAGCGCGCCCGCGGCTACGATGAGATCCGTACCAATCTCCAGGCGGAACAAGCAGCGAAGGCTTTCGGCGAATTCCAGAAGCTCGCCGCGGATCTCGGCGGCAAGCGCTTGAACGAGACCATCCCGAATTTCCATCACACCCCGAAGCGCCTCCAAGCCCTTCAGGATGCGATCGCCGGCGATAGCTTCGGCCGCGCACGGAATTGCCAGTCGGAGATCGAGTTCGCACTGGCCCGCGCCACCGACTGCCGCAAGGTCACCGATCTCATCGCCGCTGGCGTGATCCCGGAGCGCGTCACGCACAACGACACCAAGCTCAACAACGTCCTCCTCGACGATGTGACCTCGGAAGGTGTGTGCGTGATCGACCTCGACACCACCATGCCCGGCTCGGTCCTCTACGACTTCGGCGACATGGTCCGCACCGCCACACCAACCACGCGCGAGGACGAGACCGACCTTTCGCTGATCGGCATCCGCCTCGACCGCTTCGATGCATTGGTCCGCGGCTATCTCGACAGCGCCGCGTCATTCCTCAATCGCACCGAAGTCGATCACCTCGCCTTCTCCGGCAAGCTGCTCACGATGGAATGCGGCATCCGCTTCCTCACCGACTACCTGCAAGGCGACACCTATTTCAAAACGAAGCGCCCCGGTCACAATCTCGATCGCTGCCGCTCGCAGTTCGCGATGGTGAAAGCGATCGAGGAAAATCTCGAACGCATGGAAGAAATGGTGCAAGTCGCGGCTGGCAGCGACAAGATCGTGGCGGCCGCGTAAGCGGCGAGACAAAAGACTATCAGACGACAGACAGAAGACTGGAGAGGTCTTCACCTTCGTCCTCAAGTCTTCCGTCTGTCGTCTTCTCATCTTCTGTCTCTAATGAAAATCCTCGTCACCGGAGGCTCCGGCTTCATCGGCTCCCACATCGTCGAGCACTACCAGGACAAGGCGGACGAGATCCGCGTGCTCGATAATCTGCGCACCGGCTATCGCAAGAACCTCGATGGCCTGAAGCACGTCTTCATCGAAGGCTCGATCACCGATCGCGAGCTCGTCGCGAAGGCAGTCGAAGGTGTCGACTACGTCTTCCACCTCGCTGCATTAGTCAGCGTGCCGGAGTCGATGGCCAAGTCTGCCGAGTGCGTGGACATCAACGTTCACGGCTTGCTCAACGTGCTCGAAGCCTCCGCCGCTGCAGGCGTGAAGAAGCTCGTCTTCGCATCGTCCGCGGCAATCTACGGCGACAATCCGACCGTGCCGAAGCTCGAGACGATGCTGCCGGAGCCGAAGAGCCCGTATGCCATCACCAAGCTGGATGGCGAATACTACCTCGACCTCTTCAATCGCGAACGCGAACTCGAAACCGCGGCAATCCGGTTCTTCAACGTCTTCGGTCCCCGCCAGGATCCGAAGGGTGCCTATGCCGCCGCCGTGCCGATCTTCATCGAGAAGGCGCTGAAGGGCGAAGACATCACCGTGCACGGCGATGGCGAACAGACTCGCGATTTCATCTACGTGAAGGACATCGTTGGCGCGCTGTCGTTCGCCGTCGAAACACCGGGAGTCACCGGCGTCTTCAATGCCGGCTACGGCGGTCAAATGACGATCAACGATCTCGCTTCCAAGATTCTCGCGGCGGCCGGTTCTACTTCAGAGGTCCTTCATGGCCCCGAGCGCGCAGGTGATGTGAAGCACTCGCGTTCGAGCGCCGACAAGCTTCGCAATGCCGGTTGGCAGCCGAAGCATTCGCTCGATGAGTCGTTGGCGACGACGCTGGAGTTCTTCCGCCAATAAGGAGCGTGGACATTCTGTCCACGGCGCGTCGACAGGATGTCGTCACCCCTTAAAGCAAAAAGCCGGGGCGGACTTAATCCCCCCGGATCGTCCGCCCCAGCCTTTCGGTGTGTGTGAGTCGTGAGAAAAATTTCAGCGCGCCGGAACCACCCGGCTCCGGGCGCGCTTGAATACTACGGTAACCAGAGCCTGAAAAACCGTTGGGTCGACGCCCTGCCCGTCCCCCGACGGGCAGGCATCGCTCCCATGGCACCGGTCGTCTGCCAGACAGTGGCGGGCTTGGACCTCCATGAAGCGAGCCCCCCGGCTCCGTTCACGGTATGTCGTTCGCCTTTTGCCACTGTTCCCCCCGACAGACGGGCCAGTGTGTTTTGGAAAGAGGTCGGCACCGCGGGGCTTGCGCCCCGAAGCGGTGCCACGAGCTTTTCCATTCCTTGTTCCCCGTCCGGTCCGGAAGCACCCCCCGGAACTTGCGGCCCGGCTGAGGAGTTTTGGAGGTGGAGGAAGCTCGTCATATAATCCCAATCGCACTCCGCAGACCCGGATTTCCAAAAAAACCGTAAGTTTTTAGAAATCGGATGTTCTGAGCACAGTGATGCTCGGAGTATCAATGCTTTACGGAGATCCGTAAATCTAAGCCCAAATTCGAAAAATCTGTCTCAACCCATCTTCCGTAGGCGCATTCGTGAGAATGCGGGCGCCAACCCGAACAGCCCCACGTCGCCAAGCCTCCGCCCCCCTCACACCAACGATCCCGAAGGGATCACAGCGGGTAGCCGGTGGTCGCAGCCGCGCAGGGGCAAAGACCACCGGACCCGAAGAACCGCGAAAGGAATCCCGGAGGATTCCAGCTAGGCCGGAAGCACCCCCGCGGTCCTATCCATCCAGTCCGGACGGGGGAAAGAAGAGTATCTCTAACAATCACCTCACGGATCAGCAACGAGCATCAGAGCTGCAAGCCGTAGCTGCGGCCACCGACGCCATCGTACCAATTCACGTAGGCGGCATTGACCATGGCGTAGCCGCCAGCAGTCGGGTAGTCGCCGGTGAAGTACCAGTCGCCACACGGCCCCTTCACGGAGGCGCGGAGGTTTTCGATGGTCTGGAAAATCACGTGCACGTCGCAGTCGATATCCTCCGGCGAAACCATCCGGCTGATCTCTGCTGAGATCTCGTCATCGGTGAAGGCCTCGTAAACGCCCTTCACTCGGTTGACCATTTCGGAAGCAGGCTTCAGCAGCTCGCTACGACATTCCTCGTAGATGCGATCCAGCAAGGACTGGCGACCGGCGCGACGGTGAAGCGCGATGGCGGCTTGGAAGGCAATGAACTTGCCGAGCTCCGACATGTCGATGCCGTAGCAGTCCGGATAGCGGATCTGCGGCGCAGTCGAGCAGACAACGATCTTCCGCGGAGTGGTTCGGGCGAGGATCTTGAGAATCGACTTCTTCAGCGTGGTGCCGCGGACGATCGAGTCGTCGAGCGCGACCAAGGCATCGTCAGGACGAACGACCCCGTAGGTGATATCGTATACGTGAGAGACGAGCTGATCACGGCCCTTTTCCTGGGCAATGAAGGTCCGCATCTTGATGTCCTTGTGAGCGATCTTTTCGCCACGAGGCCAATTGCGGAGGATGAGGTCATCCAGCAGCTCCGGAGTGAGACTGCCACTCGCCTGCGCTTCGAGGATCGATGAGCGGACTTCCTGACGACGGAACAGACGGAGTCCGTCCATGAGACCATAGTAAGCAGTCTCCGCGGTATTCGGGATGAAGGAAAATACAGCCTTGTCGAAGCTGCTTTCGATGGCCTTCACCACCTGCGGCACGAGCGAGGCACCCATCGCCTTGCGCTCGCGATAGATCTGCGGGTCGTTGCCGCGGGAGAAGTAGATCTTCTCGAACGAACACGGTGTGAAGCGCTGCGGCGGGCAAAACGGCGTGTCGCTGAAGGTGCCGTCGGCCTTGATGGTGACGACGCAGCCCGGATCCACCGCTTTGACTTGGGAAGCATCCGCTTCGAAGACGGTCATCAAGGGCACTCGCTCGGACGCGAAAGCAATGACGTCCTCGGTGACCAGCATGTGGCAGGGCCGGATGCCGCGGGGATCGCGCATCACAAACATGTCGCCATTGCCGACCACGCCGCAGATCGAATAGCCGCCATCCCACGCTTGCGCGGACTCGCCGACGATGCGCGCGAGATCGAGCTGGGAAGAAATCCGGTCCGGCATCTCGCGGCCATCCACTCCTTCATCCCGCAGCTTGCGGTAGAGATCGGTGTGGGCTTCATCGAGATGGAAGCCGATTTCCTCGAGCACCGTCTGCGTGTCGGTACCGAAGACCGGGTGTTGACCGCGATCGACGAGCACCTGGTTAAGCTCCGC
>Ga0307409_100001192_pt1 | contig 12449 bp, 14 predicted proteins | sample 322Ometagenome_2_FD_203888 | JGI IMG/M metagenome (GOLD analysis project Ga0307409, IMG submission 203888) | Maize rhizosphere microbial communities from greenhouse at UC Davis, California, United States - 322HYB-O-2 | ecosystem: Host-associated > Plants > Roots > Rhizosphere > Soil | place...
CCGCCGGTCGGGTGGAGTACCTGGCGCAGCTTGGCGAGGCCGCGCGAGGCGCTGCTCTTGACGGTGCCGACGCTGATCCCGAGGAGGTCGGCGACGTGGGCCTCGGGGAGGCCCGCGTAGTGGCGCAGGACGACGACCTGCCGCTCCCGCAGTGGGAGTGTGGCAAGCAGCCGCACCACCTCGTCGGTGTCGTCCCAGCTGCGGTCCCAGCTGCCGGCCTCGGGGGTCTGCGCGACGGTGGTCTCACGACCGGTGCGACGGTGCGTGTCGATGTGCGTCGTGACGAGGCACCGGCGGGCGTAGGCCAGCGGGCTGCCCTCCCGGAGGCGCGACCACTTCAGGTAGACCTTGACCATCGCCGCCTGGACGAGGTCCTCGGCCTGGTGCGGGTCGCCGCAGATCAGCCAGGCGGCCTTCAGCAGCCGTGGTGCCGCGCCGCGGGCGAACTCGGCGAACTCCTCGTCGAGCTCCCGTTGGCTGGTCATGTGCCTCCCCCTCGTCCGGCACCCGTCGTCATGGCGCCACCCACCTCAACGGCACGTCTCTCCGGAAGGTTGAGTCGCGGTCCGGACGGTGCCCCGGGCCGCTAGCGCCTGCTGCCTGCCGGGTAGCGGTGGCCGTGCTGCTTGCCGTCGGGGCCGGTGAAGGTGATGGAGCGCAGCAGCGGTTCGGGCAGCTCGCCGTCGGTGGTGACGACGGCGTGGAAGGCGGTGAGGTTGATCCGGTCGCCCGAGGTCAGCGGCTGGCCCTGCAGCGGCGACACCACGGTGACGCCAGGTGCCCAGGTGCCGGTCAGGCCGGAGGCCTCCGAGAACGGGAGCAGCCCGGTGATGTCGAACGTGCCACGGCCGGGGTGCTTCGAGCCCGCCGGTTCGAAGGCGCCCATGCTGTTCTGCGGCCAGGTCTCCAAGGGCCTCTCGGTCACGCCGCCGCCGACGCCGTCGGAGGTGCCCCAGATGCCGTTGGCGGAGTCGACCCAGAGCAGCTGGGGCAGCGTCGAGGTGCCGGCTGGTGCGAACCGGGCGCTCAGCAGCGGGGTGTTCGTGTCCCACACCATGCCGGTCGCGTCCGCCCACAGGATCCGCGACAGGGTCTCGAGCCGACCGACCTGGTCGAATTGAACCGCGAAGGCGACGAGATCGTCTCCCAGCGGCTGCAGGTCGCTGCGGTAGCCGGTCTCCTCTCCAACGCCGTCGGTGCCGACCTGGAGCAGCTGTGAGCCGCCCGACAGCACACCGACGAGGGAGTCACGAACCGTCAACGCCGTGTAGGCAAGAGGTCGCCCGCCGTCGGGGACGCGCAGCCGTGCCAGGACCGGGCGGTCGGTGCCGGCGGCGTCCATGATGCGCACCTCGTCGCTGCCCGCGGGACGCTCGGCGAGGAACCGCGCCTCACCTGCGCCCTCGAGCGTCAGCAGGGCCCGGTTCATGGGTGCCGTCGTGCTTCGGTGGGCCGGTGGTGCGGTGGTCGTCCGACCGGGGTCGGTGGCAAGGAAGCCGGCGACGCCGATGACGGCGACGGCTGCCGCTGCGCCGAGCGCCTGCAGGCGGTGGCGTCGCCGCACCACGCGCCGTCCCTCGCCGATCACCTCGGCCGGGTCGATGGATCCGTATGCCGGCTGGCCGGCTGCCGTGTGCAGGTCGGTGCGCAGCTGGTCCTCGAAGAGGTCGTTCACCGGATGCTCCCTTCCGTTGCGGGAGAAGACAGTTCTGTGGAGGGGGACGGGTAGGCCGCTCGAAGGCCGGCCAGGCCGCGCGAGGCGGCGCTCTTCACGGCGCCGACGGAGATGCCGAGCACGTCGGCGGTGGCCTGCTCCGACAGGTCGGAGTAGTAGCGCAGCACCACGACGCGTCGCTGCTGGGCCGGCAGGGTGGCCAGCAGGCGCACGAGGTCGTCGCGGTGGTCGGCGCCGGAGTCGTCGCGGTGGGGCCGTTCCGGCAGGTCCGCCACCAGGCGTTCGCCGCGCTGCCGGCGCCACGTGTCGGTGTTGTGGTTGACCAGCACCCGTCGTGCGTACGCCACCGCCTCGTCACGGCGGACCCGGTGCCACGCGGCATACGTCTTGACGAGCGAAGCCTGCACGAGCTCGCGGGCTGCCTCCGTCGACCCGGTGAGCAGCCACGCGGTTCGCATCAGCGACGGGGTCGCCTGCTCGACGAAGGTCGCGAACGCGGCGTCGCGCTCGGACTTTCCCTCTCTGCCCACTGTTCCCCCTGTTGGTCGGTCCCACCCTGCCCTACGCGGGAAGGGCGTCCGGGGTTGCCTCGCGGGGGGAGCTACTCAGTCGGGGTCCTGGCCGACGGGGATGGCAGGCCCGCCCGGCGACCCGGTGGGCTGCCGCTGCTCGTAGGCCAGCGCACGGCATACCCCGAGCAGCGCGAGGTCGACGAACACGGTGGCGAACCCGCTGAACTCGACCTCGAGCAGCCGGAAGAACTGCACGACCAGCAGCTGCACCAGCAGCGACGCCTCGAACAGCTGGAGGGCTCGCTCGCGCTGGTCGCCCAGCCACAGCCGCACGGCCACCAGCGCCACGGCGAGCGAGCCGACCGCGAACGCGGCGTAGACGAGGTTCCGCGCGCCCGGCTCCTCGACGAGGAGGCGCACCGGCAGCACCACCGCCTGCGCCACCGCCAGCACGATCGCTGCGACCGCGACGCGCTGGACCACCTCGATGCGGGGCAGGTTCGTGACGAAGCGGCGCACCGCGGCATACCCGCGGGCGACGAGCGAGCGCGAGGGTTCCTCGCTCGGCAGGGACTCCAGTGCCTGTCGCAGCGGCGCGGCGAGCGGCTCGGACGGCCCGACGGTGCGCAGCAGCTCGATGGCGCGCCGCCGCTCGGCGTGGTCCATGTCGTGGGCGGCCGACTCCTTGAGCAGCTCGACGGCGTTGACGACGAGCTCCCGCTCGCTCAACGGGTGCCGCTGCACCACGAAGGTGACGGCGAGGTAGGTGCCGACGAAGGTGCCGTAGATGATGGCCGCGACCGGCTCGTAGAAGTAGTTGTTGTCACCGGTGACGAACTTGCCGACCTCGTCGATGAACAGGCCGAACCCGACGCCCGCGAGCACGGTGGCGACGTTCCGCACCGCCCGGCTGAGGAAGAGCATGAACATCAGCTGGGCCACCAGCATCGCCAGGCCGCCCCACAGCAGGTGGGCCAGGTGCAGGCCCTCCCCGCCGAGCTGCGGGAAGCCGGTGACCACCAGGAAGACCCGCGTGAGCGCGATCGACAGGATGGACGAGACCAGGAAGACCTCGAACCGGTCTGCCCCCTCGGCATCGCGGATGGGCAGGCGGGTCTTCACGGCCACCCACCGATCATGGCACGGCGCCGTCGGCCACGAGGGCTGCCCTACCCTTGCCCCGTGGCGATCGACCTGCACACGCACTCCAACGCGAGTGACGGCACCCATGACCCAGCGCAGGTCGTCGCCGAGGCCGCCGCCCACGGGCTGACGACCATCGCCCTCACCGACCACGACACCACGGCCGGCTGGGCCGAGGCGTCGCAGGCGGGGCTGGAGCTGGGGGTCGACCTCGTGCCGGGCGTGGAGATCTCCACGCAGCACAACGGGATCAGCGTCCACCTCCTCGGCTACCTCATCGACCCGCACCACCCCGGGCTGCTCCAGGAGATGGAACGGGCCCGAGCGAGCCGCGACACCCGGATGGAGCGGATGGTGGCCCTGCTGGCCGCGGACGGCATACCGGTCACGCTGGAGGGGGTGCGCGCCCAGGCGAAGCCGGGGGCCACGCTCGGCCGTCCCCACGTCGCCGACGCGCTCGTCGAGGTCGGCTACGTGAGGGACCGCGACGAGGCGTTCGCCGACCTGCTCCACGACCGCAGCCCCTACTACGTGCACCACTACGCCCCGGACGTCGTGCGCGCGGTGGCGCTGGTCCGTGAGGCGGGCGGGGTGCCCGTCATGGCGCACCCCTTCGCCAACCGCCGGGGGCGCACGGTCACCGACCACGTGATCGAGCAGATGGCGCAGGCGGGTCTCGGCGGGCTCGAGGCCCACCACCGCGACCACCTCGGGCCCGAGCGGGCGCACGCCGTGGCGCTCGCCGAGCGGCTCGGCCTGTTCGTCACCGGATCCAGCGACTACCACGGCGCCGGCAAGGAGAACCGGATCGGTGAGAACACCACCGACCCGGCCGTGCTCGCCCAGATCGAGGAGCAGGCCACCAGCGGCACCACGGTGGTGCGTGGGTGAGCAGTCCCGTCGACGTCGAGGTGCTCGTCTCCATGTTCGTCACGCTGCTCGTGATCATGGACCCGCCCGGCATCCTGCCGGTGTTCCTCGGCCTCACCAAGAGCCTGACCCACAGGCAGCGGGTGGCGGCCGCCCGGCGAGCCTCCCTGGTGGCGCTCGGTGTCATCACCGCCTTCGCGCTGTTCGGCCAGCAGATCCTGCAGTACCTCCACATCTCGCTGCCCGCGCTGCAGGGCGCCGGTGGCCTGCTGCTGCTCCTCGTGGCGCTCGAGCTGTTGACCGGCAAGGAGTCGGAGCAGCACGCCGACGTCGGGGTCAACGTGGCCATGGTGCCGCTCGGCACGCCGCTGCTGGCTGGTCCCGGCGCCATCGTCGCGACCATGCTCGGCGTGCAGAAGGCCGACCAGGCACGCGAGTACACGGCCGTCGCGCTCGCGCTGCTCGGCGCGCTGGTGGTGGTGTGGCTGTTCCTGCGCTTCGCGAGCCGGGTGCACGGCCTGCTGCGCGACAGCGGCACGACCCTGCTGACCCGCATCGCCGGCCTGCTGCTGTCGGCCATCGCCGTGCAGATGCTCGCCAACAGCGTCCGGGCCTTTGTCAGCGGTGAGGGATAGCGTGCGCGCATGACGGCGGGGGTGCAGCGTTTCGAGCAGCAGGAGCTCGGCGGCATGCCGGTGCGCCTGTTCCGTGCCAGCCCGTCCCGGCTGCTCGCCTGGCTCGACTGCCCCCGGCGCTACCGCCTGCAGTACCTCGACCGGCCCGGCCCCCGGGCCCGCCCCCAACGGGCGCACACCTCCGTCGGTGTGGCCGTGCACAATGCCCTGCGCGACTGGTGGGACCTCGCACCGGAGCACCGCACCGCGGCGGCCGGCGCCGAGCTGGTGCGCACCTCGTGGATCGAGCTCGGCTTCCGCGACGCCGACCAGTCGCAGCGCTGGCGCGCCAAGGCCCAGGAGCAGGTGACGACCTACCTGCAGGGCGTCGACCCCTCCCGCCAGCCGCTGGGCATCGAGCGCACCGTCTCGCTCAAGACCGAGCGGCTCGCCCTGCAGGGGCGCATCGACCGGCTCGACGAGCGCGACGGCGAGCTGGTGGTGGTCGACTACAAGACCAGCCGCGTCCCGCCCACCGACGACGAGGCCCGCACCTCCCTGCCGCTGGCGCTGTATGCCGCGGCGGCCTGGAAGATGTTCCGTCGCCGTTGCGTGCGTGTCGAGCTTCACCACCTCCCGAGCGGCACCACCGCCACGCACGAGCACACCGGGGACTCGCTGAAGCGGAAGATCGACGAGGCCGAGTCGATCGCCCGCGACGCCCAGAGGGCGGAGGCCGACTACGCCGAGCTCGGCGTCGACTCGGGTCGCTTCCCGGCCAACGTCACCCCGCTGTGCCAGTGGTGCGACTTCCGCGCCCACTGCCCGGCCGGACAGGCCGCCGGGCCGGAGAAGAGCGACTGGGCCGCCCTGGACGGGGAGGCACCATGAGCGTCCTGACGGGAGCCGTGGCCATCGAGACCCCGCGGCTGGTGCTGCGGCAGTGGCGCGAGGACGACCTCGCCCCGTTCGCGGCGCTGAACCGCGACCCCGAGGTGATGCGCTTCTTCGAGGAGCCCCTGAGCCGCGAGCGGTCCGACGCCTGGGCCCTTGCGATCGCGGCCGTCATCGACGAGCAGGGCTGGGGCCTCTGGGCGCTCGAGCGGCGCGACACCACCGAGTTCATCGGGTTCACCGGGCTGCAGGTGCCGCGGCACCCGCTGCCCTTCATGCCGTGCGTCGAGGTCGGCTGGCGCCTGGCCCGCTCGGCGTGGGGCCACGGCTTCGCCACCGAGGCGGGCCGGGCCTCGCTGGCCCACGCGTTCGGCCCGCTGCACCTCGACGAGGTCGTCTCCATGACGGCCGTGCCCAACACGCCGTCGAGCCGGGTGATGGAGCGCCTGGGCATGGTGCGCGACCTCGACGGGGACTTCGACCACCCGGGGGTCTCGCCGGGCCACCCGCTGGGCCGCCACGTGCTCTACCGCATCAGCGCCGATCGCTGGCACGCCCTGCAGGGCGTGACCGAGATCGCGCCGGGCTGACCAGGCGGTCGGCGCGGAGGTCCCCGCCGACCTGAGAGACTGGGCGGGCACGGCATACCCGCTCTCGAAAGGTCACCACGTGGCGAAGTCCCGCACGAAGAAACCGGCCACGGTCATCTCCGTCGCGAACCAGAAGGGGGGCGTCGCCAAGACCACGTCCGTGGCGTCGCTCGGCGCCGCGTTCGCCGAGCACGGCAAGCGGGTGCTGCTCGTCGACCTCGACGCGCAGGCCTGCCTCACCTTCAGCCTGGGTGTCGACCCCGACGTCGTGGAGCTCTCGGTCAACGAGGTGCTGCTGGGACGGGCGAGCGTGGAGGACGTGCGGGTCGAGTGCGACGAGGGCATCCACCTGGTGCCCAGCGTCATCGACCTCGCCGGCGCCGAGGCCCAGCTGCTGCCGCGCCCGGGGCGTGAGTACGTGCTGCGCACTGCGCTGGAGGACGTGCGCGACGACTACGACGTGATCCTGCTCGACTGCTCGCCCAGCCTGGGGGTGCTCACCCTCAACGCGCTCACCGCCAGCCAGGGCCTGATCATCCCCATGCCCTGCGAGATGCTCAGCCACCGGGGCGTCGGCCAGCTGCTCGACACCGTGGCCGACGTGAAGAAGATCCTCAACAAGGACCTCGCCGTCTACGGCATCCTCCCCACGCTGTTCGACGGGCGCAGCAACCACGCGCAGGAGGTGCTGGCCGACGTGGGCGAGCGCTACGACCTGCCCGTGCTCGAGCCGCCGATCCCCAAGACCGTCCGCTTCGCCGAGGCCCCCGCGGTGGGCCGCTCGATCCTGTCGACGTCGCGCACCTCCAAGGGAGCCCAGGCCTACCGCGCCGTCGCGAAGAACCTCCTCAGCAAGATCTAGTCTCCGCAGGACTCCACCGCGGAATACGCGGGGGCGGCAGCGACTTGTCCCTTGACGGACCATTCGCGACCGCAGAAGGAGACTCCGTGTCCCGCACCGCAGCCCTGTCCGCCCCCGCCGCCGGCGCCCCGCTCGAGGCCACCACCATCGAACGGCGCGACCTTCGCGACGACGACGTGCTCATCGACATCCAGTTCGCCGGCATCTGCCACAGCGACATCCACCAGGTGCGCGAGGAGTGGGGCACCGCGCAGTTCCCGATGGTGCCCGGCCACGAGATCGCCGGCGTGGTCTCTGCCGTCGGCGACGGCGTGACGAGGTACAAGGTCGGCGACCGGGTGGGCGTCGGCTGCATGGTCGACTCCTGCGGCGAGTGCGTCCAGTGCAAGGACGGCCACGAGAACTTCTGCGAGAACCGCACCGTCTGGACCTACAACGACACGAACCTCGACGGCGAGCCGGCCCTGGGCGGCTACAGCCAGCAGATCGTGGTGTCCGAGCGGTTCGCCGTGCGCATCCCCGACGCGCTCGAGCTCGACGTGGCGGCCCCCCTGCTCTGCGCCGGCATCACGCTCTACACCCCGCTCAAGCGCTGGGGCGCCGGCCCGGGCAAGAAGGTCGCCATCGTGGGCATGGGCGGTCTCGGCCACATGGGCGTCAAGATCGCGGCCGCGATGGGGGCCGAGGTCACCGTGCTCAGCCAGGGCACCAGCAAGGAGGCCGACGGCCGCCGCTTCGGCGCGGTCGACTACCGCGCCACCGCGGACGGCAGCGTCTTCGACGACCTTCGCGGCCAGTTCGACCTCATCATCAGCACGATCAGCGCGAGCTTCGACGTCAACGCCTACCTCGGCCTGCTCAAGCCGTTCGGTGCGCTGGTCAGCGTCGGCCTGCCGCCGGAGGCGCAGTCGGTGCGCTTCGGTGCCCTGGGCAGCGGTGACAAGGTGCTCGCCGGGTCGAACATCGGCGGCATCGCGCTCACCCAGGAGATGCTCGACTTCTGCGCGCAGCACGGCATCGGCGCCGAGATCGAGAAGATCTCCGCGGACGAGGTCAACGACGCCTACGACCGCGTCGTCGGCTCCGACGTGCGCTACCGGTTCGTCATCGACACCGCCACCATCCAGCCCGCCGGCTGACCGAACCGCCGTCATGGCCGGCCCACCGGGCGGGTATGCCGTGGAGTTCCGGCGCCTCGAACGCGCCGACTTCCCGCTGCTCGCCCGGTGGCTGGCCAGCGATCCGGTGCGGCGCTGGTGGTGCCATGAGTGGTCGGCCGAGGCGGTCGAGCGCGACTTCGGCCCCAGCGCCGACGGGCTGGAGCCCAACGAGGACTGGCTCGCACTGCTCGACGGCGAGCCCGTGGGGCTCGTCCAGCGCTCCCGGGTGGCCGACTACGAGGAGAACGTCCGCGACTTCGGCTCGCTCGTGGAGGTGCCGCCTGGCGCGGTGACCCTCGACTACCTGCTGGGCGACCCCGAGCGGATGGGGCGCGGGCTCGGCACCGCGACGATCGCGGCGATGGTGGTGAAGACCTGGCGCGAGCTGCCCGACGCCCCGGCCGTCCTGGTCGCCGTGGTGGCGGCCAACACCGCCTCCTGGCGGGCGCTGGAGAAGGTGGGGTTCCGGCGGGTCGCCTCCGGCGACCTCCGGCCCGACAATCCTGTCGACGACCCCCTGCACCACGTCTACCGGCTCGACCGACCGCGCTGACCGACCCGTCCCTGCGCCGAGCCGGACCCCAGTCCCGCGACACGCCGAGGTGCGGTGTGGCGCGGCCCCATCTCAGCGACAGGCAGGCGCGACACACGTATGCCGTGTGGCCCCCGAACGGGGCCACACGGCATACGACGTGGTGGGGGAGGCGTCAGCCCTGCTGCGCCTCGCCGGCGGGCTCGCCGCCACGGGTGCGGCGGCGGTTGCGCTGGCGACGCGGCTTGGTCTCACCCTCGGTCGACGCGCCCTGCGGGCGGTCGCCGCGACCGGAGCCACCGCGGCTGCCGCCACGGCCCGCGCGGCCGGAGTCCTGCGCGCCACGGCTGCCACCGCGACGACCCGCCCCCTTGCCGGTCTCGCCGAGGTCCTCGAGCGTCTCGGCCTCGAGGCCGGCCAGCTTCTGGGCGCCCTTGGGCAGACGACCCTTGGCCTCCCGCGGGATGTCCAGCTGCTCGTAGAAGTGGTCGGACGAGGAGTAGGTCTCCTCGGGCTCCGGGATGCCGAGGTCGAGGGCCTTGTTGATCATGCCCCAGCGGTGCAGGTCGTCCCAGTCCACGAAGGTGACCGCGATGCCCGTGTTGCCGGCGCGCGCGGTGCGGCCGATGCGGTGCAGGTAGGTCTTCTCGTCCTCGGGGCACTGGTAGTTGATGACGTGGGTGACGTTGTCGACGTCGATGCCGCGCGCGGCCACGTCGGTGGCGACGAGGATGTCGACCTTGCCGTTGCGGAAGGCGCGCAGCGCCTGCTCGCGGGCGCCCTGGCCCAGGTCGCCGTGGATGGGCGCCGCGGCGAAGCCCCGCTCGACGAGCTCGTCGGCGACCTTGGCAGCGGTGCGCTTGGTGCGGCTGAAGATGATCGTCAGCCCGCGGCCCTCGGCCTGGAGCATGCGGGCGAGCATCTCGACCTTGTCCATGGCGTGCGCGCGGTAGACGAACTGCTCGACCGCCTTGACCGTGTGGGCGTTCTCCTGGTCGTCGCCCATCGCGCGGATGTGGGTCGGCTGGCTCATGTAGCGGCGCGCGAGGGCCACGACGGCGCCCGGCATCGTGGCCGAGAACAGCATGGTGTGGCGCGAGGCCGCGGTCATGGCCAGGAGCTTCTCGACGTCGGGCAGGAAGCCGAGGTCGAGCATCTCGTCGGCCTCGTCGAGCACGACGGTCTTGGCGCGGGAGAGGTCGAGGTGGCCCTGCTGGGCGAGGTCGATGAGGCGGCCCGGGGTGCCGACGACGATCTCCACGCCCCTCTTCAGGGCCTCGATCTGCGGCTCGTAGGCACGGCCGCCGTAGACGGTCAGGACGCGGACGCCGCGGAGCTTGCCGGCTCGCTCGATGTCGGCGGCCACCTGGACGGCGAGCTCGCGGGTCGGGGCGACGGCGAGGGCCTGCGGCTTGCCGGCGTGCGGCATGTCGGCGAACTCGGGGTCACGCGGCGACACGACGCGGTTGAGCATCGGCACACCGAAACCGAGGGTCTTGCCCGTGCCGGTCTTGGCCTGGCCGATGATGTCGTGACCGCTGAGGGCCACCGGCAGCGTCATGGCCTGGATGGGGAAGGGGTGGACGATGCCGGCCTCCGCCAGCGAGGCCACGATGTCGGGGTGGACGTCGAAGTCCGCGAAGGTGGGGGTGGGCGCCGCCGTGGGCGCCGTGGTGGGCGTGGTCGTGTCAGTCACTCGTGTGTCTCTCGATCGGGGACCGTCTCCGCCTCGTGCGGGAGGTCGCTGCGCACAGCGGGCCGATCGGAGGTCTTCGAGGTGGGGCCCGCGGGAGCCGTCCCGCGGTGCTGAGTCGTGCCGACCGGGCACCGATAACGCCTCCAGTGTAGCCGCAGCGCCGCCAGCCGCCCGACCACGACGTCTAGGGTGTGCCCCATGAGCACGGAGGAGAGCACGCCCGAGCGCCCCACCGACGGCACCAGCGCCCCCCGGGAGCCCCACGCCGACTCCCGGCTGGACTCCCAGACCGGCTCCTCGTCGGAGTCGCAGGCGGACTCGCAGGCGGACTCGCAGACCGACTCGCAGGCCGAGTCGCAGGAGTGGCTGGACGACCCGCAGTACCGCGAGGCCGTCATCGACCTGCTCGGGGCCCTCGCGTACGGCGAGCTGACGGCGTTCACCCGGCTCGCGGGGGACTCGGACCTGGCCCCGACGCAGCCGCTGAGGGCAGCCGTGGCCGGCCTGGCCGTCGCCGAGTTCCGCCACTACGAGTGCCTGGTGAAGCGCCTCGAGGAGATGGGGGCCGACCCCGAGGCCGCCATGGCGCCGTTCATCGTCGCCGTCGACTCCTTCCACGAGCGCACCCGCCCCAGCACCTGGCTCGAGGGCCTGGTCAAGGCGTACGTCGGCGACGGCATCGCGACGGACTTCTACCGGGAGATCAGCGCGTACGTCGACCCGTCGACGGCGGCCCTGGTGCACGACGTCATGCAGGACGTCGGCCAGGCCGAGTTCGTCGTGAAGATGGTGCGCGAGGCGATCAAGGCCGACGAGCGCGTGGCGGGCCGCCTCGCGCTGTGGGGCCGTCGCCTGGTGGGCGAGGCGCTCTCCCAGGCCCAGCAGGTGGCCGTGGAGCGCGACGCCCTGTCGTCGCTGCTCGTCGGCGGCGTGGGCGCCCAGGACCGCCCGAGCGCCGACCTCGCCGAGCTGGGCCGCATGTTCGCCCGGCTCACCGACGAGCACACCCGCCGGATGGGGCGCCTGGGCCTCGCGGCCTGACACCTCGACACACCGCGACACACCTCGACCCCGGCGTCACCCGAGGGGCGACGACGACGAAGGCCCCGTCCAGACGGACGGGGCCTTCGCGGTGCGTGTGGGTGATCAGACGCGGTCGACGTGGCGTCGGCCGGTGACGTTCCCGTAGACCACGATCAGGACGGCAGCCACGACGATGCCAACGAGGAAGGGGATGATCTCAAACCCGCCGTTCTCGTTGTTGTAGCCGAGCTGGTAGGTCAGCCAGGAGCCGATCAACGACCCCAGGATTCCCAGGATGATCGTCATGAGGATCGAGATGTTCTGCCGGCCCGGCAGGACGAGACGGGCAAGGGCGCCGATGATGAGGCCGCCAATGATGGCACCGATGATGGTCGAAATCACGGTTGCTACTCCTTCCACGCGATGGTGGTCGCGCTGTGTGTAGGCCGGTTACCCGGCTTCGACACAACTTGACCACGGGTTCGGACAAACCGCATTTCGAAAGTGCAGGTCACAGGGCTGCGCGGGGTCAGAACGCGCAGTGGCCGGTTTTCCACCGGGCTGCTGGAGGTTCAGCAGCGAAGTGGAGGACCGGCCACTGGTCGTGGTCGTGAGAGCCGGTCAGAGGGTGCCGAAGCCGACCCCTCGGCGCTCGCTCTCGCCGAGCGAGACGTAGCCGAGCGCGGTGCCGGGCACGAGCACCTGGCGGCCCTTGTCGTCGGTCAGGGTCAGCAGGGTGCCCTTCTCGATCGCCTCGGCCACGGCCTTGGCGACCTCCTGCGAGCTGGTGTCGGTTTCGAACGTGATCTCGCGCGCGACGTTCTGCACGCCGATCTTGACCTCCACGTCAGTGGCCTTTCGTCGAAGCGGTGGCACAC
>Ga0307409_100001194_pt1 | contig 12448 bp, 12 predicted proteins | sample 322Ometagenome_2_FD_203888 | JGI IMG/M metagenome (GOLD analysis project Ga0307409, IMG submission 203888) | Maize rhizosphere microbial communities from greenhouse at UC Davis, California, United States - 322HYB-O-2 | ecosystem: Host-associated > Plants > Roots > Rhizosphere > Soil | place...
TCGTCCTCATGACTGCGCCCGTGCGAATGGAAGATTTCCGGCTCGCCGAACCTCGTCGCGCGCTCTACTTGAGCATCCGCGCGAAGTTCGCAATCGCGCTTTCTGCGGCCTGCCTGTGGACCGCCGTCAGCGTATTTCTGGCGCGGCCATGGATGCGCGACCTTGCAGCACTCACCAATCCGCTATTCGCGCTCTGGGCACTAACTTTCATCGCTTTCGTGCCGGGCTTCATGAATGCCTTTCTGGCAAGTTCGCTGCTGCTCGACAAAAGGCCGCGTCGGCGAAAGACGGTCATTTATCCTGGCGTCACCATTCTCATTGCCGCTTACAATGAGGAGCCGGGGATTGCCGTAACGCTCGAGAGCATCGCGGCGCTCAACTATTCTGGCCCGATCGAGGCCCTGGTCCTCAACGATGGCTCGACCGATGGAACCATTGAGGAAGTGCGGCGCGCCAAGAAGCGGCTTCGCTTGCCCGCCAACATCACCATCCGCCTGCTCGATTTCAAACAGAACCGCGGCAAGGCCGCAGTGCTCAATAGCGGTCTAGCTGAAGCTAGCCACAAGCTCATCTGCACCATCGACGGCGACAGCCGGCTTCGCGCCGACAGCATGACCGAGATCGTCGAGCGCTATATCTCAGATCCGCCCGGAACGGTTGCCGTCGCCGGCGCGGTGCTGGTGCGCAACTCGCGCGCCTCGCTCATCACTGCCGCTCAGGAATGGGACTATTTCCACGGCATCGCGGCAGTCAAACGCATGCAGAGCATGTATCACGGGACGCTCGTCGCTCAGGGTGCGTTTTCGCTCTACCGTAAAGACGTACTCGAAGAAGTCGGCGGCTGGCCGGAATCGGTTGGCGAGGACATCGTCATGACCTGGGCGATGCTGAGCAAAGGCCATCGCATCGGCTATGCCGAGGATGCGATCGTGTTCACCGACGCGCCGACGACCTTCCGGCAATTCTACCACCAGAGGAAGCGCTGGTCGCGAGGGCTCATCGAAGCGATGCAGCGCCACAAGAGCTTGCTGTTCAAGCCGCGCCTCTCGACTTTGTTCGTGTGGTGGAACTGCCTGTTCCTGCCTTTGGATCTGACGTTCACCTTCGTCTTCATCCCGGGGCTGGTTGCAGCTTTGGTCGGCTATTATTGGATCGCGGGGCCCCTCACGCTCCTGCTGCTTCCGCTGGCGCTCGTCTGGAACATCGTCATCTTCCGCATCCAGCGGCAAATGTTCGCGGCCAAGGGGCTCAAGGTCCGCCGCAACGTCTTCGGGCTCCTGTTTTACGTCCTCGTCTACGCGATCATCATGCAGCCGGTTTGCCTGCTCGGTTACATTTCCGAGCTCACCGGCCAGCGCAAAAAATGGGGCACCAAATGAGGCAGATCGTAGGTCAGTTTGCTGCCGTTGGTGCGGCATGCATGGTGGTCACGGAGCCCTCTGCAGCGAAAGCCGCAGACGCTGCCCCCGCCGCAGGGCTGGAGCTGTCGGCGAGCACCGATTCCGATCATACCGACGTCATCAAGCTGCTCGGCCGCGGGCTGTGGAGCTTCGAGGGTCGGGATAAATATCAGGGCATCGCCATCGAGCGTGCCTGGTTTACGCCGGTTGGCGAGCACACGCGTAAAGAAACGCGTGCCTATATCGATCTTGCAGATGGCATCGACGACAAATGGAAGTGGCGCGCGCGCATCGGTACCGATGGCCATACGGTCCTCGGTTCAGCGGGCCTGCGAACGTCCGACTGGTCCAGGGAATTATTTCTCGAGCGCGAGGTGGTCGAAACACGGCGCGGGCTTGATGAAGGGATCTATTATACCTTCGGCGGCGCGAGCATTGATATTCCCGCAGGTGCGCGCGACACCTTTAACGTCATGGGCGGCGTGCAGGAGTTTACCGGCAAGAATGTGCGGCTGCACCTTCGCGGCAGTGCCGTTCATGTAATCGCGCCAAAGCTCGGGCTGAGCGCGCAGCTGAGGACGCGCTGTTTCCATTCAACGCGCCCCCAAGAATTCGATTATTATTCGCCGCGCAATTTCGTACAGGTCCTGCCGGTGGTGCAGATGCGGCGTTTCACCCCAAGCGGCTGGATGATCTTGGGTGCGCTTGGGCTTGGCGCGCAGAAAGCGACCGGCGCGGGATGGCAGTCAGCGCGCCTCGCGGATCTTCGGATTGAGAGCCCGGCAAGATCCAACAGACTACAGGCGTTTCTTCAGGTTCAATATTCGAATAATTCGCTCAACCAAGGCGGTGGTGGATATTATTATGTCGCGGCGCGTGCCGGGCTCACGGCGCAGCTGCGATAGGTCGTAAGCGGCTTCGATCAAAGCGAGTTTGAAGCCGAGTACGAACGTCATCTAAAGTATTCGCAGTGCCGCGCGTCTCTACAATGGGGTAGTCAACGAACGGCGGGCTGCACGGCAAGCCAGGGGAAGGGCAACCATGTCGTAACGGTACGAGCGCTCGATGAGCGGAGCGCAGGACAAACGTAAAGACCGTAGACCGTCCAAAAATAGCTCCTGTTTTTCCTCGAAGTAGGCACCAAGATCGATCCCCGCCTCCGGGGCGCCGTCCGGCAGCGTGACTGCTGCGGTTAGGAACAAGAGGATCAGCGACACGAAATAGGGAGGGACCGCACCGAGAGTCGTTCCGCTGAACCCGCGCCGCGCTGGACAATCGACTTCGCAGATCGCGCAGGTTCATTTTTTTGATGCCTTATCGATCATAGTATTCTTCGCAATGACGCAGGTGAAACCGCGCTGGATCAGCGGCATCGTCATGGTGGTTTCTCTAGTCTGGTTCGTATGCGGCTTCGGCTGGTTGAACCGACTGAGCAAAATGTCCGCTTTCCACCCATTGCAGACATTAGAATCGCTCGATGAGGGCTCTCGGCTAGCAGCGGCAGTGCGGTCCGCCGACGCCCGTTTGCGGCATGAGTAGCGGTCGCCGGTCGGCTCTTGATCGACAGGCTGGTGCGTCACGCTAGGTCGGTAAGGGGGTGCCGCGAGTGCGGAGGTTGTGATACCGAGCTGGCGAGTCAGTTGAGGCGAGGGGGTGACGCCATGGCCACAATTGCTGCGGGAAATGCATGGCGCGAGCGGCTTCCGGATGTGCTTTCGGGCACGCCGAGAGCCCATGCGATCGACCGCTGGATCTACGTGTTCATGGCGGTGTGGTTCATCGCCATCGTTCTGGTCGGGTTCATCCCGGATTCGATCATGAAGGTGGCGCTGGTGAAGGCCGGCGCGCGGGCGCCTTTCCCGCTGGTGTTGCACATCCATGCGGTGGTGATGGGATCGTTCTTGTTGCTGTTGCTGACGCAAACTGTGCTGATGGCTACGGGGCACAAGGCGCTGCACATGCAGCTCGGCATTTTAGGGGCGGTTCTGGCCGCCGCGCTCGTGGTCGTCGGCTTCGTGCTTGCGCCGACCATGTATTACCAGGTTTGGGGCGGAGCGACCTTCGGCCCGCCGGAGGTCCGCAAGGCGCTGGCTCCAGTGGTGCCCCTCGTCGAGAATATCCTGCTGCTCCAGATTTCGGCGGGACTGATGTTCGCGCTGTTCGTCAGCATCGGCCTTAGGGCGAGGGGTCGCGATGCCGGATTGCACAAGAGGATGATATTCCTGGCGATCGCGGTGCCGTTGGGCGCGGCGATCAGCCGCATGACTTGGCTGCCGACGACGATGCCGGGGAGCCCGCTCTCCATCAACCTGTTTGTGTTGGTGGCGATTGCGCCCATGTTCGTGTGGGACGTGATCCGCAACCGGCGGGTGCATAAGGCTTACCGGATCTGGCTTCCGGTCTTTGCGTTCGTCGTGACGGTTGTGAACCTGGTGTGGGATAAGCCGTGGTGGCACACCACCGCTAAGGCCATCATGCGTGTGTAATACTTCGCTAAGGGGACGAGCAACACGTCGGCGGTAACCTCCCAACCCATCTCATCTGTGACCCACACACGGCGATAGCGGCTCCGCGCATCGCGCGACTTGATCGCGCGGCAGACGCGGTTTCAGTGATTGCAACCACCACGATCTTTCTGGGCTCATCCACCGCCTTCACTTCGTAACTGGGCAAGCCTGGTCTCCCTAAAAGCGAGACCGTCCATTACGCTCGTGGAGGCCTCTCGTTTCCGTTATCGCGCTAGCCTCGTTCACGTTTCCGGTAATTTGAACGCGACAAAGGTGCGGTCTAGGGCGGTTCTTGCAGATTCGGTCAACTCGACGAAATACCGCCGGCCGTCTCGGGGGTCTGGAGTCCTCTTGATCTGCCCTTCGCGTTCAAGAACCTTGATCCAGCGCAGTGCCGTCGTCTGGGGGACGCCGGAAGCAAAGCACAGACTTGAAACCGATATTCTGCGACCGGTAAAATCCGCGTCATACAGTTCGAGCAGCATGTCCCAGCTTGCCTCGCCGAAGAGGTCGGCGCCGAATACCTTGCGACGGTTCGCTCGGAGCTTGAGGATTGTGCGGATGAATCGATGGATTCCAGGGCGGGGAACGTCAGAACAAATGGGGGTGTCGTGGGGGATTACTAGTTCCGCAGGTTCATCGACCCTACGCCGAAGCTGACGAACTTGCTCACGCACGTGATTCTCGTCGATCGGATTGTCGTCTTGTTGCGCTCGAAAAATCTGGTCCATAATTAGCCTCGGGAGAGTGACCGGACAGCCCCAGCGAGGCTGCCCGGACGGGCACGTGGAGGGCCGTGCCGCAGAGAGGAGTTAGATCGATCGATCCAGTTCGTCCTTGAAGCGTATCGCTTCGCGTCGGACGTGATCCGCTAGCGCCGGGTTGATGATGCTCTTGATTTGGCCAGTTTGGATTCCCTTCTCGGCCGCGACCTTGAAGTTAATGATCTGCTGGGCGGCAGCCATCGCTGGAGCTTTGCTGGTGACTGGCGTCCGCTCGAGCTTGCCGAACAGGCCCGCGCTGGTCTCGGCGGCTCCGATCAATGTCTTCTCGCTGGGATCGAGGAGGTGAGCGACGAATAGGGAGTGCTCTTCCATCTTATCAGCCCAGAAGGGGACCACCTCCCGGCGGTCGAAGGCCGGGTTCCCGGTGTTAAGTTGAGCCAACCGCCGCGCGAAACGCTCCGCTTCATGCCGGACGTGCGCAAAGAACAGGGGCCAAACCAACGAATGCATCTGGCCGCTCGTCTGCGCCACTTCCATTCGCTGCTTGTATTCAATGAGGCCATTCGTAAGCCGTAGCGTCGCGGTGTTGAAGGCTCTGTAGTTCGAGGGATCCAAACGGCTCGAACGAAGCTTGGCTAAGTGGTCGGCAAACTGCTTTTGGAATCGCTCAGCTTCGCCGCGAGGAACTGCTAATTCACGGCCGGGCATGAGCATGGCAATGAACATCGCGTGCTCCATGAGCTGCTCACCCCAAAAAAGGGTGTCGGCAACGGAATGTGCAACTGGGTCCATGCTCCCCGAAAGCGCCACGTAGATCGGCTTCGACCCGCCGTTTAGCGAACCCACCTGAACCCCGCTCATGATCTCCGGTGTGATCGGGCCGGTATCCACCTGAGGGAACACGGGTGCTCCCAGTGCAGCCATGGACGACGCGCAACCGCCACTGACAAGAGCGGTTGTTGCAATCAACGCGACACCGCCAATGTGCACGAGTTCACGGCGCGTAACTGCTCTTTCGGCGAAGCGTTCGGTGTGCTGAAGCGTTGCAGAATTTTCCATTTCCATCTCCCTGTTTGCCCGCTCCAGCCCACACGGGTGTCGACCGCCCGACATTAGATGGAATGTAGTCGCTCAAGGTTTCCGAACCCTCGGCCGGTCAATGTCCGCTTTGCACCCATTGCAGACGTTGGCGTGCGGAAGGGCCGCGAGCCGACTGCGAATGATGCCGCTCAGATGGCCGGCATGCACCCCTCAAGATCGGCCGCCTGCCTCTCGTAGAGTTCGGCTAGGGCACGGAGCGTTTTTGCCCGCTCTCTGTCGACGGCATCACGAGACAACACACGGCTTTGCTTAGCAAGCGCGCGTAGTTTTTGGGCCCCGTCACTCATGGTGCGATTAGCGGTCGGGGATCGATCCCGTTCCAAGGGAGGCTGACAGTGTGCCGTTTCGATGCAGAGGAGTCGCTTGATCCTCCGGCTGTGCCTGATTGATGAAAGAGCTGAGGGTGGTCTTAATCGTCGGCGCCGGGCTGGAAGTCCGTCAGCTCAGCACGCAGGCCGAAAAGATCCGTTTGCTGCCCACGCCGCGGCCTCCTGACGGGAGAAAACAGTCCGGCGCTGATCGCTTTTGCTCGGCAGGCGTCGGGCGTGCGGCTGAACTCTTCGGCCATCGCGCGCCAGTCAGGACGTCCCGCGCACAATTCTGAAAGTCGGACGAGCTCGTTCGCTCGCGCAGATCGCCTAAAAACACGGGGATGGTGGACTTTAGCTGCCGCAGCCTGAACCGTTCTCGTCGGCGAGTAGGAGCGCCTCAACGTCGGTGATCTCAACGCCGGTTAGAACGTTGAGAATCGTGATGTGGTTGAAGTGTGCAGCACGTAGCTCTTCCGCCTTCATCAGAGCGGCCTCGATCGTAAGTGGCTCTTGAAATTCCACAGGTCCTGCCGCGCCCGTCGCGCGAATTGTGTAGCGGGCCAACGCAACTCTCCGTTACCGAAAGGTAGGGTTATCTTTGCCAGAGCATGTCCGCAATGAGTGGAAAGCGGACGTTACGTGCGGACATCGAGGTTTGCGCTCAGCACAACCGTTGGTCGGATCCGACCGGCAGCCTACCCCATATGAATATCTGTTCACCCACTTTCACTGCGACGGAACGTTTTAGCGCCTCACCCAACGAATGGGTGCGCGCGGCTGCCTGTTTGGTGAGTCGCCCGTCGCAATGATGCGATCCAAGGAGAGTAGTTATGCGTAAGATGATCCTCAGTGCAGCCATTGCGCTTGGCGCCGCTTCGGTTGGCGCTCCTGCCTCTGCTCAGCAGAGCGGACTGGTGAATGTGAACGTCAGCAACATTAAAGTGATGCTCGACGAAGTCATCAGCAAGAACAACCTGAACGTTCAGGTTCCGGTCGACGCGATCGTGCAGGTTCCAATCGGTCTTGCAGCGAATGTCTGCGGCACAACCGTGGCCGTGCTTGGGCAGGCGGGAACCGATGCGGCTCCATGCACCGCCACGGCGGAAAATACGAACCGTGGCGAAGCGCAAGCGATTGCTCGCGCCCTGCAGCGCCAGTAATTTCAGCCACCGAACTTTTGGCAGCCCTCGACCTCGGTCGGGGGCTGTTCTTTTCCGCGGCCGACGCTCGGCAGCGGTACTGTCGCTAATGGCATCAATGGGTCGAAAGCAGCCTACCGCGGATGTCGTGAATGGGTGGAAAGCAGACATTAGTGATGTAGAACATGAGTGGGTAGAAACCGGCCTCCCCTTAATCAAGTTCTGAAAGTAGCGCGCTTAGCAACGGCCGTATGCGGAGCAGCTCGGCTTTGTGGACCTCGCCTAACGAGGCCAAGACATCGCTGGCCTTCTCGGTTAGACGCAAATGGACGCGGCGGCGGTCCTGCTCGGCTTGCACACGCTCTACCAGGCCGAGAGCCGCGAGGCGGTCGGCCATGCCCGACATGCTGTGCGGCTTAAGTAGCATGGTGGTGGCGAGCTCTCCGATGGTCAGGCTGCCCCGGTCGGACGCGCGCAAGGCGAGCAGGATTTGATGCTGCTGCGGGGTCAGGCCGGCGCGTCCGGTGACCTGTTCGGTGAAATGCGCGAACGCACGCAGCTCGGCGCGGACAAGGGCAAGGGTGCGATAGTCCCGGTCGCGGATCAGCGGACCTAGTCCTCGCGCCTTGCTCTCCGCTGCGCGAGCGCGGCGGCAAACATAAAGGCCAGTAGGATCAGGAGGACTCCTCCGCCGAAGAGGTAGCGGGCATTCTCGCTTGCGTCGGAATCACCTGCTTCGAACTGGGTCCAAGAGATATGCAGCGGGTCGGGCAGCTGGGCCGTGCCGGCGACGTGGAGATCGAGGCGCGGCTGGTTCTCGCCGACAGCGCTGATCTGGACCGGGACGCGGGTGGCGACCAGCCGGCCATTGGCAAGGACATCGGCGAGCGCGAACGCGACGACGTTCGACTTGATCGCATTCAGCTGCGTCATGCCAATGCCGCTTCGACCGTCATGCCATTCGCCAAAGCCGATGCCGCCAAAGGTCGTGAAGCGGCCGGCGGGGTCGGCGACAATCGGCTGGGTGGAGCGGACTTCGAGGGTTTCGCCGCGCGCGCCTGGGAAGGTCGCGGCGAGGTCGATGGCGTCGTGCGGAGGCGAGGGGGTGCGGTGAGTGTTGCGGTTAGCGACCGTCATGCGGAGAGTCGCGGAAATGGGCGTTTGCGCGCCATCGGAGCTGGCGGGGCCGATAGAATGGACCGTGATCCGGTTGGCGTCGGCGCCAAGGCCCGGAGCGGTCAGCGCACCGAGCACTACCAGCAACGCCGCTGCCGCGCCGCCGGCGACGAGCATCCCGCGTGCTTCGCGCGGTTCGGTCTTGTCGCCGAACCAGCGCGAGGCCAGGATGAAGGCTGCCACCGCGACGAGGGTGGTCAGCGGCAGCATGACCAAGAAGGTGTCGCTGTAGGACAGCCAGTGGACCTCGGCGGGCGGTGCATTCTCCGCCCACAGCCGTGCCGGTTCGGTCGGCAGGCCCACGGGGCCGAGATAATGGCTGTAGGTGGTCAAGAGGAAGGCGACGGTAACGCCGCCGACCGCCGCCGACTTGCCGCCGTGGCCGGCCAGTGCCCACCACGCGACGATGAACGGCACCGCCACCGCGATCCGCATCACGAACCAGGTCAAGCCCATGAATTCCTGAAGTAGCAAGGCCTGAAAGAGGCCGATGAGGACGACTATCCCAACGGCGACCGCCAGCGCCGCGGCGGCCACCGCGGCCAGCGAGCGAGCGCTCTGATCGGGCGCAGCGGCGCGGCCTCGCCGGCGACCCCACAGCCACAAGGCGCCGAGATACCCCATGTAATAGACGGCCAGATGGACCGGCAGACCGGTGATCCAGGTCCGCTCGAGGTCGAGCCATTCAGGCTGCGCGGGCAGGCCGATCGGCGACAAGGTCCAGTAATAGATGGTCAGGGCCAGGACGTGGACGGCGGTAATTATCGCCCCGCGGCCCATGCCGATCCCGAACAGCATAGTGCCGAGGCCGAACACCGTCGCCATCAGCAAGGTGTCGGTCACCCAATACGTCCAGTAGGGGTCGTTGCCCCACAGCATGGCATGGGCGATGGCGGCGTCGAGGAAGATCGCCAACAGCGCCGCCAGCGCGGTGAACTTCACTACCTCGGATAGGCTTCGCGGTTGGAATGGCGACGCCGCGACCTGGTCGGCGAAGAGTGGACGCGAAGCCATGTACGATCTCCTGTAACGGCAGCGGCGGCGCGCGGACGCAGGCGCAGGAAAAACCTGGGCGTCAACCGAGTCGGGCTGTGGCAATAGAATGTATCGTGCCGCGATATGTTCCGAGACCCGCCATCTGCAGGCAACGGCCCTTCGGCGGCATTTCGCTATTCTTAGCTAATGTCTCCTTTGCGTCGAAAGAGGACATTCGGCTGATGTCTGCTTTGGGTGGAAAGCGGACATCAGCCGCCGTCCTCTCACGGCGACGCCTCTCAAAATAGTATGCTCCCGGGAACATAAGTGGGACTCAAGGCGTGCGACTGTGCTAAGTTCTGGAGATTGCTAGCCGACTAACCTGGGCGCTGGCGACTGAGAGACCGTATTAAACTCCCGCCCCAACGCGCTGCGGGAGTCACAACGTGAACCATTCAACTTCGCCGCCGCTGGAGAGCCAGACTCTCCAGCCGATGGTGAACCGCCTTCGCTATTGGCACGCCCTCGACGCTGGCGACTGCGCAGCGGTACTTGCGCTGCCGCATGCGGTCCGGTCCTTCCAGCCGCACCACTACATCGTGCGCGAATACGACCGTGCCACGCATTCCTGCGTGCTGCTCAGCGGTTTCGCCGTGCGCAGCAAGATCGTCGCCGGTGGTGCCCGACAGATTTGCTCGGTGCACATGAAAGGCGAGATGGTCGATCTACAGAACTCGCTTCTGGGAAAGGCCGATCACAGCGTCCAGATGCTGACTGCCGGTAAGGCGGCGACGATCCCGCGTGCGGACGTCGAGCGGCTCGCCTTCGAGCGCCCAGCGGTTGGCAAGGCGATGTGGATCGACACGCTGGTTGACGCCTCGATTTTCCGCGAGTGGATTGCGAACGTCGGCCGAAGGGATGCCCGCACACGGATTTCCCACCTGCTGTGCGAACTCGCGCTGCGGCTCAAGGTCGCCGGGCTCGGCGAACAGACCAATTACGACGTTCCGCTGACCCAGGAGCAGCTGGCAGATTCGACGGGCCTAACTTCGGTCCATGTCAACCGGACGATCAGGGCCCTCGAACGCGACGGCCTGATCGATCGCATTCACCCCCGTTCAATCACCATCGGCGATTGGAAGAAGCTCGCCGACGCCGGCGACTTCAACAGCAACTATCTGCACCTTAAGGGAGACGAGCCCGCCCTGGCGTAAGACTCTTCGCACAGAACGCGAACATTCAGGCGAAATGCCCTTCTCGTCAGCGGCTTACCGGCAATTGAATGGGACACCCCCCGCCCACCCTAATCTAGTTTATGGACGCATCGCGGCAGTCAGCGGAAATCATCCCTATCGCCGACCGTCGCCTCAGCCTGGCGGTGACCGAGAGTGAATGGAAAGCTCCCGCTGATGTTTTGGGAGCTAGCCATGCCCACAGAAAACTACCGCTACTATTGCCTGGACGGCGCCGGCCGCCTCCACGACGCTGCGTGGTTCCATGCCGAAAACGATGCCGACGCAATCGCGCAGATCAGCGCGAGGCACCCGGACGCGAAATGCGAAATTTGGCAGGGCAAGCGCCTCGTCGCCAGCCTCTCGGCGCAGCGGCTTCAGGCTTAGGTTCTTAAGTCCTGGACGTGTCTTTTATCCAACTAACCCAGATCAGCTTCCGCAACCGACCGGTGTGCGACATGTTGCGGCACCGTGCCGCGGTACTTTTTCCACACGAACCATCCCGCCGAATTGAGTGTGCAGGATGATGAAGGCATGGAGTTTCCAAGCGTTCACGAGGCAAAGTGCGCCGCCGTCAGATACGCCGGTCAACTGCTGGCCGATGTCGCCGAGCATTTCTGGGACACGGCGGACTTCGACCTGACGGTGACCGACGCCAAAGGCCTGATCCTGTTCAGCATGCGCGTGGTCGGGATCGAAGCTCCCGCTGTTCGTGCGAGCGATTCTCGCCAGGCTTAGCCTTGATCTTCGGAGCCGGTCCCAACGCACCTCATCCCTGTCAGTCCAAGCCCAGTCAATGGATCACACATCATCCAGAGCGAAGAGCGGAGCGCCCAACGCGGCAATGAGAGCAGACGCCAGCGCGAAGATGACGTTCGGGCTCCTTAGAGCTTCCCGCACATAGCGGCGCCAACTGCTCACGTCCGGTCGCCGCGATCACGGTCACCGCGCTTCGGCCTAGTCTTCGAATCCCGCTTCTGATCTTGCGCCGAGCTGCGACCGACATTCTCGCTTTCCCTGAACTGGCCCGGCTGGTCGCGACGCACGTAGCGTTTGTCGGTTCCCGTATAGATCAACTCACGCGGTATCACACAGTCTCCCGTTGCTAGCGCCCAAAGATCCGCTCCGAGCGCGGGTTTTCAGCACGCTGGACGTTGATGAACGCGGAATAAGCGAAAACGCCGACGATCACGGCAATCAGGAAGGTAACCCCGACCCGTCGGTTCATTGGGACCCCCTTTGCCGTGTCGAACGCGCATAAGCGTCGGCCAGCTCCTGGTGCACGCGGCGCGCTGCTGTTGAGGTCGCGCGCTCCGCCGCGGCGCGTTCGGCTTGCTCCCGGACCCGGCAATAATCTTCGCCGACCGGCGACGCCGGCGGTTCCGCGTCGCGCGCCCCCGCCCTCCGGAAAATAACTAGCGGACTCGAGTCATGTGACACGTTCAAACGCCTTGCCTCCCCGCAGCGCGGGCCGCGTTGATGTTGTCGTGGTAACCTGTTGTCTTTTGATGGATTTCAATGCCGGAAGGCGTCCGCGGTTGCGGGGCCTTACCTAGGTTATGACGATTTTGCGCTTCGGAAGAAGGGACCTCGGAAGCCTCCCGCCAATGCGAACCCGATTCGCACGGAAACTCACCGGCAACGCGGCGGGCCGAGCGCCCCATGATGGTGAAGGTAATGTCTCCTTTGGATCGAAAGTGGACATTGAGCAGCTAATGTCGTGAATGGGTGGAAAGCTGAGATTGGTATGGCCTGTTGATGACGACAGACGACACGCAGGTAGAGTCTTGTCTTTTCAGACCAAAGTTGACGGTCCCCCAATTTCGTTTCGACTCAAAGTACCAGCATACTCCGTCAACGCAGCTCTGCGTGACTGCGCCGC
>Ga0307409_100001195_pt1 | contig 12446 bp, 9 predicted proteins | sample 322Ometagenome_2_FD_203888 | JGI IMG/M metagenome (GOLD analysis project Ga0307409, IMG submission 203888) | Maize rhizosphere microbial communities from greenhouse at UC Davis, California, United States - 322HYB-O-2 | ecosystem: Host-associated > Plants > Roots > Rhizosphere > Soil | place...
TCTCCGTCGGGATCTGGTACGTCACGATCTCAACCTTCAGCTTGTGCAGCTTCCGGTGCATGTTCGGCGCCTCGAGGGTGAAGTGCATGTACGGAGCGATGTGCCCGAGGTGCGTCATGAGGGTGACCTGCTTGCCCTCCTCGGCGAGCTTCTCGGCAACTGAGACGCCGGTGAAGTAGCCGTCGTTGTCGACGATCAGCACCTTGTCGCCCACGGCCTTGCCCTCGACCATGATCTGTTCCGGAGTCGCGCACCACGCCTGCGAGGCGTCCGCGCCGGGGATCGTGTCGTGGGTGCAGCCGTTGAGGCCGTCGGTTGCCCAGTAGCCGCCCGTCGCGACGATGACGATCTCGGCGCCGTAGTTCTTGACGCCCTCCGCGTCGAGCCGCGTGTTCGGGATGAATTCGACGTTCTTCAGTTTGTCGATCTGGATCTTGCGATAGTTGACGACGCGGCCCCATTCGCCGAGCCCAGGGAACTGCGGGATCCAGCGCATGATTCCGCCCATGTCGTCCTGTCCCTCAACGAGGTGGACGCGACGCATGCCGCGCTCGCCGAGGACGCGGGCGCACTCCATCCCGGCCGGGCCCGCTCCGACGACGAGCACGTCGTTGTCGGCGTTCGAGGCCTTCTCGAACTTCTCCGGGTGCCAGCCGCGCCGGTACTCCTCGCCCGCGGTCGCGTTCTGCGTGCAGATGACCGGCGGGCCCCCGATCTCCCAGCGCGAGATGCAGATGTTGCAGCCGATGCACTCGCGGATGTCGTCGAGCCTGCCCTCGTCGATCTTCTTCGGAAGGAAGGGATCGGAGATCGAAGGCCGGCAGGTGGCGATGATGTCGAGCGCGCCGTCGTTGATCGCCTCGACCATGAGGTCCGGGCTCGTGAAGCGCCCGACGCCGAGTACGGGCTTCTTCGAGACGCCCTTGACGGCCTTCTGCCAGGGGAGCATGCGACCGGACTCGTAGAAGCGGGACGGGGTCGCGTCCTCGCCCCACTCGGAGATTCCGGAGACGTTGATGTCCCAGACGTCCACGATCTCGTCCACGAGCTCCACGAACGGCAGGCAGTCGCGCTCGAGCTGCGTGCCGGCCTCGCCCATGAACATGTCGGTCGACATGCGGACGGCGATCGCGCAGTCGTCGCCGACGGCCTCGCGCACCTGCTCGATCGTCTCGCGCCAGAAACGCGCGCGGTTCTCGAAGGAGCCGCCGTACTCGTCCTTGCGCCGGTTGTAGTACGGCGTCAGGAACTGCTGCGGGAGGTAGGAGTGCGACCCGTAGACGTAGACGATGTCGAAGCCGGCCTCGCGGGCGCGCTTCGCCGCCTCGACGTAGAAGCCCTGGACCTCGCGGATGTCATCCTTGTCCATCTCCTTCGGATACGTGAGGTGCTCGAAGTCCGACGGGATCTGGGACGGGGCGCGCGGAACGCAGCGCGTCTCCATGCAGGGTGCATGCGGGCCGCCGTACCAGAGCTCGGCGGCCGCGAGGGCCCCGTGCTCGTGGAGCATGTCGCACATGAGCCCGAGGTTCTTGATGTCGTCGTCATCCCAGAGGCGCGCGGAAACCCTGTGCGTGTCGTCCGACTCCGGATGGATGGAGCAGTACTCCGTACAAACCGCGGCATAGCCACCCTCGGCCTTCATGGCCCGGAAGTGCGCCTGGTTGAGGGGCTTCTCCGATCCGAACCCGTTGCAGTGGGGGATCTGGTAGAAGCGGTTCTTCATGGTCTTCGGGCCGATGTCGATCGGCTCGAAGAGGATGTCGTGCTTCGGGTCACGCGCCATTCGCGGAAGCCTCCTTTGGAGCGAACCGGAACCGGCATTCTCATGTCGCTGCGTCAGGCTTGCAAGCGCCAGGAGTTGCGAGCGTTCAGTCCGCCGGAACCCAGACCAGGCAGGGCGGGTTCTCGCGGATCCGTTTCACAGCCTTCCGGAAGGTGCGTTTCCCGAGCTCCTTCCGGTTGGCGCCGAAGACAAGCAGGCCGATCTGCTCTGTCTGGGCGACCTCGAGGGCCGTCTTGACGGGCTTCGGGTTGTGGAACGCGAGCTGCGTTGTCGTCACGCCGTGCTCGCGTGCTCGCCTGGCGACCGCGTCGAGATGCTTGCGGTTCATCTGCTCGGCGTACTGACGGGCGACATGCCCGACATAGTTTCGATACTCGAGCGGGATTGCGTCGCAGATGTAGAGCTCGGCGCCCACCTCCGCTGCCGAGTCGATCGCGAAGGCGATTGCGGGCTCTTCGAGCTCGACGTTCAGGGTGAGGAGCATCACGGGACGCACGTTCCGCGCCGCGGACCCCGTTTCAGGCGGCGCCGCGCGGTCGAGCGTCTCGCGGGTCACTCGTTCGACGCCCCCAGCTCGACCGTGGGGAGCTCGCCCGGCGACGGAACGAACCGCCGCATGAACCAGCGGCGGATGTACCAGAACCAGAGCATCGCGGCGAGGGGCACGGTGACCGCCGCGGCCCAGAAGTCCCAGACGAAGTACGCGATCAGGCCGGCTGCCACGATGAACACGGCGCCGAATCTGACGTAGAGCCTCGCCTTCGCCTGGTGCTCACGGACCTGCGGGAAGTTGCTGGTGGAGATCTCAGACGTGTCGTAGCGACGCCCACAGGGACACTCGAGGACGTCTCCGAGGTTTGCCTTGTGAGTCTCTCCGCACTCGCACCTGACGGTGATGGGAATGGCCACGCGACTCTCCAAACGATTGTAGTCCCCGAACCGACGAGGGGCGGGTTTCCCCGCCCCTCGTGTCGAGCCTGCTGTGAGTCCTTAGCCAGCCGTTGCGGGAGCTGCAGCGCCTCGACCAGCGGCCGCCGCTCCTTCGATCGCCTCCTGCGTCGGCTGCTCGTCGCTCGGGTCGGTCCAGTGGACCGACTTGCCCCACTGCTTTTGAGCGATGATGTAGCCGAGGACGCCGGCCAGCAGTACCCCGAGGCCGACCGCCACGATCTCCGGGACCCGTGCCGTCGGGCTGGGCACCGGGCCCGTTCCGGCGAGGAAGGCGGCGTACTCGTCGCTCAGGTAGTCGAATCCGTACCCGGTGTACTTCAGCCCGTACAGCCCGAAGATGATGAAGAGCGAGTTCAGGGCACAGAACAAGCCCGCCATCCACATCCACGCCTTCCCGAGCTTGATCGGGCGTGGCCAGTTTGGGCGGTCTCTGCGCAACCACAGGATTCCGGAGAGTGCGATCACGTGCGAGAGCATGTACCCGAGATTGCCTGCCGCGAGGATGAAGTAGATGTTCTGGAAGTAGAGGAGCAGGAAGATGTTCAGGAGCATGTCGACCGTCATGGCTCGGCCGGGCACGTTGCGCTTGTTCAGGACGCCGAGCTGCTTGAGCGTCATCTTCTCTTCGGACAGGGCGTAGAGCGCCCGCGAGCCGTCCATGGTTGCGGTGTTCATGGAGAGGAGCAGTCCCCCGCAGAGACACACGACCAGGAACTTCCCGAATCCCTCTCCGGCTATCGTGTTGACCACGTCCGTCAGCCAGACGACGCCGGTCAGGTCGTTGAATAGACCGTCGTAGCCGATCGACCCGAGGACGACGATCGGAAGCAAGATCGACAGCACGACGTTGAGCGCTCCCACCGAGGCGAGCGCCTTGCGGGTGTCATTCGCCGTGTCCTTGTACTCGGGCGCGAAGGTCGCCCCGGCTTCCGGCCCGTACGTCGACCACCCGAGTATGTAGAGCCAGACCATGATCATCACGAACTGGTTGAAGAACGTCGCCGAGTCGCCGTAGAACTCGACGTTCGCGGCCACGAAGTTCGAGTCGATCTGATGGTTCGAGAAGTCGCCGGTGATGAAGCCGCCGATGGCGATCACGAGGATCGGGAGGATCATTAGGGCTCCGACCACGTAGCTGAGCCCGACGGCGGGCCGCATGCCGCGGATGTTGAAGATCCAGCAGAGCACGATGCACATGACGCCGATGATCTGCGCCCAGCCGAGTGGCTGGATGATCGGCGGGTGGTAGACGTGGGTAGCGAGATAGCCATCGCCTCCGAACTCGGCGAGCAGCAGGTATCCGATCAGGCTGCCGTAGATCGCGAGCACGCTCGACCACGCGAACCAGTAGCCGAAGACCGCGATCGGGCCCGCGAAGGAGAAGTGCTTCCGCCACCCCTCGCGTGCGTAGACCGAAAGGCCTCCCGGCTTGTCCGGGAACATCGCCGCGGGCTCGCAGTAAATGTATGCCTGGAGAGCGCCGATGGTGGCCGAGATAATCCAGAGCGCGATCGCCCACTTGCCCCCCAGGGCGATGATCGAGCCCCAGAGGCCGATGAGCAGGAAACCTGGGTTGGCGAGACCGATGACGAACCCGTCCCACCAACGGATCGTCTTGAGGAGACGTCGTTCGTCTACCGCAACTTCAGCCATGCATCCTCCTCTGCATCGAAGACGCCCCTAGCCGGGTCCCGACTCTGGACGCCAGATCGGATCTGATACACCGCATCGAGATGCGCGACGGTAACACTCGCGCAAAGCAAGTTCAATGACGGGGCTCGGGCGTGCGAAAGTGCCCCTGACGACGCTGAAAGGAGCGACATGGCCGTAGCGATTCGACAGGACGCCTACATCGGAGGGCAGTGGGTTCCCGGCGACGGGGAGGAGATCGAGGTCCGGAGCCCGGCGACGGACGAGATCCTCGGCACAGTCACCGCCTCCTCTGCCGCCCAGGTCGAGGCCGCGGTCGGGGCTGCCGCCGATGCCTTCACCGCCTGGCGCAAAGTCTCCCTGCTCGAGCGGGTGGAGCTCTGTCGAGCGGCCTTCGACATCTGCATGGAGCGGGCCGACGAGATCGCCGAGCAGATCACGAAGGAGGTCGGCAAGACGATCCGCGAGTCCCGCGAGGAGATGGTCGAGTACACGGCCGACCACTTCCGCCGCGCATCGGAGGACGTCCTGCGCCATGCCGGAATGGTCCTCCCGTCGACGCAGGAGCGCTCGAACGCCAAGCGCATCATCGTCGTGCAGGAGCCGATCGGAGTCGTCGCCGCCGTAACGCCGTGGAACTTCCCCGTCGACATCGCGGGGATCCCCATCGTGTACGGCCTGGCGGTCGGCTGCACCGTCGTCTGGAAGCCGTCCGAAAAGGCGCCGCTCTGCGCCAACATGTTCGCCGAGGTCATCCACGACGCGGGCTTCCCGCCGGGGACGCTGAACGTCGTGCACGGCCGCGGTGACGTCGGATCGGCGCTCATCACCAATCCCGACGTGGCCTCCGTCGTCTTCACCGGCTCGACGAAGACCGGCGAGCAGGTTGCTCGCGACGCCGCGCTGAAGAATCGCGTCCTCGAGCTCGGCGGCAACGGCCCGCAGATCGTGCTCGCGGACGCCAACCTCGAAAAGGCGGCTGATGCCGCCATCGTGGGCTGCTTCTACCTCGCCGGCCAGTGCTGCACGGCGGCGGAGCGCATCCTCGTGCACGAGTCCGTGAAGGAGGAGTTCGTCGCAGCGCTCGTCGAGCGGACGAAGGCGCTTCGTGTGGGCGATCCGCTCGACGAGGAGACGGACATGGGGCCACTCTGCACCAATGAGGTGCTGGCCCGGACGATCGAGCACGTCGAAGACGCCGTCGCCAAGGGTGCCCGGGTCGTCTACGGGGGCGGGCATGAAGGCCACTTCCACGAGCCCACGATTCTCGACGGCGTGACGAGCGACATGAGCATCGCCAGGGAGGAAACCTTCGGCCCGGTGGCGCCGATCATGACTTTCGGCGACCTCGACGAGGCGCTCGCGGTCGCGAACGAGACCGACTACGGCCTCACCGCCGCCGTCTTCACGCGGTCGCTCCACGACGCCTGGCATGCGGCCGAGGAGCTTCGGCACGGGACGGTGCACATCAACGAGACGACGAATTACTGGGACCAGCTGGCGCCGTTCGGCGGGGCGAAGAAGTCGGGAGCGGGCCGCGAGCTCGCAGGCTGGATGATCGACGCGCTGACGGAGACGAAGCAGATCACCTTCGACCTCGCCGACTGAGTCAGGCGGGGATCCGCTGCAGGTGCGCGCGCTCGATGAGACGGGCGGTGCAGCGCAGCGAGTTGGCGCAGATCGTCGCCGTTGGCGCCATCGGGCCCGACGTGGGGAAGACCGCGCCGTCGAGGACGTAGAGGTTCGGGATGTCGTGGGCCGCGCACCAGCGGTCGACGACCGACGTCGCGGGATCATCGCCCATCCGCGCCGTGCCGAGGAGGTGCCAGCCCCACTGAGACCAGTCCGCCACGATCGTCTTGACCGCCCCCGCGGCTTCGTGCGCCTCCTGCGCCCTCTCCAGCTGGAACGCCAGGTTCGCACGCATCTCGTCATCGATCGTGAACGTGATCTTCGGGGCCGGAATCCCGTCGGAGTCCGTGAGCCCGGGATCGATCGTGACGGTGTTCGACTCGTGTGGGAGATCCTCGATTCCGACGCCCCAGTCGAACGCGTGCCCGAGCGTCGTCTCCGTCAGGTCGTGGACTGCGGCTCCCCAACGCTCGTCGAAGGGGAGCTCGTCGTAGCGGAAGAGCGAGAACAGCGGGCCGCCGAGCGGCATCACGTCCCACTGCGCGCCGAGCGGGAAGCCGCGCGACTCGTCGTGGTCGGCGAACTCGAGGGAGAGGAGCTGCGTTCCCCACGGGCCGAGCCACCCCTCGAGGTTGTCCTCGTAGATTCCGAGGACGCTCATGTACGGGTGCAGCATGAGCCGCTTGCCAACGAGGCCCGAGGAGTTAGCCAGTCCGTCGTCGCCGCCTGAAAGGAGAAGGAGGCGCGCCGTGCCGACGCCGTTTCCCGCCACGATGACGACGCTCGCCTCCTGCCGCTGCTCGTTCCCGTCGCGGTCGATATAGATCGCGCCGGTTGCGAGGCCGTTCCCGTTCGTCGTGATCTCGCGCACGCGTGCGCCGGTGATGAGCTTGGCGCCGTGCGCGATCGCCTGCGGCCACATGGTCGTGTCGGTCGAGCTCTTCGCGCCCACCGGGCAGCCCCACATGCAGGCGCCTGTGCGCTCGCAGCCGGCGAGATTGCCGACCGCCTCTGAGCGGATGGCGTGTGCAGCCGGCCACCAGTGCCAGCTGAGCCGGTTCATTCCTTCCGCCGCCCTCCGCCCGATCGCTCCGATCGGGAGCGGTGGCAGGAGCGGCGCCGGCCCGGGCGGGTAGTTCGGGTCCCCGGCCATGCCTGAGATCTGCATCTCCTGGTCGATCTGCTCGTAGTAGGGCTTCATCTCCTCGTAGGAGAGGGGCCAGTCGTCGGCGATTCCGTGGAGTGTGCGGAGCTTGTAGTCCTGCGGGCGCAAGCGCACCCACTGGGCGCAGAAATGAATCGTGCTTCCGCCGACGGCGTTGTACATCACGGGCGTGATCGGCGACCGGGAGCACTCGAGCGGGTAGTCGGCCGGGTGCTTTCGGGTGTTGGGGTTCGGGCTCCACTGCGCGTCGGAGACGAGCTCCCACTCGAGCTTGTCGCCGGGGAAGTCGCCGGCGTTCTCCCAGCCACCTTGCTCGAGGCAGACGACCGAGAACCCCGCCTCCGCGAGATGCCGTGCGGCCACAGACCCTCCGGCGCCGGCTCCGATGACGACGACGTCCGCTTTTTCGCCGTTGCCGCCGATCGAGAACGTGAGCGGCGCGGCCGGTTCGACCGGATCGGGCGGCGGCGGCTCGGTCTCGTTGATCGCCCCGCGCTCGAAGACCGGGTCGAGAAGCCCGTCGCGGAGGTCGTACTCGGCCTCGTCTGAGAAGGGGAGCCGCTTTCCCTGGCCCGGATACCCGATCCGCTTGCGGACCTTGAGGTTCATGTAGTAGCCGCCCGATGCGATCTGGGCGAGGGCCGAGAAACCGTCCGGGTCCTCGGCGTGCAGTCGGCGCGCCTCCGCTTCGGGATCGCGACCTGCGGCCGCATCGAGCACGGCGGCGAGCGGCGCCACGAGGTCCGGACGCGCGGCCAGCGCCCTGTCGAGCCACTTCTCCGCGGAGCCGGCTTCGCTCGCCGCAGGCATGGCCTCCGTTGCCGGGATGAGGACGTCGGCCAGCGCCCAAAACGCCGTGCGGTGCTCCGGCGTAAGCGTCTGCTCGCTGGTGATGGCCATAGCTCTCTCCTCCCCCGCGACTTCTCGCGATGCTAGAGCCCTCGGATATAAGTGTCCAGCGTGGGAATCGTCCTCGGCCTCACGGCCGCGCTGTCGTGGGGCCTGGCCGACTACTTCGCTGCAGTCGCATCTCGCAGCGCGGGCTCCTTCAGGGTCGTGCTCGGGTTTCACCTCGTCGCCGTCGCGCTCCTTGCGCTCCTCGTCTTCGGGACGGGGGAGACGGTCGCGGACGTCAGCGGCGAGGATCTGGCCTGGTTTCTCTTCCTCGGAGGCCTCGGAGCTCTCTCCTACCTCTGCTTCTACCGGGCGCTCGCCATCGGCCCGATCTCGATCGTGAGCCCGGTCGTGTCCGCCTACGCGGCGGCCACGGTCGTCTGCGCCGTCGTCATCGGAGGCGAGCGGCTCGGGGCGGGAGAGGGAGCGGCGATCGTGGTCGTCCTCCTCGGCGTGCTGCTCGCCTCTTCCGACCTCGCCCAGTTCAAGTCCCGCGAGCGAATCGCGCTCTTCGGGATCGTCCTCGCGCTCGTCACCGCCGTCGCGATCGGCGTGTTCGTGTACGGAATCGCGCATTTCAGCGCGACCTACGGGTGGCTCGTCCCTATCTTCCTCGCCCGCGGGTTCTCGGCGCTCTTCCTCGTCGCCGTCTCGCTCCGCGGCGGCGAATGGCGCTTTCCCGACCGCTCGCCCCAGCTGCTCGCGACGGTCTCGCTGATCGCGGTCGTCGACACGCTCGGATACGTCGCCTTCAACTTCGGAGTCCGGCACGCGGACACGACCGTCGTCGCGACCGCGGCGGCGCCATACTCGGTCGTTCCGATCGTCGCCGGCGTCGTGCTCCTGCAAGAGCGCCCGCGTTGGGCGCACTGGGCAGGCGTCGCGCTGGTGATCAGTGGTTTGATCCTGCTCGGACTGTTCGCCTGAGCCGCCCATGACCGAGATCACCGACTACGCAGCCATTCTTCTCGCCCTCGGGACGGGCGTCTCGCTCGCGGTTCTGTCCACTCGACTGACCGCCTGGTTTCCGATCCCGTCTCCCTTACTCTTCCTGGTCGCCGCCGCGGCCGTCTCGGACCTATGGCCGAGCCTCTACGCCGACGTCCCGGCGCTCACGGTCGAGCGCATCGCAGTCGCCGCGCTCATCGTCATCCTCTTCAACGGCGGGATGGACATCGGATGGCGGCGCCTCAGGATCGCGATCGGGCCGATCCTCTCGCTCGGCATCGTCGGGACCTTTGCGACGGCGGCGCTCCTAGCGGTGTTCGCCCACTACGCCCTCGGATTCGAATGGATGACGGCGGGCCTAATCGGAGCCGCGCTCGCCCCCACCGATCCGGCGGTCATGTTCTCCGTGCTGGGCAAGAAGGAGATCGACGGCCGTTCCGGCGTCACCCTCGAGGGCGAGGCGGGGTTCAACGACCCCGCCGGGATCGCGCTCATGATCGGGATGATCGAGCTGGCCACGCACGACGACGCTTCTGGTGCCGTGATCCTCCAGGAGTTCGTCGTCGAGATGGGCATCGGCACGGTCCTCGGGGTCGCCGGGGCGCTGGCCATGGTGGCCCTCCTCAGCCGCCTGACCCTCCCGGCTCCTGCTCTCGGCCCCGTCCTCGCGCTCGCTCTCGCGGGAGCTCTGTACGGGGTCACCGCTCTCGCACACGGCTCGGGGTTTCTCGCCGTCTTCATCGCCGGCCTCGTCCTCGGCGACGCGGGCGGGCCCTACAAGGCCGAGATCGAACGCTTCCACGGCGCGCTCGCCGTGCTCGCGGAGATCTCGGTATTCGTCGTCCTCGGCCTCGTCGTGAGCCTCGGATCGCTGACCTTCGACATCTGGTTGGACGGGATTCTGCTCATCCTCGCGCTCGCGTTTGTCGCACGTCCGCTCGTCGTCGCAGCGCTGCTTGCTCCGTTTCGCTTCACGAACGGGGAACGCGCCTTCATCGGCTGGTCCGGGCTCAAGGGCGCCGTTCCGATTCTCCTTGCCGCGTTCGCGCTGGTGCAGGGTGTGGAAGACGCCAGCGACGTCTTCCACATCGTCTTCGTCGTCGTGCTTCTCTCCGTTGCCGTGCAGGGCACGCTCCTCCCGTGGGTCGCGCGCCGGCTCGCGATCCCGATGCGCGAAGCCAAGAGCTCGGGCTAGGCCGAGTCGGCGCGGCGGGGCCTCGACACGAGCTCGCCGCCGCAATTCGGGCACAAATGCCCCAGCGCCTGCCCGCAATCGGCACAGAACGTGCACTCGTAGCTGCAGATGACCGCCTCGCCTCCGGGCTCGAGCCCGGAGGCGCAGCGCTCGCAGGCGGTTCGCATCTCGAGGGCCATGGCCCTCGTAGGATGACTCACCCGTGACGCTCTCGCAGCTCGCACTCACGATCGCCCTGCTTGCGGCTCTCGGCCTCGTCGCGGGGCGGTTCGGGCTCTCGGCGATCCCCGCCTACTTGCTCGCGGGACTGCTGCTCGGACCGCACGAGCCGCACGTGACGAGCCTGATCGAGCCATCCGAAGTGACGACATTCGTCGCCGAGCTCGGGATCATCTTCCTGCTCTTCTTCCTCGGCCTCGAGTTCACGGTCGACCGCCTGCTGCGCAGCGGAAGACACATAGGCCTCGGCGGCTCCATCGACCTGACCGTGAACGCGGCGGTCGGCCTCCTCGTCGGCGTGATCGCGTTTGGGTTCGGCTTTCCCGCGCTCATCCTCGCGGCCGCGATCTACGTCTCGTCGAGCGCGGTGACGGTCAAGGGCCTGATCGACTTCCGCCGCCTGGCCGACGACGAGACCGACCTCATCCTCGCAATCCTCGTCTTCGAGGACATCGTCATCGCAGGCGTGCTCGGCTTCGCGGCCGCGGGTGGGGAGGGGGCGAGCCCGACCCTCGTGGCCGTGGCCAAGGCCCTGGTCTTCGTCACGATCTCGGTCGCGGCGTCGCGATTTGCACGTCGCCCGATCGATGCTCTGCTCGGCCGCCTGCCGGGCGAGTTTATGCTCCTGGTCACCTTCGGCTTCCTCATTGGCATGGCCGCGATCGCCAAGGAGCTCGGACTGTCGGAGGCGATCGGCGCGCTCATGGCCGGCGTCGTCCTTGCGGAAACCTCGATCAGGGAGGAGATCGAGGAGCGGTTTCTCTCCTTCCGCGATGTCTTTGCCGCGCTCTTCTTCTTCGTGTTCGGGCTCTCCATCGACGTGGGCGCGCTCGACAGCGTCGGCTGGCTCGTGGCCCTCGCGGTCGTGCTCACAGTCCTGGCCAAGCTCGCGAGCGGGTACGGCGCGGGCGTCGTCGGCGGGTTCAGCCCGCGGCAGAGCCTGAACGTGGGCGCCGCCCTCGTCGCGCACGGCGAGTTCACGATCATCCTGGCCCAGATCGCCTCCGGCAACGACGCGATCTCCTCCGGCGACCGCAGCGACTTCGTCGCCTTCGCCGGCCTCTACGTCCTCGCGACGGCCACCCTCGGGGTCATCCTCATGAAGGAGTCGAAGCGAATCGGCCGCCGCCTCTTCCCGCCTCGATTAGCCTGAAAGGAGACGCATGGCCCAGGAGCTGAGAGAAACGCGCTTGCCGGGGGTCGGGACGAAGTTCACGTTCACGACCGACCACGGCAGCCGCGTGGCCGTCATCCAGCACCTCGACGGCTCCCGCGAGCTCTACGTCTTCCGTCACGCGGGCGACGAGGAGCCCACGGCCGTCCTCCAGCTCGAGGACGACGAGTCGCGTCAGCTCGGCGCGGTCCTCGGCGGCGCCTACGAGCGGCCGAAGATCGTCGAGGAGCTCGAGATGGCGCTCGGCGAGCTCGCCATCGAGTGGGTCCCGGTCCCGTCCGGGAGCCCGGCGATCGGAAAAACCCTCGCGGAGTGCGGCTTCCGTGCACGCACCGGGATCACGATCATCGCCATCCTCCGTGAGCCCGAGCCGGTCACGGGCGCCCAGCCGGACGACGTGATCGCCGAGGGCGACACGCTTGTCACAGTCGGCAAGCTCGGGCAGTACCGCGAGTTCCGCCGCCTGCTCGCCGAGGGACCCTAGCCGCCGGCCCCGGGTGTCACGCCCGGCACAGAGAAGTAAGTCAGAAGAAGCCAAGTAACAGACTGTTACTTGTTCGTCCTCGGTGAGAGTCGCCGAGCCATGCGGAATCGACGGCACGCAATGTGTGCCGTAAGAACCCTAGTAACAGTCTGTTACTAGGTCGATTTCAGCTTCTCGGACGCTTCTTCTCGGGGTCGTAGATCGGGAAGTCGGCCACCGTTGCGTTGGCGACGCCGTCGGAGAGCGCGACCTGGACCTGATTCCCCTTCTCGGCCTGCGCCGTCTCCAGCACCGCCATCCCGATCACCTTGCCGAGCGTCGGGCTCTCGCACGGGCTCGTCAGCGTGC
>Ga0307409_100001196_pt1 | contig 12442 bp, 13 predicted proteins | sample 322Ometagenome_2_FD_203888 | JGI IMG/M metagenome (GOLD analysis project Ga0307409, IMG submission 203888) | Maize rhizosphere microbial communities from greenhouse at UC Davis, California, United States - 322HYB-O-2 | ecosystem: Host-associated > Plants > Roots > Rhizosphere > Soil | place...
GGTCTCGCGGAGCTCATCGGCGGACGCGTCGGGATCGGCCAGCGCGACGTCGACCTCGGCGCGGATCACGGCCAGCGGCGTGCGCAGCTCGTGCGAGGCGTTGGCCACGAAGCGCTGCTGGTTGGCGAACGCGTCGTCCAGCCGGCCGAGCATCGTGTCGATCGTGTCGGCCAGGTCCTTCAGCTCGTCCTCGGGGCCGTCGAGGGCGACGCGGCGGTCGAGCGAGTCGCGGCTGACGTCGCGCGCGGTCGCGGCGATGGCGTGGACCGGGCGCAGCGCGCGGCCGGCCAGCAGCCAGCCCAGGGCGACCGCGCCCATCGCCATCGCGGTCAGCGCCAGCAGGTAGTACAGGCGCAGGTCGGCCAGCGTTTCGCTCTCGATCTGCTCGCGCACCTGCTGGCGGATCTGCAGCTGGCTCTCGCTGGTGACCGGCCCGCCGCCGACCTCCGGCGCCAGGACCGGCGGCGGCGCCGACGGCTCGGAATCGATCGACCGTGCAACGAGCCCGTAGCTCGCGGCCAGGAGCAGCGCGCCGCAGACCACGAGCACGCCCGCGTACATCAGCGTCAGACGCAGGCGGACCGACACGGCTCAGATGCGGTAGCCCGCGCCCACCACCGTCTGGATGACCGGCGGGTCGCCGAGCTTGCGGCGCAGGCCCACCATCGTCATGCGCACGGTGTTGGTGAACGGGTCGGCGTTCTCGTCCCAGACGCGCTCGAGCAGCTCCTCGGAGGAGACGGCGCGGCCACCGGCACCCATCAGGACCTCGAGCACGCCGAACTCCTTGGGCGACAGGTCGATGGGCCTGCCGGCGCGGGTGACCACGCGGCTGCCCGGGTCGAGCTTCAGGTCCCCCTGCTCGAGCACCGCCGGCCGGGCGGGGCCGGAGCGCCGGGCCAGCGCCCGGATGCGGGCGACGAGCTCGGGGAAGCGCACGGGCTTCGACATGTAGTCGTCGGCGCCCAGCGACAGGCCCCCCACCACGTCGTCCATGCCGGAGGCCGCGGTGAGCATGAGGATCTTGGTGATGCGCTCGTCGGTGGACAGCGCTCGGCACACGTCGTCGCCGTGCATCTCGGGCAGGTCGCGGTCGAGGACGACGACGTCGTAGGCGTTCACCCGCGCGTTCATCAGCGCGCGCTCGCCGTCGTTCGCGACGTCGACGGCCATGCCCTCGCGCTGGAGCCCGCGAGCCAGGGCATCAGCCAGCTGGCGCTCGTCTTCGGCGATCAGGACACGCATAGGGGCCTGGCACGCTACTGACGAGTCGTAAGCCCGCATTAAGGCCCTGTCCGCGCGCTTACTTCACCTTGAGCGTCTGGGTCTTCCGCGTCCGGTTGCCACTCGCGTCGGTCGCCGTGACGCGCAGCTGCACCGTCAGCTTCTTCGCCTTGCCGACCAGCCGCTTGGACGGCTTGATCTTCAGTTTGCGCGCGCCTCCCCCGAGCCCGAGTGACTTGGTCCCGAGCGTGAGGTTGAACGACGCGGCGAGCCGGACCGACCGTGCCGAGCCGAGCAGGTCGGCGTCGACCGAGCACGGCTCGTCGCAGGTGACCGTCGCCGGGACGCCCTTCAGGAACGTCCTCAGCTTCATCGACTTCGGTACGCCGGTGAGCGCCAGGGCGGGCGCCTTGCGGTCCGCCTCGGCGGCGGGCGCCTGCGGCTGCGGGCCCGGGCAGCCGTCGGCCGTCGCGGCGGCGATCTTCAGGCACGCGTCACCTGAATCGACCTTGCCGTCGCCGTCGGAGTCGGCCTTCAGGCGGTCGGTGCCGAGCAGTGCCTCGACCGCGTCGGACAGGCCATCGCCGTCGGAGTCGTCGTCGCAGGCGTCGCCCTTGCCGTCGCCGTCGAGGTCGGCCTGGTCCGGGTTGGCGACTGCCGGGCAGTTGTCCACCGTGCTCTTCAGGCCGTCCTGGTCGACGTCGGTCGGGGGCCAGTTCACCACCTTCTCCTGATCGGCCTGTGTCAGTCCCGCGACGACGCTGTCCGGGCCGGCGGAGATGGCTGCTGCGTCGGCCTGTGCCGACGTGAGACCCGTGCTCGACGCTGGGCGCGAGAGGTAGACCGTCATCACCGACCGCGACTGCCCCGCCGGAATCGTGAAGGCCCACACGACTCCATGGGCGAGGTCACCCGACCCCCACGGCGTGACCGGCGAGGTACCCAGCAGCGACGTCGGCTGCAACCCACCCGGACCGCCGCCCCGCCAGATCTCGGCCACAACCGGGACTCCAGGGTCGGCGGGGGCGTCGGTATTGGCGAGGACGACCCAGTCGTCGCCCGTCGTGACGATCGCGTCGCCGCTCGAGGTCGCGCGCCAGCGTGTGCTCGGGGTACCGCCGCTGAAGGCAAACGGGTCGACGGGCATGTCGCTCGTCGTCGTGTTCGTCCAGGTGTCGACCACGCGCGCAAACGCTGGGCCGTCCGCCGGCACGTACAACCGCCGCGCGAGGTCCAGCCCGGGCCTCACGTTTGGCGTCGTCGGGGTGACCAGCTCCCGCCCGCCCTGGACCGACTGACACGTTCCGGTGCCTACGTTTGCCGGCGCCATCGACGAGAAGATGCCGGTCAGGCTGCCCTGGAACACCGGCGTGAGGGGCGAGCCGGTGGCCGCGGTCAGCCCCGGGGTCGACCCCAGCAGCCACGACGTGCCGGACGAGTCGGTGAGGATCGTGCTGCAAGGAACGTCTACGGCGCTGGCCGAGCCGGCGCCGGCGCCGCAGATCAAGGCGCTGACGACGAGAGCAGCAGCAAAGCGTGTGCCAATCCGAGCAGCCAACGGGGGCCTCCTGCTGGGCGAAACGAGTCCGCTGATCAAACTAACCCGGCGGACCGGTGTGGCGCAACCGCTACAGGGTCAAACGGGCCGGGCGAACCAGCGCAGCTGCGGGATCGACGCCGCCACCAGCAGCGCCAGCGCGGCGCCGGCCAGCCAGGCGGTGATCTCGCGCTTCTCGTCCTTCAGCGCGACCTGCGATCCGAGCTGCTTGTACACGCGCGAGAGCTCGCTCGCGTCGTCGATCGCGTACGAGCGGCCGCCCGACAGCTGCGCGACGCGCTGCATGGTCTCGACGTCGGGCGGGACCTGCTCGGTGCGCGTCGTGCCGTCGCGCTGCTTGACCTGGATCTCGCCCTCGGGCGTGCCCAGCGCCACCGTGTAGATCGGGATCTTCAGCTCGCGCGCCTCCTGGGCCACGCGCACCGGGTCGCGACCGCTGGTCGACTTACCGTCGGACAGCAGCACGATCGCGCCCGGGGGACGGCGCTCGTTGGGCCGGCCCTTCAGCGCGTTGAGCGCGGTCTCGAGCGCGTTGCCGGTGGCGGTGCCGCCGTGGGGCTCGATGTTGTCGATCACCTCGCGGACCAGGCCGCGGTCGAGCGTCGGCGTCTGCGCCAGCTGCGTGCGATGGTCGAAGACGACGGCCCCCACGCGGACCTTGCGCGGCACCTGGTCGAGGAACTCGTTGCCCGCCTTCTGCACCGCCTTCAGCCGGTTGGGATCGACGTCCGTGGCCTGCATCGACCCGGAGGTGTCGGTGGCCAGGATGATCCGGGCCTGCTCGGCGGGGACAGCGACCGTGCGCTGTGGGCGCGCCATGCCGACGAGCAGCACGACGAGGGCGGCCGCGGCCAGCGCGACCGGCAGGTGGCGGCGCCAGCCGGGCTTCCAGCGCACTACCGAGGGGCGCAGCGGCGCGGTGACGAACGCCGCTCCGGCCGCGGCCCGGCGGCCCTCCCGGGCCCAGTACGCCCAGACGAGGACGGGCACGGCCAGCAGACCGAGCAGGAACCACGGTGCGGCGAAGCTCATGGGACGTTCGCGGGTCGCGTGCCCAGCGTGACCTCGATGCTCTCGGTGCGGCCGTTGCGCTGGACCTCGATCTCGATCTTGTCGCCGGGCTTCTTGCCGGCGATGTTGCGGGACACGTCGTCCGCCTGCTGGACGTCCTTGCCGTCGACCTTCTTGATCACGTCACCCTCGGTCAGGCCGGCCTTGTCGCCCGGGGTGCCGGGGTTGACCGTCACGATCTCGGCGCCGCCCCCGCTCGAGTCGGTCGACTGGATGCCGATGTAGGGGCGGGCGATCGTCTTGCCGCCGGCCAGCCGCGGGACGACCGAGCGCACGGTGTTGGAGGCCACGGCGAACCCGACGCCGACGTTGCCGCCGCCCGCGCCCGCGGTCTCGATCTGCGAGTTCACGCCGATCACCTGCGCGCCGCCGTTCAGCAGCGGCCCGCCGGAGTTGCCCGGGTTGATCGGGGCGTCGGTCTGGATCGCGTCGTCGATGGCGAAGCCGTTGGGCGCCTTGATGGAGCGCCCGGTGGCGGACACGATGCCCTCGGTCGCGGTGCGGTCGAGCCCGAACGGGTTGCCGATCGCGATCGCCTGGTCGCCCACGCGCACCTTGCTGGAGTCGGCCAGCTGGAGCGCGGGCAGGTTGCTGGTGTCGCCCTCCAGGCGGAGCACGGCCAGGTCGCTCGACACGTCGCGGCCGACGACGCGCGCGGAGCGGTCGGCGGTGCCCTCGCCGAAGCGCACCCGCACCCGGTCTGCGCCTTCGACTACGTGGGCGTTGGTGACGACGACCTTCTCGCCGTTGTTGTCGACGATGAAGCCGGTGCCGCTGCCCCGGCCCGTGCGGATCGAGGCGACGCTCTTGGCCGCCTTCTCGTACACGCGGCCGACGTCGGTGTTGCCGCCCTTCTGAACCGTGGGCGCCGCGGGCAGAGCGGCCGTGTCCTTGGACGCGTTGTCGTTGCCGCCGCCGAACACGCCGGTGACGAGCAGCAGAGTCACGACCAGCACGGCCGAGGCGAGACCCGACGCGGCCGGGATCAGCCAGCGCCGGCGGCGCGGCTGCTCGAGCTGCTCCTCGGGCTCGTCCTTGACGCGCGGGCGCACGGGCGGCGGCGCGAGCCACTCGTGCCCGTCGCGGTCGGCGTCTCGGTCGGCCCACAGGGAGTTGCGCTTCACGGTGACAACGGTAGGGGGTTAACCGTCAGGTCCGCGTAAAAACGTGATTCACCTTGGGCGGCCTACGCGCCCGGTTGGTGCCTAAGTCCACCTGCTGCGCCCGGACTGCGCAGACGTAGCCTGCCTTTACGCCGTATTGACGGGTTGAGCCCTAGCCTCGGGTACAAGTTCTTCCCGATCTCAGGAGCCGCACGCATGACCGAACCCGACACCGCAAGCCACGAGCTCGGCCCGCGCCAGGCGCTGGGCGGCGCGCTCTACGAGATGAAGCGGGTCATCGTCGGGCAGGACGCCATGCTCGAGCGCGTCCTGGTCGCGGTCCTGACCGGCGGCCACGTCCTGCTCGAGGGGGTCCCGGGCCTGGCCAAGACGCTGACCGTCAAGACGCTCGCGAACGTGCTGGGCGGCAGCTTCCGCCGCATCCAGTTCACCCCCGACCTGGTCCCGTCCGACCTGGTGGGCACTCGCATCTACCGGCCCGACACCGGCAGGTTCGACATCGAGCTCGGCCCCGTGTTCGGCAACTTCCTGCTCGCCGACGAGATCAACCGCGCGCCCGCGAAGGTGCAGTCGGCGCTGCTCGAGGTCATGCAGGAGCACCAGGTGACGATCGGCGGCCAGACGTTCGCCGTGCCCGAGCCGTTCCTGGTCCTGGCCACGCAGAACCCGATCGAGTCCGAGGGCACCTACCAGCTGCCCGAGGCCCAGGTGGACCGGTTCCTGTTCAAGCTCGTCGTCGACTACCCGGACCCGGGCGAGGAGGCCGCGATCGTCGGCCGCCAGCTGAAGCCCGAGCCCGACCTGGTCGAGCGCCTGCCGCTGGGCCAGCTGGCCCGCTGCCGCGAGCTGGTCGAGGAGGTCTTCGTCGACCGCGAGGCGATCGGCTACGCCGTCGCGCTGGCCGACGCCACCCGCCGCCCGGGCCGCTGGGGCCTGCCCGACCTCGAGCAGTACATCGAGTTCGGCGCCAGCCCGCGCGGTCCGATCGGGATGATCCAGTCGGCGCGCGCGCTCGCGCTGCTGCGCGGACGCCGCCACGTGCTGGCTCAGGACGTCCGCGACCTCGCCCCCGACGTGCTCCGCCACCGCCTGGTCCTGTCCTACGACGCGCTGGGCGACGGCATCGAGCCCGACAACATCCTGGAGAGCGTGCTGGCGGCCGTGCCGATGCCCGGCGGTCACGCCGCGCCGGCGGAGTCGCAGCCGCCGCACGGGCAGAGCACGCACCAGCATCAGCCGCCTCCGCCGCCCCAGTACCGGCCGCCGAGCGCGCCGGGCCCGGAGAGCGCCGTCGCGTGACGACGACCGCTGGTGTAGCACCGCCCGCCGGCAGGCAGGGCCCGGGCCCGCTCCCGCGGCCGCTGCTGCAGGCGCTCGACCTGCGCCTGGCGCGCCGGTCGGCCAGCCAGCTGCCGGGCGAGCACCGGGCGCCCGGCGTAGGGCGCGGCACCGAGCTGACGCAGCTGCGCCCCTATGAGGTGGGCGACGACGTGCGCCAGCTCGACGCCGCGGCCACGGCCCGCACCGGCGAGCCGCACGTGCGCCTGCACGTGCCCGAGCGCGCGCTCACCACGTGGATCATCAACGACGTGTCGCCGTCGATGGCGTTCGGCACCGCCGACCGGCTGAAAGCGGACGTGGCCGACGGCGTGGCGCTGGCCGTGGCCCAGCTGGCGGTGCGCCGCGGCGGGCGGCTGGCGTTCCTCAGCTTCGGCGCCGACAAGCCGCGCCTCCTGCCGCCGAGCGGCGGGCGCGGCGCGGTAGCGCGCGTGCGCCGCGCGCTCGACGAGGGTGTCGCCGTCGACCCCGACGAGCCGCGCCCGCCGGACCGCACCGTGCTCTCGCGCGCGCTCACCCGCGTCGGCAAGATGGCCAAGGCCTCGGGCCTCGTCGTCCTGATCTCCGACTTCCGCGACGAGGACGACTGGCAGCGCCCGCTGCGCCGCCTGTCGCTCCTCCACAGCGTGGTCGCCGTCGAGATAAGCGACCCGCGCGAGCGCGAGCTGCCCGCGGTGGGGCGACTGGCCGTCGTCGACCCCGAGACCGGCCGGATCGTCGAGGTCGACACCAACCGGCCCAAGCTGCGCTGGAAGTTCGCGGCCGCCGAGGCCGACCGCCGCGCCAAGCTGGCCGACGAGCTGAAGCGCGCCGGCGTGCAGCACATCGAGCTGACCACCGAGGGCGAGTGGCTCCGTGATCTGGGGCGCGGCCTGCGATGACCCCGCTCGCGGTCACGTTCACGACGCCGCTCGCGCTGCTCGGCCTGCTTCTGATCCCGCTGCTGGCCGCGGCGATCTGGTGGCGGAGCAAGCGCCCGCGCCAGGACGTCGTGCGCTTCCCGGCCGCGTCGACGCTGCAGGCGATCGTGGCCGACGAGCCGCGCTGGCCCCGCTACATCCCGCCCGCGCTGCTGGGGCTGGCCATCCTCGCGCTGACGCTGTCGTTCGCGAAGCCCGAGCGGACCGTCACCGTGGCCGACCGGCAGGCGTCGGTGATGCTGGTGACCGACGCGTCGGGCTCGATGGCCGCGACCGACGTCGAGCCCAGCCGCCTGGAGGCCGTGCGCGCCGCGGCGAACGATTTCCTGGACAGGGTTCCCGACGACCTGCGCGTCGGGGCGATGAGCTTCGCCCAGACGCCGCTCGCCACCACGCGGCCGACCACCGACCGCGACGCCGTGCGCGACCTGATCGACGACACGATCGCCAACGGCGGCACCGGCACGGGCGACGCGCTCGACGTCGCGATCAAGGCCGTCCGCCCCAAGGGCGAGAAGGACAAGGACAAGCCCGCGGCGATCGTGCTGCTCTCCGACGGGCGCACCACATCGGGCAAGAACCCGGCGATCGTCGCCCAGCGGGCGAAGGAGCTGCGCGTGCCGGTCTACACGGTGTCGCTGGGCACGCCCGAGGGCACGGTCCCCGGCAACGGCGCGCCGTTCCCGGTGCCGCCCGACCCGGAGACCATGAAGCGCGTGGCCCAGGTCAGCGGCGGCAAGTTCTTCAACGTCACCGACAAGTCGCGGCTGTCCGAGATCTACACGCGGCTCGGCCGCCAGATCGGCTCGCACGAGGAGCAGCGCGACATGAGCGTCGTGTTCGCGGCGGCCGGGCTGATGGCGCTGCTGGCCGCGCTGGCCTTGTCGGCCCGGCGGGCGCCGGCGCTGCCCTAGCGCGGGCCGGCCTTGATCGCGTTGTTGGCCAGCTTGACCAGCGTCGCCTTCTCGCGCCTGCTGGTCACCGACTTGGTGGCGATCGTGTACAGCACGCCGTCCTCGACCCATTGGATCTCGGCGGGCGAGCACGAGGCGCCGCAGGTGATGCCCTTCCAGTAGCCGGTCCGGCCGCCGGTCAAGCGCGCCTTGCGCGCGAACGCGGGCTCCACTCCGCGCGTCCCGGTGAAGTTGCCGATGAAGCAGGCGTTGGCGCCGTTGCAGCGGCGGCCGATGCCGAGCTCCAGGTCGTAGAAGCCGTCCTCGGCGGTCGCGTCGCCGCTTACGCGACGGTTCGTGAACACTCGCAGGTGGCTGGGCAGGAACACGTCGATACCCGATGTCGTCTTCACGCTCGCCAGATCGCCCTTGAAGATCGACGGCGGCGATATCAGCGAGGTCTCCCCCGCGCTGGCGGGCATGGCGAGCACGGCCGCGAGGGCCGCGGCGGTGGCGAGCACGGCGAGTATTCGGCGCATGCTCCGAGCGTAACCGCGGTCAGGCGCCGGCCGCCACCGCGATCAGCACGAGCACCAGGACCGCCACGCCGATCCAGCCGAAGACGATGCCGGCGATGGCCAGCCCGCGGCCGTCCTGGGTGCCGCCGGAGTTGTCGATCTGGCTCTTGCCGATGTAACCGAAGACCAGCGCCAGGATCGATCCGACCCAGTAGACCCAGAGGATGCTGAGGATGAGCGACGCGATCGCGAAGCCGTTGGTCTTGCGGGCGATGTAGGGCTGTACGCCGTAGCCGCCGTAAGGAGGCGGCGGCGGCGGCCCGTAGCCGGGCGGCGGAGCGCCGTAGCCGGGGGGCGGAGGGCCGTAGCCCTGCTGCGGCTGCTGCCCGTAGCCCTGCTGCGGCTGCTGCGCGTACCCGGGCGGCGGCGCCGGCGGGGGCGGCCCGTAGCCCGGTGGCGGCTCGGTCGGCTGCGGCGGCCCGCCCACCGGCGGCGGCGCCGACGGCGGCGGCTGGAAGCTCGGCGGGGGCGCCGAGGGGGGCGGCTCGAAGGCCGGCGGCGGAGTGGGCGGGGGCGGGGCGGGCGGCGGCTGGAGCCCGGGAGGAGGCGGCTGCTGCTCGCGATGCTCCTCGTCCTCGTCGGGGACCGGGCTTCCGGAGCTCGGGCCGAACGGCGCCCACGACGGGCCGGGCTGGCCCTGCGGATCGTCGTCTCGCCTCTCGTCGGTCACCTGGTCGCTCCTGCGTTCGCCGCCGGGGGCGCGATGATACGCCCGTGGCGCGACGCTTTCTCATCCTCCACGGCATCGAGAACCGCCGCCCGCCCGAGCACTGGCACCACTGGCTGAGCGAGCGCCTGCGCCAGAACGGGGAGCAGGTGACCTACCCGCAGCTGCCCGCGCCGGACGCACCGCGCTACCCCGACTGGGAGGACCTGCTGCGCGCGGAGCTCTCCATGCTGGGCGACGGCGAGCGCGTGGTGGTCTGCCACTCGCTGGGCTGCACGCTGTGGCTGCTGGCGGCGCCGCAGCCGCCGGTCGACCGCGTGCTGCTGGTGGCGCCGCCCAGCCGCCGGACCCTCGTCCGGCTGGCGCCGTCGTTCGCGGAGCGGCGGATCGACCCGGTGGCCGCGTCCGCCGCCGGTCCGCAGACCACGCTCGTGTGCTCGGACTCCGACCCCTACAACCCGGAGGGCGAGGGACCGGGGCTGGCCGAGGCGGTCGGCGCCCGGCTGCACGTGCTGCCCGGCGCCGGCCATTTCACCGTCGACGACGGCTACGGGCCCTGGCCCGCCGCCGAGGCCTGGTGCCTCGACGGCGGCGCGGCGACCTTCTAGGCAGCCAGCTCGACCCGGGCGCCGCTCTTGGGCCCCAGCACGATCGCCCGGCGGAAGTAGCGCGCCGGCTCGATGCCCGCGGGCCGGGGGCGGGTGCGCTCGACGACCATGCGCAGGACGATCCGCATCTCGTACATCGCGAACGCGGCTCCCAGGCAGCGCCGCACGCCGCCGCCGAACGGCAGCCAGCCGTAGGTCTCGGGCGGCGATTCCAGGAAGCGCTCGGGGCGGAACTCGAGCGGTTCGGGGTACAGGTCCGGCCGCCGGTGCACGCGCGAGATGTTGCAGGCCATCACCGCACCGACCGGGATGCGGTAGCCCAGGACCTCGATCGGCTCGCACACCATCCGGTCGAACAGGGGCAGCGGCGGGCGCAGGCGCATGGTCTCGTGGATGACGGCGTTCAGGTAGTCGTCGCCGTTCGGCAGGTCCGCGCGCAGCGCGTCGAGCTTGCCGGGATGGGTGAGAAGCAGTTCGACGGCCCAGGCCATCGCGGTGGCCGTCGTCTCGTGGCCGGCCAGCAGCAGGGTGATCAGCTCGTCGCGAAGCTCCTGGTCGGTCATCGGCTGCCCGTCCTCGTCGCGGGCCTGGATCAGCATCGAGAGGACGTCCTCGCGTTCCGCGATGCGCGGGTCGGCCCGGCGTTCGGCGATCAGCGCGTAGAGCGCCTTGTCGATCCGGTTGCGGATGTGGTGCGCCGGGCTCCACGGGCGGTTCGGGCCGAAGTTGTTGCGCAGGAACGGCACCATGCTCGCGGGCGACGCCAGGAGCTCGAGCCAGCGCTGGATGTACTTGCGCGCGTCGGCCATCGCCGGGCCCGCGTCGAACCCGAACACCGCGCGCAGGATCACGTCGAGCGTTATGTGCTGGAACTCGGCCTGCAGCTCGATCGGGGTCCCGGCCGGCCAGTCGCGCATGCGCCCGGCGGCGATCTCCTCGATCAGCGCGCCGTAGCTCTTCATCCGCTCGCCGTGGAACGGCGGCAGCATCAGCTTGCGCTGGCGCAGGTGGGTCGCGCCGTCCAGCAGGAGGATCGAGTTCGGGCCGAAGACCGGCTCGAACAGGTCGAAGCCGCGCGCCGCCCCGGCCCTCAGCGCATCGCGGTCGCCGGTGGCGATCGCCTTGATCGCGTCCGGGTTCGACACGAACACGTAGGGCATGCCCTTCCGCCCGTTGATGCGCAGCGTGAAGATCTCGCCGAAGCGCTTCTCGGACTCACGCAGCAGCGCGGTCGGCCGGAGCGCCCAGCCGAGCGCCTGAAGCGTGGCCGGCATCGGCGGCCCAGGTGGGAGCTCTCCCCTGCTCACCCCACCGGTTGTACGGGGTGGACGGACCTCGTGTGTGAGGGCGGTCACCGGTCGAGTGTTCCAGGCGCCCCGTAACCTCGCCGCAGTGCCTCACGACCGACGCGAACGCAGGTTGGCGCTGATGCGCGTGGGGCTCCTGGCCGCCACGCTCGGCGGGATCGCGATCGTGGCGGTCGCCACCGGCTTCCGGCCCTCGGCCGACGAGGTGCGCGGCTGGGGCGAGTCGCTCGGCCCGGCCGGGCCCGTGCTGTTCGTCCCCCTGTCCGTGGCGCTCGGCTGCCTGCTCTTCCCCGGGCCGCTGCTGGCCGGCGCCGCCGGGCTCCTGTTCGGGACGGCGATCGGCACTCCGATCGCGCTGACCGCGGCGACCCTCACCGCGGTCGCCGAGATGCTGATCACCCGTTACGTCGCGGGCGCGCGCGTGGGCGCCTTGATCCCCGAGCGCGCGCGGCGCGTCGACGACTTCCTCGATCGCCGCGGGTTCTGGGCCGTCCTCTACATGCGGCTCGCGCCGGGGATCCCCTACCACCTGGTCAACTACGGCGCCGGTCTCACCCGCCTGCGCGTGCGCGACATGGCGGCGGCCACCCCGATCGGAGCGCTGCCCCGGACGTTCGCCTACGTCGCGCTCGGCGGGTCGCTCGACGACCTCGGCTCGCCCGAGGCGATAGCGGCCTTGGTGCTGCTCGTGCTGACCGCGCTCGTGGGTGCAATCGTCGCCCGGCACCAGATCGTGCGCGAGCGCTCGGGCTGACCTGGCGTACGTACCCTCGGTGCGGTGCGTTTTCGCGACCTCACCTACTACGAAGCGGTTCGGCTCTACTCGATGTTCGAGCTGGTCCTGTTCACCTCGCTCGTCGTCGTGTGGATCGGCGGGTTCTCGCCGACCGCCAAGACCGTGCTGGGCTGGACCCACGGCTTCGGGTGGATCTTCCTGTGCCTGCTCGTGCTGTACGGCTGGATGCGCCGGATATTCCCCGGGCCGCTGCTGGCCGCGACGGTGTCGCCGCTGGGCCCGCTGGGATCCACGATCGGCTTCGAAGTGTTGCGTCTGCGCCGTTCCCGGCAATTACAGTCCTGAGCGGCTGTGTTTCCCCTGAATCTGCCCAATCTCCTCACGCTGATGAGGATCCTTCTGGTGCCCGTGGTCGTGG
>Ga0307409_100001197_pt1 | contig 12440 bp, 12 predicted proteins | sample 322Ometagenome_2_FD_203888 | JGI IMG/M metagenome (GOLD analysis project Ga0307409, IMG submission 203888) | Maize rhizosphere microbial communities from greenhouse at UC Davis, California, United States - 322HYB-O-2 | ecosystem: Host-associated > Plants > Roots > Rhizosphere > Soil | place...
CTAGGCGGCCTTTCAGTCGATGATCGCCGCAAGCGGCTCGCCTGGTCCCACCTCCCGGTGGCTTCCAGCCAGCTGCTTAGACCTTGGTGGACGCTGTCCCTAAAAAGCTTCTAAAGTCGAAGAGCGTTCTAGGGATCCACGAGTCCGCGTCTTATCGCATATCGGGTGAGGCCGACGCGGTCCTTTACTCCAAGCTTGCGAAGGATGTGCCCGCGGTGGGCGTCGACGGTCTTCGGGCTGATGCAGAGCGTTTCGGCGATTTCCTTGGCGGTGTAGCCGTCGGCGATTAGCCGAACAATCTCGACCTCTCGCGCCGTCAGGCCAAGATCGGATTGGTAGCGTCGGCTGGGCCGCTGCCGTCTGAACACCCAGCGCAGAGCCAGGTAATCCGCGAGAAGTAGGCCAGTAAACCAAGCAACGAGTTCAACACCCTCGGTAGGCGTGATCGGCCACCCGACCATTAGCGGCGACAGTGCCAAGTAGGCGACACATAAAGACACGACGCAGGCATGGGTGATCCACACTCGGAGCAGAAGCGCTGTTCGAGGCTCGACCGTACGGTGAGGCCGCAACCGGAGGGGCACCGTCTTTGTGAGGAATATCACGACTGGTGGAAAGGAACAAGCTGTCTGGGTACAAGGTCGAAACCCAGCGGAAGATAGGGCGACCCCCCTAGAAAGATCCGTGTCAGAGCCGATGCGCCGCATCATCGTCCGGCGGAGGATCATCCGTCCCACATCGATCGTGGGGACAAACGACACGAAGGGGGAGGTATGAAGCGCTACGTGATTTTGGTATGTGCGTCTGCAGTTGCGGCGTTGACATTTGCGACGGTTGCGTTCGCGCAGAGCGGGCACTTCGTTGGCACACCGCGGTGCAGTGACATCGGAACGCAGGTGCAGTGCACCGGTAAGGTGGCCGGCCTGGGCGGTACCACGTTCACAATCACCGTGTCGGCGCAGGGTACGGCCAGCGTCACCTGCACCAACCCGGCCGGCAACGTTGCGCCCGGTCAGAGCTTCAGCACCGGTGTGACTGGGACGAGTGGGCCCTTTGCCACGCCGCGGAATGGCCAGGCGTCCTTCACGGTGACGTCGAATGCACCAACCGCACCGCCGGGGTCCTGTCCAAATCCGAAGTGGACAGCGACCGTCACTGACGTCGTATTCACGAGCGATGCGACCATCACGCTCTTCGAGGACTCGACCGTCTCCGACACGATCACCGTTCCTATCTCGTAGAGCAGCCGTCAGGACCCTGTCGACAAGAAGCCCCGCTTGAAGCGGGGCTTCTCCTTCATCTCGCCTCTTCCGTCAGGTTGAAACGCGCAGCCTTCCCTCTGCCCGAGCGGGGGTTGATGATCAACACCCCCGTTTCGGGCCGGCTGTGCCGGCCGCGCATGTCGATATGGATCGTGGGCTGAGCGCGACGAGTGCGAGGAAAGCCGGGGGGATTACGAGGAAGCGACGCAGACCTCGCCTGATCACGAGAATGACCCGCAGTAGACCAGGAAGAAAATGGCCCCGAACGCAATGATCAGGCGATTGGGATCGTTCGCAACCATCGAAAAAGTTATCCATGCAATCGCCACGGCTGCGACCAGCGCACCCAGGCAGCGAGCTACACTCTGCGATTCTTTCGCGACGTGTGGCCTGGCTGGTCGAGCTTGGCCCGGGCGAAGACATGCGCGCTCCTCTCGTCCGGCCCTGACGCCGATCGCCAAGGGTCGTCTTCGCGATGGGCTGGCGCTCCCGCTTCACCCTTCAGTCAGCTGGGTACTCGTCCTTCCGCAAGATGTGAGGCTCCGGGGGTTTGGGCATCGGCGTTCGCTCCATGAGGAAGCTGAAGTACGGCGCGACGAACGGGTCGGGCGCCGACACCGTATACGTGTGGTAGACGGTGCCGTTCTCGCGCGCGAACGCGATCCAGCTCGGGTTCTCGCGTAGCCCGTCCTTCAGCTCGGCCCCGACCTGGCTGGCCCATTCCTTTAGCCAGTCGGGCGGGTTGTCGATCAGATCCTTGACCTCGGGGATCTGCATAGCCTGCTCCTCGGTCATCGCGAGACCGAAGTCGAAGGCGAAGTCGGTGTCGTAGGTGGAGACGTACGGGACCTGCCAGCCCATCCGCTCCTTGTAGGCGTTCAGCCGGTCGATCGGCGCACGCGAGAAGCAGATCAGGGTCACGTCCTGGTGGTTCAGGTGGACGAGTGTGCCGTCGAGGCCGTCGGCGAGACTGGTACAGCCAGGACAGGCCCCGAGCGAGTAGCCGGGGCCGAACATGACGTTGTAGGCCAACAGCTGCGAGCGGCCGTCGAAGAGCTCAGCGAGCGTCTTTTTGCCCTCCTGGGTCTCGAACTCGTACTCCTTCTCGACCTCGACCCAGGGAAGCTCGAGGCGCTTTGCCGTGACCTCTTCGTTTTGCTTCGCCTGCTCGGCCTCGAGCTTGGCGAGCTCATCTCGCGCCGCCTGCCATTCCTCGCGGGTTCCAGTCCTGTGCTCGGGCATCTCAGCTCCCTCCCGTCGGTTTCGTCCGCTCTGGCACGCTACGTGAAGTGAGGATTTCGAAGGAGATGCTATGGAGTGGGTCACGAAGAAAGCGGTGAGCTGAGCCGTGCGGCTCGCCGCCGAGGTGCTCGCCGTCGTCCTGTTCGTTGTGCCGATCGTCGTGGTCGGCTACTTCTTCGTCTGGGCAGCTCGCAAGGACGGCGAGGAAGATCGCGCGCTCCAGAAGCGTCTGGGTATCCGCCGCAAGACGCGCCTCGGCCGCTAGCCGGCCTCGCGCACGGTAGGGTCGCCCGGATGGGACGCGCCACGGGAATCCCGGTCTCGAACGAGGCCCTTCGAAGCCACGCCGAGGGCTTGCTGGCGCGCCCCGTTCACCTGGACGATCTGGCGCTCGCCTTCGACGAGGCGAGCGCAGCATCTGCGGAGGTCCTCGTCGAGGGAGAGTCATTCTATCCGCCGATGCTCGCGGACATCGAGTCCGCTCAGACTTCCGTGCACATCAACCAGTTCGGGTTCCGCCCGGGCGTCGTCGGCGACCGCTTCGCCGACGCGTTGATCCAAAAGGCGAAGGACGGCGTCCGCGTGCGCCTCGTGGTCGACCGGCAGGGCTCAGCCCCAGAGGAAGGGGCTCGCGAGCACTACGAGCGACTCACGGCGGCCGGCATCGAGGTCTGCGTCGTTCGCGCGACGAAGCCGCGGGCCGCTCCGGGCCTTCTCGGGGCCGGCGGCGAGCTGAACTGGAATCTTTCCGGGCTGGGCCACATCGACCACCGCAAGGTCGTGCTCGTGGACGGGCGCATCGGCTGGGTCGGCGGCGCCGGGATCGAGGATCACTTCCAGGACGGCCGTTTCCACGACCTCTTCCTCCGCGTGACCGGGCCCGTGGTCTCGCAGCTTCAGCTCGTCTTCGTCGCGAGCTTCCGCTGGCTCGGCGGCGAGATTCCGTCTGAGGAGCTCAACGGGTTGTTCCCCGAGGTCGGCGCGGGCGAGATCCCCGCGGTCGTCCTGCACAACGCGCCGGGGAAGTACCGGCCGATCACCGACGAGATCGCGCGGATGCTCGACGGCGCCCGCGAGACGCTCGACGTGGTGAATCCCTACGTCACCGATCGCGGGATGATCGGCCGCATCGAACGGGCGGCCCGCCGCGGCGTGCGCGTGCGTCTCTTCGTCCCCGCGAACGCGAATAACTGGGCCTGCGCCGCCGCGCAGCAGTTCCACCATGCGAAGCTCCTCGACGCCGGGGTGCGAATTCTCGAGTACCCGACGATGCTGCACGCCAAGGCGTTCGTCCGGGACGGCGAGGAAGTGCTGGCGGGGACGTGCAACCTCGAGGCGTGGAGCCTGAAGCGGTTCTTCGAGATCGACCTCCTGGTCCGCTCGGAGGTTCTGGCGGCACAGTTCGAGGAGCGGTTCAGCGTGCCGGCGGAAGCGGTGTCGCGGCCCGGCAGCGAGCTGACCGGGTTCAAGCCGCGCGCGAAGGCGACCGCCTTCGCCGTGCTCTCTCCGCTGCTCTAGCCGTCAGCCGTTCACGGGGCGCCGGACTGGGCGAGCTCTTCCGTGACCGGCGGCAGTGCGCTCCAGGGAAATGTGATCCAGGCAGACGTCGAGCGCCAGACGTAGTCGCACGTCACGACCGAGGTCGGTTTCTCGTAGAGGACGGCGGTGCGAACCTCGTCCACCTTCCCGGCGCAGAAGTCTCGCACCAGCGCGAGCGTTCGGCCCGTGTCCGCCACGTCGTCGGCGATCAGGAGCCTGGCCTCGGCGAGATCGACGAGCTCGGGAACGGGCGGGAGAATCATCGGCGCCGGGAGGCGCTCGTCGACGCCCGTGTAGAACTCGACGTTCATCGTGTACGTGTTCTTGACGCCGAGCGCGTAGCCCAGCGCACCGGCGACGAGAAGCCCACCGCGCGCGATGGCGAGGATCACGTCGGGCTCGTAGCCGTCCGCGTGGATCCGCTCCGCGAGGTCGCGTGCTCCCTCCCCGAGCTCGTCCCAGGTCATGACCTCGCGCTCCTCGCTCATTCGATGCCTCCATCGTCGCCTCGCCGTCGCCACAGGACGATGCCGAGCGTCACGGCGGCAATCAAGAGTCCCAGAGCGAGAGCGAGCCAGCCCCACGGCACGTCGTCGTCCGACGAGGGCTCTGCCGGCGTCGTCTCAGCAAGCGTCGGCGCCGCGACCGCCGTTTCCGTGAGCACGGCCTCGGTGACCGTCTCCGTCTCTGTCTCGGTTTCGGTCTCCGTCTTCACCACCGTGGTGGCCTGCCCGGTGGCGATCGGCGGCTTCGTGGTCGTCGTCGACTCCGAGGTCGTCGCTTCTTCCGTATCCGGCGCCTCGGGAAGCGTCGGAATCGTGACCTCCGGCAGCGTCACGTCGGGAACGGTGACCTCGGGAACCGTGATCTCCGGAAGCGACAGTGTCGGCAGCTCCGTGGCGCCGGACAGGCCCTCGAGGCCGTCGCCCGCGCATCCTCCGAGCAGATAGCCGGACAGCGCTGCGGCGACGAGCAGCGCGCCCATCCGGACGGCTGAGCCGGGCCCCACCTGACGACCGTATCAGGGTCGGCGGCCTCTCCGAAACCCGCTCGGAACCTTGAATTCTCGGGACAAGCCCCGTAGCGTTGCGCCATCAAGCGGCTCGGACCGACGAATTTAGGAGGACCAAGTGAGGGAACTGCTGTTTGGAAAGTCAGAGGGCAAGACACGGAGGCGACTCCAGCTCGTCCTCCTGGCATTCGTGCTCGGACTAGCCGCTGTTGCATCCGGGTGTGGCGGTGACGACGGCACAAGCACCGGAGCCGCTGCGACGGGCACCTCAGCCTCCGGCGGTGCGTGCGACAAGGAGATTTGGGTTCTGCTCCCAGACAGCGCCAGCTCGCCGCGCTGGGAGAGCGACGACCGTCCGTACTTCGACCAGGCCTTCAACGACGCGGGAATCGAGCACACCATCGTGAACGCCGAAGGTGATGCGGCGACCCAGCAGTCCCAGGCCGAGCAGGCGATCGCGGCCGACGCAGGCGTGATCGTGCTCACGAGCATCGATACGGGCTCGGGCGGCGCGATCATCGACTCGGCGAAGGAAGCCGGTATCGACGTGATCGAGTACGACCGCTTCAACACGGGCAGCTCGGGCGGATCCGCGTACGTGAGCTTCGACAACGTCCAGGTCGGCGCAACGATGGCCGAGGTCCTGGAGCCGGCAATCGAGGACCTTGGCAAGGACCCGGCGAACATCGTCGAGTTGAACGGCGGCGAGGAGGACAACAACGCCTTCCTCTTCAAGGACGGCTACGACGCCGTTGTCCAGCAGCACGTCGACGACGGCAGCTGGAAGCTCGTCGCCGACCAGTTCGTGCCCGGATGGGGCGCCAACGGCGAGGGGCAGGGGATCATGGAGCAGATCCTCACCGATGCGAACAACAATGTCGATGCGGTGTTCGCCGCCAACGACAACCTCGCTCAGCAGGCGATCAACGCGCTCGAGGCGGCCGGCGTAGGGCCGATTCCCCTGAGCGGTCAGGACGCGTCCGCGGCGGGGATCCAGAACATCCTGCTCGGCAACCAGACGATGACCGTCTACAAGCCGATCCAGGCGGAGGCCGAGACCGCGGTGCAGGCCGCGATCGCTCTGTGCGGCGGGCAGGATCCGTCCGCGGTGGAGCCGGACTTCTCGGGATCGCTCTCCGACGGGACGGTCGGGCTCCTGGACCTGCAGACGGTCGGCATCAAAGCCGCCGACGGCAAGCCGGCGGATTCTCCGACGGGGGAGGGTGTCGTGCCGTACCTGGCGCTGACCCCGATCGGCGTGACGGTCGACAACATCGCCGACACGGTCATCGCGGACAACTTCCGGACGATCGAGGAGATCTGTACCGGCGACACCGCCGATACGGACTTCTGCAAAGAGAACAGCTAAGCGAGGAACACGGACGGTGGGTGAGGGCGCTAAGGCGCCCTCACCTCCCCCTACGTAATGGCCACCGCTGACACGCCTCTCCTCGAGCTTCGAGGGGTCTCGAAGGCCTTCGGCGCCGTCCAGGCGCTCTACCGGGTCGACTTCGAGGTCCGCCGCGGTGAGGTCATGGCTCTGGTCGGCGACAATGGGGCCGGCAAGACGACGCTCGTCAAGAGCGTCGTCGGCATCTATCCCTTCGACGAGGGCGAGGTGCTCTACGACGGTGTCCCCGTCAACGTCCACGGTCCGCGTGACGCCGCGAAGCTCGGCATCGAGGTCGTCTACCAGGATCTGGCCCTCGCCGACAACCTCGATGTCGTCGCGAACATGTTCCTGGGGCGGGAGCGGGCCCGGGTCGGTTTCGTGCTCGACGAGTCGAGCATGGAGCGCTCTGCGCGGGAAACGCTGGACAGCCTCTCGGTCACCACGCTCAAATCGGTTCGGCAAACCGTCGCCGGGCTCTCGGGAGGTCAGCGGCAGGCGGTCGCGGTGGCGAAGTCGGTCATGTGGGACTCCCGGCTCGTCATCCTCGACGAGCCTACCGCGGCGCTCGGCGTCGCCCAGACACGCCAGGTGCTCGATCTCGTCAAGCGCCTGGCGGAACGGGATCTCGGCGTCGTGATCGTGACCCACAACCTGCACGATGTGTTCGAGGTCGCCGACAGAATCACCGTCCTGCGGCTTGGCCAGCGGGTGGCCTTGCTCGAGCGGGCCAGGACCACCCAGCAGGAGGTCGTGGAGGCAATCACCGCCGGCACGCTTGATCACGTGCCCGGGATGCTCGAGGAAGAGAGCGCCGAGGCATGAGCGACCGGCCGGGCGACGCCGATACCACTGCCGATCCGACCGCTGCCCGGGTGGAGCCGGTCGCCGCCGATGCTCTCGCGGACGACGTCTCGGCGGCGAGCTTCGGCGGTTACCTGCGCCTCTGGTGGCAGGGGATCCGAGCCGGCGAGCTGGGGTCGCTGCCCATCATTGTCGGGCTCGTGGTCATCGCCGTCGTTTTCGGCATCCTCGACGACACGTTCCTGACCGAGCGGAACTTCACGAACCTTCTACTCCAGATGTCGGCGATCGCCACGATCGCCATCGGCGTCGTATTTGTGCTCCTGATCGGGGAGATCGACCTCTCCGTTGCATTCGTGAGCGCCGTCGGCGGAGTCGTCATGACGCTGCTTCTTCGGCCGGAGGATCCAGGCTGGTCTTGGTGGGCGGCGATCCTCGTCGCGCTCGTCTGCACGACCGCGATCGGCTTCGTTCAGGCGCTCGTGATCACGAAGGCCGGAGTACCGTCGTTCGTCGTCACGCTGGCAGGCCTCTTGATCTGGTCTGGAGTCGTCCTCATCCTCACGACCCAGGCCTCATCGGTCGGCACGATCAGGATTCAGGACGACACCGCTGTCGGCATCGCCAACGACTTCCTGAGTTCCACGGCGGGGTGGGTGGTGGCGGCCCTTGTCGTGATCGGCTATGCACTGTCGGAGCTCCAGAACGCGCGCACGCGCCGCGCGAGCGGGCTCTATGCCAAGCCGATCGTCGTCACCGTGCTACAGACCGTCGGCCTGGCAGCCGTCACGTTTGCGGCGGTCTGGTACGTGAACAAGGACCGCGGGGTTCCGAAGGTGACGGTGATCCTGCTCGCGCTCCTCGTGTTCTGGTCTTTCATCGCCTCGCGGACGCGCTTCGGACGCCACGTGTACGCCGTCGGAGGCAACGCAGAGGCCTCGCGGCGCGCGGGAATCGACGTCGACCGCGTGCGCATCGCCGTCTTCATGATCAGCGGCTTCATGGCCGGTGTGGGTGGGATCATGCTCGCCTCGCGCCTTCGCTCGGTGGCGACCAACAGCGGTGGGGGAAACCTGCTCCTCCTGGTCATCGCGTCGGCGGTCATCGGCGGCACGAGTCTCTTCGGAGGCGTCGGGCGCGTCGTGTCCGCGCTTCTCGGGGCGCTCGTGATCGCGTCGATCCAGAACGGGATGGACCTGCTCGGGCTCGCGTCGGGCACGAAGTTCGTCATCACTGGCCTCGTGTTGCTGGCAGCCGTGCTCGTGGACGCGTACGCAAAGCGCCGCCGTGCCGCGCGCGGCGTCGTCTGACCGCAGGCTCGGGGGGCCCGCGCTGCGGGTCGTCCTCGGGCTTCTCGCCGTCTGCCTCGTCGCGGGGTGCTTCGGCGGCGACTCGCAGAGAACCGTGGCTCTCGGGCCGCCGCACCAGCTCGAGCTCGTGGACGTCGCCTCGGATGTCGGCCTCGACTTCCGCCACGGAGCTTTCCGGTGGAGCGTGACTCCGGATCCGACGGCGATGCTGGGCGGGGGCGTGTGCTGGCTCGACTACGACGACGACGGTTGGCTCGACCTCTTCGCCGTCAACGGTTACGCAGAGCAGGAAGTCGCGCGCTGGAAGTCGGCGGGCGGGCTTCCGAGAAGCGCCCTTTTCCACAACGAGAAGGGCAAGTTCGAGGAACTCAGCGCCGGCTCGGGAGCCGACGTGGCCGTTCGAGGCAACGGGTGCGTTGCGGCCGACCTCGACCTCGACGGCGACACCGACCTTTACGTGACCACGGTGACCTCGCAGGTCCTCCTTTGGAACAACGGCGATGGGAAGTTCGACGAAGGTGCACGCGCCGCCGGGGTGGACGCCTACGGCTGGCGCACCGGCGCGGCCGTCGGCGACGTGAACGGCGACGGCTGGCCGGATCTCTTCGTCGCCGGCTACGCGGACATGAACGGCGACAACCCCTCCGGGACAGCCGGGTTCCCGAGCACGAAGCTCGGTGTCCGCGACGTCCTCTTCCTCTCGAACGGCAGGCACGACGGCCGGGTCACGTTCAGGGAGGTCGGGCGTCAGGTCGGCCTGGAGGTGGCGAAGTTCGAATACGGCCTCGGCGCGCTCTTCACCGACCTTGAGGGGGACGGCGACCTGGACCTCTACCTGGCGAACGATACGAATCCCGACCGCCTGTACGAGAACGTCGAGTGGCCAGGCGGGGCCAAGGCGGACCCCGACGGTCTCGGCTTCCGCTTCGAGGAGCGCGCCGGCCCGGCCGGAGTTGCCGATCCGGGGGCGGGAATGGGCGTTTCTGCGGGCGACTACGACGGCGACGGGCGCTCGGACCTCATCGTCACGAACGGGCGCGGCCAGGTGCACGGTGTCTTCAAGAGCAACCCGTCGGACGAGAACGATCCCTCCTACACGGACGTGCGCACGGAGCTCGGCCCTGACTTCGCCGGCTCGGTCGGCTGGGGCGTGGACTGGACGGACCTCGACCTCGACGGCGACCTCGACCTCTTCATCGCGAACGGCTACATCCCGGTCACCGACCTGACGACGGACGCCGAGCCCCTCGACGACTACCTGAACGACGGCGGGTCAAAGTTCGTGGACGCGAGCGCGGCGAGCGGGCTCGACGCCGTCGGCGACCTGCTCGCGCGCGGTGCGGCGGCCGCGGACTACGACAACGACGGCGACGTCGACTTCGCGATCTCACAGGTGGGCGGGCCGCTCGTTCTCCTGCAAAATCAGGTCTCCGGGCAACACTGGCTCGAGGTCGCGCTCGACGGCTTCCACCCGGGCGCCCTGGTGTCGATCGTGCTTCCGGACGGCCGCAAGCTGCAACGGGAGGCACGTGCGGGCGGGAGCTACCTCTCGTCCGAGGATCCGCGTTGTCTCTTCGGCCTCGGCGACGCCACTGAGATCAAGGAGCTCGTCGTGCGTTGGCCGGACGGGGAAAAGACGCGGCTGCACGACGTGAAGGCGAACCAGGTCGTCGAGGTGAAGCCGTGAGAGCCCTGGCCTGCGCAGCCGTCACCTTGCTTGCCGTGGCGGTGGCAGGCTGCTTCATGTTCGGCGGCTCGTCCTCCGCAGACTCCTACCTCCTTCCCGACTGCCAGCGCGCGGACCTGCACGGTCACTCAGTCGCGCGCGTGTGGGACGAGGCCCTCCTCGACGCCATCCGTCGGGACACGCCCGCGCCAACTGTCCATGCCCGCAACCTCTTCCACACCTCCGCTGCGATGTGGGACGCGTGGGCGGCGTACGACGCCGGCGCGGAGGGGTACTTCGACAAGGAGAAGGTCCAGGCCTACGACATCGCGACAGCGCGTGAGGCAGCGATGAGCTACGCCGCGTACCGGCTCCTCCTGCATCGCTACTCGGTTGCCGCCGGTCTCCAGGAGACCTTCGACGAGCTGACCCAGACGATGCGGTCGCTCTGCTACGACATCGACTTCGTCTCGACCGAGGGCGACTCGCCCGCCGCCCTCGGGAACCGCATCGCGGCGAAGATCATCGCCTATGGACGCACCGACGGCGCCCACGAGCCGATCCGCTACGCGCCGGTCGGGTTCGCGCCGGCGAACCCCCCGCTCGTCGTGGCGGAGCCCGGGACGACGATGACCGACCCGAGCCGCTGGCAGCCCCTCGCGCTCGCGCAAAACGTCGCGCAGAACGGCCTCACGATTCCGGGGAAGGTACAGTCGATCGTCGGGCCGTTCTGGGGACATGTGAAGAGCTTCGCGCTGACGCCGTCCACGGGAGGAGTTCCGATCGACCCCGGGCCTCCGCCCGAGCTTGGCGACTCCGAAAGCGATGCTGGCTTCAAGCAAGCGGCTCTGGACAGCATCCGGGCGAGCAGTCGGCTGGATCCAGGCGACGGCGTCATGATCGACATCGGCCCTGGCGCCTTCGGGGGGAATCCGCTCGGGACGAATGACGGCGACGGGCACGATCTCAACCCGTCGACCGGGCTACCGTATGCGCCCGATCGGGTGCTACGCGCCGATTTCGCGCGCGCAATCGCGGAGTTCTGGGCGGACGGGCCGGAATCCGAGACACCACCGGGGCACTGGAACACGATCGCCAACACGGTCTCGGACGAGCTCGTCTTTCCCAGACAGGTCGGCGGAGCCGGCCCCGATGTCGATCGGCTCGAATGGGACGTGAAACTCTACTTTGCCCTCAACGGCGCCGTGCACGATGCGGCGGTCGCGGCCTGGGGGTTGAAGGGAGCCTATGAATCGGCCCGCCCGATCTCGATGATTCGCTACATGGGTGCGAAGGGGCAGTCGAGCGACCCCGACGGCCCGTCGTACGATCCCGATGGGCTTCCGCTGGTGCCAGGCCTCGTCGAGGTCGTCACGCGCGCCTCGAGCGCGCCGGGGGAGCGGCACACGAAGCTCTCCGGCCATGTCGGCGAGGTTGCGATCCGCGCCTGGCGCGGAAACCCTGAGGATCCGGCGACTGAATCCGGCGGGGTTGGCTGGATTCTCGCCGTCGACTGGGTTCCCTACCAGCGGCCCACGTTCGTCACGCCGGCCTTCCCCGGCTACGTGTCCGGGCACAGCACATTCAGCCGTGCTGGGGCAGACGTGCTAACGAAGTTCACGGCGAGCTCGTACTTCCCGAACGGGCTGCTGGAGTGGAAGGTTCCCGCGGGCTCGCTGGCGTTCGAGAGCGGGCCCACTCAGGACGTGACGCTCGAATGGGCGACGTACTACGACGCAGCCGATCAGGCGGGCATGTCGCGTGTCTACGGTGGCATCCACCCGACCGTCGACGACTTCACGGGAAGAATTCTCGGCTCGAAGTGCGGGAACGGCGCCTGGGCGCTCGCCAAGAAATACTTCGAGGGCACCGCATGAGCTCGAGCCCGGACACGATCGGCGTCGCGATGCTCGGCTACGCCTTCATGGGCAAGGCGCACTCCCGCGCCTTCCGTGAAGCGTCCTACCTCGATCCCGCGCTCGAGCCGCGCCTCGTCTCAATCTCTGGGCGGACCGCGGAGAAGGTCGAGGAGGCCCGCCGCCTTCACGGGTGGGAGGAGGCGACGACCGACTGGCGCGAGCAGGTGACCGACGAACGAGTCCAGCTCTTCGACAACGGCGGCCCGAACGACCTCCACGCCGAGCCGACCATCGAAGCGGCGCGGAACGGCAAGCACGTCCTCTGCGAAAAGCCGCTCGGCCGGACCGCGGAGGAG
>Ga0307409_100001198_pt1 | contig 12439 bp, 7 predicted proteins | sample 322Ometagenome_2_FD_203888 | JGI IMG/M metagenome (GOLD analysis project Ga0307409, IMG submission 203888) | Maize rhizosphere microbial communities from greenhouse at UC Davis, California, United States - 322HYB-O-2 | ecosystem: Host-associated > Plants > Roots > Rhizosphere > Soil | place...
TCGGTGGCGCCGTCGATCGCCGACGTCATCCGCCGCCTGGTGGCCGACGAGTCGCTGCACGCGCTTCCGTCGCTGGCGTACGCCTGACGCGGCTCCGGCTCCGGCCTGCCGCTGCGCGCTCCGATGACCGAGCGGCTGCGCGTGCGCTCAGCGTCCGGACAGCTCCTCGCACATGGAGTAGGGCGCGCGCGACGGACGCACCCCCGACCAGTCGTCCCGCTCCCACCCGCCGCGGTCGCGCCGGCCGAACGGCGACGCCACGCTGACGGCCGCGCCGAGGGTGACGCCGCCGCCGCGCACCGCCGGCCCCTGCGCCGTGAGGTGCAGGCCGACGCCGGAGCGGGGCCCGAGCACCGAGACGCCGCCGCCCAGCCCGAGGCGCACGCCCCTCTCGTCGAAGGGCACGCTGTCCGCGCCGGTGACCACGCCGCCGTCGACGCGCGGCACCAGGCGGCGGCTGTCGACGCGCCCCCACGCCAGCGTCGGCGTGAAGAACGGCACGACGGTCGCGCGATCCATGGGCGCGGCGAGCGCCACCGCGACGCCCGCCGTCGCCGAGCGCGCCGCGGCGTCGCCCGGATCGTCGCGCAGCCGGTCGAGCTGCGCGTCGGCGATGCCCGCGGTGCCGATCACGGACACCGTGAGGCAGCTCGTGGTGGAGCTGAAGCGATCGGTGACGTCCGCGCGCACGAGGCGCAGTGCCACCTCCGCGCCCGCCATCCACAGGTCCTCGCACTCGAGCTCGAGCAGCGCCTCCATCGGCGAGCGCGGCGTGCGCGGGCAGGACGCGAGCCGCCGGCCGCCCACGGCGCTCAGGTTGATGAACCCTCCGGGGAGCCGCACGTCGAGCCGCGCGCCCGCGGTGGTGGTGAACAGGTCGCGCGCGGGGCGGTCGTGCGCGTACCCGTACAGCGCCGAGAGCGCGAACCCGGCCGCCGTCGCGCCGGCGAGCGTTCCGGAGACGGGCGCGGGGAGCGCACCGGCGGGGGTGACCATGAGGCCGACGGCGGCCGCCGTGTCCACCGGGCTCTGCGCGGCGAGCGCGCCGGGCGCCGCCGTCGCGAGCAGCGTCGCCGCGAGCAGCGCCGCCCCGTGGATGCGCGCTCCCGCCTCGCTCACGCCGTCACCTCCTCCGCGCGGCCGATCATCCGCTCCATGTGCCGCGCGAGCTGCCGTACCACCGTGGTGGCGCTCAGCGCGAGCAGCTCATGGTGCGCCGCGGTGAGCGGCAGGCCGTCCACCAGCTCCTCCAGCTCCTGGCCGTGCGCGACGTCGATCTCCGCGTGCCGGTAGAGCGTCCGCATCGCGTCGCGCGGGATGCCCGCCGACTCGGCCATGAAATCGAGCATGCGGGCGGACGCCGCGCTGCGCTCGACCACGTAGAAGTAGGCCAGCGCCGCCACGGGGTGCGTGTGCAGCACCCAGAAGTGAAGGGTGCCCATCAGCTCCGCGATCTCGGGCGGCGGCAGGCCGAGGTCGCGCTCGGCGTCGATCCCGAAGCCGTCACGCAGGTCCGCGAGCAGCCAGGCGTCGTGACCGGCCTCGTCGCGCATGTGATCCTCCCAGTACCCCACCAACCGCGCGGCCACCGGGCACTCGGGGGCGAGCGCGACGCTGCGCAGGCGCGCCGCCTCCATCACGGCGCCCGCCGTGCGCATCGAGTGGTACACGCCGATCAGGAACTCCGCGAACACCCTGGAGAACGCCCGGTGGGTGACGAAGCGCAGCGCCAGGAGGTCGAGCCAGACGCGCTCGCTCGCGATGCGGCGGTCGAGCGCCTCCACCCCGGGCGGGCGGGCGCGCGACGCGGCGCCCGTCCCGAGCGTTTCGGATCCCCTTCGTCCGGCTACGACGGCGGCGGGTGACGCCGCCGTCCGACCCGGCCACTGCTCGCCACGCACGTTGTGCTCCTAGATCCAGAAGAGCCCCGTCTGCTGGCCCGTTTTCTTGTAGGCGCTGATCAGGTTGTCGACCTCGGTCCAGCTGAGCTTCTCGATCGCGCCGCGTGCCTCCGCGGTCAGATTGGCTACGGCGTTCGCATCGACGCAGCCTTCTTCGATCAACACCTGCAGCTTCGACGTGGGGTTCCCTGGATTCCCGTTCATGTCTCCTCCTGCGTGGGTTGGTCGCGGCACGCGCGACGCTTCAGAAGGCGCGTCCGTCGGCGGCGCGCGGGGCACTCCTCACGTTCGGAAACCCAGCCACTTCGCCTTGGTGCTCGCCATCAACGGCGCGAAGGCCGGGTAGTCGCGGAGCGGGCGGAGGAGCGGGTCGCGCTCGCACAGCAGCGGGTAGTTCCAGAAGCCGTGTCGCACCGCGTTCTGCACCCACTGCGTCGCGTCCCCCAGCTCGCCGATCATCGCGTAGCACTGTGCGAGCGTCCAGGAATACTGCAGGTCGTGTCGTGCGTGGTCGATCAGGTCGAGCGTGATCGCCTGGCGCGCCTCCGCCCCCCTGCCCTGCACGGCGAGCGAGAAGGCGCCGCCCAGCTCGGCGAAGAAGGTGCCCGGTGCGTACCCCGCGATCCCCCGGAGCACCGTGCACCCGCGCTCGCCCTCGCCGGCCATGGCGAGCGCCTGCCCGTAGGCGACGCCGGTGATCGGGTTGCAGGGCTCGAGCTCGTGCGCCCGCGCCAGCCACGGGAGGGCGCGCTGCGCGTCGCCGTCGAGCACGTCCAGGAAGCCGGGCACGAGGTGGTGCAGCGGCGTGAGCGGGTCGATGTCCAGGAGGTGGATGGCGAGCGCGTAGCCCGACGACGGGCGCCCCACGAGCCCGTAGAGGATGGCCAGCCAGAAGAGCGAGTCGGGGTCGTTCGGGTTCGCCTCGAGGGCCGCCTTCAGGTGGTCCACGGCGACCTGCGGGTCGCCCTTCGCGTTCACCTCCAGCAGCCCGAGCAGCCGGTGGGCGTCCGGCGACTCGGGATCGATCTCCAGGATCCGCTCCGCGCATTCGCGCGCCCGCTGCAGGTACGAGGGGTCGCTGCTGATGCCCGCGTTCACGTACTGCCAGTAGACGTAGCCCGTCGCCGACCAGAAGGCCACGTTGTCGCCGGCGATCGCGATCCCCTTCTTCAGGTAGTCGAGCGCACGGTCGAGCGCGGGGCCGGTGAACGTGTACACCTCCTGCTTGGCGCGCAGGTAGTACTCGATCGCCCGCTCGTCGGAGATGCGGTGCTCGTTGAGCCGCTTCCGCTCGCTCGCGCTGAGCTGCAGCGCGAGCGCGGCGACCACGGCGCGCGAGATCGTCTTCTCCAGCTCGAAGAGGTTGCCCAGCTCACCCTCGTAGCTCTGACCCCACACCAGCGCCTCGGTGTCCGTCGACACGAGTCGCGTCGTCACGCGTATCACGTCGGCCGCCCGGCGGACGGAGCCCTCGAGCACGTAGTTGACGCCCAGCTCCTTCCCCAGCTCGCGCGCGCTCTTGGACGTCCCCCGGAGCTGGGCCGCGGAGGTGTGCGAGATCACCCGCAGCGCCTCCAGCCCCGACAGGCTGGTGATGATCTCGTCGGTGAGCCCCGAGCCGATGTACTCCTCCCCCGCCGTCGCCGACAGGTGCAGGAAGGGGAGCACGAGGACGCCCGTCCGCCCGCCGGCCGTGCGCCGCAGCGCCCCCGCGCCGCGAACGGACGGCAGCGAGACGCGCGGCGCGCTGCCGGCCCGCGTCTCCGTCTCGATCTCCGCCAGCTCGGCGGCGAACTCGGCGAGGCCCGCGTGGCGGTCCGCGGAGTCCTTCGCCAGCGCGCGCTCGATGGAGAGCTGGAGCCGCTCGGGCACCGCCGGCCTGACGCTCCGCAGCGGCGGCACCGGGCTCGCCAGGTGCTGCGCCATGATCACGCGCGTGGACTGCCCGCCGAACGGCGGCTGACCGGCGAGCATCTCGTACAGCACGCAGCCGAGGCTGTACAGGTCGCTCCGCGCGTCGATCGTCTCCGAGCCGGACCACTGCTCGGGGCTCATGTACTCCGGCGTTCCGATGACGAGCCCCGAGGCGGTGAGCCGGTCGCCCGCGGCCTCCACGATGCCGCGCGCGATGCCGAAGTCGGCGAGCTGCGCCACGTCGCCCGAGATGAGGATGTTCTCGGGCTTGATGTCGCGGTGGATCACCCCGCGCGCGTGCGAGTAGCTCAGGCCACTCGCCACCTGCCGCGCGACGCGGATGGCGTCGGACACCGGCAGCAGCGAGTTGCGCACGAGCTGCTCGCGCAGGTTCGGCCCCTCCACGTAGGGCATGGTGAAGTACAGCAGCCCGCCCGCCTCCCCGGAGTCGAAGAGCGGGAGGATGTGCGGGTGGTGGAGCGTGGCGGCGATGGTGATCTCGCGGCGGAAGCGCGCGCTGGTGAGGCTCGCCGTCACCTCCGGACGGAGGACCTTGATCGCGACGCGTCGCCCGTGCTTCCGCTCCTGCCCGAGATAGACGCAGGCGAGGCCGCCGCGGCCGATCTCGCGCTCGACCGTGTACTGACCAGCCAGGGCCTCGGTGATGTGCAGCTGCAGGTCGCTCACGGTGGCACCGGGCGACGGGGGGATCTCTCCGCTAGCCCGCGGCGCTAGCGCCGCCGCGCGGCACGAGCGGACTGCCGGCCGACGATTCCCGCGCGCGTCGGCCGGTGACGCGGCGAGAAACAACAGTAGGTTGCCAGACGATTTCGGGCCAGCCTCGTGGCCGGTCGCGCGCCGTACAGCCGGTACGGACGAGCGAGCTGGTCCATGTGCGCCGGCGCGTGGGGCACCATCGACCGCCGGCGCGAGCGGTAGACCCGGGGAGGCCCGGCGCCACCAGCATGGCGCCGGGCCTCCCCGTCGTCCGTCACACTCCCGTCGACCGCCGGCGAGTCACTCGAGCCGGCGGCACTCCGCGGCGCCCAGGACGTTCAGCCGTCCCTTGCCGAACACCGGGTCGCGCCCCGGGCCGGCGATCGGGTCGGCGCTCACGAGCAGGCAGTGCGAGAGGCGGGCGGCGTTCTGGTCGCCCGGCAGCTCCGACTCCACCACCGCCGCCGCGCCGGTCACGTGCGGCGCCGCGGCGCTCGTGCCGGCACCGAACACGTACCAGTCGTTGGAGCTGCTGCACGGCTCGATGAAGCTGCTGCACGCGCTCACGATGAGGTCCTGGAGCACGGTGCCCGGCACGAAGTCGCCGCCGGGCGCGAACAGGTCGACGCCCTGCTTGCCGTAGTTCGAGTAGCTCGCGAGCCGGTCGAAGTTCTGCTGGTTCACCGGCCCCGTCGCGCCGACGCTGATGACGTGGTTGATCTCCGACGGGAAGTGCGCGTTCTGTCCGTCGTCGTTGAGGTTCACGCCGCTGTTCCCCGCCGAGGCCACGAGGAGCGTGCCCCGCTGCCAGGCGTAGACCGCCGCCCGCTCCAGCGCGAGGCGCAGCGCGCGGACGCCGGGGTCCTGACGCGGCACGTAGGCGCCGAGGCTCATGTTGGCGACGTCGGCCCCGACGTCCGCGGCGTACAGGATCGCGGCGATGACGCCGTCGAACGAGCCGGACCCGGTCTGGTCGAGCACCTTGAGCGCGCACAGCCGCGCGTCGGGTGCGACCGAGGCGACGGCGATGCCGTTCGAGGTGACGATCGCCGACACGAACGTGCCGTGGAAGTTGCGGTCGAAGATGTCCGGCTCCGACGGGACGAAGGAGCGGCTCAGCCCGAGCTCCACCCGCCCCGCCAGGTCGAGGTGCGTGGGGTCGATCCCGGAGTCGAGGATGCAGACGAGCGCGCCCGCGCCCTGGTTCGTCACCAGCCACGCGTCGTCCGCCTCTATCACGCGCATGTTCCACTGGAACTGCGGGAAGAAGAAGGCGCCGCGCTGGTCGGTCTGCCGGCGCGCCAGTCGGCGCGGCATCCCGGCAGGCTGGTCGGTCGGCGGGATCATGCGCTGCCGCACGGCGCGCGTCACCGCCATCACGTCGGGCGCGGCGGCGAGCCTGTGCGCGGCCGCGTCGCTCAGCCCGCGCGTGACGAGGACGCCGATCGCCTCGTGCGTTCTGACCACGCTCCCGCCGAGCGCGGCCACGGCGGCGCGCGCGGCGGCGGAGCCGCGCCCGGGGGCGAGGGCGACGATGTGCCGGTCGGTCGGTCCGGCGCGCTCGGCGGTCGCCCTCTGCAGGCTGGGGCCGGCGGCCTCGGGCGGGCGGGTCGGCGCGTCGGTGCAGGCGACGGCGGAGCAGACGAGCAGGCAGCGTAGGGCAGCAGTCCGGTGGCGCATGAACGGCCTCCATCAGACGGGAGCGTGCACCCGGAGCGTCACAGCGGGGCCGGCGTCGGAGCGCCGCGGCGGCGGGAAGGGGCCCCACGTTATGCGGTGGGTTGCTCGCACGCAACTCAGGCGCAGCGTGAACGCGCGCACGTGCGCGGGCGTGGTCCGACGTGCGACGCGACAGCATGGCCGCGCCGGGGAGAGCCAACCACTGTCGCGTGCGACGGGCCGGCCTCGTCGCTCGTCGCGCGCGCTCAGCCTGCGCCCGGCGACTCCACGGCCGGCGCCGCTCGCGGCTTCCGGTGGGCCGCGCGAAGGTAGTCGAGCAGGCAGGCGACCACCGGCGTCTCGCCGAGGGGAACACCGAACGGCACCTGCATGAGCCCCGCGCTCGGCGGGAAGTTGCCCTCCACGAGCACCGGCCCGTCCGCCGTCAGGGCGACGTCCCAGCCGACCAGCGGGACGGCGCCCGGCACCGCCCGATGCGCGCGCGTGACGAGCGCGACGACGGCATCCCAGTCGGGAAGCGGGGTGCCCTCGATCCGCACGCCGGTCTCCGGATGCGTGTCGGCGCTCGCGCCGCGAACGGCCATCGGCAGCGTCATCGCCCGCCGGAGTCGTCCGCTCGCCAGATCGACGGGCGCGGCCAGCCCACCGTGGAAGAACGCGTCGACCACGGCGTCGCCCGTGGGCATCCGCAACACCGCGGACACGAGCTGCACCGCCCCATCCATCGTCCGCATCGTGACGAAGCGCAGCGTCGCGAGCGACCCGTTGGTGAGCCTCGCGACGGCCGGGTGGTTCGCGAGCGCGCGCTGGATGAGCACCGGCTGGCCGGCCTCGAGGGACTGGCGACAGGCCGCCGCTATCACGCCCTCGCGGTCCACCGCCCGGCCGTCGGGATCGCCGGACGGCACCCACCGCCCGGCCGCGCGCCGCCACCAGCGTCGCGCGCCCTTCCCGCCGTACGCGCGGCCAAGCTTGGAGAAGAGGTCCGCATCCGGGAGCTCCGCCGCGCTGCCGGCGACGACGCGTCCGCCCTGGACGACGACGATCGTCGCGGCGGTCGGGATCCCCCACTCGGCGCACCACGCCGCGATGCGCTCCTTGTCCTCGAGCAGCTGCCGGCCGCGCGCCGGGTCGCTGGCGGCGATGACCTCCGCGGCGCGGGTGAACTCGCGCTCCCGCACGACACCTCGTGCTCGCGGCCAGCGCGCCGGCTCGAAGAGCCGGAGGCGGTAGTACTGGGCGCTCTCGATTCCGTACCACGTGCGCAGCCACCACAGCTGCACGAGTTGGCGAGCGCGCGGCACGCCCTCCCGTGCCGCGACGCCGGCCTCCGCCCTGCGCACCCGCCGGCCGGCGGCGACGGCCACGCGAAACGGGCGGAGCGCCGCCGCCGCGACCGCCCGCACGCGCCCACCCGGCAGCCCCGCACGCCGCGTCCATTCCGCCCGACGGTAACGCCAGCGCCATTCGGCCATGAGCGCAGCGTCGGCGGCGCGGGGGGAGGGCGTCGGCGCCGCGGCGTCGCCCGGCGTGCTCACGCGCGGCGCCGCCCCGGCCGTCGAGCGACGCGCCTTTCCGTATGCGACACTGTCCGACCGCGAAGGGGTGCGCCGCGCACTGCGATCCGCGCCGTGCGCTAGGGCGTCGCCACGCCGGCCTGCCCGGACACCGTCACCCCCTCCACCTTCCCCTCCCTGAGCAGCGCGTTGAATGCCGCCACGTCCCGCTGCAGGAGCTGATCGACCTCGGCGCGGAGCGCGCCCCACGTCCGCTCCAGCTCGGCGAGCCGCGCCCGCACCGGCTCGGTGACCACGTCGTTCTGCTCCACGTTGCCGAGCAGGAAGGCGTACTGCGCGTTGAGGCCATTGCGGTAGTTGATGACGTCCTGCCCGTTCGCCGCGCGGGTGGAGAGGCGCGCCTCGAGCGCCTCCGCCTTGCGCGCGAGCTCCTTCCCCGCGGCGGCGATCGCCGCCGCGCTCGCGCTCTGCCTGGAGCGCTCCACGAACCGCGACGTCTGTTCGCGCGCCTCCCGCACGCGGATCAGCGCGTCGTGCAGCTCGCCCACGCGGGCATTGAGCGTGCGGGCCAGCGAGTCGCGCGCCGCCACCGCGGCGGGCGGCGCCGTCACCCGCGGGTCCTGGCGCACCTCGAAGCTCTCCGTCTGCGTCACCGGCCCCACGGTGAGCCGCACCTGGTAGCGGCCGGGCGCCACGCGGTAGCCCGTGGTCGGGCCGCCCCAGACGTTCACGTTGCCGGGGAGGCGGGTGGGCGGGTCGGCGCGCAGGTCCCACTGCACGGCGTTGAGCCCGGCCTTGAGCTCCACCGTCGTGCGGGCCGGCGGCGGCCCGCCGCCCGGCGGTGGCGCGGCGGGCGCCGCGCCGCGCGTGTAGCTCCGCACCACGCGCCCCGCCGCGTCCAGGAACTCGAGCTTCACCGTCTGCGCCGAGTCGGGGGTGCGCGCGAGGTAGACGTAGACGTTGGCGCCCTGGGGCGGGTTGCGGCCGGCGGTGGTCGTGGGTGCCGCCGCCCCACCGGCGAGCAGCGCCGCTCGCGGCCGGTAGAGGTGCACGGCGGCGGCGGCCGTCCGCTCGCTCGCCTGCCGCAGCGGCGAGAGGTCGTCCAGCGCCCAGAAGGCGCGCCCCTCGGTCGCCGCGTACAGGTCGCCGTGGCGCACCTCCAGGTCGGTGACCGGGGTGACCGGGAGGTTGCGCGAGAACGGCTGCCAGCGCGCGCCGCCGTCGTAGGAGACGTAGACGCCCGTCTCCGTGCCCGCGTAGAGCAGCCCGCGCCGCTCCGGGTCCTCGCGCACCACGCGCACCGGCTCGTTGGGCCGGAGCCCCGTGGTGATGCGCGTCCACGTGCGCCCGTGGTCGGCGGACTTGAAGGCGTAGGGCGCGTAGTCGCCGCGGCGGTCCATGCGGAACGCGAGGTACACCGTGGCGGGGTCGTGCGGCGAGACTTCCAGCTCGTTCGCGAGCCCGGCTCCCACGCCCGGAGGGGTGACCCTCGCCCACGTCTGCCCGCCGTCGCGCGTGCGCTGCACGAGCCCGTCGTCGGTCCCCACGTAGATCGTCGCCGCGTCGTGCGGCGACTCGGCGATCGAGACGATGGTGCCGTACACCTCGCCGCCCGCCCCCTCGTTGGTGATCGGCGTGCCGCCCGGCCCCTGCGTCGTCGAGTCGTCGCGCGTGAGGTCGGGGGAGATCGGCGTCCACGTGCGGCCGCGGTCCGTCGTGCGGAAGAGGACGTTCGCGCCGTAGTAGAGCACCTTCGGGTCGTGCTGCGAGACGACCGCGGGCGCCGTCCAGTTGAAGCGGTAGCGCGTCTCGTTCGTCGGCTCGGTGAGGTTGAGCGCCGGCCAGGCCATGATCGCGCGCGTGAGCCCGGTCTCGCGGTCGAGCTCCTCGAAGATCCCCTGGTAGCAGCCGCCGTAGACGTAGCGGGGGTTGCGCCGGTCCACCGCGATGTTCGCGCTCTCGCACCCCGGCCCGTCCGTCCAGTCGCGCGCGCCGATGTTCGGGCCGTCGCTGCGGCTGCGGATGATCACCGCGCTGTTGTCCTGCTGCCCGCTGTAGAGCTGGTACGGGTAGACGTCGTCCACGATCACGTGGTAGAACTGCGCCGTGGGCTGGTTGTCCTGCGTGCTCCAGCTCTGCCCCCCGTCGAGCGACACGGAGGCGCCGCCGTCGTTCGCGTTGGCCACGTAGCGCGAGTCGCTCGGGTTGATCCAGAGCTGGTGGTTGTCCCCGTGCGTCGCCGGGAGCGTGGCGAAGGTGCGCCCGCCGTCGATCGACTTCAGGAGCGGCGCGTTCAGCACGTACACGACGTCGGCGTTCCGCGGGTCGGCGGTGACCTTCATGTAGTACCAGGAGCGCGTCTGGATCAGCCGGTCCTCCGAGAGCAGGCGCCACGTCTTCCCCGCGTCGTCCGAGCGGAACAGTCCCCCCTTCTCCGCCTCGACGATGGCGTAGACGCGGTCCGGGTTGGCGGGCGAGACGGCCACGCCGATCTTCCCCATCAGCTTCGGCAGCCCCTCGGTGAGCCGCGTCCAGCTGTCGCCCCCGTCGCTGGACTTCCAGATCCCGCTCCCCGGCCCGCCGCTCCGCACCTGCCAGGGGAGGCGCTGGTGGTCCCAGAACGCCGCGTACAGGATGCGCGGGTTCGTGGGGTCCATCGACAGGTCGCTCGCCCCGCTCGTGCCGTTCGCGCCGCCGAGCACGAGCCGCCACGTCGCGCCGCCGTCGGTCGAGCGGTAGATCCCGCGGTCGGCGGTGGGCTTCCACCGGTCCCCCTGCGCGGCGACGTAGACCACGTCGGGGCTCGTCGGGTGCACGCGCACCGCCGCGATCTGCCTCGTCGCCTCGAGCCCGCGGCGGGTCCACGTGCGGCCGGCGTCGGTGCTCCTGTACACGCCGTCGCCGTACGACGACGACTGCCCGCGCACCGCGTGCTCGCCGGTGCCGACGTAGACGACGTTCGGGTCCGAGGCGGCCACGGCGATCGCGCCGATCGAGCCGCTGCGGAAGTAGCCGTCCGAGACGTTGCGCCAGCTGTGCCCGGCGTTGACGGTCTTCCACACCCCGCCGCCGGTGTAGCCGGCGTAGTACACGAACGGCTGTCCGGCCACGCCCGTCACCGCGTTCGCCCGCCCGCCGCGGAAGGGGCCGATGTTGCGCCACTGCAGCCCCGCGAAGCGCACCGAGTCGGGAAGCGGCCCGGCATCAGCCACGCGCTGCGTGACGCGCGCCGAGTCGCCGCGCGGCGCGCCCGCCACCTGCGCGAGCGCCGGTGGCACGTACGGCGCCGGTGCGAGGAGCGCGAGAGCGAGGAGCGCGGGCGGCGCCAGCCGGCGCGCGCGCGAAGCGTCGTGGGGCATCGGGTGGTGACCTCTGAGGGGCGGAGACGGACGAACCGCCAAGCTACGCGCGCCGGGGTGGAGGGCGTAAGACGCGCGCCGCCGGCGTCGCTCACGTCTCCTCCGTCGGAGGCGCGCGCGTCGCCCCCGTCCGTCGCTATGGCACCCTCGCCGTCGCAGCCGGGCTGGCGTGCTCGCCGGGGTCGGTGGCCGCCGCGGTGACGGCGTGCGGCCCCGGTTCGGCGTACGGCGTCGCGCGCACGAAGGCGAACTCCCCCTTGATCGCCACCGTGGGCGTGTGCACCACGCCGTCGCCCCAATCGATCCACCACGTCCAGGGGCCCGGATCGTCCGTGTCGCGGAGCCTGACCCGCAGCCACACGCCGCCGTCGGGCGCGTACGCGGCGTACACGCCCGGCGCGAGCATGCCGGCCAGCACCCGGTCGACCACGGGCGCGCCTTCCACGCGGAGCGTCCACACGACCGCGCGCGACGCGCCATCGGCCCGCCCGCCGTGCCCGGCGATCTGCCCCGCGTCGTTGATGGCGAAGGCGCCCCCCTGCCCATCCCCCAATGGCAACGCGGGCAGCGCACGCATCCCGACCGTGCGATCCCACACGAAGGGGCGGACGCGTTCGGTGCACGAGAAGTCGTCGCCCTCGCCGACGCACACGTCCCGGACGCTCACGCCGACCACCTGCCCGGCGTTGTTGACGCCGTGCGCAGCGCTGCCCCTGTCGCCAGGCAGAGTTCCGAGATCCAGCATGCCTGTGCCGCGCTCCCAGAGGAACGCGTGGTGTCGCTCCCCCGGGCCGACGTCGATGCTGCTGGAGCCGACCACCTGCCCCGCGTCGTTGACGTCGAACGCGGCGCTGTAGACGCCCCCGAGGGTGCCGAGACCGCGCATCCCGCGGCCGCGCTCCCAGAGGAACGCCCGGGAGGGGTTGTTCGGCGGCGGCCCCGCGGCGGCGTAGCCCACCACCTGCCCCGCGTCGTTGATGGCGGTCGCGTAGGCGTCCAGGCCGCCGTTCAGCGTGCCCAGGTCGCGCATGCCGGTGACGGCGTCCCATACGAACGGGTGCGGGAGCGGACCCGACTCGTACCCCGTGAAGCCCACCACCTGCCCGACGCCGTTGACGTCGCTCGCCCGGGCGAAGCGATAGCCGGGCAGGGTGCCGAGGTCGCGCATCCCGACACCCGCCTCCCACAGGAACGCGTGGCTCCGACCGGACGGGAAGGTCCCCGGCTCGCTCGCGCCGACGACCTGTCCGCGCGCGTTGACGGCCGTCGCCTCCGTCCAGCCGCCGAACAGCGCGCCGAGGTACGTCGCGCCGGACGCCGCGTCCCAAACGAAGGCGCGCGAGCTGAGCGA
>Ga0307409_100001199_pt1 | contig 12439 bp, 7 predicted proteins | sample 322Ometagenome_2_FD_203888 | JGI IMG/M metagenome (GOLD analysis project Ga0307409, IMG submission 203888) | Maize rhizosphere microbial communities from greenhouse at UC Davis, California, United States - 322HYB-O-2 | ecosystem: Host-associated > Plants > Roots > Rhizosphere > Soil | place...
AAATAATCCTTTATGCCCATGGCTATTCCTTTTGCAGTGTCTTCGTATCTTCCAATGCCAAAAAGGATCTTATTTTCCCCATACTTTGCCAAGGCTTCTCTTTCACCAAGTCCCACAGCAGCGATTTCAGGATATGTAAAAACAGCATGAGGCACAGCATGATAGTCTTTTTCCAACTTCTTTTCCTCCCCCTTTTTTAGGACAGCATTATAATATACAAGTTCGGCTTCGTAGTTTGCCTTGTGTTTAAATAGATATGCACCGTTTGCATCACCAATAGCCCAGATGTTTGGCTGCGATGTCTCTAGATACTCATTAACGACTATCCATCCTTTTTCATCAGTCTTTATTCCTGCCCTCTCTGGATGAAGTATGTCTGTGTTTGGCCCTCTTCCGGCAGCAATTAATACTTCTTCAGCCCTTATCATCATTCTTTGACCGGTAGTTCTTTCCTGGATAGTCAGGGTCTTCTTCGGTTTCTGCTTATCCTCATTATTATGATTATTGATGCTATTGTTGACGGCTGGTGCCACTTCGCTAACTTCAATTACTTCGTTATTCGTGATAATTGTCATGTGCTTCCCTAGCTCTCGCTTTGCTAACGCAGATATTTCCGGCTCTTCATTAGGAAGGAACTGGTTGTTTCGGCCAACTATTGTGACCTTTGACCCCATGCTTGAAAAGAAGTGGCCATACTCAGCAGCGACATATCCTCCTCCGACAATTGCGATGCTCTCTGGCAACCTATCCATTGCAAGCATGGTGTCGCTTGTATGGTATGTTGTATCTCCAAGGCCCTTTATCGGTGGAATAATTGGTTTTGAGCCCGTGCAAAGAAAGATCATCTTTGCCCTTATCACAATATTGTTGCCAGCTTTCAAGGTATATGGTTCTATAAACTCTACAACTTCGTGATAGTAATCGATATTCTGTGATTTTGACAACCCATTTCTTATCATTTCTATCTCTTCGTTAATGTGATGCCTCATCCTTTCCATGATCTGATTAAAGTTAATCTTGTGTAACTGAACGTCAATCCCAAATTCATTTGTCCTTTCTATTGTCCTTACCATCTCTGCAGGGTAGAGAAGAATCTTTGATGGTATACATCCTCGTGTGAGGCAAATTCCTCCCGGCTCATCTTTGTCTATGACTGCTACCTTTAGATTCGGGTTTCTTTGGAGCATCGCATCAACAACGTGCATTGCCGACCCGGTTCCTATGGAGATTAGATCATATTCTTTCATGGCAAATCCACATTTTCATTTGTTCAGTCAGCATAATTGTATATATAATACTAAGATAACTGTGTCTTACAGTGTATTGAAGAAGCACATTGATTAATAATCGGATCCTGCTTTTTGATTCAGCAAATATATTCACCGCTTTGGAAGATCGTAATGTTGTGTTGCTCTGCTGATCCATTCAATTCTCATTAATATGAGAACAATACCGCTTGTTGACTTTCTCGGCAGTTCCGTGATACTTTGATCACAGATATAATTGTCAAACCTAGCCCCACCTATTTTACTTTATCACAGCTTAGGCACTTGAAGGATTCACATCAGATGCTGCTGCTGCTGCTGCCTACCTTGTCACTTACACTTCCTAACCCTTGTTTATAGTAACTGAGCTCTTTTTTAATTCTTTATTCTCATCTGTCAAGTGTTCTACACTGACGGTTAGCATAGATATACGCTCGTTTGCTGCTTCTCGTTCTCGTTTTAATTCGTTATTTTCTGCAAAGAGTACTTCATAATCAGTAGCTGTTTTGCTTATTTGTTTTTGCAGATCTTCTACTTCTCTTTGAAGCTTTTCCTTGTTCTCTTCGATAACACCTTCTGTGTAGGCGTCATTTATGTATCCGATGCATAGATTGGCGAGGTCTTCTCTCTCGGAAACAAATGCTCCTTTGCCTAGCATCTCGTAACTTGTGATCGAAGATGCTAATGCTTGTGATAATGGTTCCTTGTTATCTTTGTCTACACTAATACTTCGTGCTCTCTCATATAGGATCATAATGTCTTGATTACGCATTTTCTGAATGAAATCTTCGACGTCTTTAATTGCACTAGTCATTTTTTTATTATTGGTTGCTTCCTTTAGGGTAGTCGAAGCCATGCTGCCACTATTGACAACATGCTATTTAAAAAGGGATCAGATCTATAAGTATTATGTAAACCAACCAATCACAAGATAGGCCATTGTACTTGGTTAATATCCGATAAGCCATCTATGTTTCCAGTTACTGTAATCGTAATCAAATTCAGAGAGAGACATCAAGGAGACAGCCGATTTCAATAGAAGCTCATAAAGCCTTGGCCTAACGATGAGTGGTCATTGGAAAATGATATACATGAAAAGAAATCAAGATTCGCCTGCTTTTGACAATTATCATTCTTCCAACCTGAGCGATGAGATTGGCTTGCCATTTCATGCACCAGATGAATGGCAGAAAATTATCCCACCAAAGGAACTCGAAAGACTAGTTAAAACGGGGGATCAAGTTGGTATCCATGTTCTTGTTGGTGACATCCGAAAGTCTACTTTTCTAATGAAAGAATCGATTTCATCAAAGCGATTTGCACAGATAACCCGCGATTTTATGAAGGCTGTTAGAGATACAGCTAGCAAGAATGAAGGGTGGTTTGACAAGTTTACTGGAGATGGATTTATTATTTATTGGATATATGGGGATGAGGACAATCAGCAAAAATATATTTCGCAGATCCTATCTTTCTCTGATGCACTACTTTCTATTTTCCCAGAAGTCATGAATGAGTATCGCACAAACTCTACAAATTTTCCCGCCGACATCGGACTATCTCTAGGGATTGACTCTGGCTTGTGCACTTTGGTCAAGATCGAAGATTTAAACATCATTGGTCCTCCAGTCGTGGGTGCTAGCCGCATGGTGGCAGAGGCAGAGCCATTTGAGGTGCTCTTTAATGTGTCAATTGGTGCGTGGCTAAACAAAGATAAAGATCGGCTAGATAGAGACTATGGAATTTGCATTGAAAGAAAGTACATTAAAACTACAGAATATGGGGAAACAGGACAAGAGGCGTACTCTGTACGATTTCAGAAATGAGTATGTATGCGTCAGCGCTCTCAAATGTCTGTTAGCTGAAGAAGAAAAAAATGAGAGATTTTGTTAATCGTTTCTGTTAAGATCTTTTTCTTACACTCATCAACATAATAAAGTGGCTGAAAAATTTAGACCTAATTAGTTATGGGCAGCCCCTCTCCTTTGGGTCCTTCTTTACTAATATATCGTTAATGTCCAAGAGTTGTTTCCATGACCACAAAAGGATGCAAGCAAAAGCAAGAGATCGTGGTTGTCTCTGCCCTAGATTTGCTTTCCGCCAATCACACAATATGCAAAGAACCAGATATTGCAGATCATAAAAATGTAGAAGAGCATGAGAATGCTAGTAGTAGCAGCCATCCTGCAATTTTGAACCTTAGGTTTCCTTTTGAATTAAAGCCTGACCAGGTAAAGGCAGTGGAGGCGTGGCTTGCAAATCAATGCAGAGGGTCAATCATTTACGGCAGTGGCACTGGTAAGACAGAGATTGCATTTGAATGTGCCAGAAAGGCAGCTGGAATGAAATCTACTAAGGAGTTCAACATCCTAATGCTAGTGCCGCGAATTGTTCTAATCGAGCAAAACTACAGGCGGCTTACCAGATATGGCATACAACCGGAGAAAATAGGCAGATATTTTGGAGAGGAAAAGGAGATCCGGGAGATAACAATCAGTACTTATCATAGTGCCGCAGCCAACCTTGACATTGTAAAGAGAGCAGACATGGTGATTCTCGACGAAGTCCACCTTGCAAGCGCCACATCGCGATCATTTAGCAAGATATTTGATATTATCTCAAATAGCAGCAAGGCGCTTTTAGGTCTAACGGCAACTATTGACGAGGTTGATCCAAGGAACCAAATAATTATGACAGTTATTCCGCCGGCTAGAAAATACCTCATCAAAGATGCAGTCACAGACGGACGTTTGGCAAGACCGATTATCAATCCAGTAAAAGTGAAACTGACAGAGCAGGAGCAAAAAACCTATGAAGAGCATAGCGGGAAAATAAGGAATATCTCTGCCCGATTTAAAAGGTATGACGCTAAGGCAATGATGGAGCTAGCAAAGATGGGAGGCTTTCCAAGCTGGCAGGCAAAGGCTTGGTTTCTAAATGTTAGGAAAAGAAAAGGGCTACTTGCTTCAGCGGAGAATAAACTGGCAACGGCGGTAGAGCTGATAAAAACAAAGCACCCCGACCAAAAGGTTATGGTTTTTAGTGAAACGATTGAATCTATCAGGAAGTTAAAACAGCAGCTCAAGTCTGAAGGCATAGAGTCAATGCTAATAGACAGCAGAATGTCCTCTTTTAGAAGGCAAAAGGTACTATCACAATGGGGAAAAAGGTTCTATCCTCTGCTTTCCGTTCATACACTTGAAATTGGCTATGACGTTCCAGAAGTCGGAATTGAGATAATTCTGGCAACAACTTCTAACATGAACCAGATAGTCCAGAGAGTGGGAAGAATTCTACGAAAGATTGAGGGTAAAGAGACAGCACTGGTCTATGTGATATATGTGTCAGATAGCAGGGATGATAACATCTTAAAGTGTGTAAAAAACGCCATAGATACAGCAGCAGGTGAAACTGCGATACTAAATAAATGATATCTCCATCACACTTTAGGAATGCACAAGATAATGGTTTCAACATTCTCTATTAACTACTAATCGTGGGTTCAAGCAAATCTTATCTAAATCCCGATGGATCCGCTAGAAACCGTTCAAATGTCACAAGCTCAATAAGCGATAGAAGGTAGAAAAGGTGCTGTAGGATCTTGATAGTTTCCAAATGTCATCAGGTTAGCAGGCCAAAGAATATGGAATCCGGAATCAAGTAGCCATTTAAGGAGGTCGAAGTTACGACCTGGCACGAAAAAGCCGGGACCAAGAATCGCAGAGGAGTTTGCTACGAGTGCCTTCAGAACATCGTTCGTCTTAGCAACTGCATGACCTAAAAAGCCTAATCCTGCAGCATAACCTGTAATACTACCAGTATTGTCTACATTGATAATAGCTACTCGCTGATCTATGGCTTGACGTAGCTCCATATCTCTTGAAAATCCATGAATGGATTTGCAGATTTCATTACATGCAGAAATATCTTCAGGTCGAGCTGCACGGACATCATGCTTCTTTTCTAGAGTGGTCAGTCCGGGATTTCCATGCATAATAAAGAGAGACTCACGTAAGGTAAAACCACATTTAGTATAAAGCACAAATGAGCGCAGGTGGCTGGGTGACTGAACAAGGCGTACTTGGTCATAATCACGTTTGCGAGCTTCAACAAATGCGGTTTCCATTAATGCACGCCCAACTTTGCCTTCAGAAGACGGGTCCACGGTGAGTGGGCCAATCGCGACAACCGGAGAAGGTGGAAATAAATGAAGGAATATGCTGCCAAGAATTTGGCCATCTCGTTCCGCCAATGCTCCCCATGAATTTGGGTTTGCCATCATAGTCTTGATCATCCCTACAGCGAATTCAAACGAGGGCTGCTCAGAGGGATAGCCGTGAGCTGATGAAATCGCCTTATGAGCTTGAAAACCTATCTTGCCACACATTTCCACATCAGCCTGATCGATTGATCGGATTGTCAAACTCATACTAAGTCTTTATCAAGATGCAACAAGAATATTGCTTTTAAAGATAATGTCTGACTAACTTCAGTTTCTGTCGCTTTTGGTGAAATCTTGTAGAGAAGAAGACAGACTGCAATAGCTGAATAATTCCACTATCAAATTGACAACAATTAAGGACAAACGTGTCCGTTTATTAATTGCTCTTCACTTTCTTCATATAGGCGCATGATAAGAGAGTTGCCTGCAATAAAAAAAGAAAAGAGGAAGAAGATAATATTGGTAACAAAATTATAACTCGAGATACAACCCCTGTTGAATTTGCCTTTCTTTCGAGAATCTTTAGATAAGGTCTCCTCTCACAAGGAGACAGTGCCCAGCAAGGTAAAAGCTGTTTTTTGATAGCTTATTCTGACGACAACGAACAATTTGTGTAATATTTTATTGTGTAATGTTATACTATTTTCCCTCAATTGTCCCTAACCTTCGCTCTAACCCCCTTATTTCCTCCTTTAGTGCCACATAGTATACTCTACGATATCGTATCTATCCTTTCTTGCTAAGTCGGTATCCGCATTTTACATTCAAAAGAACAATAGCCATGTAGCTTTTCTACTCGCTCCTCGATACTGCTCCTACTCACTAGGACACACTCCTAAGCATACTGCTATTAGCTTTACACATGAAACGCAATAAGTCCTATACTTATATAGAGCTTGAAACATTTATCTTCCTCTATCTTCTATAGTGTACCTTCTAGGTTTGAATATCAGTCACTTAAATACCACTCTATAGGTTTTCATCTACGTATTGTTATTGAAGCATGCATACACGGCCTGCGCCAAGTAGAAAGAGCTAGTATGGAGAAATAGTAGATATCTTCTCACATTACTCCTTAATTTTGTCATTTCCTATTAAAAATAGAGTTAAGAAACTAAATAGAAAGCGGTTATTAACAATTGATGTCCACCCGATTAGGCTTTATCCAACACTAGTGTAGATACTCTTTCATAATTACCCGGAGCTAGTTGAATGTAGAGAAGAGGTTGAACAGTTAAAAAAAAAGAAGAAGAATGGAGGGGAGAAGGAAAAAAAGCCGTGTCAACACGGAGAAGGAGAAGGGGAAGAAGAAGTGAGTAATGGATGATGGATTTTCTTCTTCCTTCACTGATATTACTCTCTTCTTCTTCTTCCTTTACGATGTCCTTATAGGGAAGCCTTGATATCTTTCTCTTGTATACTTAGTTGAAACCCTCCTCAGCAGTCTTCTATGTAGGTTGCTCTGGCGGGTCCTACGACGCGTGGCTTGGGCACTTCTATCCAGCAAATTTGGAGTGAAGGGAATTCCTCCGGTATTAAAGCCAAGTTTTTGATTTTGTTGAGATCGATTCTTCCTTTTACAGACTACCCAATCTTTTCATGACAAAAAGATCGGCTTCGATAACTCCCGACAATTTTAGATTCGTAGCAAAGTTCCCACGCTCAATTACACACGAGTAGCGACTTGCAAACCTTGAGAAAGAAATTCGCTATATCTTTCATGTAATGGGTCAATTGCGCCGTAGGCTGCTGCTGCTCTTTTGCTACAACTGCTTCCTTCCTTGACTGCAAAGGAGGGTATGAAGAAACTAGAAGCATTGATTCCTATGTTAGACCCTGACTTTAGATAAGTTCTAGAAGTGAGAAGTCGTGGTTTGATTAAGGATTTCTACAAGCTTCTATCGAAGCACAATATTTGTCTGGTTTGGAGTCAACTAGATATACCATTCAGACACTACCTCCTCCCCCTGCTGCTGAATTGACTTCAGATTTCATTTACCTGTGTTTTATCTAAGATAGAAGTATTGACGAAAAAGACTTTGACAGGGTACAGAAAGACCGCCTCAAAGAGCTGACAAAGTGGGCAGAGCAAGTCAATAAACTAAAAAACAAAGCAAGGTTTGCAATCATGGCTGCTAACAACCACTATATGCTGGATTTGGCCCTGCTACTGTAAATTCCTTCAGACGAATGATAGGGTTGAATGAAGTAGTTTGAGAAGAAATGAAGCAGAAAAGATTGTAATTTAGGATTGCCGAACACGAAAATATCTGTGTGCTGTGGACATAGTGATATGACAGATGCTTTAGTAAAAAATAGAGAACCGTATTGTTAATGCTACTGCCACCACTACTGCAACAGCATCAACAACCGCAAAATAAAAATAGTTAACTTCATCTACATGATATTAGGCTCCATGCACCAATGACCTCTCAATCAGGCTCTCCCCATACAGTCTTTGAAGAATTTTGTCAATTAATATTGGATGTGGATGAATCTATTAGATTTGTAGGCATAGCAACCCTAAGTGGGGCCGTATTGGCCAAGAAGTACAGATCCAATTTGATGCCCCTATTGACTCTGGAAGATGCAGCATCTTCTATCAAAGACTCAATTAGGAGAATGACAAGTAGACGAGAGCTTGAAGAAAAACTAGGGAAGACTCTCTATGTAATTGAAACTTATGAAAAAATAAAGCGAGCAACGATTCCTGTTGGGCATGATGGCGATTCTTTTTTAATCATATCATTTGATAACGAATCTGACTCAGAATCTATAATTCGTAACAAAATTTTGACAATTATCAAGCCATATGCTAATATTAGTCTTAGTAAGTCAGAAAGGTAGGCAACTCCCTCTAGGGGCTAGGCTATAGTCGGCCTATCAAAACAAGGTCGGCTTAAGGCCTAAGTGATTAGTGTGTTAGGAGAGAGGAAGAGAGAGTTCTAAGATTAATTAAGGTCAAAATTGTCTTACATATCTAGAGCGTAGCAGGTAGGTTCCTTTCTTCTTCACCTTGAAATAAACTAAGGTCAATATTGTCATTCATAGATGACAATTAGGTCATGAAATAATAAGAAATGACATCAGAATCATCGTCTCCTCCTGCTCCCTCAGCGTCTTTTATTTTCGATTTTTTTGAAAATTCGCTAACAGCAGATTTTGATATCATACTATCAGTTATTCTAAGAACTCTGATAATTACTACATTTGTCTTCCTTGTGATACGATGGATGCACCACAAAGGTACAGGACAATTGAGTATGTATGAGCTCCTAATCATAATAGGTCTGGGCTCTGCCATCGGTGAGCCTATGATATATATTCAAGAGTTGACTCTCACACAAGCTTTTACGGCCATTATAATAGTAGTAGCTTTATTCAAACTCATTGACTACCTCACAATAAAGAGCAAGCGGTTTGAGAAATTTACTGAAGAGGATCCTACGTTACTAGTCAAAGATGGAGCATACATCGAAGAAGGATTTAGACAAGCTAGAGTAACTAAGGGCGAGTTTCATGCTCATATGCGTACTAATGGCATAAAGGACATATCAGAGGTAGAAGAGTCATATCTAGAAATTACAGGACAAATTAGTTTCATAAAGAAGTAAATGGAGAAGCAAGAAGCTATATACAATGACGCAGATATAGGTGCACAAAAAGAAGCCCTTGCTTATTATAAGCAAACTGTAGTTTGACAACAGTGTCACAAAAAATAATCTATTAAAAAACAAAAGAAAGGAAGAAGTGTTTTGGTGCTTAGCCTCTTCTACTAGTTGGATCCCATATCGCTACATCATCTACTAGTTGAAGCTGTGATGTTTGTTTTGACTTGTCAGGATTGTTTGGAGCATCGCTTAAGTTAACTGACGGACTAATTGTACTTCCATTATCGCTTATTGTTGTTGACAGGTCCTAAATACTGAAATGCTAATGATAGAATTCCAAAAACAAGTAATAAAATACCGAAAATACCTAAGGTACTATGGTTAGATTTCGATTTTCTTGTACATCACTCACGCACACCAGATGAGGAAGAAAAGAACAAAGGAGAATTTTGACGACAATTAAACGCGATAGCTTCTAACTTTGTAAGGATGTCTCTCTCAGAATGCAAGGTCTCTCTCCACATACTATGATTCAATTGAAAAATACGAAATAACATAAAAAAGGGAAGAGTAAGGAGGGCGTGGATCTTTGTGTTGCTAGGGAGACGGAAAGTAATTCAAGACTACAACATAGTCTGATATCGCATGGATAAAGCTCCTTCCCACTTAAAATGCTCAAGGGCCACAGCTTAGTCATTAGCAGTTCTATTTCAAAAATAGGGATAAGGGCTTAACCCTTGCTATTGATTATCTAGCCTCTGCTACCAGATGGATCCCATGATACTACATCAAATGTTAGTTCAAGCAGTGAATTGCTCTCTGTTGGGGAAAGATTGCCTGTAGGAGGAGTACTCTCTCTATCAGCTAGATTAACCAGTGCGCTAAATGGCCTTCCACCACTTTCCCTTTCTGTAGCAAGAGGATTATATGTACCCGGAGTTGTAAACACTCTTGTTGGACCGCCCGTATCGAGGAAGGCAACGTATATTTCATTACTACTTTCAGAAATGTAAGCAACCTGAGGCTCCTTTGAATCCGTAGTGGAAGTCTGAGCGGCATTTATTCGCTGGTCAAAAGTACCGGGATTGCCTCTATCGAGGCTTTCTCTAACTAATATCTCGCCTGGTCTCACTGCATTTCTGTCAGGATACGCGGCCCATGTAACTACTACTTTGTTTCCCTGTGCATCCATATCAGGGTCACGAGCTGCCTGAAATGTCTGGCCGGTTCCCGTGCTCAAATTGATTTTATCGCCAAAAGACTGACCATCGTTGGTGCTTCGAATGAAGTAGATCTCGCCGCCGATACTTGCAGTTGTTTTGTCTCTCCAAACAACATACACATTAGGCCCTTCTCTTAGTAGCTGATAATCTTCAGAGGCTCCATTGTTGTTGCTCAAGTTTATTTGAGGCCCTAAACTCGCTCCAAAATTTGTGAGTCTTGCGTAGAGTATATCACCACTGCCAGGAGTATCCACCCATGCAACATCTACAAATTGCCCGTTTGCAGATGTGGCAACACTAGCATTTATAGAGGCTGCTCCTGGAGTATTGCTTACGTTAATTTCCGGCCCCCATGTTCTGCCACTATTATTGCTTGCAACCAACATTATCTCTTCATCTCGTTCATATACCACGTATATGTGCTCACCGTTTTCAGATGACGCTATATCAGTGTCAGATGCAGGAGGGGCATCTCCTCCGTCAGTCGAAACAAAGGTCAGCTGTGGAGAAGAAGTAGTGCCTGGCTGCAGATTGAACGAGGTAGGTTCGACGTCTGCGGTATCGTTGTCTTCTACGCCTGCAGTCTCAGCGGTGTCTTCTTCTACGCCTGCAGTCTCAGCGGTGTCTTCTTCTACGCCTGCAGTCTCAGCGGTGTCTTCTTCTACGCCTGCAGTCGTACTGGGGTGAAAACAGTCTTCATCGGCAGAGTCTCTCGGTCCATCTCTATCGTTGTCTTGGCGGTCAGAACACAAGCCGCGCTCGCTGCTCACCAGCTCACTTGACCACTTGCAGTCTACATCTGCTAAATCTGTCTTCCCATCACCATCATTGTCAAAGTTATCCGTGCATGAGCCCCTACCACCTTCGCCTTCTATTCCAACAGGTGGTTCTGTCCCTCCTGGATTGCTTACAATTTGCGATGGTTCGCAGTTATCGTCATCATCTGTGCATCCTACAACGGCAATCTCTCCTTGTTGCTCTGCCGCTACGTATACTCGTCCTCTAGGTGTTACATCCATAGCGGGGTGGGTTGCTCCATTCATTATTGTTTGAGGATCATCTTCTACCGCTTCTCCTAGCTCGCCCGTGGTGGGATTCGGCACGACTTTGCCAAGCTTCACATTCCCCGTTTCCTCATCCTGGTACGAAAGGTAAAGATTTGTACCATCTGTATCTGCCTCTTGGCTAACGCTTTTATCGGCTGTATCTCCTTCTCCCATATTCCAGAGTGGGCCTACGTCAACCTGTGCGTATACCTCAACCGTAGTAGAATATTGAAAAATTAATGATCCAACTCCTAAAATAAGGAGTAAAACGCCCGTAATTCCCACAATACCGCGATTATTTTTTGGTTTTTTGTTGAAATAGCGCAATAACTCAACAACAATGAGAATTCCATATATATAGTATTGGTCAGATATTTCTATCAGGTATTTCTAACTATGCTGATGACCTTTAATCTATACTATCGCAGCAATGTTATCCTTAGTCTTTTTATAATGCTGTCAGTTATTAACTATGATTTGTGCAAATCATGATGTAGTTTTGTATCTTTTGCCAAAAGTATGGCCAGACCCAGAGCAGCATATTCTCACATCAAACCCAGTGAAGCACTTTATATCCAGATTTCTGGTAGAGAGTCAAGGCTTGGAATAAAGAAGGGATAGATATGATACCGCTTTCACCTACAAAATCGTCTAAAAATAAATAAATAAAAAATAATAAATCCGGTATAGAAGTAGATGGCTGCAAATTCCGCTGCCCTTTTGTACCGTACTTCAATAACAATTTTGAGAGCGTTGAGTAAAATTCTTAGCTGAAATGAACATATGCTAGACAGACCACAACAGCTTTAATCTCGAGTCAAAAATTATATCTATCTAGCGAATTGTCAGGTATACATAATCCACGAGTCTGCTATTTGTGATTACATCTTCATCTACATTCATCATTAGCCTCAAAACAAGTATTATCTTTAATTAAATCTCATAGATTATTCAAACAGAGCTCTTAAATGTTATCATCTTGAATTTCACGCAATCTTGGCGTCACTTAGGGCATCACCATCTGATACTAGTAACATTTCTAAAAAAAAACAGAAGTTCTTTACGGTGCGGA
>Ga0307409_100001200_pt1 | contig 12435 bp, 12 predicted proteins | sample 322Ometagenome_2_FD_203888 | JGI IMG/M metagenome (GOLD analysis project Ga0307409, IMG submission 203888) | Maize rhizosphere microbial communities from greenhouse at UC Davis, California, United States - 322HYB-O-2 | ecosystem: Host-associated > Plants > Roots > Rhizosphere > Soil | place...
GTGGATCCGGGCGACGAGGTGATCGTCACCGACCCGACCTACGCGGGGATCGTCAACCGCATTCGCCTCGCCGGCGGCACACCGCGCTTCGTCCCGTTCCTCGCCGAGGAGGATGGCTGGCGGTTCGATCGCGACCGGCTCGGCGACCTGGTCGGCCCGAAGACCGCCGGCTTCCTCCTCATGAGCCCGTCCATGCCCTCGGGCGGCTACCTCGACGAGGACGACTGGCTCGCGGTCTACGACCTCTGCCGCGAGCGCGACCTCTTTCTCATCTACGACTCCGCGATGGAGCGCCTGCTCTTCGACGGCCGCCCGCTCGTCCACCCGCTGCACATGGATGGGATGGCGGAGCGCACCGTCGTCGTCGGCTCGCTCTCGAAGGAGCACCGGATGATCGGCTGGCGCGTGGGCTGGGTTGCGGGCCCCGCGGACACCGTCACCGACGCGGGCTGGGCGCACGTCTACAACACGACGATGCCCGTGGCGATCTCCCGCTTCGCAGCCACCGCCGTGTTGCGCGGAGACCAGGGCCACGTGGCCGACTGCGTCGCCGAGCTCGAGCGCCGCCGCGACACGATGCTCTCCGGTCTCGCCGGCTGGCCGCTCGTCAGCCCCGCCGGTGGCTGGTCGCTCCTCCTTGACGTCGCCTCCCTGGGCCTCGAGCCCGCGGAGGCCTCACGGATCCTCCTCGAGGAGGCCCGGATCGCCGCCACGGCCATGACCGGCTGGGGCGACGAGGTGGCGGCACGCTACGTCCGCTTCGTCTTCAGCGCCGAGCCCGTCGAGCGGCTCGAGACCATCCCCGAACGTGTGGCTGGGACGACGCTCGCGGAGGCCGTTGCAAGTCGAGTCTGAAACCAAAGCTGTCGTGGCGGAGATCGCCCGCGGCGGCCTCGCCGAGCTGCACACGCACCTGGGCGGCTCTGTGGATCCCGCGGTCATGTGGTCGCTCGCCCACGAGCAGGGGATCGCGCTGCCGGTGAAGGACTTCTGGGACTTCGTCGACCTCGTCACCGTGGATCCGCGCGGCGTCGAGGGCCTCCCCGAGCTCGACCAGATCTACAAGTGGACGGAGCTGATCCAGTCGAGCCCGCTCGCGGTCGAGCGCTCGGTGCACGGCGCGATCGGCGGCGCCTACATCTCCCAGAACATCACGACGCTCGAGCTCCGCTTCAACCCGATGAAGCGAAACCGCGGCGGTGAGCGCGACCTCGACCACATCATCATGGCCGCCGTGCGCGGGCTCGACCGTGCCGCGCTCGAGTTCCCGCGCGTCCGCGCGGGCCTCATCCTGATGATGGACCGGACGTTCACGCGCGAGCAGAACGAGGTCATCGTTGAGAAGGCGATTCGCTACAAGCCGCGCGGGGTCGTGGGCATCGACATCGCGGGCCCGCGGCCGAACGGCGGCCGCTATCCCTACCGCGACCTCGCACCGCTCGTCGAGCATGCGCGCTCGGCCAGCCTCGGAGTGACGATCCACGTCGGCGAGGAGGGCGGCGCCCACGGAATCGAGGAGGTCGGCGAGGTCGTCGAGTTCCTCCGCCCGGACCGCGTCGGCCACGGCATCCTCGCCGCTCAGGACGAAGCCATCATGCGCGCGCTCGTGGAGGCCGGCACCGTGCTCGAGATCTGCCCCACCTCGAACCTGCTCACGCGCGCGCTCGCCGACGAGGACGCCCTCCGCGACACGATCAGAACGTTCGTCGACCGCGGCGTCGCCTTCACGATCGCGACCGACGGGCCGGAGATGATGCGGACGCACCTGCGCGATGAGCTCGAGCTCCTGTTGAGTGCGGGCGCTCTCTCGGAGGCGGATCTGGATGCCGTGAACGCCCGAGGGCACGACGCTTCTTTCATACGCCTAAAGGCGTAGGCACGAAAGATTGCCCCGGAGGTCAATGGCGGAACCCTGCAAACGGCGACAACATGCGCGCCGATGGTCACTCTCGGCGAAGACATCCGGTTCACTCCGCGCCAACGACAGGTCATACAGCTGATCGCTGAGGGTTGCTCGAACGTCGAGATCGCAGAGCGGCTCGGCGTGTCGCCTCGGACGGCGAAGGCGCACTCGGACATCCTGCGCTCGAAGCTGGGTGTCAGCCGACGGCGGCAGATCCCGCTCGCATTCCGAAACGCGACCGGCGAGAACCCTCTCGAAGGCCTCGAGCCGGTGGCAGGCCTGCGCGACGACTCCCGCACGCCCGACTGACCACTCGGGGGATAACGGCCCGACGCCCGCGGCCCGCCGTGGGCGTCGGTCTGCTTCGACTTGGAAACATGCTGCAAATCGCGCTAACCTCGTGAGCCGCCGGCGTGAGGCCGCGGCCGCAATGGAAGCGCTCCGGGAGTCGTATCCACCCCTCTTCCGTCGCCACGCCAGGCGGCCTCGCCTCACGCGGATGCTCGACGCGAACACAGCGCAGACCATCCTCGTGACCGCGCCCGCCGGCTACGGCAAGACAACCCTCGCGACCGAGTGGGTCCAGGGCCGCGACGATGTCGTTTGGTACCGAGCAACCTCCGGCTCGGCCGACGTCGCGGCCTTCTCCGCGGGGCTCGCCGACGTGATTGCCCCGGTCGTCCCGGGAGTCGGGGAGCGCTTGAAGCAACGTCTTCGCGTGGCCGACTCGCCCGAGCGTGCTGCGAGGCCCCTCGCCGAGATTCTCTCAGAGGACCTCGCGACGTGGCCCCCGGATGGCCTCCTGATCATCGATGACTACCACCTCGTCGTCGACTCGGCGCCCGTCGAAGAGTTCATGGATTGGCTTCTCATGCTGACGCCGACACTCCACGTCCTCGTGACGGCACGGCGACGGCCGAAGTGGGCTTCGGCGCGCCGAATTCTCTACGGCGAGATCACCGAGATCGACCGCAGCCAGCTCGCGATGACCACCGAGGAGGCGGCACTCGTCCTGGACGGGCGATCCACCGAGGAGGTACAGGCACTCGTCCAGCAGGCTGAGGGCTGGCCTGCCCTGATCGGCCTCGCGGCTCTGTCCGCGACCCATGAGCTACCGACGGAGCGAGTGTCCGAGGCCCTCTACCGCTACTTCGCGGAGGAAGTCGTTCGTGGCCTTACTCAAGAGGAAGCCGACTTCATGCTGCGAGCATCGGTCCCCCATCGCCTTGACAAACGGGTTGCACGCACCGTCTTGGGCACTGAGCGTGGTCCGGAGATGATCAAGCGTCTGGTTGCCGAGGGGTTGCTTCAACCAGCCGGCTTCTCGCATCAGGAGTTCCATCCGCTTCTCAGGTCATTTCTCCGCCAGAGGCTCAGAGCCGAAGAGCCCGACACATGGCGTCGGCTTTGTGATGCCGCAATCTCGGATTCACGTGGCGAGAACAATTGGGAAGAAGCGTTCGAAATCGCCGTCTATTCAGGTGAGGTGTCGACGGCGACGGAGATCCTTGACGAAGCCGCTCCAGAGTTCCTGGCCCACGGTCGTGTCGAAACGCTTGAACGATGGCTTGAGGAGTGCGGGGAAGCGGCCGGAATACCCGGGCGCCTTACTGGTGAGAGCGGAACTCCTGGCCCGCCACGGCGAACTCGGACAGGCCGCGACGCTAGCCGAGTCGGTCGCCATAGGCCTGCCTCAAGAACACACGCTCGCCTCCCGAGCAAACCACATTGCCGGCCAGGCGCTCTATCTCCGCTCGCGGAGCGACCTCGCTGCCCCGCTATATGCCACCGCGCTCAAGACTGCTCGCACTGACCTAGATCGAAAGAACGCCCTTTGGGGTGCTTTCTTGGTTCAGGTGGATCTGGATATTGAGTCGAGCACCGGCCTACTGGCGGAACTCGAAGGTGCCGCTCCGCATGATTTGAACACTCGCCTCCGGGTGACCGTCGCCCGACAGACCGTCGCTTTAGCACAAGGATCGCTGAGTGGCGTGTGGTCGGCGGCGCGTGCGCTCGTACCCCTCGCTCGACATGCCACGGACCCCCTCGTACGAAGCAACTTCCTCGCCCAGAGTTCCTATGTCGCGTCCGCGCGATCCGACTATGAGGCGGCGCTGGACCTGATCAACGAGGCACTCGAGCTAAGCCACACACTGCACCATGACTTTGCAACGGGCTGTTGCCTGGCATATCGGGCGGCCGCAAAGATCGGACTACGGCAACTCGCGTCCGCAAGCACGGACCTCAGCCATTTGACGCAGATAACTGCGTACGGCGAGGACCCTATCTTCAGACCCAACGAGCACTGACTGATGCTCGCCTATCGATTGCCAAGAAGGACTTGGCTCAGGCGCGGGCGAAGCTCGAAGAGCCTTCTCAAGGCGACCCTAGCCCGGCGACACTCGGTGAACGCATGGCACTCCTCGCGCTCGTGCTCTCGGCAGCCGGAGAGAGTCTGCCCGCCCTCCGGTATTCCGAGCAGGCACGGAGCGTCACCACGGCAACTGAGGCACATTTCCTATGCGCCTTCAGTGATGTGATCGCCACGGTCGACTCCGACGACGGTGCGCGCCGGGCTCGTGGGTTGATCGGCGACGCGTTCGCAGCCGACTACACCGACTCTTTCGTGGTGGCCTATCGGGCATTTCCGCGACTCCTAGGCGTACTCACCGCGGATCGCCAGTTGGCTCGGCGCGTATCACCTGTCATAGAGAGCGCCCACGACGCCAGGATTGCCCAACAGGCTGGAATGAAGCTCTTTGGACCGGACACCCGGAGAATGAGGTCCGAGCCACTAACCAAGAGGGAAGAGGAGGTCCTTGAACTTCTGGCCCTCGGACTCTCAAACGCTGAAATCAGTCGGCGACTCTTTATCGCCCAAAGCACGGTCAAAGTCCACGTGAGGCACATCCTCGAGAAGCTCGGCGCCAAGAACCGCGTGCAGGCGGCTCTAATCGCGAAGCAGGACGGCTAGCTCAACCCGCGACTACAGCGACTTGCGCACTCCAGCGGGCTTCAGACTGGAAGTCCTCGCGATCACCCGAGAGATAGGTCTCGTCAGCAGTGGCGAGAATGGCTTCAAATGCGGCCACGACAGTCGTATCGAACTGGGTACCGACCGCTTGGGCGAGACGCATCCGGGCGACGCGGGTCGGCATGGCATCTCGATACGGCCGACCAGAAGTCATCGCGTCATAGGCGTCGGCCACTGCGATGATTCTCGAGATGAGCGGAGCATCATTGGCCGGAATCCGATCCGGGTATCCCTGGCCATCGACGCGCTCGTGATGATGGCGGACAATCTTTGCTATCTCGGCGTACCCGTCGACATTGGAGAGGATGCGCTCACCAATCGTTGAGTGCTCCTCCATGATCCGCCGCTCTTCAAGCGTGAGAGGACCGGGCTTCTCCAGCAGGCCGGCCGGCAACCCAACCTTACCGATGTCGTGGACAAGCCCCGCGAGGTGTGCGGTGTGCTGCTCTTCCTCCGACAACCCTAGCCTCGCCGCAATGTCCCTCGCGTAGACGGCCACGCAAGCCGAGTGGCCGGCCGTGTACTTATCGCGAGCATCAAGGGCGGCTACAAGCGCAGTCGCGAACGAGAGGCCGGCGCCTTCCAAGCGATCGTTTGCCGAAACGAGATCGTCGGCCAGGCGGCGCTGTTCCTGGTATAGAACGAAGAGCCGCTGCGCGGCAACCGCGGGCACAAAAAAGAGCAGGAGAGTCCAAGGCGAGAGCTCGACGTACGCGTAGGCGAGTACAGCGATGATCGGCGCGTAGAGCGACACTGTTCCGAACACAACCCGGCTTGTCGATTGAGTGACCTCTGGCAATGGCTTGCTTCGGACAACGGCCGTCAGCGTTGCAAGGCATAGGTCAGCTGTCGCCTCGACCAGCGCCACAGCACCCACGCCCAACAGCAGTCGCATGAATGACGCGCCCTCTGGAATGAGCACCACCGCCGCGACTCCGGCGAGGCCACCGACGAGCGAGCGAGAAGCGGTCCAGGTGATCCAGCGAGTAAATGGGGGGCCAAAATCCGCGAGCATCGCGAAGGCACCCACCACCATGGCGGACAGCGGCCCGAATACGACCGCCGCAAACAACAGCGGTAGTACGGAAACCGAGACTTGCGCGCTCGGGGAGATCGCGACGCTCTGCCTCTCCGCAACCAGAGCGATCACACAAAGGATTCCCAGTACTACTGGGCTTCCTTCCAGAGTCGAACCCGCATCGACCAAGGCGGCAGCAAGCAGGAGGGCGGCGGCAACGAGCACGCCTGCAAACGCCTTCGTTGCTCGAGAAACAGAGACGTCCGGGTTATGCGTGGCGGCTGGTGCGAAATTGGTCAATTGTCTTGAAAGTCCCCCAAAAGGGGTATAAGCTCTCGACGCCGTTTATCCCCCGTGTTGGAGGAACAAAATGCTTCGCTGGAGACTGGCTTTTGCTGGAGTCGTGGCATCGTTGGCCTCGCTGGCGTCGATCGCCGGCGCTACCAAGGTCTGGTAAAGCCCGCTTAGTCTGAGTTTTTCCACAACCGCCAGCATCCCTCGCTAGAGGGATTTGAGGTCTAGGTTGTGGAAGGTTGTCGAAAACCTGATCGCTTAGGCGATCAGGTTACGCCTGAAGCCGATGGCCACTGCGTGGGCGCGGCTGCGCGCCTGCAACTTGGCCAAAAGGTGGCGCACATGCGACTTGACCGTCTCCTCGGAGAGGTAAAGGCGCACGCCGATCTCGCGGTTCACGAGACCGTCTGAGATCAGCTGCAGAACCTCGATCTCGCGCATGGTCGGCTCCTGCTCGAGCTCCCGAAGCGGGGGCGTGAACGGGATGACCTCGCCGTCGTGCTCCTCTGTCGACCTGCGCGCGGCCGCCTCGTCGAAGCGGCGGGAGTGGTCCAGGTATCGAGACAGGATGTCTTTGCGCTGGGCAGCGTCCATCGTGAGCCAAAAATCGGCACCCCCTCCCCAATTCCTTACCCTCGTTCGAGGGAGTAAGGCGGGCAGATGGGGTACCTGAAAATCTACTGATAGCTGCAAAAAACAGCACTAGCGTCCTCTGCGGATAACCCTGTGGAGAAACCGGCCCTCAGGCCTGGGCCAGGAGCTTCGCGACGACTTTCAGATCCGCGACGAAGTCCGACATGGCCGCGGCGCGCTCCTCATCCGTGCGCTGGCGCAGGATCGAGGAAGGGTGCACGGTCGCGAGGACGTGCGGCGCGAGGTCGGAGTCGACAGGCCGGCCACGGTCATTCGTCACCCTGAACTGGCGGCCGAGGAGCGCCTGCGCGGCAGTTGCGCCCATGAGGACGAGGACATTCGGCATGACGGCCTCGAGCTCGGCATCCAGCCAGGGCCTGCAGGCCGCGAGCTCGGCGGCGTTCGGCTTCTGGTGGATCCGCCGTTTCCCGCGCGCCTCCCACTTGAAGTGCTTGACCGAGTTCGTGACGTAGGCGAGCCGGCGGTCGATTCCGGCGGCCGCCAGGCCCTCGTCGAAGATGCGTCCTGCCGGGCCGACGAAGGGCTTGCCGGCGAGGTCCTCCTTGTCTCCCGGCTGCTCGCCGACGAAGATGATCGCCGCGCTCTCCAACCCCTCACCGAAGACTGTTTGCGTGCCGGTTTTCCACAGGTCGCATGCCTTGCACCCCGCGGCAGCTTCGCGAAGTTTCGGCAGATTGCGCGTTTCCGGGACGGGAGCGGCTGCCACTCCCTAGCGATCCCCGACGAGGAGCGACGCAAACGCCCCTCCGCCGATCAGCCGCTCGGCTCCCCCACCCGCGCGCTCGCGCAGCTCTCGGTCGGAGGTGACGAGCCAATACGTGTCCGTAAGCTCGCCGACGCGCCGCGCGATCCAGTCGTCAGCGCTCTCAGAGCCGGTGCCGATCCCGCCCTCGGGCGCGCGGCCGTCGAAGACGATCTCGGGCTCGACCCCTTTCTCGGCAGCCCATTCGTCGATCAGCCGCACGAGCTCGTCCTCCGGGATGTTCGGCCAGCGCGAACGCAGCACGTTGCGCGCGTCGATGAGAACTGTGAGGCTCAAAGGGTGCTGAGACTGTACGAGCATCCGGCCTCCGGGAACTGCATGAAGGCCCGAATCCTGCTCAGGCATCTCGAAATCCCGTACGAGAGCGTCGTCCTCGACATCTTCGAAGGCGAGGCCACCGAGGCCGAGCATCTGGCCCGGAACCCGTCCGGCGAAGTGCCAGCGCTCGAGCTCGAGAGCGGCGAGTTCGTCGCGCAGTCGGCCGCGGTCCTCCTCTATCTTGCCGAGGGCACGCGGTACCTCCCCGACGATCCGGTCGACCGCGCCCACGTCCACCAATGGCTCTTCTTCGAGCAGAACGGGATCGAGCCCGGGATCGCGACGTCGCGCTTCTGGAAGTGGCGGGGCCGCGACAAGGACAAGCCCGAGGCGTGGGCCGACCGGATCGCGCGTGCCGAGGACGAGCTGGACGTGCTCGAGGCCTGGCTCTCCGAGCACGAATTCCTGGCCGCAGGGCGCTACACCGTCGCTGACATCGCGAACTACGCGTATACGCACGTGGCTCACGAGGTCCTCGACATGTCGGGGCGGCCGGCGATCGCCGCCTGGACCGCGCGCGTCGAGTCCCAGCCCGGCTTTGTCAACGACCTCGCGCCCTTCCCGTGAGCGGCAAGCTGCTCTCGGTCAATGTCGGCTCGCCTCGGGAGATCGAGTGGCTCGGCCGGCGGGAGGCGACGTCCATCTGGAAGTCCCCCGTCGACGGGCGCCTGCCGGTGCGCGGAGTCAACGTCGCCGGCGACGACCAGGCCGACCGCGAGGTGCACGGTGGGCCCGACAAGGCGATCTACGCCTATGCCCGGGAAGACATCGATTGGTGGGAGCGGGAGATCGGGCGCGAGCTCGAGAACGGGAACTTCGGCGAGAACCTGACGGTGTCCGGACTGGACGTGACCGGCGCGGTCGTGGGCGAGCGCTGGGAGGTCGGGAGCGCCGTTCTCGAGGTGGCGCAACCGCGAATCCCCTGCTGGAAGCTCGGCGCGCGCATGGAGGACCCTTCGTTCCCCGTCCACTTCGCGGCGGCGGGCCGGCCGGGCGCCTACCTGCGCATCGTCGAGGAGGGCGAGATCGGCGCGGAGGACGAGATCCGCGTCGGCGAAAAACCCGAGCACGGGCTCACCGTGGGCGACGTCGCGCGCATCTACCACCAGGAGCGGGGCCGCTGCGCGCTTCTGCTCGAGGCGCCCGAGCTGGCAGAGGCTGGCGGGAATGGGCCTTGAGGCGTACGGGCGATCCTGTAGGCTGAGTAGGTCATTCCCGACGAGAGGGGGTTCGCAAATGTCCGATTCCTGCATCTGCCGAGCCTCCGGTCGCGCGCGCTAGCTTCCGCACCGACTTCCGAGGCTCCCGTACGCGCCCATCCGGGCGCTTTTTTCGTTCCTCAAGCCGAAGGAGTCAGGTTGCAACTCGAAGATCTCGGTTGGGACGCGTTTTTCGCGGATGCGTTCCAGCCCTACGAACAGCAAGGTCTCACGCCCGCGCGGGTCGCCGCGCGGCATCACGGCCCGTGCGAGCTTCTCACAGAGCACGGGCGCATAGGCGGCCTCCCCGCCGGAAAGCTCGAAGGGCTCGACCTGCCCGTGGCGGGAGACTGGGTCGCGGTCCGGGAACTCGAGGGAGAGAGGAAGGGGATCGTCGAGGCGATCCTCCCGCGTCGGACAACGTTCACGCGCAAGGAGGCGTGGCGGCGAACCGTCGCGCAGGTCGTGGCGGCGAACGTCGACACCATCTTCCTCGTCACGGCGTTCGGGCAGGACCTGAACCCGCGCCGTCTCGAGCGGTATCTGACAGCCGCGTGGGACAGCGGCGCAACCCCCGTCATCGTCGTGAACAAGAGCGACACGGCGACGGATCCGGAAGACGACCTCGAGGAGGCCAAGGCGATCGCGTTCGGCGCTCCCGTGCACGCGGTCAGCGCGGCGACCGGCGCCGGGCTCGACGAGCTCGAGCCCTATCTCGGGCGTGGCCGGACCGTGGCGCTCCTGGGCTCGTCCGGAGTCGGCAAATCGACGCTGATAAACCGCCTGGTAGGCAGCGAGCTGCTCCCGACGGCCGATACGAGCAAGGGGGGCCGCGGCAGGCACACGACGACGAACCGGGAGCTCGTCCCGCTCCCCGGCGGCGCGCTTCTCCTCGACACACCGGGGATGCGGGAGCTTGCGCTCTGGGCGGACGAAAGCGTGCTCGACTCGACGTTTTCGGACATCGTCGAGGTCGCGGGTGCCTGCCGGTTCGCTGACTGCACGCATCTTCACGAGCCAGGTTGCGCGGTGCAGGCCGCGATCGCGGATGGTTCGCTCGACGCTGAGCGCTTCGACAGCTACATCAAGTTGCAGCGGGAGCTGCGGGCGCTCGAGATCCGGAAGGACGCGCGCCTGCGCTCGGAAACCAGAAAGGAGTGGCGGCGGCGGCACCGTGAGCTGCGGAACGTGAAGTACTAGGCTGCAGCGCGTGGGTCGTCTCGTTCTCCTACTGGGGCTGGTGCTCGCCGCGGCGGCGTGCGGCGGCGGGAGTACCGAGACCGTGACCGTCACGGGGACGCCTCAGACGGAGACGAAGACGGTGACGGTCACGCTCGAACCCGAGCCGACTGTCTCGACGTCTGCACCGCCGCTCAAGACGCCGACCTTCCAGATGCCCTCGAAGAACATCGGCTGCGGGACGAGCGAAGGCGTTCTCGTCTGCGACATCCTCAGTGGACTGAAGCCCGAGCCCGAGCGGAAATGCGAGCTCGACTGGACGGGGATGGAGATGGAGCGGCTCGGCCCATCGCAGCCGCGCTGCGCAGGCGACACGGCCTACGTCCAGTCGGCGCCCGTCCTCCAGTACGGAAGCACCTGGCGCCGCGACGGCTTCACGTGCGTCTCCCAGCAAAGCGGCCTGCAGTGCCGCAACCAGGAAAACCAGGGCTTCTTGCTCGCGCGCAACTCCTGGACGCAGTTTTAGCCGGCTGAGGCTGGGAATCCTGGAACTACAGGACTGAGCTGAATGACTGTTGCGGTCGGCCACCAGGATCCAGCCTTCGTCCACGAGGCCTTCCTCTACAGGGGCCCGGACGAGTTTCTGCGTGGGATGCTTCAGTTCATCCGGGACGGGATCGATGCCGGCCAGCCGGTCTTCGTCGTCCTGAACGCCGAGAAGATCGCGCGGCTTCGCGAGGCGCTCGGAGAGGACGCCGACCGCGTGCTCTTCGCCGACATGGCCGAGGTTGGGGCAAACCCGGCGCGAATCATCGCGGCCTGGCATGCGTTCGTCGACGAGCATGGCGCGGGCGGGCGGGCGATTCGCGGGATCGGCGAGCCGATCTGGGCCGGGCGCAGCGACTCGGAGCTCGCGGAGTGCCACCGCCACGAGGGGCTCCTCAACCTCGCGTTCGCCGACACTCCCGCGTTCCGGCTCCTCTGCCCGTACGACGTGTCGGCTCTCGATCCCAGCGTGGTCGAGGAGGCCGAGCGGACCCATCCGTTCATGTCCGACGTGGAGTCCTTCCGGGAAAGCGGCAGCTACCGCGGGCTCGAAGCGATCTCGGCGCCGTTTGCAGATCCGCTCAAAGACCCGCCTGCGTCCGCCGCTCGGCTCACGTTCGACGCCGACTCGCTCGGCGAAGTCCGGGACCTCGTCACCGACCGAGCCGAGGCAGCAGGATTCGACCGCGAGACGACGGACGCGCTCGTCCTCGCCGTGAACGAGATCGCGACGAACAGCATCCGCCACGGGGGAGGCTTCGGAATCATTCGCACGTGGGACGACGGCGGCTTCCTCCTCTTCCAGGTCGAGGACGCGGGCCGATTCGATGCGCCGCTCGCCGGCAGGCGCCAACCGGTTCTCGAGGAACCGGGCGGGCGAGGGCTCTGGCTCGCGAACCAGCTGTGCGACCTCGTGCAGGTGCGGACGTTCGAGGACGGGAACGTCGTTCGCATCCACATGGCGATTGGTAGCTAGCATTCCTGGCATGCGCTCACTCCTCGCCGTCCTGATTCTCTCCGCGGCAATCCTCGCCGGCTGTGGCGGCGGGAGCGACAGCTCCTCCGGGGCTAGCGGAACGGAGAGCTCCGCGACTGCGGCAGACGATTGGGCGAACAGCGTCTGCGAGGCGTTCGTCGCCTGGAACAACTCGATCACTGACGCGGGCCAGGGGATCAGGGACAACCCGTCGGAAGAGGGCATCAAAACCGCGGGCGAGCAGATTCAGACTGCCACGCAGACGCTGGCCGACGACCTGCGCGGCCTTGGGAGGCCCGACACGGAAAGCGGTCAGGAGGCGAAGGACACGGTCGACCAGCTGGCCACGAATCTCGACACGAGCCTGCAGAAGATCAACGAGGCGATGGACAACGCATCGAGCGCGACGGGCGCCGTCACGGCCGCCTCGACGATCGGCACCTCGCTCGTGGAGATGGCCGATCAAGTCTCCACGGCGTTCCAGCAGCTCCGGGAGATCGATGCTCAGGGCGAGCTCCAGAGCTCGTTCGAGCAGGGCGATTCGTGCGCAG
>Ga0307409_100001204_pt1 | contig 12424 bp, 11 predicted proteins | sample 322Ometagenome_2_FD_203888 | JGI IMG/M metagenome (GOLD analysis project Ga0307409, IMG submission 203888) | Maize rhizosphere microbial communities from greenhouse at UC Davis, California, United States - 322HYB-O-2 | ecosystem: Host-associated > Plants > Roots > Rhizosphere > Soil | place...
ACACGGTCGAGACCATCTCTCCTGCTGAGTATCGCGATGGAGCGGCGGACCTTGAGATTCAGCTTGAGGCCTGTGAACCCAACCAGTTGACCTCGCTCGTTGCAAGCGTTGGCGAAAAATACAAAAAAGTTTTTCTCGCGGAAGGTGTAATCGAACGATTGCCCCTGCATGCGCCAGTAGTCGTTCCGGAGCGTCGTCCCGTTGCTCAACAACCGATAGCGTTCGTTGAAGTCGCGACGCCCGCCGACGTTGCACCATCCACTGACATTCCCCATTTTGTTGAGGCTGCCAAACCGCTCATTCGCCCAGAGTCTCCGGCTGCACAACAACCGGTATTGGAGGCTGACAGCGGCAACCCTTATGTGCGGCAATCGACGGGTCGCACGCGTCGCTTTGCCGAGCTTGTTGCAGGCGTCGGGACCACGATCAGCAGGGCTGGGCTGTTTGTCAGCGATAAGGCCGACGATCTTCGTGAACGCTTGTCCGCACTCCGCGTTGAAGTATCTCGGCGCAGCCAGGCACGTGCGGAGCGACTGCGCGTGGAACGCCAGCGTGCGGCTGAAATGGCAACCGCCGAAGCGTTGAGGCGAGAGTCAGAAAGGGAAGCACAACGCGCCGCGGAGCCGATTATCAAGGCCGCGTCGCTTCCGAAGCAGAGCCCGAGGTCAACGCCCGCCTTTGTTGCATCGACCGGCGATGTGCCGCCTTCGCGCGTTCCCATCTCGGGGCGCGTCAGGTCGCGTCTTGCAAAGGCGAATTCCAGGGGACGCCAACTGGGGAATTCACCCGCATTTGCATTAAAGTTCGGCGCCGCCGTAGGACTGGTGGGAATGGTTCTGCTGATCGCTTATGCGAACCGGCGACCTCCAACTCCTGTTGGTTTGGGAGAACTCACCCGATCGACTACGGTTAAGCAATCCGCGCCCTTCGGTTCTGCCGAAATCAAGGCTGCGGCACCACAAGCGGTTGTTCCTCCTCAGCAACAGATAGCGAGTAAGACAAAGTTCAAAACCAGTGCCAAGCCGTCACTCCCTGCTGCGGCTGACGGCGACTATGATGAACCGGAGGTTGTGGTTCGTCACTATGCTCCCGCTCAGCGCAAGCCTGAGGTAAACACCGCGAAAGACGACGGCATCAAGCGCTTCTCCGACCTCGATTGATCTCCCCACTCTGGTTTGTATTTCGTAACCATGGCAAAATAGCTATGTCGCTGATTGCGGAAGTGGCGAAATTGGCAGACGCACTAGCCTTAGGAGCTAGCGGGGTTACACCCATGGGGGTTCAAGTCCCCCCTTCCGCACCATCATCGCGCAGAAAAAGGCGCCCTGATCGGGCGCCATTCTCATTCCACATTCCTCTTATGCTGCCACTGCTCCATCTGCCCACGGATCGAGCACGACCTTCGTGCAATTGTCCTGCTTATTGTTGAAGATCTTGTACATCTCAGGCGCCTGATTGAGCGGTACCCGATGGCTTACAACAAAACTAGGATCGATCTCTCCGCGCTCGATGCGTTCCAGCAACGGCTTCATGAATCGCATCATGTGAGTTTGTCCGGTCTTCATTGCCAATCCTTTGTTGACGAAAGCGCCCATGGGCATTTTGTCAACGAATCCTCCATACACGCCCGGCACTGAAACCGTTCCACCTTTTCGGCATGCCTGGATGGCTTGCCGAAGCGCAAATGGCCGATCAGTTTCCAGCCGTAACATCTGCTTTGCGCGATCGTAGGCATAGAGAGCACTGTCCGTGTGAGCTTCCATGCCTACTGCATCAATGCAGCGGTCCGGACCGATGTTGCCCGTCATGTCTTTCAGCACTTGGACAACGTCGTCAACGTCTTCATAGTTGATCGTCTCCGCCCCGCCATCACGCGCCATCTGCAAGCGGTATTCGAATCGATCGATTGCGATCACTCGCTCCGCACCAAGCATCAACGCACTTCGAATCGCGAACTGTCCTACAGGGCCGCATCCCCAGATCGCGACTGTATCCCCTTGTTCAATATCGGCGTTCAGCGCGCCGAAGTAGCCCGTAGGGAAGATGTCGGAAAGAAAGATCACTTTTTCGTCTGGAATTCCGTCGGGGATCTTCAACGGCCCAACATCCGCGAAGGGCACGCGTGCATACTGCGCTTGTCCGCCGGCGTAGCCGCCGAGCATGTGGGTGTAGCCGAATAGCCCAGACGGTGAAAATCCCATGAGCTTTTCGGCGACCCAGTAGTTCGGATTTGAATTGTCGCAACACGACCAGAGCTGTTTCTGGCAAAAGAAGCAGCGTCCGCATGCGATCGTGAACGGCACCACAACGCGGTCGCCAACCTTTAATTTCTCCGCGCTGATTCCCGCTCCGACCTCCATCACTTCGCCCATGAATTCATGCCCTATGATGTCGCCCTGCTCCATGGTCGGCATAAAGCCGTTATAAAGGTGCAGGTCCGACCCGCAGATACAGGTGCTCGTGATTCGCACGATCGCATCACGCGGGTTCAAAATCGTCGGGTCGGGAACGGTCTCAACGCTCATCTTGTTCGGCCCCATCCAACAAACTGCTTTCATGACACTCTCCTCCTTGCGCTGAGAACTTCACCAATCCTCGCCTCGCGACCCAACGGACGGTCTGGGTCCAATGTTCGCGCCACCGCCGTCATGCGATCACGTGGTCCGTGTGACTGCCCTTCCGTCGTGGGAATCTCTCCTGCTTCAATCAATGCCTTCAACCTGCGAAGGTCCTGCGTCATCAGGAAACTCGGATCTTTGCCCATGAACTTGGCCAACTTCTCTCCTAGCAGACCGGCAGGAGTTGAGTACCTGACGCGTGCAGTAATAATCGTGCCCCGGTCTGCCAAAGCTCTCTTGAATTCGACGTCACCCTTCACGTCAATTTCGGATCCCGGCAGCGAGCGCCAGCTGATGTATTCGTTCTCTTTCTCGCCAGTGATCTCTGCTTCCCACGAAACACGTTTGCCCATCGGACCGATGGCAATCCATTTCGACTGCCGGTCACCCGTCTGTTGCACCGACTCGAGATGGTGCATGAACGTGGGCAAGTTTTCGAAGTTGCGCCAGAATCTGTAGGCCTCTTCCGGAGCGCAGTTCAGCAGCACGGTGCTATGCGCGATGGGATTGCTTCTCTGGGCACGTGAACGCGTGCCGGCGTAAGCTAGCGCGCCCCCGCCCGCTGCCAACGCCATGCCCAGGCGCGAGCGCCGAGACATTCCGTAGATGGCCAGCGCGCCTCCTCCGATCAAGGCTCCGAGCCGGCGAACGTCCCGTAGAGGAGTTCGACCAGCACGCTCATAAATGCTTGTAGATTGATTCATAGTGCACGACCTTTTTGGTTGCGATGCTGAGGAGGGAAAAGTGGATTGCCGCGAGGAAAACGCTGCCTGTGTGTTTCCGGCGGGAGTGGGGCTTCCCGGTGAGCAGCCGCTCGATACAGTTCGACGAGAGCACCCGGAAGGGCAGTGTTCCGCCCTTCCAAGGATGTATTACCTAAGCGGCCCAACGGTCGCGGTCACGCGACAGAACCTTACCGCTTCTTCGTCCAACAAGCATGCGGTAGATCGCCAGCAGCAGGATTGCACCGCCGATTGCCAGGGCGAAGCTGCCGATGCTCCAGTCGTTCACACCAGTGCTCCCCCACAACGCCCGGCCAATGAACCCGCCGATCACCGCGCCTGCTATACCGATCAGCATCGTCACGATGAACCCGCCTGGATCACGTCCAGGCATTAACAGCTTTGCAATGGCTCCCGCGATCACGCCGAAAATGATCCATCCGATGATGGCACCCATTGTGCCCTCCTTAACGTGCGTACTGCGGATTAAGACGGAAAGCTTAGCGATGAGGATCTATGGAATCGAAAGTAGCTCTCGCTCGCCCTCCATCCAAAACCGTGCGATCGGGCAACTAATCGCGTGGAGGTCTTATGAAAAATCTTCTTGCGGGATTGGGATTAGGCATTGCAGTTGGATTGCTGGTAGCTCCGGGCCCGGGAAGCAGGTTGCGACGACGTATCCTGCGCCACTCGGAAAAAGATCCTTCCAGGTATGAGCAGGGAAGCTCGATGCTTCATATCCTGAATAGCGCTTCGCGCGAAGACTTACTCTCGGTATATGGACTAGGTTCGGTGATAGCCGACCAGGTTGTGCAGAACCGACCGTTTGCTTCCGAACAACAGGTTATCGAGCGCAATGTTGTGCCGGAAAGCAATTTTGATCATTTCAAACGTCAACTGCAACGCAGACGTACCGCATGAGCGGGTGGTCACGGAGCGGCAGGCGTCCTCGCCTGCCGAACCATCAAATCTCAAACACTGTTCTGATACCCGTAACTACCGCATTCCGTCCTGTCCCGTTAGGCCGGTTCACGAACTGTATGTCCGGCTGCACCGCAAGTCTCTTTGAGACCTGCCAGCGATAGAAAACCTCGGTCGCGGTCTCCCGACCGGTTGCGGAAAGCTTCACTTGCGTAACGCCAAGCCCGACCGAATCATTGGATCGCATCGGAAGTAAACCTCTCCACGCCAGCCCACCGCCGATGTATGCCGTGATCTCGTTACGGTCAGCGGGAGCCCATCCAGCTTGCAGGAATAAGCCAGGGCCCGAGTTCTCTCCCGCCGAGTTCGCACGCCGGAACCACTGGTCGAGCGTCGCATACACGCCACCATTGCGTACGGCTCCCGTGCCTGTGAGCGTGCTCCATGCACCTTTCGCCTGTTGCCACACACCCACGCTGTACGCGCCGTGGAAGGCCGAGTTCGAGGAGTGGGGGTTCAGTTTCACCTCGGCCATCGTGAAAAGGCCTTGTTTCATCGGTCTTGCAGTCTCGTCAATCGGCTCCAACTCTCCGCCACGATAGACACCAGCCCCGATAGCGATCCATTTCGCTGGTTCGGCCCAAACGCTCGCTCCCAGCATCGCCGTCGGGTACGTCGGAGACAGAATGGTCGGGATCAGCCCGTATGAAGAATTCAGGAACTCCGAAGCATTCTCCGTGACGTTGAAGTCAGCATCTGCATACTGCTGGCCGATCTTGATCCGAATACGTTTATCGAGGTACGAGTCCCCATACCAGACTTCGGTGAACTTATTGAACGCGGCATTGTCGAGATTGCTGGGTGCCTGGAACGCACCAACTCGTGAATCGTTGATGCTCCGTCCATGCAGACTCTGGGCGCTCACTACCAACTGTCCGCGTCCCAAACCAAGCTTGCCAAAATCGAATTCGAAGGTTGTGCCAACACTTCCAAGGTATTCGGCGCCACGACGCTGCTTTGGATCGCGCCGAACATTGGTGAATGCCTCGGCGGTGTAACTGAACGTGAATGCCAAGCCTCGTTCTGCCAGCCATTCACGACTGAAGCGTCGCTCAGGGACGATAACCGGTTCCGTTTTGATAGCCAGCGGCAGTGCCCGTGGCACGAGTTCCGAATCCAGCAACGCATATTCCGCGGTGACGGCCGGCTGTTGGCCCAGCAACACGGTCCCCGAAACACTCAGGATCAAGCAGCAAAACGCCTTGAAAACACGAAAAGAAAATGAGAATGGCATACAGGGTCCTGCCAAGATACCCATCGGTAGATAAAGGAAAAACTTGAAGGCGCCAGGGAAGACCGTCGCCTCTCAGGATGAAATCGATATTGAAAATCGTTTTCAACTACAACGAGAGTACGGCCACACGTTTCCCTGCGAAGTGATCAGAATCACAGATGAATGTGAGTGGAAAACGCTAGCGGAACAACGATAGCCGTATCCCGCCGCTTACCGAAGCCGGAGGTCCGTACGTTGTCAGCGGTGTCCGTGCCACCTCGAACCGGCTCCCCGAAAGGTTCTCCGCCTGCACATACATCTCGACTCCCCGACGCAACTCTCGGCCCAGGAAGAGATCGACGCCGGCGTACTCTGGGAGCGGCAGTGCATTCAAGTCATCGTCAAACTGAACACCGCCCGCCCGCAACTGCATCGAGGCTGTCCACCCCCGGGAGCCAAAAATTGCAGCGAAGCTTCCCGTATGCCGCGGGACTTGCGGTACCCGCTTGCCTTCAAGTTGAAGATCGGCTGGGAAACTCGTAACCACTGAATCCGCGAACTGATATGCCGCCCGCATGCTCAGCCATCGCGTCAGCTGCGTCGTACTCTCGGCTTCGAATCCCGCGGCCCGCGTTGCGCCCAGGTTCTTCCGTTGCCGCGTGATCAATTCCGGAGTCACATCGAGAGTGACGTTCGCAACCGGATCACTCACGCGGTTCCAGAAACCAGAAATGCGCAACGTCGCCCAATCCCAACGTTTCGAGAGCCCCACTTCCACACCCGATAACCGTTCTGCTTCCAGCTCAGCATTGGCCCGGGTCACAACGTTTCCCACGCGAAAGCCACGGTAGAGTTCCTGCAATGTCGGGGCACGGAACGAGCTGTAGGCTGATACGCTCAGCGACAAATCATCGCGGAGCCGATAAAGCAGCGCCACATGAGGACTGAAGGCACTCTGTGAGTGTTCAGCAAGCGTCGTGCGATCACCCGGCTGCGGAGCCAGTACCTGGCTATACCCGCGGAAATTCTTCCAGTTATCCACTCGACCTCCTGCTGACAATACGGCTCGCGCTCCCATCTGGATTCGATCTTGCGCGAAAAACCCTGTGCTGCGTTGCTGGCCGCCAACTACGCTGCGCACGCCTGTCGCCAGCACCAGTCCGGTGGCGTCTCCGCGCACATGACGTCCGTCGAAGCCGAACACCACGTTGTGTCTGCCGACCGTGCCACGCCAAAGCGCCGAACCTCCAACCTGTTGCGATGGGACTCCATCAATCCGCGTCAGTGTCTCGGCATTTCGGTCCGCGGAAACCGCCGAGAACGTCTGGTTGTATCGCTGGCCCGAACCGTACGCGCGCACCTCGACTGTGCCATTCGCCAGGTTGTCAATTTCCGCTCCGCCGGTCACGTCAAACAGCCGCGTATCGTTGCGCTGAAGTTGCGTGCCGTTGTTGCGCGTTTCGCTCAGGAATGAAGATCCTGCATAAAGTCGCACGGATTTGCTCGCCGCGTATCCGATCCGCACTCGCCCGTTTCCATATCGCAGTGAGGCCGGCGCATCGGCTGCCCCACGCTTATCGTCGGCCGGCAAAAAATATCCGTCCGTACCATACCCTTCGCCGGAAACTCGCAGCTCGAGCTTTCCGAAATCATGCGACAGTGCAGTGGACGCAAATCCCGTGGCGCGGCTCGCGAAAGAGGTATTCAACACCACGCCAGTGCGGGCTTCGCTCTCGCGCATCTGGATCACGCCGCCCATTGCACCGCTGCCATACAAGTGCGACGCTCCGCCGCGCAAAACTTCCACTGACTCCACCGCCGCTTCTGCCACACGGTCCCAATAGACCCATCCACCAAATGGATCGTTCAGCGGCATTCCTTCGCTTAGAACGAGAGCGCGGCTTGCGCCACTCGACCCGATGCCTCGCAGCGACACGCCCTGGGTTGTGGGATTCGCTGCCCTGCTGTTCGCGCGCCGAAACGTAGCGAATCCCGGAAGCAGGCGCAGCTTCTCATCCAGCGCCTCAGCAGGTTGCACCATCAACAGCGCGTTGCTCGCAATCGAAACACTTTCAGGAGTATCGAAGAGAGGCAGTTGCGCGCCACGGCTGGCTGCACTGGAGTGCGCATCCACATTGACCACACTTACCGCTGGAGCCACGCGAAGGACAAGCCGCAGATCGCTTTGCGCCGGAAGACTACGTTCGAATCTTTGGAATCCCGCCCTTCGGACGATGACGCGCATGTTCGCGTTATTGCCAGGAATCTGAGCGGAAAACCGCCCTTCTCCGTCGGTGGTCCGTAACAGCGTCGTACTTGCGCTTTGTATGCGCACTTCTGCTCCCGCGATCGTCGCTCCTGAAGAATCCACCACGACTCCGGACACACTCCGAGTGGCCTCTTGCGCCGGCATCACCAGGCGGAACATCGCCACCAAAATTAAGAGGAGCGCAGCAGAACGGATCTTCACGTCACCTCGCCGCCGATCGCGGAGCTACATCTCAGCTTAGATGCAGATTGCAAGCAGCAAAGCTGCCGGACGGCAACTCAGGCCTGAACACTTTCTCCTTCGGCGGTGAGCCAATCGAGGGCTTCTTCCCTGGTTTCGAAGCGGCGAAAATCGCGCAGGGAAAAATCCATAATCGCTTTATGCACAACATCCGTAGCGGGATGTCTTCCTATTACCGCGGCACGCTTCACAAAGGGACGATCGTATGCCGCAACTTCCTTCATCCGCTGGATCCCGTCCTTTGTAAAGCGGCCTTCGGTCATGTCGCTAAAAGTCAGCACGGAGCCTTTTGGCTGAGAGGTCACGATGCGCTTGCATTCATCCATGATCTCGAAGACTTCTTCAGGCTCGCAGTGCGAGAAGTCCAGCAACAACACCTGCTTGCCGTTGTGCTCGATGAATCGCACACGATCCATGTTGTTGCTCCGTCGAGTGCCGCGGAAGAAGCGACGCTGGGATGCGGATTATATCCACGAATGCTGGACAGAGTCGAGGCCGATCAGGCCAGCACGAACTCGGCGACAATTGGCAGGTGGTCGCTCGCAATCAGGGCCTTGCGGCTTCGGTGCAACTTGTAATGTCGCAGCTTGAGATGCCGGTCGAAATAGAAATGATCGAGGTGCAGGAGCGGCAAAACTCCGGGATAGCTCGAACGTCGTCGCGCGTGGAGCTTGTAGTCCACGCTGGCAAAGTTCTCGCCCATCACGCGAGTTGCAATCCCGCGTGTCCACTCGTTGAAATCGCCCATGACGATGCGAGCGCCTCGCAACGTCGCGGCGCTGGTAATCTCCGCGCTCAACAATCGCCGCGCCTGATGCGGTCGCTCGAAAAAGCTTGTCCCAAGGTGAACGTTGAAGGTATGCAGCGTAGTCCCGAGCGCACGAATGTCAGCGCGCAAACACCCGCGCCGCTCGCGCTTCCGCCAAGTGATGTCGTAGTTCTCGCTGCTCACGATTGGCAAGCGGCTGAGTGTCGCGTTTCCATACGGACGTCCAAGGTGCTCGCGGTTCTCTCCGAACACAAATTCGTATCCGGCGCGTAGCGCGATCAGCTCAGTCTGATCGGGAGGTCCCGGATCGCCCGGCCTGTGCAGCACTTCCTGTAAAGCGACAATGTCGGCGTCGAGTTCCTGAACAACATCGGCGATGCGTTCTGGCTGAACGCGGAAGTCAAGCCCGCGGCATTTGTGAACGTTGTACGTAGCGACGCGAATGATCTTCTCAGCCAAGCTATTTAGCTTTGATGACTTCGCGCTCTTTCGCGGCTTCCAGCGGACGCACAGGCTCCGTCATGCGCGCCGGATCGAGGATCTCGTTGATCTGGTCTTCGCTCAGGAACTTCTTCGCGCGCGCGATCTCGATGATCGACTTGCCGGTTGCGACAGATTCCTTGGCGATTTCGGCGGCCTTGGCATAGCCGATATATGGGTTGAGCGCCGTCGCCAGCGAGACGGTGCTCTGCACGTAGAACTCGTTGCGTTTCGGATTCGCCGTGATCCCGGCGATGCACCTGTCGGTGAACTGCTTCAGCATGTTGGTCAAAATGGTGATCGACTGAAGCACGCTGTAGCTCATCGTCGGCATCATCACGTTGAGCTCAAGCTGTCCGGCTTGTACCGCCATCGCGACCGACAAGTCGTTGCCGACAACCTGGAACGAGACCATTGCCGCGAGCTCGGGAATTACCGGGTTGATCTTCCCCGGCATGATGGACGACCCAGGTTGCAAACCGGGAAGGTTGATTTCCGCGAAGCCGGTGTTCGGCCCGGAGGCAAGCAGGCGCAGGTCGTTCGAGATGCGAATCACTTCCAGTGCCAGGTTGCGCAGCGCTGACGAAACTGCGGCCATCGCAATGTTTGATTGCATCGCGTAACGCATGTCATCGACGGCGATAAGCTTCTGTTTCGAAATCCGCCCCAAGTACGCAATCGCCTTCTCGCGATAGTCAGGATGCGTGTTGATGCCAGTGCCTACAGCCGAACCGCCAAGTCCGAGTTCGCGCAACATTTCCGAGTTCTGGCGAATGCTCACGCTCGCGCGACGGATCGCTCCTGCGTATGCGGTGAACTCCTGGCCTAAGCGCATCGGTACTGCGTCCTGCATGTGCGTGCGTCCGGACTTCAGGATGTCGTGGAACTCGCGGCCTTTCGCTTCCAGCGCGCTCGCCAGCGAGTCGAGGACTGGATAGAGCTTCTCCAGTTCGAGAAGCGCGGCCAAACGCATCGACGTGGGGAAAACATCGTTCGTCGATTGCCCGTAATTTACGTGGTCGTTCGGGTGCGTGGAGTACTCGCCGAGCTTGCCTCCGCTGATCTCGGTGGCACGATTGGCGATCACTTCATTGCTGTTCATGTGGAAGCTGACGCCCGCTCCGGCCTGGAAAACGTCCACGACGAACTGCGAATCCCATTTGCCTTGCTGCACTTCGCGCGCGGCAGCAATGATCGAGTCAGCGCGCTTGTCGTCCACCAGCCCCAGTTCCTTGTTGGCCTGCGCAGCGGCTTCCTTCACCATGGCGATGGCACGAATCAGAGTCGGGTGCGCGCGCATTCCGCTAATCGGATAGTTCTCAACCGCACGTAGCGTCTGAATGCCGTAGTAAACGTCTGACGGAATTTCCTTAGTACCCAGCGAATCTTTTTCAGTGCGTGTCGCCATAATGTCGTCCTCTATTAGTAGGGAAACCTTGGATTATATCGCGTCCCTCGGAAGCTAAAGCCTCGCGGTTGAGAGTGCTTGTTTACAGGTCTGAAGGTCCTGCTCCGCCATCTGTTAACCTCTTACCGTGATCTACGACCTTATCGTGGTTGGTGCGGGCCCAACTGGACTCGCTTGCTCCATCGAAGGGAAGCGTGCGGGATACACAACTCTCAACATCGACAAAGGCTGTCTTGTTAATTCCATCTTCAACTATCCGGCAAACATGACTTTCTTCACCACGCCGGAACTGCTGGAGATCGGCGACATTCCTTTCCCGAGCGCGCACCAGAAACCTACCCGATTGGAAGCGCTTGAGTACTACCGGAAGGTCGCGGAGCACTATCGCCTCAACGTGAAGCAGTACGAGACCGTCGAGCGCGTTGAAGGTGCTAACGGCGACTTCATCGTCGGAACGCTTGACGCACAGGGCGACTCGCATGCCTATCACGTCCGGAAACTCGTTCTCGCAACCGGTTTCTACGACCTGGCAAACTTGCTGCAGGTTCCGGGCGAGACGCTCCCGAAGGTCATGCATTATTACCGCGAGCCTCATCCTTACTACGACCATGACGTGCTGGTCGTGGGAGGGAAGAACTCAGCCGCAATTGCGGCACTCGAACTCTGGCGCCACGGCGCGCGTGTCACGCTGGTACATCGCGGTGAAGGCATGAGCAAGTCGGTGAAGTACTGGATCAAGCCCGACATCGAGAACCGCATCAAGAACCACGAGATCACTGCATACTTCAATACTACGGTCCAAGAGATCCGCCAGCGCGAGGTCATGATCATAACGCCTGAGGGCGAACGCACGCTGAAGAACGATTTCGTGTTCGCGCTCACCGGATATCATCCTGACTTCGAATTTCTCCAGAAGTTCGGAATCCAACTCACCAGCGAGGATTGCAGGCCGGTCGTGAACAACCGCACGCTGGAGAGCAACGTGCCTGGTGTTTATCTTGCAGGCGTAATCGTTGCCGGAATGCGCACCAACGAAATCTTCATCGAGAACGGGCGCTTCCACGGCCGCCAGATCGCAGCCGATCTGCGCGAAAAGCTGAAGCCCAGCGCAACGCACGATGAAGTCAATGCGGCACCGGTGTCGACGCACTTGCAGTCGGCCGAGTAGCGGTTGAGGTATCCTTTCCACCATGACCGAGCAAGAGTTTCGCGACAATGCCGAAGCGGCGATCGAAGCACTGAAGCGCAGCCTCTACGACGCAGAAGGCGACGCCGACATCGAAGTTGAAGAATCCGGCGGCGCGTTGCAAGTCAACTTTGAAGATGGCGCGCGCTTTGTCGTCTCGCCCAATGCTCCGGTGAAACAGATCTGGATCTCGGCGCTGGCTACCAGTTTCAAACTCGATTGGAATGGACAAACGTTTGTCCTGTCGAAGACGGGCGAGAATCTGAAAGCGTTGCTCTCGCGGCTCATCAACCAGCAGCTCGGAGCAGAGGTCGTTTCGCTACGGTAAAGTTGTTCACTGCACTCACCCGCGCCTACGGTGCCGCTAACACGACGCAATCAAGGTCGCGATTGAATGAGCCTACGACTTGACAGCTTACATGTATCGGAGCAGGATGTTGCGGTCGCGCGGCGTGGGGCCGCGCACATCCCCGGCCGAACCTCCTGCGCGGACGATCGATCGTAGAACCCTGTCACCCATCAACATTGGTCGCCAGCG
>Ga0307409_100001205_pt1 | contig 12423 bp, 8 predicted proteins | sample 322Ometagenome_2_FD_203888 | JGI IMG/M metagenome (GOLD analysis project Ga0307409, IMG submission 203888) | Maize rhizosphere microbial communities from greenhouse at UC Davis, California, United States - 322HYB-O-2 | ecosystem: Host-associated > Plants > Roots > Rhizosphere > Soil | place...
GCGCATCATCACCGGCAGCGAGATCAGGCCCATCGCGAGGACCGATGCGGCGACGACACCGGTTGTCGCGGCCAGCAGCGCACCGACGAACACGACCGCGTACGCGACGCCGCCGCGGATCGACCCGAACAGCTGGCCGACGGTGTCGAGCAGCTCCTCGGCCATGCCGCTGCGCTCGAGGATCAACCCCATGAACGTGAAGAACGGGATCGCGAGCAGCGTGGAATTGGCCATGATGCCGAACACGCGCTCGGGCAGCGCCTGCAGCAGCGCCGGCTCGATGTTCCCGTGCGCAATGCCGATCAGGCCGAACAGCAGGCCGTTGGCGGCGAGCGAGAACGCGACCGGATAGCCGAGCAGCAGGAAAACGACGAGGCCCGCGAACATGAGCGGCGCCATCAGCTCGAAGGGCATCAGGCGCGGCTCGTCACGGCAGGTGGACGATCGCGTCGGACGAAGCCGCGGCGCGCGGCGTCAGGTCGCATGCGCCTTCTTCTCGAACTCGCTGGCCGGAATCAGCCCTTTCAGGAACGCGAACCGCTTGATGACTTCCGAGAGGGCCTGCAGGCCGAGGAGTCCGAACGAGACGGGAATCAGGATGCGGACCGGCCAGCGGACCAGGCCGCCGGGGTCCGACGAATACTCCTGGATCTCGTACGAATTGATGAGCGACGGCCAGCTGTACCAGCCGATGATTACCACCGTGGGCAGCAGGAAGAACAGGCCGCCGCAGATGTCGATCCACGCCTGCACCTTCGGCGGCAGCTTGTTGTTGATCACGTCGATCCGCACGTGATCGTTGCGCCGCAGCGCGTACGCGGCGACCAGCAGGAACACGGCGGAATTGAAATACCACTGCAGCTCGAGCCATGCGTTCGAGCCGATGTTCAACGCGTAGCGCGCAACGGCGTTGCCGGTGCACACGATGACGGCCGCGAGGCCGAGCCATGCGACTGCCTTGCCGATTCGCGTGTTGATGTCGTCGACGAAGCGGGCGAAGCGGAGAAGGGCGTGCATGAGCGGCCGGGCGGTTATTGGCCGCGCTAGTTTGTCCAATCATCCGCGAAAAGGCAAACCGTGACGCGGGCAATCGCGCTCGGACCCGCGCACGGTACACTCGCGCGGGATTCGCTTACGCTGATTTACCAACGATGACACTGTACAACGCGCCGTGGGGCATGCGGGGCATGGCGGTGGCGCCGCATTCGCTCGCCGCCGAGTCGGCGATCGGCGTATTGCGCGACGGCGGCAACGCCATCGAGGCGATGGTGGCGGCCGCCGCGGCAATCGCCGTCGTCTACCCGCACATGAACTCGATCGGCGGCGACGCGTTCTGGCTGATTCACGTCCCGGGCGAATCGCCGCGCGCGATCGACGCGTGCGGCGCCGCCGGCTCACGCGCGAGCGTCGATCTCTATCGCACGCAGGGCCACGCCACGATTCCGTTTCGCGGCGGCCTCGCCGCCAATACGGTCGCGGGCACGCTGTCGGGATGGTCGCTGGCGCTCGAGTACAGCAGGGAAGGGCTGGGCGGCAAGCTGCCGCTTTCGCGCCTGCTCGCCGACGCGATCCACTACGCGCGTCACGGGATCCCGGTCACGCGCAGCCAGCACGGGACAACCGCCGCCAAGCTCGACGGACTACGGGACCAGCCTGGCTTCGCCGAGACATTTACAGTGAACGGCAAAGTGCCGCGTGTCGGCTCGCTGTTCGTCCAGCCGCGGATGGCCGCAACGCTGCAGCAACTCGCGGCGGCGGGTCTCGACGACTTCTATTGCGGCGATCTCGCCCGCTCGATCGTCCGCGATCTCTCCGCGTGTGGCAGCCCGCTGGTCGCCGACGACCTGCGCAGCCACCGCGCGCAGTGGCGCAAGCCGCTCGCGCTCGCGCATTCGCACGGCACCGTCTACAACCTTCCGCCGCCCACACAGGGGCTCGTGTCGCTGCTGATTCTCGGCATCCTCGACGCGCTCGACATCGGCGCGACCGATCCCGCGGGCGCCGACTACGTGCATCTGTGCGTCGAAGCGGTGAAGCAGGCGTTCGGCGTACGCGACCGCCACGTCACCGATCCCGCCTACATGACGGTGGACGCGCAGGAGCTTCTCGCGCCGGTCGCCGTCGAGGCGCTCGCCGCGCGCATCGACCGCACGAAAGCGGCGCCGTGGGGCGCGGGTCGCGGGCCGGCGGACACGATCTGGATGGGTGTCATCGACGGCGCCGGGCGAGCGGTCAGTTTCATCCAGAGCCTCTACCATGAATACGGCGCGGGCATCGTCCTGCGCGAGTCCGGCGTCAACTGGCAGAACCGCGGTTGCAGCTTTTCGCTCGACGACGCCGCGCTCAACGTGCTGCGGCCGGGGCGCAAGCCGTTCCACACGCTCAATCCGGCGCTGGCGCAACTCCGCAACGGTACGACGATGGTTTACGGCAATATGGGCGGCGACGGCCAGCCGCAAACGCAGAGCGCCGTCTTCACGCGCTGCGCCGTGTTCGGCATGAGCCCGCTGGCCGCGATTGCTGCGCCGCGATGGCTTCTGGGCCGCACGTGGGGGCAAACCAGCGACACGCTGAAGCTCGAAGCGCGCTTTTCCGCCGCGGTCATCGACGAGCTGCGCGCGCGCGGCCACGACGTCGAGGTGCTCGCGGACTACGACGAAATCGTCGGTCACGCGGGCGCGATCCTGCGCGACGCCAGCGGCGTGCTGCAGGGCGGCAGCGATCCCCGTTCCGACGGTGGCGTCGCGGCGTGGTAGCGCCGCTTTGGCCGTCCCGAGGCGGTAACGCGACTGCGCAATCCCCGTAGGCGCTATTCCTATCCCCTCGGATCGGATTGCATTTCCGGCGCGGTGGTTTTTGCCAGAGTCTATTCCGGGCCGCGACCGCCGGCGCCCGATGACCGGCCCATAGGCATTCCAGCGACAGGGTCACTCGAGCGAAAGCATCGCAACGTGCAGCGGTACTTGGAATACGGCAAATGTGTTGCGTGAATAGCGCGGTCGGACGCTCACACACGTGCGCAAGCGGGAATTGCTGGCACCGAACGGCGCCGATTGCTGACAATACCTGCATGCGTGAAAACCGCGTGCTCTCCGGTCAACCCGCACTGCGTGGCATGCGTTATGCAGCAGTGAACGCACCCGGACCGCTGCCGTGCCCTGCCGAGGCACATCCGCAGCATGGCCGCACGGCCCGAACGCTACCGCCACGCCTTTTCTGTGACGATGGCCGCGTCAGTAGTGTTTTTGCAGGCAGTCCCAAAAATACCAAGCTGACAGTCGTCGTTGCGCCGAATTGCGGCACCCAGCGACGCCTGTCCGGCACATGCCTGGTTCGCAATCTTTTTTGGGATAGACGATGGCTACGGTTCTCGAGCAGTATCGGTCGAACTATTCCGCCACCGCGGCGGAGGAAATGGGCGTCGACGAGTTCCTCGACCTCTGCCGGCGCGAGCCGGCCACTTACGCAAGCGCTGCCGAGCGGATGATCGCGGGTATCGGCGAGCCCGAGCTCGTCGATACGCGCAACGATCCGCGGCTGGGCCGGATCTTCGGCAATCGCGTGATCCGCCGGTACCCGGCGTTTCGCGAGTTCTACGGGATGGAAGACGCGATCGAGCAGATCGTCGCGTTCTTCAAGCACGCGGCCCAGGGACTCGAGGAAAAGAAGCAGATCCTCTATCTGCTCGGACCCGTCGGTGGCGGCAAGTCGTCGATTGCCGAGCGGCTGAAGGCCGTGATGGAATCGCGGCCGATTTACGCGCTCAAAGGCTCCCCGGTCAACGAGTCGCCGCTCGGCCTGTTCGCGCCCGAGCGCTACGGCGCCTCGCTGGAAAAGGAGTACGGCATTCCGCGCCGGTATCTGAGCGGGATCATGTCGCCGTGGGCGGTCAAGCGCCTGCAGGAATACGAAGGTGACCTGTCGAAGTTCCGCGTCGTGCGCATCCAGCCGTCGGTGCTGCGCCAGATCGCCATCACGAAGACCGAGCCGGGCGACGAGAACAACCAGGATATTTCGTCGCTCGTCGGCAAGGTCGACATCCGCAAGCTCGAGAGCCTGTCGCAGAACGATCCCGACGCGTACAGCTATTCCGGTGGCCTGTGCCTCGCCAACCAGGGATTGCTCGAGTTCGTCGAGATGTTCAAGGCGCCGATCAAGATGCTGCATCCGCTGCTGACGGCGACGCAGGAAGGCAATTTCAAGGGTACGGAAGGCTTCTCCGCCATCCCGTTCAATGGACTGATCATCGCCCACTCCAACGAATCCGAGTGGCACACGTTCCGCAACAACAAGAACAACGAGGCGTTCCTCGACCGCATCTTCATCGTCAAGGTGCCGTACTGCCTGCGCGTGTCGGAGGAGGTGAAGATCTACGACAAGCTGCTCGCCAACTCGTCGCTGTCCGGCGCGCCGTGCGCGCCCGGCACGCTCGACATGATGGCGCAGTTCTCGGTCCTGACCCGGCTCAAGGAACCGGAGAACTCCAGCATCTATTCGAAGATGCGCGTATACGACGGCGAGACGCTGAAGGACGTCGACCCGAAGGCGAAGACGCTGCAGGAATACCGCGATTACGCCGGCCCCGACGAAGGCATGACCGGGATGTCGACGCGGTTCGCGTACAAGATCCTGTCGGCGGTCTTCAACTACGACCAGACCGAGATCGCGGCGAACCCGGTGCATCTGATGTACGTGCTCGAGCAGCGGCTCGCGCGCGAGGATCTCCCCGACGAGATCCGGCGGCGCTGCGTCGAGCACATCAAGGGTTACCTGGCGCCGCGGTACGCCGAGTTCATCGGCAAGGAAATCCAGACCGCGTATCTCGAGTCCTATTCGGAATACGGCCAGAACATCTTCGACCGCTACGTGACGTACGCCGACTGCTGGATCCAGGAAGAGGACTATCGCGATCCGGAAACGGGCGAGAGCTTCGACCGCGCGGCGCTCAACGCCGAGCTCGAGAAGATCGAGAAGCCGGCCGGCATCGCCAATCCGAAGGACTTCCGCAACGAGATCGTCAACTTCGTGCTGCGCGCGCGTGCCAACAACAACGGCCGCAACCCGACATGGAGCAGCTACGAGAAGCTGCGTGAAGTGATCGAGAAGAAGATGTTCAGCAACACCGAGGACCTTTTGCCGGTCATCTCGTTCAACGCCAAGGCGTCTGCCGACGAGAAGGAAAAGCACCAGAATTTCGTGGCGCGGATGGTCGCCAAAGGCTATACGGAGAAGCAGGTGCGGCTGCTGGCCGAGTGGTACCTGCGCGTGCACAAGTCCTCGTAACGGCGTCGCCGAAGACGGAGATCGAGAGATGCTGAATTTGATCGACCGCCGACCGAGCAGCCGCGGCAAGAGCGCCGTCAACCGCGAGCGCTTCCTGCGCCGCTACAAGTCGCACATCCAGGACGCGGTCAAGAAGATGGTGGGCGAGCGGCGCCTGGCCGACATGGAGCAGGGCGGCGAGGTGCGCGTGCCGCGCAAGGACATCACCGAGCCGTCGTTCGGCTTCGGCCGCGGCGGGGACCGCGAGATCGTGCTGCCGGGCAACCGCGAGTACGTGCGCGGCGACCGCATCCCGAGGCCGCAGGGTGGCGGTGGCGGTGGCAATGGCGGTGCCGGAGAGGGCGACAGCGAGGACGCGTTCGTCTTCTCGCTGTCGCGCGAAGAGTTCATGCAGATCTTCTTCGACGACCTGGAGCTGCCGAATCTCGCGCGCACCGAGCTCGGCCGCACCGAGCAGAAGAGCAGCATCCGCGCAGGCTATACGCGCAGTGGCGTGCCGGCCAACCTCGCGATCGTGCGCACGCTGCGCCAGTCGCTCGCGCGGCGCATCGCGCTGAGCGGCAGCCTGGCGCGCGACCTCGAGACGCTCGAAGCCGAGTTCGCCACGGCCGCGGCGATCGGTGAGGCCGAGCAGGCGGCGCTGATCTACGAGGAGCTGCAGCGCGTCATGCGGCGGCGCGGCAACCTGCCGTTCATCGACGAGCCCGACCTTCGGTACCGCAACCGCGTGTGGCGTCCCGACCCCGTCGCCCGCGCCACGATGTTCTGCCTGATGGACGTGTCGGCGTCGATGGACGAGGACAAGAAGGATCTCGCCAAGCGCTTTTTCACGCTGCTCTACCTGTTCCTGACGCGCAAGTACGGCGAGGTCGACCTCGTGTTCATCCGCCACACCGACGACGCCGAGGAAGTCGACGAGGATACGTTCTTCCACGACAGGCGCTCGGGCGGCACCGTCGTGTTCTCGGCGCTCGATCTCGCCGAAACCATCCGGGCGGCGCGGTATGCGCGCGGCTGGAACGTCTATGTGGCGCAGGCCTCGGACGGCGACGCGTTCGGCGCCGATCCGGCGCGCAGCGCGCGCTTCCTCCGCGAGAAGCTGCTGCCGGCCACGCGCTACTACGCCTATCTCGAGCTCGCCGACCCGCGCTCGAGCGATCACGCGTCGTCGCTGTGGGCCGAATACGAGCGCGTGGCCGAGGCGACGACCAACTTCGCGATGAAGCGGGCTTCGCAGCGCGACCAGATCTACCCGGTGTTCCGCGAGCTGTTCCGGAAGGAGAGCAACTGATATGGCGGCCATCTCGCACGGCGCCGACTGGGATTTCGACCTGCTCGAGCGCTACGACAACGAGATCGCGAAGGTCGCGGGCGAGTTCGGGCTCGACACGTATCCGAACCAGCTCGAGATCATCACGTCCGAGCAGATGCTTGACGCGTACGCATCGAGCGGCCTGCCCATCGGCTACCCGCACTGGTCGTACGGCAAGGAGTTCATCCGCAACGAGCAGGCGTACCGGCGCGGCATGCAGGGGCTCGCCTACGAGATCGTCATCAACTCGAGCCCGTGCATCGCGTACCTGATGGAAGAGAACACGATGACGACGCAGGCACTCGTCATCGCGCACGCGTGCTACGGCCACAACTCGTTCTTCAAGGGCAACCACCTGTTCCGGCAGTGGACGGACGCCGAGGCGATCCTCGACTACCTGGTGTTCGCGCGGCGTTACGTGATGGAGTGCGAGGAGCGGCATGGCGCCGAGGCGGTGGAGGAGGTGCTCGACGCCTGCCACGCGCTGATGGCGCACGGCGTCGATCGTTATCGGCGTCCCCCCGCGCTGACGCTGAAGGCCGAGACGGCGCGGCTCGCCGCGCGCGAGGCGCACCGCGAGCGGCAATTCAACGACCTGTGGCGCACGCTGCCGGAAAAGGCGGTCACCGAGCCGGGCAAGACTCCGCGGAACTTCCCGGCCGAGCCGCAGGAGAACATCCTCTACTTCGTCGAGAAGTTCTCGCCCAAGCTCGAGCCGTGGCAGCGCGAGCTCGTGCGCATCGTCCGCAAGCTCGCGCAGTACTTCCACCCGCAGGGCCAGACGAAGGTGATGAACGAGGGCTGGGCGACGTTCTGGCACTACACGATCCTGAACCGGCTGCACGAGAAGGGGCTGGTCGACGACGGCTTCATGCTCGAGTTCCTGAAGAGCCACACGAACGTCATCGCGCAGCCCGCGTACGACTCCAAGTTCTACAGCGGGCTCAACCCGTACGCGCTCGGTTTCGCGATGTTCTCGGACCTGCGGCGCATCTGCGAGCGGCCGGAAGCCGAGGACCGCGCATGGTTCCCGGACATCGCCGGCAGCGACTGGCAGAAGACGCTCGATTTCGCGATGCGGAATTTCAAGGACGAATCGTTCGTCGGCCAGTACCTGTCGCCGCGGCTGATGCGCGACTTCCACCTGTTCGCGATCGCCGACCACGCGGAGGAAGACGAGCTGGTCGTCGACTCGATCCACAACGAGGGCGGCTACAAGCGCGTGCGCAAGCTCCTCTCGCAGCAGCACGCACAGGAGATGCGCGTGCCTGACGTGCAGGTCGTGCGCTTCGATCGCGACGGCGACCGGTCGCTCACGCTGCGCCATCTGCGCCGCCGCGGCCGCCCGCTGACGGACGAGGCGGCCGAGGTGCTCGCGCATATCCGCAGGCTCTGGGGCTTCACCGTGCGGCTCGAGACGTGGGAGAACGATGCCCACGTCGACGAAGTCGAGGAGTGCGCCGCCTGACCTGGAATCCCCCGGAATCCGGGTCGGAGATGTAATTCGCCGGCGGAATGCCGGCAAGCCCCAGTTGCGTCTCCGACCCTGATTCGGGGTTTCGGCTTGAATCCCGGCCGTTGGCCCTTATAGTTGGCCAATGCCCGGAGATGATCTGCACGTCGTCTGCCCGCACTGCGCCACCACCAACCGCGTCGCGCGCGAGCGCCTCGCCGACGATCCCCGGTGCGGCAACTGCAAGGAGGCGCTCTTCCCCGGGCGCCCGATCGACCTGACGTCGGCCGGCTTCGCGCGGCAGATCGCGGGCGACGCGCCCGTCGTCGTCGACTTCTGGGCCGCGTGGTGCGGCCCGTGCCGGATGATGGCGCCCGCCTACGAACAGGCTGCGGCGCAGATTGGCCCTGGCGTCCAGTTCGCGAAGCTCGACACCGAGGCGGCGCCCGACGTGGCGTCGCGCTACGGCATTCGCAGCATTCCCACGCTCATCGCCTTCCGGAAGGGGCGCGAGATCGCGCGCCAGGCGGGAGCGCTGCCGCTTCCCCAATTGATGCAATGGATCACGACGCATGCGCAGAACCGACCCGAGTGACTGGATGTGGGCGCAGGCCGTCGACCTGATCGGCCAGGCCGAGCGCTTGCACCGGCAGTTCTTTCATCTGCACGCCACCGGGCGTTCGCAGGCGTGGGAGCCGCCGGTCGACATGTTCGAGGACGAGCGCGAGATCGTGATCATCGTCGCAATGCCGGGCGTCACGTCGGATCGCGTGAACGTGCTGCACGAGCCCGGCGTGCTGGTGATCCGCGGCGAGCGCCAGCTTCCGGTCGCGGGCTCGCGGCTCGCCGTGCGCCGGCTCGAAATCCCCTACGGAGCATTCGAGCGCCGCATTTCGCTGCCTGCCGTGCGCCTCGACGCGGGCGTGCCGGAGCTCACGCACGGGTTGCTCGTGCTGCGCATGCGCAAGACAGGTTAGGCCCTAGAGAAGACCATGAGCGAACAGAACGCGTCGACCGATCGTCCGCTGGGAGCGGAGGGTGCCGTGCCGCCCGCGAGCATCGCCGGCGACGCCCCGAGCGTGCGGGGCAACGGGACACTGCGCCCGCTGCCCGACGATGCGCTGATCATCCTGCCGGTTCGCAACGTCGTGATGTTTCCGGGCGCGGTGTTTCCGCTGACGGTCGGACGCGAGCGCTCGCGCGCGGCGGCGCAGGAGGCCGTACGGCTCGAGCGGCCGCTCGGCGTACTGCTGCAGAGCAAGCCCGAAGTCGACGCGCCGACGCCCGACGATTTGCACTGGGTCGGCACGAGCGCGAGCGTGATGCGCTACATCACGACTCCGGACGGCGCGCACCATGCGATCGCGCGCGGGCTGCGCCGCTTCCGCGTGCTGCAGTTCCTGGACGGCTGGCCGTTCGCCGTGGCGCGCGTGCAGTTCATCGACGATCCCGCCGAAACCGAGCCGGAGATCGAGGGCCGCGGCCGTGCGCTGAAGGAGCGCGCGATCGAGATCCTGCAGCTGCTGCCGCAGGTGCCCGAGGAAATGGTCGCCGCGCTGCAGGGCGTCGAGGGTGCCTCGCGTCTCGCGGACTTCATCGCGGGCCTGATGGACATCGGGGTCGAGGAAAAGCAGGCACTGCTCGAGACGTTCGACTTGAAGACTCGGCTCGACAAGCTGCTGGAGCTGCTCGCCCGGCGCATCGAAGTGCTGAAGGTATCGCGCGAAGTCGACGAGCGCACCCGCGAGTCGATCAGCGACGTCAACCGCAAGCACTTGCTGCGCGAGCAGATGCGCACGATCCAGAAGGAGCTCGGCGAAGGCGAGGACGCCAACGCGGAGCTCGCGGAGCTCGACAAGGCGATCGCCGAGGCGAAGATGCCGGAGGAGGTCGAGAAGGCCGCGCGCAAGGAGTTGAAGCGCCTCGAGCGGATGCCGGAAGGCGCCGGCGAATACTCGATGGTGCGCACGTACCTCGATTGGCTGATCGAGCTGCCGTGGTCGGTCGAATCGGAGACGACGATCGACATCGCGGAGGCACGCCGCATCCTCGACGAGGATCATTTCGGCCTCGACAAGATCAAGCGCCGCATCCTGGAATACCTCGCGGTACGGAAGCTCAATCCGGAAGGCCGCAGCCCGATCCTGTGCTTCGTCGGCCCGCCCGGCGTCGGCAAGACGTCGCTCGGCCAGAGCATCGCCAGGGCGACGGGGCGCAAGTTCGTGCGCGTGAGTCTCGGCGGTGTCCACGACGAGGCGGAAATCCGCGGCCACCGGCGCACGTACATCGGCTCGCTGCCGGGCAACATCATCCAGAACATCCGCAAGGCCGGCACGCGCAACTGCGTGATGATGCTCGATGAGGTCGACAAGCTCGGCATGGGCGGCTTCCACGGCGACCCATCGTCGGCGCTGCTCGAGGTGCTCGATCCCGAGCAGAACTCGACGTTCCGCGACAACTACCTGGCGGTGCCATTCGACTTGTCGCACGTGATGTTCATCTGCACGGCCAACGTGCTCGATACGATTCCCGGGCCGTTGCGCGACCGGATGGAGATCATCCAGCTGCCGGGCTACACGGCGCAGGAGAAGCTGCAGATCGCGAAGCGCTACCTGGTGCCGCGGCAGCAGAAGGCGACGGGGCTGTCGCCTGCGCAATGCGAGATCACCGACGACGCGCTGACGACGATCATTCTCGACTACACGCGCGAGGCCGGCGTTCGCAATCTGGAGCGTGAGATCGGCAACGTCTTTCGCAATGTCGCCGTACGCATCGCGGAAGGCAGCGCACAGAAAACCGTCATCGCCCCGGAAGGCCTGCACGCGATTCTCGGCGCGCGCAAGTTCGAAGGCGAAGTCGCGATGCGCAGCGGGATTCCGGGCGTGGCGACCGGGCTCGCCTGGACGCCGGTGGGCGGCGACATCCTGTTCGTCGAGGCCGCCAAAATGCCGGGGAGCGGCAAGCTGATCCTCACGGGCCAGCTCGGCGAGGTGATGCGCGAAAGCGCGCAGGCGGCGCTGTCGCTCGTCAAGGCGCGCTCGGCGCACCTCGGCGTCGACGCGCAGGTGCTCGAGAAATCGGACATCCACGTGCACGTGCCGGCGGGTGCGACGCCCAAGGACGGCCCGAGCGCGGGTGTCGCGATGTTCGTCGCGCTGACATCGCTGTTGACCGGACGCCCGGTGCGCAACGATGTGGCGATGACCGGCGAGATCAGCCTGCGTGGCCTCGTGCTGCCGATCGGCGGCGTCAAGGAGAAGGTCCTCGCTGCCCTGCGTGCGGGCATCACGACGGTGATGCTGCCGTCGCGCAACCAGCGCGATCTCGACGACATTCCGGCCGACGCGCGCGCGCAACTCACGTTCGTCTGGATGGAGCAGGTGGACGACGCGATCGCCACGGCGTTGTCGCCGGTGGCGACCGCGGCCGAACCGGTGTAGCGCGCCGCGTCGCGCGCGTCCCGATCCGCGACTTTCAGGAAGCTGTGCCTTCGGGCAGCCGAGCCGGTGGCCGACGGATCTGCTCGAACGTGCACTGCCGCGGCGCCTTGTCCGGGCGCCAGCGCACGAACGCCGTGCCGTGCCGGAAGCGGCCGCCGCTGACGTGGTCGTAACGAACCTCCACGACGAGGCTGGGCCGCAGGGGCTCCCATTCGCCGCTGCGCTCGGTGCTCCAGCGGCTCGGGCCGCCGGGTGCGCGGCCGGTGAAGCCGGGCGCCAGCACCAGCTTCTCGAGTTTCGCGGTGAGTCCTTCGCGCTGTTCGCGCGGGATGTTCGACGTGAAGCCGACGTGATGCAGCAGTCCTTCGTCGTCGTACAAGCCCAGGAGCAGCGAGCCGACGACGCGCGTCTTCGACCCGTAGCGGAAGCCGCCGACGACGCAATCCGCCGTGCGGACACGCTTGTACTTCTGCATGCCCGCGCGATCGCCGCTGCGGTATGCGGCATCGAGACGTTTCGCGACGATGCCGTCGATGCCGTCGCCGGACGTCGCGAGCCAGCGTTCGACGTCCGCGCGCGAGCGCGTCGCCGGCGACAGCCGGAATGCTGGCGCTTCGGCGAACCCGCGCGCGGCGAAGCGCTCGAGGGCGTCGCGGCGCTTCGCGAGCGGAAGATCGACCAGTGACCGGCCGTTCGCATCCACGAGCAGGTCGAACGCGACGTAGCGCGCCGGATGCTCGTGCGCGAGCTTCCGCACGCGGCTTTCGGCCGGATGGATGCGCATGAGCAGCTGGTCGAACGACAGCGCGTCGCCTTCGGGAACCACGAGCTCGCCATCGAGGACGAAGCGCGTGGCTGGCAGGTCGGCAACCGCGGCGACGATCTCGGGGAAATAGCGCTCGAACGGCTGTCCGCTCTTCGACCGCAAATGCACG